>WNFM01183832.1_pt1 | contig 10704 bp, 5 predicted proteins | sample 5400271 | NCBI WGS metagenome assembly WNFM01 (sample SAMN13153352, study PRJNA577476) | soil metagenome | isolation source: 60 cm saprolite on Douglas fir-dominated hillslope | place: USA:California | collected 2013-09-17 | reverse complement strand
GGGGCCCGGCGGTGGTGGTGGTGGCGGCGGTGGTGGTGGCGGTCCCGGTGGCGGCCCCGGCCCCGATCCGGACCAACCGAACAGCCCGTGCCCCGTTGATCTTGCATCGGGCAACGCAACGGTATTCACGCCGAGGCCCTTCGGACTCTCGAAGTTGATGCCGGTCAACTTGAATTGCCGGTATCGGTCGACCGATCCGCGCACAGGTCTCTTCGGGAGAGGCATGAGCTTTACCTACGATTGGTTCGCCGAACCCGTGGGGGCAGATTCTGTGCAGGTCACGAATCCGGGCGGCGTGCGCTACTTGCTGGCGCGCGAGGCGGACGGCGTTTTCCGCTCGCACACCGGACGCAAGTGGGCACTCGAAATGGAATTGACTCCCACCGCTTCCGGTAGGACGTTGAAGTTTGCGAACAAGATGCAGTACGAGTTCGACGGCCGCGGACGGCTGACAGCAGTCGTCGATCCCAAAGGCAATCGCACGACGATCCAGCTCGATTTCATCGGCTATCCGGTTAGCGTGACCGACTGGACAGGCGCGGTCTATCGCTTCGACCGGCAAGGCACGCCGCCCTTAGTCACTCGGATCACCGATCCATTAGGGCGCTTCATCGAATTCACCTACGATGGGGCAAAACGCCTAATAAGCTACAGAGACCAGGGTGGCGGCCTCACGAGTTTCGAGTACGACGCAAGTAGCCGCATCACGAAGAAGACCAATCCGCGCGGTGGGGTCGAGACCTTTGAATACGACAGCTTCGGGAAGACCACGAAAGAAACACTCCCCGAGGGAGGCATTCAGCAATTCGCATATGACGTTGCGGGATCGATCGTAACCCAGACGCACCATACCGACGAGAATGGAAACACCACCAGCTATCGATGGAACGGATTCGGGTATGTGGTGCTCGTTACCGACGCGCTAGGCCGCACGGTCAAGTATGACCGCGATCCTACGACAAACCTGGTGCGCAAGAAGACCGATGCGGCAGGGAGAGTGTGGCAATACGCCTACAACCAGCGCGGTGATCTGATCCAGACCATCGATCCGGATGGGAAGAAAACGCTTACGGAGTACGATCTGCGCTTCAGAAAACCCGTGCGCATCGAGGACGCTCTGGGGAACGTGGTGACGATGGAGTACGACGACAACGCCAATCTCATCCGTTCGACAAACGCGGAGCTGGAAACTACCACCTTCACATATACCGCCCAGGGGCAGCTCGAATCGGTGACCGATCCGCTGAACCATACGACTCGCTTCACTTACGACGCTAACGGAAACCTGGTCGAAACGATGAACACCTTGGGAGAGACTACGACCCGCGTGTACGATGCAGCGAACCGCCTCATTCAGCTGATAGACCCCTTGAACCGGGCAATAAGCTATACATACGACAGCCTGGACCGAATCACACAGATCCAGGACGCTGCGGGGGGCCTCATGCGCTATGCCTTTGACCCCAACGACAACCTCCTGTCGGTGCTCGACCCGAACGGCAATCCCGTAGAGCGAAACGCCTACGACCTTCGCAACCGCCTCATCCAGAAGACCGACGCCAAGAACCTTTCCACGACCTACGCCTACGACCCGGTCGGTAAAATCACCCGTCGTACAGACCGGAAAGGCCAGATCACGCAATACCAATACGATGCAGTCAACCGCGTTACACAATTGCAGGACGCCGACGGCCGCATCACTACCTATAGCTATGACCTCATGGGCAACACGACGCGCATCTCCGATTCGGTGAGCGGCGACATTCTCATGAGCTACGACAATCTAAATCGGCTAACCGAGGTGATCAGCGCGCAAGGGACCGTGAGCTACACCTACGACGCAATCGGCAGGGGGACGAGCCGCGTCATTTCAGGCGGGGATGTCACCACCTATAGCTACGACAAGGCGAGCCGCATCAAGTCGGTGGGCTTGCGAGGTAAGACCGCGAGTTACGCGTACGACGCAGCTGGGAGACTTACGAGTAAAACACTGCCCGATGGCATCACCATCGCTTATACCTATGATGATGCCAACCGGCTCACGGGCATCGCGTACGCTAAGGCCGATGGCACACCGCTTGAGGCAGTGTCATACGCCTACGACCTGGGAGGACAGAGAGTGTCCAAGGCGCTCGGCTCATCGAGCGTGCAGGAGACGCCGATCACCGCGAGTTACGATGAGGCGAACCGCCTGACGCAGATCACGATCCGAGGTGAGATCTTCACCCTCGCCTATGATGCGAACGGCAATCTCGCCACCAAGACCGGTCCTGTGTCGGGCACCACGACCTACACCTGGGACGCGCGCAATCGCCTTACTGCGATCAACAGCCCGACCGTGAACGCAAGTTTCAGCTACGACGGGAGCGGTCGGCGGATCGAGCGCACGGTGAACGGCAACACTACTGGCTATCTCTATGACGGAGCGCAGGCGATCGCGGAGCTGAGGAGCAACGCGATCGACACCGTTTATCACGCAGGCTTGGCGATCGACGAAGTACTCGCGCGCTACGGGAGCGCGGGTAGCAAGAGCCTGCTGACCGACGCGCTGGGCAGCGTCATTGCGCAGGCGGATGACGCGCAGAACACGCAGAACTTCTATGGCTACAGTCCGTTCGGGGAAAGTCAGGTGCTCGGGACCGATGACGGCAACAGCCTGCAATACACCGGGCGAGAAAACGACCAGACGGGGCTCTATTACTACAGAGCGAGATATTACGACCCGGTATTGAAGCGTTTCATAGCTGAGGACCCGATCGGGATCACAGGGGGAATCAATCCGTACGCCTACGTCCAGAACAACCCGATAAGCGGGGTAGACCCCCAAGGAACAATCTATTATGCATATCCGGGAATGGCAACTGACATAGCGATGGGTGAGTTTTTTGAGATGGTTCACAACCTGAGCCTGAGGGCCGCTGGAGTCGTCGCGTTGGCGGAAATCTCTCTCTGGTCCGGTTGGCAAGTAGGTACGCTGATCAGAGAGGTGATTGAAGACCAGATGGACGACAGCATAGGTGGTAGGTTGTACGATTGGACGCATCCCCAGCAACCGGACGTACCCGATCCTTGGAGGTTGCCGCCAAACCCCTGCAACTGATAAGTAGCGAGTTCGCGCGTCGTTTGGCCCCACGGCTCCTCAGGACTCGTATCAAGATGCCAGTTCTGACGAATTTCCTCTTGCTCTGCGTGGTAATTCTCGTGTTGTTCACGCTAGTAATGGTGTGGGCGCTGTATCCATTCGATGGTAGCGAAAAGCTTCAATCGCTGATTGCGGGAATACTCGGCGCCACCGTGCTATGCGCCATCGTTGGTAGCTTGGCTTACGTTAGTCTCAAGGGCAAAGATGCTGCTTGGGACAAACCTGTCTCAACAAGCCTCGGATTAGTAATAACATATATCGTCGTTGGTATATGGTTTTGCGTGCTTACGCTTACGCTTGCTTTCTTGCTTGAGAAGAGGGAAATGGGAACGATCAGTTCTCTGCTCGCGCTTTTCTTCATCATTGGGCTGGGATGTGCGTGGCCTATTCGACGGTATTTCTCAAGAGGCTCGCCTCTACCATACGGAATCGGATCCTTGGTCGCGCTCATGGCGGTACTCGCTTTCATGGTGGGTTTTCATCTATGAAATGTACCGACAATCAGGAATTGCCCGCGAGTCTGTAAGGAAGTCCCAACGACCTCGACCAGGTACGGGTGCAGCGGTCCCACGGGCTTATCCCGGAAAGAAGTGATAGATTGAACCTTGGAAAAGAAGCCCGACCATGGCCGACCCGTTCAACAAAGACCGGTTCTTACCGCTCGCAGCAGGGGGACGGTGTTGGGCGTGATCGTCGGAATTGTCGGTTTGGAGGTTCGCCGCGTGGCGATCGTCGACCCCGCCCTCAGCCAGCCTTTCTGATCGTTGCGGCGGTGCTCGGGTTGTCCTTCGGCGTGGTGTTCTGGGCGATCGCATTTGCTTGGAAAGGCGCCGCGCACAAGGCGGAGAGTTGAAGGTGGCTGGCATGCTGCGGAAAATAACAGTGGTGGTTGCGTCAGTGCTCTGCGTCGCCGGCTGCTTCGGTGAGGGAGAGAATGGATTCAGGGACAGCCGTCCGGAGGTCATGCAGGAAGTGAAGCTTGCGCTGGAGACATCCCAAATTCCATTTCGTGTAGACGCCGAGGGTTTCGTCAGGTATTCCAGCCGCGAGGAGGCCGCCGTTACCCGGATCAAGGAGCGGCTCGAAAAGGAAATGTCGGGCGGGATTTCCCTCCAACTCGAAGATCAGGAGTCCCGCGACTACCTGAAGAGCCTGCTCGCCTCGATGGGGCTGAAATACTGGGTGCAGCCCCGGAGCGATGGCGAGTACATCCTCTGGCATCCGCAGAGCAAAAAACAGGAAGAGGAGGTCATGCTGAAGGTCGCCGAGCACAGCGTTGGCTCAAGGCGAGCGAAGTCGACGGCGACGGGGAAGTAACAAGAATACGTCTACGCTTTTCAACTTCCTGCGCTCTTGCTACGCCGACGTTCGCGTAAGTTGCAGGCTGCGCCGGTGGAATATCCCGGGTTCCCGCGGCGTTTACGCCCCACACACAGCGATCATCAAGATCCGGGCGGCCCCTTCGGGTAACGGTAGAATTGAGCATTGGGCGTTACATCGAAGGTCGAGGGTAAGCTGTGATCCCGCGCCAGCTCGGCAAGGAAGCTTGACGTGCCGAAATCAGACGAAGGGAGACCGCTATGCACGAGCTTGAATACCGGTTGAGCGCGCTCGCGCCCAACGCATCCGAGTATCACAGGAAGATCTGCCGGACCGAGCCGGCTCGGTGAAGTCCTCGAAGTGATATCGGGGAATCGACCGGTCTCTCATCGTGCATATCGCTCGGCCGACTCGTCATCATGATGTGCGCGTAGATGCTGAATAAACTTCAGGCGCTGACGCTCCGCCGGCTTTCGGTGTCGCAGCGATTTGCGCTGCTGAGTTTTTTTTGCGTTCTCGCGATCACGGTCCTCGTCTGTGCCGCCTGCAGCGCAGTCCTCCGCCGTCAGCTCGTCGCGCACGACGGGGCGGTCATCGGCGATCTGGCCTCCCGATTGTTCACTTCGAGCGTTCCCGCCGAATTTTTTGCGGTGCCGTCCGGCACGCCGCCTGCCGGTGCCGAGCGGCTCCGGGAGTTCGCCCGGTCCGAGCAGGTCGTGCGCTTCATGGTGTACGACGCCGACGGATGGGTGCTGTGGTCGGATGACGCTACGCTCACCGATCACCATTTCGGCGAGAACACGAAGGTCGCCGCCGCATTGCGCGGCGAGACGATCGCGGAGATCAGCCATCCGGGAGAGGAAGGGCATCACTCGACTCTCCGTGGATTCCCCCGCTTGGAAGAGGTCTACGTACCCGTGCGCTATGAGTCGAACGGTCCCATCGTCGGCGTCATCGAGCTCTACCGGGCACCCGCGACGCTGTTCGCGGTTCTCGATCGCGGTGTCGTCGTGGTCTGGGTCCTCGGCGGGATCGCGGGCGCCATCCTTTACTTGACGCTCGTTAGCGTTGCTTGGAACTGCTACCGCACCCAGATCCGCCTCGAAGCCGAGCTGGCCGGATACGCGCGCGTCCTGGAGGCCAGGGTGGACTGGCGCACCCGCGAGCTCGCGCAGAAGGCCAAGTACCTGTCGATCCTGTATTCGGTGTCGAGCGCCCTCGGAGGGAGCCTCGAGACACAGGAGATTCTCGGCCGGGCCCTCGACGAGCTGGCCGACGGCAAGGGTTTTGACGGGGGATGGATCCAGCTCCTCCCCGACGAGAACGACCCGATGCCGCTGATGGTTCGCCGCGGCATCTGCGAGGAGATCGTCCAACGGTTCACGGCGCGTGCGGACACGGTCGCGCGGTCCGGACAGGTCTGCGTCGTCGCGTTGGAGGGGACCTCCGACGCCCAGTCCGGCGCCGCAGAGTGGGCGCGGGGACTCGTGCTCGCGCCGATCAGCGCCGGCGACCGGCCGCTCGGAACCCTGGTTCTCGCCGGGCCCGGGGTCGATCGCTTTACGCCGGATGACACGCAACTCCTTTCCAGCGTCGGGCGGCAGATCGGCGTGGCCGTCGGCAACGCCCGCCTCTATGCGACGACGCGGGAACGCGAGCGCGAGGCCAGGATCCTCTTCGAGACGACCGGACAGTTCGGAGAGCTGACAGAGGGCGATGCGTTGCTCGAGGCGATCGTGGAGGGGGCAGTCGGCCTCACGCGCGCATCGTACGGCGGCACGGGCTTTCCCGACGGCGACGAAATGGTCATGCACCGGCTGGTCGCCCCGGAGCGGGGAGCGGTGGTGCGGCTGAAAATGGCGGAATGCTTGGCTGGCCTGACGTTTACTTCGGGCGCGCCTCAGGTCGCCAACGACGCGGCCCAAGACTCCCGGGTCAACCGGGCCTCGGCGCGCTCGCTCGGAGTGCGCAACCTGGCATGCGTGCCGCTCCAGCACCGCAGCCGCGTGATCGGAGTCCTCTTCGTCGGGAACAAGGAGGTCGGCCCGTTCACGGAACAAGATGTCGTTCGCCTGCGCGCCTTTGCTCACCATGCCGCGGTCGCTTTGGAGAATGCGCGCCTTCTCCGCGAGACCAAGAACACGAAGGAATACCTCGAAAATCTGATCGCCAGTTCGGTGGACGCCATCGTGACTCTCGATCCAAAGGGGCGCATCGCCTTCGTGAGCAAGGGCGGCCAGCGCATGTTCGGGTACGGCGACGCCAAGCTGACCGGTCGGCCGGCACGCGCCTACTGGCTGCGCGGCGCGCGGGACTACCGGGCGTTTCGCGCGCGACTCGCGCGGGACGGCCGGGTGCAAAACCACGAGACCGAGCTGGCCACGGCCGACGGCACGCGGCTGGCGGTGAACATCTCGGCATCGTTTCTCCGCGGCACGGCGGGCGAGGTTACCGGTGTGCTTGCCGTAGTAAAGGACGTCACTTCCCTGCGACGGCTGCACGAGCAGATCGTGCGTTCGGAGCGGCTGGCCGCGGCGGGTCTGCTCGCCGCAGGGGTCGCGCACGAAGTGGGGAACCCGCTCACCTGCATCTCGTCGCTTGCGCAGGTCCTCATCGCCCGCGCGTCGGACGCGGCGATTCGCCAAGGCCTCGAAAACATCGAGGTCCACGTGGGCCGGATCGAGCGGATCGTGCAGGATCTCACGCGGCTAACCCGCCCCACGCCGGCGACGCTGCGCGAGACCTCGGTCCGGGACCTCGTGGACACGGCGATGAGCCTCGCCCGCCACAATCCGGTGGTCCGGCGCATGAGGGTGGAGAGCGTCGTGGATCCGGCCCTGCCGCTCGTGCGCGTGGCGCCCGACCATCTCGTCCAGGTCTTCCTCAACCTCATCCTCAACGCGGCCGATGCCGGCGGCAAACTGAGCGTTCGCGCCAGCAGCGCCGGCAGCACGATCCGCGTGAACTTCGAAGACAGCGGGTGCGGGATGACGGCGGAACAGATCCGCCACCTCTTCGACCCGTTCCATTCGACCAAGAACGGCGACAACCACATGGGTCTGGGTCTGTACGTAAGCCACGAAATCGTCCGGCAGCACGGCGGTGATATGCTGGTCGAAAGTCAACCGGGCGCCGGCTCGACCATCACGGTGGTGCTGCCGTTGGAGCCGTTGCCCCTCGCGGCGGAGGAAACAGCATGAACGCCTCGATCCTGGTCGTCGACGACGAGCGCGCGATCCAGGACACGCTCGCCTGGTGCCTGCGCGCCGACGGCCACGAGGTGCGGACGGCCGGCGGCGGGGAAGAGGCCATGGCGATCATGGCAGGCCAGGACTTCGACGTCGTCATCAGCGACATCATCATGCCGGGAGTCAGTGGCATCGAACTGCTCCGCAAGGTGCGCGCGCTCCAACCGCGGACGCTGGTCGTCTTGATCACCGCCTTCGCCACGGTGGAGACGGCAGTGGAGGCCCTTCGCGAGGGCGCCTCCGACTACGTCCTCAAGCCTTTCAAATTCGACGACCTCCGGTTCCGGGTGCGGCGGCTGCTCGAGCACCGGGCGGCGTTTCAGGAATCGGCGGTGTTTCGCGGGGCCGTGGAAAGCGCCGCTCCCGACGGGAGTCTGCTCGGCGAAAGTGCAGCCGTGCTCGCAGTCCGGACCCAGGTCGCCAGAACCGGTCCGGCCGTGAGCAACACGCTCATCACCGGCGAAAGCGGCACCGGCAAGGAGCTGGTTGCCCGCGCCATCCACGCGGCCAGTCCCCGGCGCGGACAAGCGTTCGTTCCGATCAACTGCGGAGCCATCCCGGAGTCGCTCCTGGAAAGCCAGCTCTTCGGGCACGTGAAAGGCGCCTTTACCAGCGCCGTGCAGGGCAGCCCGGGCCTGTTCGCCGCAGCCGACCGCGGCACCGTCTTTCTCGACGAGATCGGCGAGATGCCGGTGCACCTGCAGGTGAAGCTTCTGCGCGTGATCGAGGAGAAGCAGGTGTGGCCTGTCGGCGGCACGAAGCCCCTCCGGGTCGACATCCGCATCATCGCGAGCACCAACCGGGATCTCGACAAGGAGGTCGAGGCCGGGCGATTCCGCGGCGATCTCTTCTATCGCCTGAACGTCGTCCATATCGCGCTGCCCCCGCTTAGGGAGCACCGCGAGGACATCCCGCTGCTCGCCGATCATTTCATACGCGAATTCAACCTGAAGCTCGGCCGCCAAGTGCGCGGCATCGATCGCGACGCTCTGCGCGCGCTCATGGCTTATCCCTGGAAGGGCAATGTGCGCGAGCTCGAGCACGTCATCGAGAGCGCCATGATCTTGAGCGATCGCGAGATCCTCTCCGCCGGAGACCTGCCGCGCGGTTTCGTCGGCGAATCGGACCCGCGGAGCGAATCGCTTCGGGAGCTCAATCAACAGTCGGAGCGCCAGCACATCATGGCGGTCCTCGCTCGGACTCAGTTCGACAAACGCGAGGCCGCCCGCATCCTGGGGATCAGCCTCGCCTCGCTCTACCGGAAGCTCGGCGAGCGCCGGGTCAGCAATTCGCGTTTGCAAGATTGAGAAAAATTCCGGCCTGTTTTCTTATTTCTAAGAACGATTCGGGCTTGCGCGGAAGAGTGCTGTAGTCCCTCCGAGGTTTTTCAAGACCTTACCTTTGCGCCCGACTCGGGCACGAGAAGTGCTGAGTGCTTCTCTTAGTAGCTCCTATATTCTGAGAGAAGCAGAAGAAAAAAGTCAGGTGCTGCGCGCGCTATCCAGCGATGCACGGGCTTGGCGTCCGGAAGTTTCTGTGGCTTCCGTCGAGCTCGCTTCTCTTGTCTGTCTCCCAGTCCGCACGAGCGCTACGGCGCCATTTGGTTACGTTGTCTGGCAATCCAAATAGGAGGAGTTGATGTTTCTCTCCAGCAAAGCATCGAAACTTCGAATAAGGGAAGCACAGAACGCCCGCAGGAACCGCCAGGAGATCATCAAGGCGCTCGCCGACGGACAGATCACGCGGCGCGACTTGTTCAAATGGGGATTATTCACCGTGGGCGGCATGCTTCTCTGGAAGAATGGCCTGAACCCCTTCGTCCGCAGCGCGTACGCGAGCGTCCCGACGGGCTTCCCGCGCAGCCCGCTGTTCGGCGTCCAGGCGTTCACGCAGCCGATGCCGCGCTTCGATGTGTTGCCGCGGAACGCGATCGGAACCCTGAATCCCGCGCCGACGGCCCAGGCCAACCAGACCCAGCAGCTGTTGAATACAGCGCTCGAAGGCGTGACCCCGGGCGACACGGGCCCCATCGAAGGACGTCCCCCGGGCCCGATCTGGGCGCACCAGGAGTTCACACGATTTCCCCCCGCGATCGCGGTACCGGTCTCCACGGAAGGGGCCAAGGTCAACACGGTCTACGATCCCGGGGTCCCGCCCAGCCTCAATTCGGGCATCAACCCGGCTACTTTCCGTCCGGCCTTTCATCCGGGTCTGCCGGACCAGGGGCCGTTGGCGCTGTGGACCTTCAACGGCACCCTGCCGCCCAAGCTGCTCACGGGCCGCTATGGCGAAGGCATCATTTTCCGCCATAGCAATAAGCTCCCATTCGACATCAGACAGAACGGGGGCTTCGGGATCCATACCTTGAGCACCCACGAGCATAACGGGCACCATGGCGCGGAGAACGACGGCTTCACAGGGGCTTTCTTCTACCCCGGCCAGTTCTACGACTACCACTATCCGATCGTCCTGGCGGGGTGGAGGGCCATCAACACCGGCGCCACGGATGCGAGGGCCGGGAGCCCCAACGGCTCAGGCGGCATCACCAAGGTTGCGGGTGACTGGCACGAGACCATGAGCACGCACTGGTTCCACGACCACATGTTCAGCTTCACCGCGCAGAACGTGTACAAGGGCGATGCCGGGATGTTCAACCTCTACAGCGCGCTCGATCGCGGCAACGAGGCGATCAACGACGGGGTGAACCTGCGGCTCCCGAGCGGCACGGCGAAAGACTTCGGCAATCTCGACTACGACGTCAACCTGATGCTCGCCGACAAGGCCTGGGACGCGAACGGCCAGCTCCACTTCGATATCTTCGACACCGAGGAAGGTTTCGTGGCCGACGTGATGACGGTGAACCTCGTCTACAGGCCGTTCTTCGAGGTCGAGCGGCGCAAGTACCGCTTCCGCATCCTGAACGGGGCGGTGTCGCGCTTCTTCAAGATCTCGCTCTCCGACGCCTCGCCGATGATCCAGATCGCCAACGACGGC
>WNFM01075468.1_pt4 | contig 10704 bp, 6 predicted proteins | sample 5400271 | NCBI WGS metagenome assembly WNFM01 (sample SAMN13153352, study PRJNA577476) | soil metagenome | isolation source: 60 cm saprolite on Douglas fir-dominated hillslope | place: USA:California | collected 2013-09-17 | reverse complement strand
TCGTTCACGGCAATGGCGGCGATCACGGGCAAGGGCGTGACTTTCACGGGCGGCGGGGAGCCCCGCCAGCTCCGAGCGACCCAGGTCACCGCGCCCTACTTCGACATCCTCGGGGTGCGTCCGGCCCTGGGACGGACCTTCGCTCCGGGTGAAGACGAGCGCGGCAGCGACCACGTCGTCGTGCTGACCTACCAGGCCTGGCAGTCGATGTTCGGAGGCGACCCGACCCTCGTCGGCAAGGACATGCTCCTGGATGGCGAGAAGTACACCCTGGTCGGCGTCCTGGCCGCCGGAGAGTTCGATCGGCGTCGGACCGATGCCTTCCTTCCCCTGTCCTTTCCGCCGGACGCCGTCCGGAATTTCCACTACATGGGCGCCATTGCCAGGCTCAAGCCGGGCGTGAGCCTGGAGCAGGCGCAGGCGGAGATGAGCGGGATCGCGGCGCGCATCGCCGAGCAATACCCGGCCATCAAGAAAGACTGGGGAGCGACGGTGGACCGGTGGGTCGACCGCCTGGTCGGCCCCCAGCTCCAGCTGTCGCTTCAGGTGCTGATGGCCGCGGTCGGGGCGGTGCTGCTGATCGGCTGCGCCAATCTCGCGAACCTGCTGCTCGCCCGTGGGACGCTGCGCTCGCGCGAGCTCGCGGTTCGTACCGCGCTCGGCGCCGGCCGCTGGCGGCTGATGCGCCAGCTCCTGACGGAGAGCCTGCTGCTTTCGAGCCTCGGCGGCATCGCCGGCCTCGCCCTCGGCGTCTTGATGTTCCGGGGGATTCGCTCGCAGCTTCCGCCGTACTTTCTTCCGGCCCAGGCCGAGGTGGGAATCGATCTCCGGGTGACGCTCTTTCTCGCCGGGCTCACCCTGCTCACGGGAGTGCTGTTCGGGCTGGCGCCGGCCCTTCAGGCCTCGCGCCGCGACCCCCTGGAGAGCTTGAAGGAAGGCGGCCGGGGATCGGCGGGAAGCCACCGGCGGCTCTGGCTGCGCAACTCGCTGGTGGTCTCCCAGGTCGCCCTCGCGTTCGTGCTGTTGTGCGGAGCGGGCTTGCTGCTCCGCAGCTTCGACCGCCTCACCAACGTGGACCCGGGCTTCGACGCGACCAACGTGGTCACCATGACCTTTCCCATGGTCATGGAGAAGGACACGGACGGAGCGCGGCTCACGGCCTACGTGAACGAGGCCATCGAGACGGCACGCGCGGTTCCGGGGGTGCAGGAAGCGGCGGTCACCTCGGCGCTGCCGATGCAGGGGTGGGGATTCGGAATGCCGTTCCGTGTCCAGGGACAGACCGTGGAGGCATCGCGCCGCCCGGCCTGCTTCTTCAAGATGGTGACCCCCGGCTACTTCGGCGCGTTGGGCATGAAGCTCAAGAAGGGCCGAGCGCTCTCCCCCGGCGACGTCAAGGGAACCTTGCCCGTGGCCGTGGTGAACGAGACCTTCGCCGGGCGTCACCTGGCGAACGGCGATCCCATCGGCCAGCGCGTGCTGATCGAGGAGATCATCACCGGCAAGCGCGAGCTGGGCCCCGAAGTGCCCTGGGAGGTAGTGGGCGTCGTGGCCGACGAGAAGGTCGGCAGCCTCGACAGCACGAGCGCAGGCGTCTACGTGAGCTACGCCCAGAGTCCGATCGTGGGCTTGAGCCTGCTCGCCCGAGGCTCGGGCAAACCCGACCAGCTCATCCGGTCGATCCAGCAGGCCATCTGGCGGATCAACAAGAGCCAGGCCCTTCCCGACGCGCGGACGCTCGAGCAGATCAAGGTGGAGTCGACGGGAGCGACGCGGCTGCGGACCCTCCTCCTCGCGGTGTTCGCCGGGCTGGCGTTGCTGCTGGCGGCCATCGGGATCTACGGTGTCCTGTCCTACGTGACCGCGCAGCGCACGCAGGAGCTGGGCGTTCGCGCGGCTCTCGGGGCATCCGCTTCAGACCTCGTGCGACTGGTGATCCGGGGCGGAACGACTCCGGTGGTGGCGGGCCTGGCGATCGGCGGGTATGGCGCTTTGGCCTTGACACGCCTGCTCCAGGGCCTGCTCTACGAAACGAGCCCTACCGACCCGGCCACGATGCTGGCGGTGAGCGCCGTCCTTCTACCTGTCGCCCTCCTGGCGTGCTACCTGCCCGCTCGCCGGGCCTCGCGGGTGGATCCCATGACGGCGCTGCGGACGGAGTAGTCAGGCGCCGAGGGCCGGCTCCTATCTGCAGCGCCTGGCGTCGTGAGACGGCCATGGGCATCCTCCTTTCGGTCAGGCCTTGGGGGCGGCCGGGGGCACCGGCCTCTGTCCGGCCAGGAACCGATCGACCCGCGCCACCACGTCCTTCAAGTAGGCGGCGTCCCCGCCCTCGATCTCGGTGGTGACCCAGCCGTCGTAGCCGACCTCGTCGAACGCCTTGCGCACCTCCGGCCAATCGATGTCGCCCTCGCCCAGGTTCTTCCAATTGAACTTGCCATTCGGCCGGTCGAGCTGGAAGTCCTTGAGGTGCACGCGCACGATCCGTGGTCCCAGCGTCCGGATCCAGTCCTGGGGATAGCCGTAGAAGACCATGTTGCCTACGTCGAGGTAGGCCTTGACCCAGGGCGAGGCAAAATCGTCCACGTAACGGGCGTGCTCGAGCGGGCTCAAGAGGAACTTGTTCCAGACCTCCTCGATGCCCACGACCACCTTGAGCTCCTGGGCGAGGGGCAGGATGCGCTCCTTGATGACCTTCTGCGAGCGCGTCCAGGCGTCCCGGTAGGAGGTCTCGGGGTTGACGACCGCCGGCACCAGCAGCACCACCTCCGCCCCCCAGAGCTTCGCGTTGCGAAGGGAGGTCTCCATGCCGGCGACGCTCCTGCCCACCACCGCGGGGTCGGCGCTCGAGAGCGGGAACTTCCAGTGGTCTGAGTTCATCACGGAGTGCACGCGCAAGCCCGTCTTCGTGGAGGCGTCCTTGATCTCGTCGGCCACGCGGGAGTCGGTCTCCGTCCCGATCTCGATGCCCTCGAAGCCCACGTCTCGGGCCAACTGGAAGCGGTCGCGGTAGCTCATCTCCTTGGGCAGCATGTAGAGGAGCACGGCCTTCTTGGGCCTGCCGGCGGCCGCGACCCCCCGCGGCCGCAACGCGGCCAGGGCCGAGAGCGCCGCCGTCGACTCGAGGAACGCGCGTCGATTGATCGTCGTCATGGCATCCTCCCGCGATGAGCTTCGCGCGGGAAGGAGCCTACTCCCGGCCCGGGAGGCAACTCAAGTCGTGATTGAGTCAGGGGGTGCTGCGTCGCACCCCCTGAAACCCCCGCTCGCTCCGCCGAAATGAATTCGGCTCTGCTCGCAGCCCCTTGTCGTCGGCTATAGGCCGAGCCCGTTACCGGGGCGTGAGTCGGACCTCGTACCGAGCGGTTTCAGGGCCCGGGCCGATGTTGTCGATCCTGATCGTGTAGTCCCCGGCCAGGAGCGCTCCCGAGGCGGGGAGCGGCTTCACCCCGAACACGCGAGTGGTGATGACGATTTCGCCGCACGCCCCGATGCTCGTGCACGGGCTCTTGTACACCGAGAAGTCTAGGGCGTTCAGCGGAGAGCCCCAATCCACCGTGATGTCGACCTGACCAGACGCCCCCAGCCTGAAAGGAACGAATTGACGGGAGGCTTCGCCCTGTGCCGCGAGAGTCACCTCGCCCGCGGTGACCACGACATTTCCCGTCGGCGGGCCCGCGGGCGCAACCCGGATGGCCTCCGCCTGCGCGTCCTGCGCCCCGCCATCGCTGAAGACGATGCGGGCGTGGACAGCCGTGAGTCCCGGCGCGACCCCCGTGATCCAGGCGGAGTCATTGGATCCGCTCCCTTGCGGCAGCACTGACGCGACGGACGGGTCGTCGGCCGTCCAGGTCACCGAGACGACAGCGCTGGCACACTGACCCTCGACGCGCGGTGTCAGAAACTCGTGCTCGCTCTGGCCGACCGTCAGGTTCAGCTCGCGAGCGAGAAAGCCCACCCTCCAGCTCGTCCGGGAGAGAGCGGCACAGTCCTGGGGCGCGGGGGTCGGACAACCGCCCTTGCCGCAGGGATTCGTGAGGTTGTCGAGGTTCAGATTGCAGGAAGGCAGCACGGCCAGTGTGCCGACAACGAGGAGGACGTCTGAGAAGCGGCTGATCGCCGGTCGAATGAGCCCTCGATTCCGGGAGCCTGGCGCCCCGATGGTTCCCGGCGTGCGCATCCTCATGGCCTGCCTCCTTGGAGGCTCCGTGGGTCACCCCCAGGGGCTTGGCGGAGCCAGCGAAGGAGAGCAGCAGGGGGCATGCCAAGCCGGCCGTTTGGGTGCCTGGTTGGCTTGAGGTTGTTGGACTGGAAGTGATATCGGGCCGGGGGCGTCGAAGGATGGCGACGGAGTGCGCAGCCGTGTTCGCCAACCTTGTGCGCGAGACGCCCACCGACTGGGCGGTGCGCCGAAGTGAGGCGTACCCCGCTAGAATCGGCATCGGTGGACCCACTCACGACCCATGCCCTGTTCCAGCACGGCCGCGTGGCGGCCGGCTACGCTTGCGCACGGCCGTTCCTCCACCCCGAGGTGTTCGCGCGGGTGCGCGACCTCATCGGGATCCCTTCTCGCCTGCGGTGGGCGCTCGACGTCGGCTGCGGAACCGGGATGTCGTCGGTTGCGCTGCTGGGGCTTTCGCAGCACGTCGTCGGCGTCGATGCCTCCTTGGAGATGCTGCGCCTGGCCCGGAAGGCGGATGGCCTGCACTACCTGGCGTCGGCGGCGGAGGCGCTGCCGTTTCGAGGCGGCCGCTTCGACTTGATCGCCGCCTGCGGCTCGATCGACTGGGTGGACCGCGCGCGCTTCATGCCGAGGGCCGCCGAGCTGCTGGTGAGGGGTGGCTTCCTGGTGCCCCTCGATTTCGGCGACCTCGGACGATCGTCCGGTATGCCCTGGTTGGAGCGGTGGTACGAGGACGTATTCCACCGGGCCTATCCCCGCCCGCCCGCCCGCGATCCGATGGTGACGAGCGCGGAAGCGGCGAGCCACGGCTTCAGCGCTCCCGTCAACGCACCGTTCGCGTCCTCGCATACGTTCACGCCGGAGCAGTACGCGGACTTCCTGATGACCGAGTCCGAAGTGACGGCCGCGGTCGAGTACGGCGGGGAGGCGGCCGATCGGGTGCGAGGGTGGCTCGTGGCCGAGCTGGCTCCCCGGTTTGGCGGCGGGCCGCGCGCGGTGGAGTTCGGCGGCTACATCCAGGTCCTCCGGAAGCTCTGACGCGGGGGCACTTGAGGTGCCCGCCGGAAGGAGATAGGGTTCGGCTGCCGGGAAGAGGCAAAGGAGAAGATGCGATGAGCGACCTTTTGGGTGGCCGGATCGGGCGCCGCCAGTTCCTCGGCGCCGCGGCGGGCGCAAGCGTGATGATCCTCAAGCCGCAGCTGGTGCGAGGCACTACGGCCAACTCCGCGGTGCGCCTGGGGCTCCTCGGCTGCGGCGGCCGGGGGCTGAACGTGACCTCCTCCTTCCTCGAGCACACGGGAGCCGTGGTCACGGCCATCGGCGACATCTTCGCGGACCAGCTGCAGGAGGGCAAGGCCAAGCTCGACGAGACCGCAGCGAAGTTCGGCAAGCCGGCGATCGATGCCTCCCGCCTTTTCCGCGGGCCCAAGGCCTACGAGCAGCTGTTCAGCTGCAAGGAGGTGGATGCGCTCTACGTCGCCACTCCGCCGTACTTCCACCCCGCCCACCTGGAGGCGGCCATCGCGTCGGGCAAGCACGTCTACCTGGAGAAGCCGGTGGCGGTGGACGTCCCGGGAGCGAAGAAGGTGATGGCCCTGGGTGAGAGAGCCCGGGGAAAGCTGAGCCTGGCGGTGGGCTTCCAGATCCGGCACGCCTCGCCCTACGTCGAGCTCGCGAAGCGGATCCATGCCGGGCAGATCGGCCAGCCGGTGTCCGGCCAGATTCACTATTTCGCGTCGGCCCTCCGCCGGCCCGAGTTCCCGAACGCCACTCCGGCCGAGCGCCGCCTCCGCAACTGGGTCCAGGACCGGGTGCTCTCAGGCGACATCATCGTGGAGCAGAACGTCCACATCATCGACGTCACCAACTGGCTGCTGAAGGCCCACCCGCTCTCGGCCACGGGGACCGGCGGGCGCGCCGGCCGCACGGACCGGGGCGACTGCTGGAGCCACTTCAACTGCGTCTTCAACTACCCCGGCGATGTCCACGTCGGCTTCGCCTCCACGCAGTTCGGCAAGGCCTCCTGGGGAGTGGAGATGCAGTACTACGGCACCCGCGGCTGCGCCGAGGCCCGCTACGACGTGCCCGTCCGGATCTCGGGTGAGGAGCCATGGGAGTTCCCGGGCCTGAGCAAACCCGAGCCCACCGACCAGGCGCTCGCGGCCACGGGGACCTTCCACGGCGCCCTCGACGACGCCGATCCCAACAAGCAGAAGGCCTTCATCGAGCGGAGGCGGCGCGGAGCGCAATGCTCGGGCGCACGGCCGGCTACAAGCACGGGGAGGTCACCTGGGAGAACCTCCTGCGCTCCAAGGAGGTCTACGAGCCGCGGATGGACTGGAACCAGTTCGCCTAGACCCTATTCCGATCGCAGGGCCACGGCCGGGTGGACGCGGCTGGCGCGGCGCGCGGGGAGGGCCGCGGCCGCGAACGCGACCAGGGCCACGAACGCGACCACGCCGGCGAAGGCCAACGCGTCGCGGGGGCTCGTCTCATAGAGCAGACGGCTCAGCAGCGCGGACAAGGCGAGCGCGCCGAGGAGGCCCGTCGCCCCGCCCGCCGCTGCGAGCAGAGCCCCCTCGCGGAGGATCAATCCCGCGATGTCCATGGGCTGCGCGCCCAGAGCGAGGCGGATGCCCATCTCGGGCAGGCGCTGCGCCACCGAGTACGACAGCAGGCCGAACAGGCCGAGGGCAGCGAGGAGGGCCGCCGTCAACGCGAAGGCGCCGATGAGCACCGAGGTGAATCGCGGCTGCTGGAGCGAGTCGCGCACGACCGCGTCGAGGGCCGCGATCTTCGCCACCGGCAGCGCGGGGTCGACCGACGCGAGGGCCGCCTTGATGGACGGGGCGAGAGAGACCGGGCTCTCCTTCGTCTTCACCATGAAACTCGCGAAGCCGTTCGGGAGCTGCGCGATCGGCCAGTAGAGGGTGGGCCGCGGGGCCTGCTCGAGGCCGACGAGGCGCACGTCTCCCACCACCCCCACGATTTCCGCCTCCTGCATCGCGCCCCACTCCATCTTGATCGTGCGGCCCAGGGCGCTCTGCCCGGGCCAGAACTCCCGGGCCAGGCGCTCGTTGACCACCACCACCCTGGGCCGCCCGGCGCGGTCTCCCTCATCGAAGTCGCGGCCGGCCCGGAGGGGAATGCCCAGGGTGCGGAAGAGATGCGGCGTCACCATGCGGACGTCGGCCCCCGGCTCATGCCCGGCCGCCGGGGCCGGCCGATCGGGCACGATGAAGCTCGTGGCCGAGCCCACGCCGAGGGGCCGCCAGCTCACGGCCGCGGCCGACTCCACGCCGGGCAGGGCGGCGATCCGGCCGACGGCCTCTTCGTAGAAGCGGGTCTGCGCCCCGTCTTCCCGGTAGCGAGGGCCGGATAGGTTGACGTCGAGGGAGAGCACGCGCGCCGGATCGAAGCCGGCATTCTCGTTCGAGAGGCGCCAGAAGCTGCGGAGCAGGAGAGAAGCGCCAGCGAGGAGGACGAGGGACAGCGCGACCTCTGCCGCCACCACGAAGCGCGTGAAGCGCCGCCGGCCCCCCGAGAGCCCGGCGCCCGCCGAGCCCTCGTGCAGCGCCGACGCGCGCTCCCGACCCACCGCCTGCCAGGCGGGAGCGAGGCCGAAGACGAGCGCGCTCAAGATCGAGAGGCCCAGGGCGAAGGCCGCGACCTTCGGGTCGAGGCTCACCGCAAAGAGCGCCTGGACCTCCGCGGGGACGATGGTCAGGAGCCCTTGCTTGAGCCAGGCGGCGAGGAGGAGCCCGAGAGCGCCGCCCATCACGGCCACCACCACGCTCTCGGTGAAGAGCTGGCCCACGAGCCGGCCGGGGGTGGCGCCCAGGGCCCTGCGGATCGCGATCTCGCGGCCGCGGGCGAGGGAGCGCACGAGGAGGAGGTTGGCGAGGTTGCCGCAGGCGATGAGCAGGAGCAGGGCCACCGCGCCGAACAGCACCAGCACCGGGGGCTTCGCCTTGCGCACGAGGTCGGCGTGCAGTGACGCCACGAGCACGCTCCAGCCCGTGTCGAAATCGGGGCGCTCCGTCTCGAGCTGGGCGGCGATGCCCTCCATGGCCGCCTGGGCCTCCGGCACGCTCACTTCCGGCTTGAGGCGGGCCACCGTCACCAGGAAGCGCCCTCTCTGGTCCCGCCTCAGCCCGCCGCTTCCGCCCTCGGTAAACGGCACCCACAGCTCGACGCCCGGGGGCACCTGGAAGCCGGCCGGCATGACGCCCACGACGGTCGTGGGCTGTCCGTTCAGCATCAGGTCGCGGCCGACCACCGCCGGATCCGCGCCGAAACGCCGGCGCCAGAGGCCGTCGGAGAGGACGACCACGTCGGGCGCACCCGGCCGCGCATCGTCGGCCAGGAAGGCACGGCCGAGGGCGGGGGAGACCCCCAGGGTCGCGAAGAAGTTCGCGGTGACCCCCCCGGTCTCCACGCGCGCCGGCTCTTCGCCCCCGCTCAGGTTCATGTTGAACGACGAGAACGCGGCCAGGCTTTCGAAGACGCGGTTGCGGTCGCGCCATTCGAGATAGTTGCCGGGGTTCACCACGTTCCGGTCGCGGTCGCGGAGCACGTTCCGCTCCCACACGAGCACGAGTCGTTCGGGGTCGCGGAAGGGGAGCGGCCGCAGCAGCACCGCCTCGGCGATGCTGTAGACGGCGGTGTTGGCGCCGATGCCCACGGCCAGGGTCAGCACGGCCACGAGGGCGAAGCCGGGCCTGCGCGCGAGGGCCCGCAGGGTGAAGCGAACGTCGCTCAGCAATCGGTCCATGTCTTGTTGGAAAGCACGCCTCATGCCTTCCTCTCGCCACCGCCAAGTCACTGGGACAGCACCGCCTCGAGAGCCGCCCGGTCGTTCGGGCCGTCCGCTTGTGGGACGCCCCTTCCCACGGCCGGACGGGCGAATCCCCGGCAGCAGCATCGGGAGGCGGTCGGACGTAGAATCGGCGCGCTCGGGAGGCGTTGATGGCTCGTGTCATGGCGTTCGTCCCGGTTCTCCTGGCGGCGTCCCTGGCCGGGGGCGCCGACGGGGAGGAGGCGGCAGCGGGCGCCGGCCTCGTCCGCTACGTGCAGCCCCTCCTCGGCTCGATGGCCACCGAGCGCGGCTACGGTGGGACGATGCCGTCGGTGACGCGCCCCTTCGGGATGACGCACTGGGTGGCGGCCACCCGCGCCAACGGGATCAGCCGGCTGCCCTACTGGTATCTCGACACGTCCATCGAGGGGTTCCTCGGGACCCACCAGCCCGCGCCGTGGATGGGCGACTACGGCTACGTGAAGCTCATGCCCGGCATCGGCGAGGTGCGGCCGGGCCGATCGCTGCCGTTCCGCCACGAGGCCGAGACCGCCGAGGCGCACCGATACACCGTGGACCTGGAGACCGCGGCGGGAGCCCTGCGCGCCACCATCGCCGGGACGGAGCGCTGCGGCGTCCTTCGCTTCGATTTCCCGAGCGGACCGGCGGCCCACGTGGTGCTCGAAGCCATCCGGAGCAACTCGTTCGTCGGCGGCGTGCGGATCGACGCCGAGGCTCGGGAGATCTCGGGCTTCAACCCCGACCGCCAGTCGGCCCACCTCGGTCCCGCCCTTCCTCGCTTCCGCGGTTACTTCGTTGCCCGCTTCGACGCGCCCTTTGCGACCTGGGGGACCTGGGACGGGGGCGGGGTGCACCGCGGGGAGAGCGCGCGGAACGGCACCCAGGTCGGAGCGTTCGTCACCTTCGGCCCCTCCGTGCGGCGTGTCCTGGTCAAGGTCAAGGTGGGGACCTCGTTCCTGAGCCTCGATCAGGCGCGCCGGAACCTCGAGGGAGAGGTCCCCGGGTGGGACTTCGACGCCGTGGCCGACGACTCCCGACGGGAGTGGGAGAGAGCTCTCGGCGTTCTTCGGGTGGAGGGCGGCCGCGAGGACGACCTCGTTCGGTTCTACACCGCGCTCTATCGGACGCTGCTTTTCCCTCGCCTCGTCTCGGAGGAAAGCCGATACTGGAGCGCGTTCGACGACCGGCCCCACGAAGGCGTCTCCTACACCGACTTCTCGCTGTGGGACACGTTCCGCGCGCAGCACCCGCTCCTGCTCCTCACCGTGCCCGAGCGGGCCAACGACATCGTCCGCGCCCTCGTCCAGATGTACGACGAGGGAGGCCGTCTTCCCATGTGGCCGAATCCCGCGGAGACGAACATCATGATCGGCACCCACGCCGACTGCGTGATCGCCGACGCCTGGGTCAAGGGCTTCCGCGGCTACGACGTCGGGAAGGCGTACGCCGCCATCCGCAAGGACGTGTTCGAGCCTCCCTTCGAGGACGTGAAGCATCGCTTCGAGGACCGGGCGGTCTGGATCGGCCGGCCCGCGCCACCCGAGGGGTCCGGCTTCGAGGCCCAGGCCGGCCTCACGTTCTACCGCTCCCTGGGCTACGTGCCTTATGACCGGACCGCCGAGGCGGTGTCGCGCACCGTCGAGTACGGGATCGACGACTACTGCGCCGCCCAGATGGCGCGCGAGCTTGCGCCCCGGGACCT
>WNFM01212955.1_pt3 | contig 10706 bp, 9 predicted proteins | sample 5400271 | NCBI WGS metagenome assembly WNFM01 (sample SAMN13153352, study PRJNA577476) | soil metagenome | isolation source: 60 cm saprolite on Douglas fir-dominated hillslope | place: USA:California | collected 2013-09-17 | reverse complement strand
GCTCGGGCTGGTTGCGCGATGGGCGCTCACGCTTAGCGTTTCCGCACTCGTGTTGAGCGGCTGCAAAGGCAATGCCCAGCCGCAGGGACCGCCTCCGCCCGAAGTGTCCGTAATCGACGTCAAGCCGCGCCCGGTCACGGTCTACGACGAGTACGTCGCGCAGACGCAGGCGCCGGACACCATCGAAATCCGCAGCCAGGTCACGGGGCTGCTCGAGCGTCAGGCCTTTGCCGACGGAGCACGGGTCAAGAAGGGTGACGTGCTCTACGTCATCGACCAGCGACCCTTCGAAGCCCAGCTCGCGCAGGCCAAGGCGAGCCTGGCCCAGGCCGAGGCGAATCTGGTCAATGCCAAGCAGAACCTGGCGCGCAACTCGCGGCTGATCGCGCAGAAGGCGGTCAGCCAGCAGGACTACGACACGGCGGTGGCGCAGGAGCGTTCGAGTGCCGCGTTGGTGGAGGCCCAGCGCGCTCTTCTGCGCAACGTGGAGTTGAACCTGGAATTCGCCACGCTGCGCGCGTCGCGCGATGGCTTCATGAGCAATTCGCAGGTCAAGGCGGGCTCGTTGATCACCGCCCAGCAGACGCTCCTCACGACGCTGTATTCGAGCGACCCCATGTGGGTGTACTTCAGCATCAGCGAGGACAAGCTGTCCGGCCTGCAGAAGCTGCTGAAGAGTCCGTCGGGCGAGGGGCCCGACCTGTCGCCGACGTTTCACATCCGGCTCGCCGACGGCAAGGATTACACCCTTACGGGAAAGCTCAACTTCGTCGATGCCACGATCGATCCGAAGAGCGGGACGCTGCAGTTGCGCATCTCGGTGCCCAATCCCGATCGTATTCTGCGGCCGAATCTGTTCGTGCGTGTCATCGTCGCCGCGTTCGAGAATCCGAACGCGATCCGCATTCCGCAGCAGGCGGTCCAGGAACTCCAGGGACTGAAGTCCGTTTACGTCGTGGGCGCTGACAACAAGGCCGAGGCACGGCCAATCGTCGCGAGCTACCGCATCGGCAATGACTGGGTCGTCGACAGCGGTCTGAAACCAGGCGACCGGGTGGTGACGGAAGGCATCGGCAAGCTTCGCCCCGGCGCTCCGGTAAAGCCCGTCATGACGGCGAGCACTACCGGCGAGTCCGGTGCCGCCGCACGCCCGCCCGAAGCACCCAAAAAATAGGTCAGACGTGTCTGCGCCATCGATCCTGCTCGCGGACCACACCGCCTGATTCGTCCAAGGCCGATTCGTGTTCAACTTCTTCATCGAGCGTCCTGTCTTCTCGACCGTCATCGCGCTGCTGATGATCCTGGTGGGTGTCCTCGCGGCGGTAGGCCTTCCGATTGCCCAGTATCCGCAGGTCGTTCCGCCGCAGGTCACGGTAACGACGAGCTTTCCCGGCGCCAATGCGGACGTCGTCGCACAATCGGTGGCCGCCCCCATCGAGCAGCAGGTCAACGGCGCCCAGGACATGCTCTACATGAGTTCCAAGAGCGGCAACGACGGCTCCTATAACCTGACGGTGACCTTCGACATCGGCACCGACAAGAACATCGACGCCGTCGAAGTCCAGAACCGGGTCGCCATCGCGCAGAGCCAGCTTCCGGCCGACGTCATCCGCAACGGCATCACCGTCCGCAAGTCGACCACCGACTTTCTCGAGGTCATTTCGCTGACGTCCCCGGAGCGCAAGTACGACGCGGTATTCCTGAGCAACTACGCGCTGCTCAACCTGTACGACGCGCTGGGCCGGGTGCCCGGTGTCGGGCAGGTTCGCATCTTCGGCGCACGCGACTACAGCATGCGTATCTGGCTCAACCCCGAGCGCATGGCGCGTCTCGGCGTCACCGCGTCCGACATTGCCAGCGTCATCCGCGAGCAAAACGTCGTCGCGCCGGCCGGCGGCCTCGGCCTGCCTCCCGTTCCCCAGGGGCAGCAGATGCAGTACACGGTGTTCGTCAGGGGCCGGCTGGCCAACGCCACCGAATTCGAGAACATCATCATCCGGGAATCCGGAAATGGTCAGGTGGTGCGCTTGAGGGACGTCGCCCGCGTCGAACTCGCCGCCGCCGACTACTCGATCAGCGGCGCCAACGACGATATTCCCGCGGCGCTGATCGGAATCTTCCTGCAGCCGGATGCGAATGCACTCGACACGGCGAAGCAGATCAGGCAGGTGATGGAAGATCAGGCGCCGAAGTTTCCGCCTGGCATGGTCTATACGATTCCTTACAGCACCACGCCGTTCGTCACCGAATCCCTGAAGGAGGTGATCAAGACGCTTGGTATCGCCTTCGTGCTGGTCGTGTTCGTCGTCTACCTGTTCCTGCAGAGCTGGCGCGCAACGCTGATCCCGGTTCTGGTGGTGCCCATTTCGCTCATCGGTACCTTCGGAGCGTTTGCCGCACTGGGTTTTTCCATCAACACGCTCACGCTGTTCGGGCTGGTTCTCGCAATCGGCATCGTCGTCGATGACGCAATCGTCGTGGTGGAAGCGGTTCAGCAGCGGCTGGACGCCGGCGGCATGTCGCCGATCGAGGCTGCCAAGTCTGCGATGGCCGACGTGGGTGGACCGGTGATCGCGATCGCGCTGGTGCTTGCAGCGGTCTTCGTGCCGGTGGCATTCCTCGGCGGACTCACCGGGCAGCTCTACAAGCAATTCGCGTTGACCCTTGCCATATCGGTGATCCTGTCCGCCATCTGCGCGCTGACCTTTACCCCCGCCATGTGCGCGTTGCTGCTGGTGCCCGTGGAAGAAGCCCATCCGCGTCACGGGCCGCTCGGCTGGTTCTTTGCAAAGTTCAACCGTTTCTTCGAGCGCTCGCGCGATGGCTACATCAGCGCCGTCTCGGTCATGCAACGGTACGCAGTGATCGTCATGTTGACCTTCGGCGCATTGCTGGTGGCAGTTTGGGGATTGATTGCCACGCGTCCGACCGGTTTGGTGCCGCCCGAGGACCAGGGCTACGTGCTCGCGGTGGTGAGCCTCCCGCCCGCCGCCGCGCTCGAGCGCACCAACGCTGCCATGTCCGAGCTCACCCGCATCGCGCGCGGCGTTCCCGGCGTCGATGGCGTCGTCTATATCAGCGGTTTCAATCTGCTGACCGGCCAAGCAGTCTCCTACAACGCAACCGCTTTCATCCGCCTCAAGCCCTGGGATCAGCGCAAGGCGTCGTCCGAGGCCGTCGGCAGCCTGGTGCGCACGCTCACGGGACGCCTCAACGCGCAAATCAAGGATGCCCAAGTGCTCGTCCTCAATCCGCCACCGATCCGGGGCTTGAGCACCGCCGGCGGCTTCACGTTCGTGCTGCAGAACCGGGGCGGCGCGGACACGGCGCAGTTGTCCCAGGTCTTGCAGGGCCTTCTCGCCGAGGCGCGCAAGCGCCCCGAGATCGGCTTCGTGTACAGCGGCTTCGATCCCCGCATTCCGCAAATCGAGTTCGCGGTCGATCGCGACAAGGTCAAATCGCTGGGCATACAACTGAACGACGTTTTCTTCGTGCTGCAAACGTTCCTCGGCAGCTACTACATCAACGACTTCAACCTCTTCGGCCGCACGTACCGGGTCCAGGCTCAGGCAGAGGGCGGGCAGCGCCGCCAGCCGGACGATGTCAATCGCTTCTACGTGCGCAGCGAAAACGGGACCATGGTGCCGCTGTCCACACTGGTGACCAGCCGGCCCCTCAACGGCCCGCAGTATTTCGAGCGCTATAACGTCTATAGCGCAGCGACGATCAATGGCACCAACGCGCCCGGCTACAGTTCCGGCCAGGCCATCGCCGCCATGGAGGAAATTGCGAGCACGCTGCCTGCGGGATTTGCGTACGAGTGGAGCGAGGCTACATACCAGGAGAAAAAGACGGGGGGCCAGACTGGCTACATTTTCGCGGTCTCGCTGCTGTTCGTCATCCTGGTGCTCGCGGCGCTCTACGAAAGTTGGGCGATGCCGGTGGCCATCCTGCTGGTGATTCCGTTTGGCGTGTTCGGCGCGTTCCTGGGTCTGTTCCTTCGGTCGTTCGACAACAACGTTTACACGCAGATCGGACTGATCATGCTGGTCGGGCTGGCGGCCAAGAATGCCATCCTCATTGTCGAGTTCGCCAGGATCAAGCGCGAGCAGGGTGAAGGCATCGAACAAGCGGCGCTGGACGGCGCCAAGTTGAGGCTGCGCCCGATCCTCATGACGTCGTTCGCCTTTATCCTGGGCACCGTTCCACTCGCGATCGCCCTGGGCGCAGGCGCCGGCGCGCGGCAGGCGTTGGGAACGGCCGTCGTGTTCGGCATGCTGGTGGCGACGCTGGTCGGCGTGTTCTTCATTCCGGTTTTCTACGTACTGCTCCAGCGCGTGAGCGAGCGGCAGTGGCCGTTTGCGCGTGCTGACGCGGCGACTTCCAGGGGCGCGGAAGGCACGCCGCCCTCGCCTGCGCACGGAGACTAGCGGCAGAGGGCTGCATGTTCCATTCAAACCTCGATTCTTCAAGCGCGCGGAAATGCGCGATCGCGCTGCTGTTCGCTTTGCCGTTGTCCGCCTGCATGGTGGGCCCCGACTACGTGCGCCCCCAGGTCGATGTCCCTGCTGCCTGGCGTCTCAGTCCCACCGAAGCAGGCGAGATCTCCAACATCGCTTGGTGGGACCAGTTCCAGGACCCCGTCCTGTCGAACCTTGTGCGAACGGCACTCGCCAGCAACAAGGATCTCGCGATCGCGACCGCGAACGTCGACCAGGCAGCCGCTCAATATGGCATCGTGCGCTCAGCGCAATTTCCGCAAGTCAGCGGCGGTGCGACCGCGGAGCGGCAGCAGTTGAGCGGGACTACCGCCCTTGGGTCAGGGTCCGGCCGTGGGCAGTTCAATGACTATGGCGTGAATCTCTCGGCAAGCTTCGAGCTGGATATCTGGGGTCGTTTGCGTCGTGCCTCGGAGTCGTCGCGCGCGAGCCTGCTCGCCAGTCAGCAAGGGAAAGGCACCGTGGTGCTGACGGTCGTCGCGACGGTCGCCAGCGGCTACATCCAGCTACGGGCACTCGACCGACAGCTCGACATTGCGCAGCGCACTTCACAAAGCCTGGGTGAAGCGGCGCGGCTGCAGCGGTTGCGCTTCGAGGAGGGTGCCGTGCCCGAGAGCGACTACCGCCAAGCCGAATCGCAATACCAGGAGGCCTTGGCCCGGGTGCCGGAACTCGAGCGCCAGATCGCGCAGCAGGAGAACTTCATCAGCGTGCTGCTTGGCCACAATCCGGGCCCGATTCCGCGCGGACTGGACATCGACGCGCTGATCTTCCCCGCAGTGCCCGATGGGCTGCCGGCATCGCTGCTGGAGCGCCGTCCCGACATCCGCCAGGCCGAGGAGAATCTCGTCGCCGCCAATGCCGACATCGGCGTCGCAAAGGCTGCGTACTTTCCCGACATCAGCCTCACTGCGCTGTTCGGCCTGGAAAGTGCGCAGCTTTCGGATCTCTTCAAAGGCCCCTCGAAAGTCTGGTCGTTCGGGGCAGGCCTGGCGCAACCGATTTTCAACGCCGGCCGGATCCGCAGCCAGGTCGCGCGCGCCGAAGCACTGCAGCAGCAAGCGCTCTTCACTTATGAAAAGTCGATCATCAGCGCTTTCCAGGACGTGGACAACGCGCTGGTCGATCGGACGAAGTTCGGACAGATACGCGAAGCGCAGGCGAAGAACGTATTGTCGCTGTTTCGCTTCCGCGATTTGGCCGTGCTGCGCTACACCGAAGGGGCGACCATCTACCTTGAGGTCGCCAACGCGGAACAGTCGCTGTTCAACGGCCAGCTCGCATACGTGACGACGCAATCCCAACTCTTCCAGTCGTACGTGAATCTGTACAAGGCGATGGGCGGCGGCTGGGTCGAAGAAGCGGAAAGGGACAGCCTTGCGGGAAACGCGAACAGCAAGTAGCACAGGCGGGACGACAATGACATGACTCGCTTTGGCAGTGACGGGTATGCCTACTTCCATGAGAACAAGCCCGTCGTCGACAAGGTGCCTTCGACATTCCACCAGAGCAATCCGCACGGGCTGTCGTTCCGTCAGGAGCAGGCCTTGTCGGACGAAAGTCAGGTCTATCAACTCCAACAGCCAGTGATCGACCGCACGCCTTCGAGATGAAGGAGTGTTCCATAGGTATTGCTAGGTGCCGGCACCCGGTCGTTTAGAAATATCCCAGGAATAAATCTATACGCGTAACAGTATGGTCGGCAAGGCATGGAGCGTTCGATGTCTGACCCTACGCGTTTCGAAGAACAGGTCTTGCCGCATCTCGACGCCGGCTACAACCTGGCGCGATGGCTGACGCGCAACGTCGACGACGCCGAGGACGTTGTTCAGGACGCCTGCGTGCGCGCGCTCAAGTACGTCGGAACGCTGCGCGACGGCAATGCCCGGGCGTGGTTTCTGACGGTCGTGCGTCATGCATTCTACGATTGGTGCAAGCGCAACCGTCCGAAGGAGATTATTAAGGATGACGGTACTGCAATCGATATGGCCGCGGCCGATTCATCCATGGACCCGGAGCGGGTGGCGCAGCGCAGCTCCGAGTCGCGGCTGCTGGCCGACATGGTGGCGGAGCTGCCGCTGGCTTACCGCGAGGTGTTGATTTTGCGTGAACTCGAGGAACTGTCGTACAAGGAAATCGCGCGTATCGCGGACGTCCCGGTTGGTACCGTGATGTCCCGCCTCGCGCGCGCCCGCGCCCTGCTGCAACGCTCGCCGCAATTGCGCGCAATCTGCGAGCGGCCCGGAGGTGAACGATGAATTGCAATGAAGCTGGAACATTGGTCGCGCGATACGCCGACGGCGAGCTCGATAGCATTCAGGGGCGGTCGACCGAACAGCATTTGCGCAGCTGCGTGGACTGTGCGGCAAAGCACCGGCTCGTGCTCGCGCTGCGGGCGCGGATCCACGCCGAAGTACCCTGCTTCCCGGCGCCGTCGGCACTTCGCGAGCGGGTGCGGGCATTGCTCGCCAATGCGCAGGATGTTGCACCGGCTCGTCCGCGCCCGGAGCGCAATCGTTGGCGCTGGCTGACCGAGGGCGCCTTTGCCGGGTGCGCGGCAACCGTGCTCGCCTGGGTCATGGGCACCGCAGTCATCGATTGGCGCGCGAACGAGGACGTCGCCGTCGAGGCCGTGACGACTCACGTTCGGGCGACGCTCAACAACCATCTGATCGAGGTCGCGTCGTCGGACCAGCACACGGTCAAGCCGTGGCTTTCCGCGCGGCTCGACTACTCGCCGCCGGTGCACGACCTGGCCGCGGAGGGTTTCACGCTGACCGGAGGCAGGCTCGATACGCTCGACAGGCATCATGTCGCAACACTGGTCTACCGCTATCGCCTGCACACGATCGACGTCTTCGTCAGGCCGGAGTCGGCGCATGCGCCGTCGGCGTTGCGCACCGTGCGCGGCTTCGACGTCGCGCATGCGACGGGGTCTGGCATGGATTGGCTCGCGGTATCCGACGTCAGCGCTGACGTCCTGACCGCGTTCGTGGAGCGGCTTGCAAGCGCCGACGCTGCGCGCTAGCCAACGCCACCGAGCGGCGGGCCGCCGACTCGCGGCTCCGCACTTGGGATCGCCAGTCCTACCGGTGACGATCCGCCATTATTCCAAAAGGCATACCACACCCGCTGCCGCGGTCTGACAGGTATGCGAACGCGCTCTACCGATGGCGACAAACACGGTGCAAACACGCCACCGTCATCGTGGGATGCGCGATCGCACGCCGGCAGAACTTTTTTATCCATGCCGACGGCGCCCATAGCAGCCTCACGTTGTTATCTGCGCCAGGACTTTTCTCTCTTAACCGAAGCAGCCTTAGAGGAGCAAGCTATGTCTCGCAAACAGTACTCACTGAGCAAGCAATTGGTGGTTGCAACCGCGCTCGCGCTCGGCACGTCCGGTGTCGCGCTGGCCGACGACAACAGCATGACTCGCTTCGGCGGCGATTCGTATGCCGCCTTCAACATGGACAAACCCGGCGCCAACAACGCACCGTCAGCATTCCGCCAGACCAATCCGCACGGGCTATCGGTCGGCGAATACCAGGCATTGTCGTCGGACGGCAGGCCGTGGCAAACACCGAATCCGTCGGATGCGACGGCGATTGCGGCGCAGGATGCAGCGAAGTCATGGCGCAAGGAAAACCCGCACGGGCTGCCGATCAGCACCTATGAGGCGTTGTCCGCCGACGGCCGTCCGCGGCAATCGCCGAATTCGGTGGCCACAAGCGCGGTTGCTTCGACGGGTGCGACTCCCGTTGCGAACAACGCCGCCAACGAACCGCCGGCGACAGGGATCGCGAGACGCGACTTCTCGCGCGCGGACCGCGCCACTTCGGCTTACTGATGTTGGCCGAACCGCCGGAGGGCCGGACTTTTGTTCGGCCTTCGGAGTGTTTACGTCAGCGGCTATCAGCGTGGAATGAACATCACGTAATTGGGCAAGACAGTGATGGTCCACGTCGCCCACGGGCCGGCGGACGACCAAGAAGTCGTGCAAGGGCGTACTGACTGTTATCTCAACAGAATCTTGAATGGAGAACGCTATGAAACCGAAACTGGTCCTATTGACTGCTATTGCAATGACGCTGGGCTTCGTGAGCTTGCCCGCAAGTGCGTTCACGCCCAGTTTCATGGGCGAGGTCGTACCGCTGTCCGGCGCCGCGCGTACGATTCGGATTGACGCCAAAACCAAGTACGTAAATGTCACCGCGCATGAAACCGTCAAGTTCGAAGCCAACGGCAATGCATTCGCCATAAGCTTTGCCGAAGGGCTTCCGCAGTTCGACTTGCGTCTGCTCGCACCGCCTGGTGTTCTCGACCATAAAGTTACAGCCTATGTCGCGCCAGATCCCTTGTACTCTCCTTGATCCACACGCGCGTTGCATGAGCGAGGCAACGGAATGACCTCGTGCGCGTGCACCAAGTGCCAGAGAAGGGCAAAACGATCGGGGCGGGCGAGTTCACCGACAGTATCGGTGACCGGCGAGCAGCGTTCGCTGCAAATCGATGAGCGCTATTTGCCAGACTTTGGCGTAAATGCGATGCAATGGCCATGCGGACTGATCTCGCCTTCGACAATTTGGCAGGTTCCCAGGGCATTTGCCGTCTTGCCCGGAATGAATTGAACGCAGTCGTCGCAGTCGGCGCCTTTCTTCTTGCCGACCTCCTCGTATTGCACGACTGACTTTGCCAGCTTTGTCTCGGCGGCCATTGCCTTGTTGGCCGCAAGCGAGACGACCGCAATGGCCGCCAGCGCACGGAAGCTGCCTTTGATGAGGGCGCGACGTGACAGCTCGTTCGGTCGATTGTCACCCATGTTCTGGCTCCATTGTCTATCGCATCAATCGTTCGTTCGTCAACGGCGGTGCGCCGCTGCGATCGGGTCGACACCCCACGTCCCTGCATTTGCGTAAACGAAGCTGTCGCGCATTGCAATACCCACACGCGGTCAGAAATATTCCCGCGATGCCCGGTTCGTGAACGAGGGAACCTAGCCGGCGCGCTCGCGCGGCATTCTTACCTCGCTTACGTCGCCGTTATTCCCTTGGGAATGGCGCGGCCGTCTTCCGGATATATACGTCGCAAGAGCAGCGTCCGCTGCACGCACCGCGCCTATTTGGCGGCGACGCGATATTCGCGACCCAACGGCAATCCTTTCTTTGGATAGGGGGTGTCATGCATTCCATCAACGCACTGACAGCGAAAGTGCTGGGTAAGGCGACCGCGGTTAGGGCAGATGAACTACAAGATGTAAAGGCCCAAATCGAGGCACTGCAGAAGCGGGTTGGCGAAATGGAGGCTAGGCAACCCGCGCAACCGGTAGAGGGGAATGGCGCCGATTACGCCAAGAGTCCCCCCATCGTCGGCGACGATGGCAGCTTGACCTTTCATGGCATCACGCTTTACGGCACCGTGGACATTGGCGTGGGCTATCAGAACCACGGCACCCCATTGAGCAACGTCGCAGGACTCGGATTGGAATATCTGATCTCGAAGAATAGCAAGGGCTCGCAATTCGGCTTTGCCCCCAACGCGATGTCCTCTTCCAATATCGGTCTCAAAGGAACTGTTGAGATCATTCCCGGGGCATCAGCCATATTCAATCTTCAGACGTCATTTCTTCCAAACTCGGGGCGCCTCGCCGACGGACTCGGGTCGCTCGTGCAAAACAACGGTGTGCCGCTCGGCTCGCAAACCTCAAATGCCGACTCCAGCAAGAACGGCCAGGCGTTCAATACGGCGGCCTGGGCCGGTCTCAGCTCACCAACATACGGGGCGTTGACCTTCGGCCGGCAGAACGCACTTACGCTGGATGGCGTGCTTGCCTACGACCCCATGGGCGGATCGGGCGCCTTCTCGGTGATCGGCTATCAGGGAGCGACGGCCGGCGCTGGCGCCACCGAGGATGCCCGCTTCGACAATGCGATCAAATATCGCGTGAGCTATGACCAGTTCCGTGTTTCCGCGCTCTATAGGTTCGGCGCTTCCGGAAGCAATGCCTACCAGGTAGGCGCCGGCGTGAATTATCTCGGCGCATCGTTTGATGCAATCTACAGCCGTGTCAATGATGCGGTAACGGCAGCTCCGCTCGCTTCGGTGGCAGCCATCACCCCCGCCCAACTTGCGAGCGCGGGGTCGGGACTTGTAGCGGGGACCGTCTCCAACAACACCAGCTTCCTGCTGCTCGCCAAGTATGGCACC
>WNFM01103921.1_pt1 | contig 10706 bp, 11 predicted proteins | sample 5400271 | NCBI WGS metagenome assembly WNFM01 (sample SAMN13153352, study PRJNA577476) | soil metagenome | isolation source: 60 cm saprolite on Douglas fir-dominated hillslope | place: USA:California | collected 2013-09-17 | reverse complement strand
GGCAGATTGACGCGGAGCGCGATCGCGAGCAGCGCCGCGACGGCGAACTGCACCGGGTTGCTGCCCGGCACGAGCCCGGCGAACATGCCCGCAGCGACGCCGCCGGAAACCGATCGCCGGTTGAGGTGCCACAAGTTGGGGTGAAGCAAGAGCGTGCCGAAGCGCGCGATGTACCGGTTGTTCCGGACAGCCTCGTGGCTGGGCAGGTACTTTCGGAAGAATTTTCGCGGCATGGCCGACAAGCATATCAACCTCCGGGAGCCCCGGCCGTTAATCGTGGAATGAAGAGCGACGCCGGCCGCCGATGAGATTTGCAGCGCTGGGGTTCACGCTCGGGGTGTGCCTGCTGCAGCACCAGGCAGAGTTACCCGGGGCGGGGTGGCTGACGCTGTATTTCACGTTTGCCGCAATCGCCGCGATCGGATTCTCGAGGCGCGTTTCGACTGTCATCGGAGCCTGCGTGATGTTCACCGGCTTCGCCGCCCTCGGTTTCACCTGGGCCGCGGCGCTCGCGCAGCTGCGGCTCTCGGATCGGCTGGATCCGGCCCTGGAGGGGCGCGATGTGCTCGTCAGCGGTGTCGTCGGCGGACTCCCGCAGGCCCTGGAGCGCGGCGTGCGCTTCGATTTCGACGTGGAATCTCCGGAGGCCGGGGTGCCGCGGCGCATCGTGCTTTCCTCGTACGGCGGATTCGCTCCGGATGATTCCCAGGACGTCCTCCCGGTACGGGCCGGGGAGCGGTGGCGATTCACGGTGCGGCTGCGTCGTCCGCACGGCAGCGCCAACCCGCACGGATTCGACTACGAGGCCTGGCTGCTCGAGCGCGGAATTCGCGCGACCGGCTACGTGAGAATGCCCTCGCGCCGCGGGGTGGATGAGCGCGCGCAAATCGTGCCCGAGCGTTTGGCGGCCCTGGTGCCGCGGCCTCGCTACTGGATCGAGAGGCTGCGCGAGGCGGCGCGGGAAAGAATCCGCGACGCGCTGCCCGAGCGCCCTTACGCGGGCGTGCTGATCGCGCTCGCGGTCGGCGACCAGAACGCGATCGGTCCCGAGCAGTGGCAGCTCTTTGCCCGCACCGGCGTAAGCCACCTGATGAGCATCTCTGGGCTGCACGTGACAATGATCGCGGGCCTCATCGCGATGCTCGCGTCCTGGTGCTGGCGTCGCAGCGAATCTCTGGTGCTCGCGCTGCCAGCGCAGAAGGCCGCGGCGCTCGCCGGGTTTCTTGCCGCGTTCGCCTATTGCCTCATTTCCGGATTCGCGGTTCCCGCTCAGCGCACGCTGTACATGGTCGGCGTGGTCGCCGCCGCGCTCTGGTTCGGACGAGCGACCAGCGCTTCGCGGGTGCTCGCGGCGGCGCTCTTCATCGTTCTCGCGCTCGATCCCTGGGCGGTCCTGTCGCCGGGCTTCTGGCTCTCATTCGCCGCGGTCGCGGTGATTTTCTTCGTGGCCACCGGTCGCACCACTAAAGCTCACTGGCTCGCGCAGTGGGGAAAGGTGCAATGGGCGGTCACCGCGGGCCTAGCGCCCCTGCTGCTCGTGCTGTTTCAGCAGGTATCGCTCGTCTCGCCGGTCGCCAACGCGCTCGCGATACCGCTGGTGAGCTTCGTCATCACGCCGCTCGCGCTTGCGGGCGCCGCGCTCCCCTTCGACTGGCCGCTCGCGCTGGGGCACGCGATTCTCGAAGTCCTGATGGCGGTGCTCGACTGGCTCGCCGCGCTTCCGAGCGCGGTCTGGCATCAGCACGCGCCCCTCGCGTGGACCGTGCCGCTCGCGCTCGCAGGGATCGCCTGGCTGCTGCTGCCGCGCGGATTTCCGGCCCGCGCGCTCGGGGCTCTGCTGATGCTGCCCCTGTTTGCCGCGAATCCGCCGGGGCCCCGTAGCGCAGAGCTCTGGATCACGGTGCTCGATGTGGGGCAGGGGTTGTCCGTGCTCGCGCGCACGGAAAAGCACGCGCTGCTCTACGACGCCGGTCCGGCATTCAACGCCGTCGCGGACAGCGGCAGCCGCGTCATCCTTCCTTATCTCCGCGGCGAGGGCATCGACCGGCTCGACGCGCTGGTCGTGTCCCACGATGACCGCGACCACTCGGGCGGCGCGGGCTCGGTGCTCGAGGCGATACCGGTCGGCGTGCTGTGGTCTTCCCTCGCCGCGGACCACGCTCTGCTTGCGGCACCTGCCTGGCGCGCGCCCTGCGCCTCCGGGCGCGGGTGGCTTTGGGATGGAGTCTCCTTCGAATTCCTCCACCCGCTCTCAGAAGTCCCCGCGGGCCGCGCAGCGCGGGCGAACAACCAGAGCTGTGTGTTGAGGATCGAAGCGGCAGCGGGCCGCGTGCTGCTCACCGGAGACATCGAGCGCGCCGCCGAGCGCGAACTTCTCCGGCGCGTTCCCGCGCTTCTTTCCGCGGACGCGCTGCTCGTCCCCCATCACGGCAGCTCCACCTCGTCGACGCCGGAGTTCGTGAAGCAGGTGGCGCCGCGCCTTGCGGTGTTCGCCGTCGGCCATCGCAACCGCTTCGGCCATCCGCGCGAGGATGTGCTCGCCCGCTATCGCGAAGCCGGCAGCGAGCTGCTTCGCACCGATACCGGCGGAGCAATCCAGCTGCGTTTTGCGCCCGGAAACCTGCGCGTGGACGCCGAGCGCGATCGCGCAAGGCGCTACTGGCACGAGTCCTCAAGCGGCTATACTCCGAAGGCGGAGAGGCCGGTTTGAATCTGAATGCGACGATCACGGTAGTTGGCGATCCCGGCTTGCTCCGGGAATACCGGGCTCGGGTCAATCGCCTCCTCGATGAAGAGCGCGTTGACCCCTACCGCGAGCTGCACTCGGCCGGGCGGCTGGAGTACGAATTCAAGCTGCGCGGCGGCATTCCCTTTCCGCCTTTCGTGTCGGCTTCGCAGGCGTTCCCGGATCTGACCGTCGAGGTGAAATGGAGCGATGCCGCGTTGGGCAGGAAGGGCCGCGCGATCATCAAGAACGGCGTGCTGGCGGAGCAGGCGGTGGAGTCGCACGCGCCCGGCGGCGCATCCTCGCTGGAGGTACGAGCCGACGCCGACGGCGGGCTGCGGCTTGCTCTGATCTGCGCCCGTCGGCGCGAGTTCTGGCACGGCTACGTCATCGCTCAAGACCAGCACGCTTTCTTCCGCGTCGCGGGACCGGCCGGCTCCGGCGAGCTTTCCGCTTCCGACGGGATCGAGGCCGAATGGGCCGAGCGCTGGACGGTTTCCTCCGGCGATGCGACCTACAGGGAGCTCGTGCCCCGCGAGCCGATCGCGGAAGACGAGTTGCGCGAGCTGGACCGGCTCGCGCAGGAATTCTCGCGCGAATGGATATGGTTCGAAGAAAGCCCGCCGGAGGAGACCGCGGTCGAGCGGGCGCGCTTCGAAGCCTACGGGTATCCAGTACGAGCCGCGAACCTCCGCTCGGAAAAGCTGCGCAAGGTGCTGCGGCCGGAAAACGGCGGTCTTGCGTTCGGCTCGTTCGGGGAGGACACGCGCTGGATTCCGGATCTGCTGCGGCGCTGCTGGCTGCGGCCCGCAAGATGAGCGAACCCTTCCGGCGCCGCAAAGTGCAGTGCGCGAGCGCAAGCGGGCTGCACCGCGTGGCCTATCTCGAGTGGGGCGAGCGCTCTAGCGTGAAAACCCTGGTCTGCGTTCATGGCCTCACCCGCTGCGCGCGCGATTTCGACGGCCTGGCCGCGGAAATGGTCCGCCACGGCTACCGCGTGATCTGTCCGGACGTCGCCGGGCGCGGCGACTCCGACTGGCTGAAAAATCCGATGGAGTACGCGGTCGCGACCTACGCGTACGACATGGTGACCTTGATCGCGCGCCTGGACGTGGAATCGGTGTACTGGGTCGGCACCTCGCTCGGCGGGCTCATCGGAATGACGCTCGCGGCGATGTCCGATTCACCGATCAAGCGGCTGGTGCTGAACGACGTCGGGCCGGTGCTCACGGCGGTTTCGCTCCAGCGGCTCAGCTCCTACGTCGGCAAGTGGCCACCGCTTCCGACGATCGAAGCTGCCGAACAGTTCGTGCGCTCCACCAGCGCGTCCTTCGGCCCGCACACCGACGCCGAGTGGCGCTTTCTCACGGAGCACGTGGTGCGAAAGAACCCGGACGGCTCGCTGCGCATGCACTACGACCCGGCGATCGCCATACCGTTCAACGCCGAGCTGTCGCCGAAGGACGTGGAGCTGTGGAGCTTCTACGACGCGATCCGCTGCCCGACGCTCGTCTTGCGCGGCGAGCAATCGGACCTCCTCAGGCGCGACACCGCCGAGCAAATGACTACACGCGGCCCGCGGGCGAAAGTGGTGGAGATTGCCGGCGTCGGGCACGCGCCGACCCTGCTGCACGACGATCAGATCGCGATCGTGCGGAATTTTCTGCTGCGTGCCGCGTCCGGCTGAGCGCCTAGGTTAGTTGTCATTTCATCCTCGCCGCGCCGCTATTTCCCGAGGTGCTTGTCGAAGAACCGGGCGATCTCCTCGAACGCCTCCTTGGTCTCCGGCGCGCTGACATCGCGGTAATACTGGGCGTGCGACTGGCCTTCGAAGACCTGCAGCACCGCTTCGACCCCGGCCTGGCGCAGCTTGCGATGCACGCGCACCGTATTGGAGAGGAGCAGGTCGCGCGTCCCGGTGGTGAGGATCGCGGGCGGAAAGCCGCGCATGTCGCCGTAGACCGGAGAGAGCATCGGGTCCTTGAGATCGCGGCCACCGGTGTAGAGCGCGGCGCGCTTGTCGCAATTCGCTCCGTACGTCACCAGGACGTTGTCGAGCATCGCATTCGTCTGGAACGAGTCGCCTGCACCGGTCAGGTCGGACATCGGCGTGCCGGGCGCGATCGCCGCCGGCAGCGGGAGCTTGTCCTGCTTGGCACGCAGGACCATCGCCAGGGTCAGGTTGCCCCCGGCCGAGGAGCCGAAGATCGCCATGTTCTTCGGAAGCGCCATTTTCGTCGCGGCCTTCCACACCGTCATGGCGTCGTCGAGCGCCGCCGGATAGGGGTGGTCCGGCGGCATGCGGTAGTCGACCGAGATCACCTTGAAGCGCCCGAACCCGGCCATGTAGACCGCTTCGACGGTACCGGACTCGCCGGGAAAGCTCACGAAGCAGCCGCCGTGAACGTGCACCAGCAGCCGGTTGCGGTTCTCCGGCGGGATCACCTCCGGCGTCACCCTGTACGCCTTCACCCCGTCGACGGTCATCGGCTCGACCTTTACATGCAGCGTTTCGCGCAGCGCCGGCAGCCCCTTCATGGTGGCTCGGAGCTGTTCGGGATCACGTTCCAGGTCGGCGTCAACGGCGCCGCGATCAGCTTTTGCACCTGAGGACTCACCGTGTCCGGCACCGGCACCGTTTTGGCCGGCATCTCTCGCGGCCCCGGCGCGGGCGCCTGCGCAATCGCCAGCGGCGCCGAGAGAGCGATCGCAACCGCGAAACAGGCGAAGCCGGGCGCAAGCCGCGAGCGAACCGATAGATGAACTGCCGAAGAGGCTCTATGAGTGAATTCCGGATAGCTTTTCATGGCGTTTTTCCTCCATCTTTCGTGGCTTCAGCTCCCGACGCGGGCGGGCGACGTTAGCCCTTATCAAGGACGATGTCCACACCGCTACGAGTGAGTCTGGTTCGAGTTCCAATTCAAGGGATCAGCGTGATTCCGCTATCGCATCCAACCCTTTGGCCTTCATGACGGCCGTGGCTTCGGGGGATTGCAGGTACTTGATCAGCGCTCTTGCGGCATCCGGTTGATGGGCGGCCGATGGAATCGCGGCCGCAAACGTCGTAACACTTTGCAGCTCGCGAGGCAGTGGGCCGAGGAGTTCGACGTCCGGGACCGATATCAATTCCCCGATCTGCTGCACGGCCAACTCAGCCTCTCCGGTAGCAAGCAGGCGCGCCGTGAACCCGCCTTCGGGCGGAAATTTGGTCTTGACCTTCATCTCTTCGGCGATGCCCAGGCGCTCGATCACCTTGCCGAAGTGAACGCCGCTCGCGCCGCCGAAAGCCGGGTTGGAATAGCTGATGGACTTGGCGGCGATGAGCGCGCGCTTTAGCGCCTCGGTTGTGGAAATGTCCGGCTTCGGCGCCCCTTTGCGCACCGCTACGCCGACGCTCGAGCGGCCAAGGTTAATGTCGGAACCCGGTTCCAACCTGCCGGCCTTGATCAAGCCGTCGATACTGCCGCGAGGCCCTAACAGTAAATCGGCGGCCTCGCCCTCTTGCACTCGCTTCGCCAATGGAACGCCGAGACCGAATGCAATGCTCACCTTGTGGCCGCTTGCCTTCTCAAATCGCGGCGCTAGGTCCTCCATCACGCTTTGCAGGGCGATCGTTGCGAGCACCTTGATCTCCGCCGCGCTCGCGCCCGCGGGCACGCCGCCGAGGGCTAGAGCGATGACCGTGAATACAACTCGAACAGTTGCATTTTTCATTGCATTCCTCGCTTTCCATTCGTTGAAGGATCGAGACTCGCGTTTCAAGCGCTCTAACGTCAATAATCAGCGGCCGCCGAAGGCGGTCCGCTGCATTTAGAGTTAGGTTTTTCTCTTGAATTTGGAAAGCATTTCATTGGACCTGTCTGTTACATCTTTCTCAGCTTCCTTAAATTCCTTGCTATCCGATTTGACTTCGTTCTTGTTTTGATCCAGCCATCGAATCATTTTTCCTTTCTCGAAATAATATCGATCCTCGGTGATCGTGGTCTTCTTGGGATCGAAGGGTTCCATCCCCTCCTTTTTTGCAATTTCGGGCGTTATGCCGGGGTGCTGGTTGTATCGATGAAACTGGTAAAAGGCAAAGATAAGCATTCCATTTTTATAGTAGAAGTTCTCGTATTGTTTTCCCGACTCAAAAAAAAGCCCAGCCTTCAACGCTCGAATATTGCCTGTGCGATCCCGGTACGCTGTCGCGTCCGCCCCTTCGGTTGAGTAATCCGGGAGATCGACGGTTTCGCCCTTTAATGAGGGTAGGGCGTTCTGGATGGATTGGTATTCCTTTCTGATGGAAAGGATCACGGACTCGTCAGCGGCTAGCGCCAGACCGCTAAAAACCAACACGAGAATTCCGATAGTCGCTCTCATATTCATTGTGCTCCGAAAAAACTAACGTTTTGTTGAGCGGTGCGCCGCCTTTGCGCGTCCGCTCCAACTGTATGTTGGGCTGCTTTCGGCTATCGAGCGAACCACATCAACGCTTTCACTTTTGAGTTCGCTAGCTCTTGTTTCGTCGGTTTTCTGTCGGGTCCTTGATAACCCTTCCTATACGAAACCGCTAATTCGTAGACAACGTTTTCTTTGGGATGCCCAATGTATGTGTGGAAATGATCGTTCGTTTCAACTCTAAGTCGGGGCCGGATACGAAGAACTTCTGCATAAGTTGACCCAACCCTCAACCCGTACTGGTCCGGTATTTTTGCGCTGACCACGTGAACGCTGTCGATCTTTGTCGCAATATCTTCATCCGCTTTTATCCAAAAGAGTTCGCCGTCGTTGTCGGAAACTTGGTAGTACACAAAATCCGGACCATCTTGTTGCCCGATTTTCTGCTCGACAGAGAGGCCCGTGAACACTCTTTTTAGTTCCTGCAGCTCAAGCTTTGCATTCTTCTCCAATTTAAGCGCACCGATGTTTTTGTTCGAAAGGACCAACGATTGTGTACTGCCTTGCGCCTTTGCCTCTATTAGGGCATTAGGTGCAGCTAGAAAACTTAGACATGTGAACAGCAACGCGCCAACCGTTCTAAGAAGCATTAATGGCCCCCACGCCTCTAAGCAGCCCAACGTCGCCATTGAGCGGCCGAGCAAACGGGCGAAGCCCGCTTGCGAAGGTCCGTCTCGAATGGCTGGTTAGCCAGCAAACGGTTGGTAGTTATCGAATTCCCAACGAAGTTCATGGTTGAGTGTTTCCGCGACTTCACGCCAACTATTACGATGCGCCTGGGCAAGTAAGCGTTCAAGGGCACGCTCCACTGCGGGCCAGGAAAACTGCTCGACGATCAAGGCGCCTCGCCCGCGAGATATTGAGGCGTAACCACCTCGAAATTAAACACCTCCTCACCTTCACCGTTCTTTGGGCCGATAGCAGCCTGAAAAAGAACGCAACAGTCCGTTGGGTCTGGGGGAAGCGCGGACGCTTCCAGATCTGGACTGAGAAGGCTCTTGAGCTGCGGCGCAATCATTTGCTGGCTAACGTTCCGCATTACCGGCGCGCGCCGCTCTTGCGCGCGTCCGGGTACATGCGATTGTTAGATGGCACATTAGAAGATCTTTTGTGTGAGGACGTATTCGAGGTAGCTCATCTGCGTGTCCATTGGACAAAACAGGATAAGCGCAATCGGTACAAGTATTGCCGGAACGCCGAGGGTAAACAGCAGATAGTGCTGACGGATTCTCGATGAAAAGAGCCGCCTTTTCACGATAATGACTTCGTAGAGTCCCGTAAAAGCAACGACGGGAAGACTGAAGAACACCGGATAAATGGCGCCGCCTAAGCCCATTGGTATCTGCAATACCTCCCACGACAGCAAATTAAAGAAGAGATACCAGAATACGAAAGCCCATACGTACACAATCAAAGTGACCAAGAGCGCCCATAACCATGGCCTCTGGTCCATTGCTAGCACGCCGGCCCTCTGTGCCATCTAACGCAAAGGTGAGCGGCCGCCGAAGGCGGTCCGCTCGACCGACGTGTTAGGCGCGCCGTTCATCGCGTAAGCTTCTTAATTGTGTAGACGTAGTCCGTTGACTTGGCCTTAGTATGACATTCGACGCAGTTTGACAGGCGACCTTTGGTGAAGGTACCGGTCTTCTCTGCGTAGAAATATTCCCAATCGTTGTGCTCTCGATCGAAGCCGATGGGACGCTTGATCATCCCGCCAACGGCAACAACAGCACCATCAGGTGAAAGCTTCTCTTTGAGAACTATTGTCCCTTCAGGAAATAGTCGCGTTGATGAGACCATGGAGCTAACCGCGTTGTCACTGACGTACAGATTGACCGCAACATTTGCGTGAGGGCCAGTGCGCGCTACTTCATTAGCCAGAAGATGAGGTGGGGGCGGGGAAACACATAGTTCGGCAAGCACCTTTGAGACGAGGTGCGGCGTTGGTGTCAGTAGCTTCAATGTCGAATGAAGTGAGAAGACCGAGCGCTCGCTAATCTCGACATCTTCAGCTCGTAGTGTCATTGATAGCGAAACACCGACCGAAAGCAAAAGAACGAGCCTAATTTGCATCGATGCCCCTCAAGCGCCTAACGTGGAGCTAACGCGCGCCGCGTGCGATGTAGCCACGAAGCGCGGTGCTTCTCGGCGTCGCGGTTGAGCGCCGGGTTAGGCATGCTAATCGGCTTGCTTCGCGATTGCCTGAGCCGAAATTAGTATAGCCGTGTGATGATGCCCCGTATGAGAATGAAACAGAGTTCCTCCCACGGATACACGCTTACCAGAGTAGCCAGACAATGCCATGCCAGTGCCAGGCACCAACGTTATTTCCTTTTGATCCGTTTCTGCGTCTTCATAATCGCGGGGATTAGCTATGGTGCAGATTGGACGACGCAAGACCAGGATCGCCTGTTTTTCACGAGAGTCCGTTTTCGGACTTTCACCATAGCCAGGCGGCCCGAAGAATGTGCGGAGTACAACACGGCCCTCCAAAGTAACAACTTGAGGACCGTAGTTAAGACACTCCCCATCGGCAAAAGAAGTTTGGGCGAGAAAGGTCAGGGCGACAGCAATCGGGGCGTTACTTTTCATTTCGCACGCCTAACGTTCGCGATGAGCCGACGCCGAGGAGCGAAGCGACGAGGGAATCGCAAGCGAGCGAAGCCCGCTTGCGACGGTCGGCTCGATCGCGCTGTTAGAAGGCATGCGGCCAGCTACCAGAGCATGAAGATTCGCCAAAGGAAACCCTCAGGGGTGTCGAGGCGAGTGAACTTGGCGGAAAGAGTGACGCCAACGACCGCAAAAAGCAACAACGCGACGATCAGCGCGTACCACGCGGACACGAGGCGAATCACGGGAGCTATGTCGGTCGATTGCATCAAAGTGAACGCGACAACGCCCGATGCGGCAATGAGTATCCAAACTACCGTGCTAGTTCTCATGCCTTCTAACGTCGCTGTTCAGCGGCCCGAGGGACGGCGCGCAGCGCCGCCCCCGAGGGTCTGTTCTGCAACAGCCTATTAGGGTGTAGGGTCGCACAAGGCGCCTTTCGGTAACGCTCGTGAAAGACCTAGGACTGTTGTCTCGTCATATAGGAAGATGACCTCCGATCCACCGCCCTTGTAACAAAAGCGCTTGAGCTTTCCTGTAAGAGTGGAGGGTCCCACGTCACTGCTCATGACTACGACGCGAGCTTTGATCGCAGTGCCGGAATTCGAACCAGTAACTTGATGGCGAAGAAACTTAGGATCCTTCCCGTCATAAAGTTCAGCGCGAAATGTGTTCCCAGAGCCTGTGATCGTGCCTTTGCCGTTAGTCTGGAACCAGGAGGCGCCGGTCGACAAGGCGCGAAACCAGACCCACTCTCCATCAAGTGAATAGGTTTCTCCCGATGCAACAATCGGTGCGAAGATCAATAGAGCGACAAGGTACCTCATCGGAGTCACACCCTAACGTTCACAATGAGGGGCGCGCGCAGCTCTTGCGCGCGTCCCTCTCGATTGTGTTGTTAGAGCGCATGGGTACGCTCCCAGCAAACGAA
>WNFM01232711.1_pt1 | contig 10707 bp, 9 predicted proteins | sample 5400271 | NCBI WGS metagenome assembly WNFM01 (sample SAMN13153352, study PRJNA577476) | soil metagenome | isolation source: 60 cm saprolite on Douglas fir-dominated hillslope | place: USA:California | collected 2013-09-17 | reverse complement strand
CCGAAGCCGATCGTGCACAGCCAGGGCGGGATCCTCCTCGAGCACGTGAAGAAGATGCACCTCCACCTCGACGTCCGCAGCGGCGACCGCCTGTTCTGGTTCACGACCACCGGCTGGATGATGTGGAACCTGCTGCTCGGCGGACTGCTCACCGAGGACGCGGCGATCGTGCTCTACGACGGCAACCCGGCGACGCCGTCGCTCGACCGGCTCTGGGATCTCGCGGAAGAGACCGGGATCACGTCGTTCGGCACGAGCGCCGCGTTCATCGCCGCCTGCATGAAGGCCGGCGTCGAGCCCTCACGCAGCCGCGACCTCTCGCGTCTGCGCTCGGTCGGCTCCACCGGCTCGCCGCTCTCGCCCGAGGGCTTCCGTTGGGTCTACGAGCACGTCGGCGCCGACACGTGGCTCTTCTCCACGAGCGGCGGCACCGACGTCGCCTCCGCCTTCGTCGGCGGCGTGCCGACGTTGCCCGTGTACGAGGGCGAGCTGCAGGCGCGCTCGCTCGGCGCGAAGGTCGAGGCGTACGACGAGGACGGGAACGCGCTGATCGACGACGTCGGCGAGCTCGTCGTCACGGAGCCGATGCCGTCGATGCCGATCTACTTCTGGAACGACGAGGACGGCTCGCGCTACCACGACGCGTATTTCTCGATGTATCCGGGTGTCTGGCGCCACGGCGACTGGATCGAGATCACGAGCCGCGGCACGGCGATCATCTACGGCCGCAGCGACTCGACGATCAACCGCGGCGGCGTCCGCATGGGCACGAGCGAGATCTACCGTGTCGTGCTCGGCGTGGACGAGGTCGTCGACGCGCTCGTCGTCGATGCGGACGGCTTCATGCCGCTCTTCGTCGTGCTGCGCGACGGCGCGCAGCTCGACGACGCGCTGCGCGCCGAGATCGCGCGCCGCATCCGCGAGGACTGCTCGCCGCGCCACGTGCCGACGGAGATCCACGCCGTGCCCGCAGTCCCGCGCACGCTGTCGGGGAAGATCCTCGAGGTGCCCGTGAAGCGGATCCTGCTCGGCGCCGATCCACAGAAGGTCGCGAGCCGCGACTCGCTCCAGGATCCCGCCGCACTCGACTGGTTCGTCGAGTGGGCTACCTCTAAAGCGCGTTTGAGCTGAGGACGCGGTTGCAGTCCTCGCACACGGACGGCGGCACGAGGCCGAGCCGCATGCCGAGATAGAACGCCTGGCAGCCGATGCAGAGCCCGAATGCCGACTCGAGCGACGCGAAGACGGCGATCACGCCGACGAGCGCAAACGCGGCGGTGTGCTCACCGGCCGCGTAATAGAGGAGCGTCGCCGTCACGGTGAAGAGCGCGCCGATCGCCTGCGCGAAGCGCTTCGCCGGCCCGGGCGAGTAGCGGTGCCGCACCGGGAGGCGCGGCGTGACGAGCTTCGTCGCGACGAGCGCGAGCGGGCTGAGCAGCCGTACGCGAGCACGGGGATCAGCCAACCCTGCTGGAATGCGACCGTGACCACCGCCAGCACAGCCACAACACCCGCGACAAGCCGGGCCGAGGTCTCATTGACGGGATTCGGGAACGAGAACAACGTACGCATCTGCGTTTCACGGTACCCAGCGTGACGGTCCGTACGCCGATCCCCGCACTCCAGCGCGAAACGGCTCGCTGCCGCCGCTGCGTCGAGGCCGGCTACCAGATCGAGTCGCTGCCGGTGCGCGCGCCGTTCGCAGGCCAGCGCGCGTACCTCTTCGGGCAGGCGCCCGGCATCGTCGAGGGCGCGGAGCGGCTGCCATGGCGCGGGCGCGCCGGGCAGGCGTTGCGGCGCTGGCTCGAGCTCGACGAGGAGACGTTCTACGCGACGTTCTACTGCGCGTCGGTCACCCGCTGCTACCCCGGCCGCACGGCGTCGGGTCGCGGCGACCGCGCACCGACGCCGCAGGAACAGGATCTCTGCGAGCGCTGGCGCGACCGCGAGCTCGAATTGCTGCGGCCGCAGCTGATCGTCACCGTCGGCGGGCTCGCGCTGCGACGGATGCTCGGCTTTGCGGAGCTGACGCCGTGCGTCGGCGAGCGCTTCGAGCGCGACGGCGTCGCCGTCATCCCGCTGCCCCATCCGTCGGGCGCGAGCAGCTGGCCGCACGTGCCGGAGAACCGCGCGCGGCTCGACCGCGCGCTCGGGCTCGTGCGAACGGAGCTCGGCCGCCTCTAACCTGGGACGGTGAGCGCGGTTCCGTATCGCACGACCTTCGTCCGGCTGCTCGGATTCCTCAGGCCGTACCGGGTTGGGCTCATCGTCTCGATCGTGCTCGCGGTCGGCTCGCAGGCGGCGCAGATCGCGCTCGTCTGGGTGACGAAGCACGTGATCGACGCCGGGCTCACGGCGCGCAGCCACCACGCGCTCTGGGTGTCGGTCTGGCTGATCGTCGCCTTCGGCTTCGTGCGCGCCGTGTTGATGGCCGGGCGCCGCCTGCTCTCCGGCAAGCAGGCGCTCGCCGTCGAGTTCGACATCCGCAACGGGCTCTACTCCCACCTCGTCCGGCTCTCGTTCGGCTTCTTCGACCGCCACCAGACCGGCCAGCTGATGTCACGCGCCACCGTGGACCTGCAGGGCGTGCGCTTCTTCCTCGGTTACGGCCTCATCTTCTTCTTCCAGAACGTGCTCACCGTCGTCTCGGTGACCGGCGTCCTCTTCTTCTTCCAGTGGAAGCTCGCGCTCATCGCGGTCGCGATCACGCCCGTGCTCGTCGTGCTCGCGTACCGCTACAGCCATGTGTCGCACCCGACGCTCCGCGACGTCCAGCAGCGGCTCGCCGACGTCGCGACCGTCGCCGAGGAGAACATCGTCGGCGTCCACGTGGTCAAGGCATTCGCGCAGGAGCCCGCGGAGGAGGAGAAGTTCCGCGTCCGCTCCGAGGCGGTGTTCACGCGAACGCTCGAGGCGAACCGGCAGCGCGCGTTCTACGTGCCGCTGATCTCGTTCATTCCGCTGCTCGCGCAGGCTGCGGTGCTGCTCGCCGGCGCGCGCATGGTCACCCACCACACGCTCTCGCCCGGCGCGTTTGTCGCGTTCAACCTCTACCTCGCGATGCTCGTGACGCCGTTGCGCTCGCTCGGCATGTGGATCGGCCAGGCGCAGCGCGCGACCGCCGCGGGCGAGCGCATCTTCGAGGTGATGGACGAGCCCGAGGACGTCGCGGACCGTCCCGGCGCCGTCGACCTGCCGCCCGGCCCGGGCGCGATCCGCTTCGAGCACGTCGGCTTCGAGTACCTCGAAGACCGCGCCGTCCTCCAGAACGTCGACCTCCACACCGGCTCGGGCAAGACGACGCTGACGTCGCTCGTGCCGCGGTTCTACGACGTGACCGCCGGCCGAGTGACTCTCGACGGCGTCGACGTGCGCGACGTGAAGCTCACGTCGCTCCGGCGCGAGATCGGCGTCATCTCGCAGGATCCGTTCCTCTTCTCCGCGACGGTGCGCGAGAACATCACGTTCGGCGCGCCGCTCCTGAGCGACGCCGACGTCGAGCGTGTGGCCCGGCTCGCGCAGGCGCACGAGTTCATCGAGCGCCTGCCGGACGGCTACGAGACCGTGCTCGGCGAGCGCGGGATCACGCTCTCAGGCGGCCAACGGCAGCGTCTCGCGATCGCCCGTGCGCTCGCCGTCGACCCGCGCGTCTTGATCCTCGACGACGCGACGGCGTCCGTCGACGCATCCACCGAGGCACGCATCCGCGTCGGCCTGCGCGAGGCGATGCGCAACCGGACGACGCTGATCATCGCGCACCGCCTGTCGACGATCGCGCTCGCGGACGAGATCGTCGTCCTCGACTCAGGCCGGATCGCCGCGCGCGGCACGCACGACGAGCTGCTGCTGACGAGCGCCGTCTACCGCGAGATCTACGACCACGGGCTGCTCGAGCGCCAGTTCGCCGACGCGGTCGAGGCGCGGGCAGAGATGGAGGACGTCGCATGAAGATCTGGCAGCCCGGCGGGACGCTGACGGAGGAGCGCGCCTCGGGTCCCCGCGACTGGTCGTGGCGGCGGACGCGCCGCCGGCTCGGTGCGCTCGCGCGGCTGACGCGTCCGTACAAGCGGCGCACCGCGTTGTCGGCGGTCTCCCTCCTACTCGCGACGGCGACTGCGCTGGCGCCGCCGTTCCTCGCGAAGTACGCGCTCGACGACGCGCTGCACAGCCACGATTTCAACTTCCTGCTCCTGATCGTCGGCGGCTTCCTGGCGGCCGGCCTCGCGTACTGGGGCATGAGCTACGTGCAGACCTATCTCACCGGCTGGGTCGGCGAACGCATGCTGGCCGACCTTCGCATCGAGTTGTTCGCGCACCTCCAGCGTCTGTCGCTCGGCTTCTACGAGCGCAACCGGGCCGGGGTGCTGATCAGCCGGATCACGAACGACGTCGAGGCGCTCGACCAGCTCGTCACGGACGGCGTGTCCAGCCTCGTCCAGAACACGCTCACGCTCGTGGGCACCGCGATCATCCTCTTCGTCCTCGACTGGCGGCTGGCGCTCGCGACGCTGGCGGTCATTCCGCTGATGTCGATCGCGACCGCGATCTTCCGCGTGCGATCGACGCGGGCCTACCGCGCGGTGCGCGAACGGCTCGGGCTCGTGACCGCGACGCTCGCGGAGGACATCGCCGGGATGCGCGTCGTGCAGGCGTTCACGCGCGAGAGCGCCAACATCGAGCGCTTCCAGGAGATCAACGGCCGCTATCGCGAGTCGAACCACCAGACGGTCGTGCTGAACGGGCTCTACTTCCCGTTCGTCGACCTGCTCTCGTCGGTCGCGCTCGCCGTCGTCGTCGGCTACGGCGGCCACCTGTACTTCGGCGGCCAGGCGACGATCGGGACGCTCTTCGCCTTCATGCTCTACGTGCAGAACTTCTTCGACCCGGTGCAGCAGCTCTCGCAGCTGTACAACACGTTCCTCTCCGCGACGGCTGCGCTCGACAAGATCACCGAGCTGCTCGACGAAGAACCGCAGGTGCGCGACCACGCCGGAGCCCGCGAGCTCGCGCACATCGAGGGTCACGTGCAGTTCGACCACGTGCGCTTCGGGTACGGCACCGGCGCGGACGTGCTCCACGATCTCGATCTCGACGTGCCCGCCGGCACGACGGTCGCTCTCGTCGGGCATACCGGCGCCGGCAAGTCGACGATCGCGAAGCTCCTCGCGCGCTTCTACGAGCCGCGCGACGGTCGCATCCTGATCGACGGGCTCGACCTGAACGAGGTGACCCAGTCGTCGTTGCGCCGGCAGCTCGGCGTCGTCCCGCAGGAGGGCTTCCTCTTCGCCGGCACCGTCGCCGAGAACATCGCCTTCGGCAAGCCCGAGGCCGTGGCGGACGAGATCCTGCGCGCGGCGCAGACCGTCGGTGCGAACGACTTCATCCTGCGGCTCGAGGACGGCTACGAGACGCAGCTCGGCGAGCGCGGCTCACGGCTCTCGCTCGGGCAGCGTCAGCTGATCGCGTTCGCGCGTGCCCTGCTCGCCGACCCGCGCATCCTCATCCTCGACGAGGCAACCTCGTCCGTGGACATCGGGACGGAGCAGAAGATCGAGCAGGCCCTGCGCGTGCTGCTCGCCGAGCGGACCGCGTTCATCATCGCGCACCGGCTCTCCACGATCCGCGACGCCGACCTGATCGTCGTGCTCGAGCACGGCCGCGTCGTGGAGCAGGGCTCCCACGAGGAGCTGCTCGCACGACGCGGCCTCTATACGTCGCTCTACGGCGACTGGGCCACCGACGCGGCGTAGATCAACCCGGCCACTTCTCCACGGGATACGCGCTCGCCGGCACGACGACGCTGCCGGCGATCTTGTCGTGCCAGGTCTGCTTCTCGTCGTCCCAGAGCATCCAGAAGTAGCCGAGCAGGATCGGCAGCGCCGAGAGGATCCGTGCGAAGTACCGGAGGATTCCGCGGCTCGTGCCGATGGGACCGCCGCCGTCGCGGAAGTCGTAGACGCGGATCCCGAGCGCACGCTTGCCGATCGTCTGGCCCGACGCGCTGCCCTCGAGCCAGCCGTAGTAGAGGATGCCGAGCGCGAGCCCGAGGAGCGATCCGAACGACCGGCTGACGGCGGACTGGATGATCGCGATCACGATCCCGACGAGGATCGCGTCGATGAGCAGTGCTCCGAATCGTTGGAAGAACGTCGCGCGCGGTCCGGATGGTTCGGCCATGGCTCTCCTTCGGTTGGAGGAATCAATGTCCCTGCCGCGACCGCCAGGCTTGCGCCATGGCGATCCGCTGCATGATCGTCGGATGGTTCTCGAGCATCACGTATTCGAAGGTCGCAGAGTTCGGCTCGCTCAGCGTCGTCGGCACGAAGCGGCGGAAGAGCGCAATTGCGCCCGCCGGATCGTGCGTTGCCTGGAGCGCCGACCAGTCGGCCTCCGCCTCCATGTGCCGTGACACCGCGTTCTGTAACGGCAGCGCGATCAGGTTGAGGACGACGAGGATCAGCAGCGACAACGGAATCGCGAGCGGCTCCGCCATCCCGCCGCGCCGGCGCGTCAGGCGGGCGATCAGGAAGGTGCCCGGGACCGCGAAGAGCGCGTACCAGCCGACGTCCTTCCAGATGTGGTTGTGGTGGAGATGACCCAGCTCGTGCGCGATCACGACCGTGACCTCGCGTGGCGTGAACTGATCGACGAGCGTGTCCCAGAGCACGACGCGACGGCTCGGGCCGATGCCCGTCGCCTCCGCGTTCGGGAGCGAGGTGACGTCGTGCACCGACTCGACCACGATCGGCACGTGCCGAACATGCTCGATCCGCTCGAGCCGGGCCGCGGCCGCGCGCAGCTCCGGATCCTGGAGGCGGTCGGTCGAGATCAGATACGGACTGATGAACGCGAAGAGCAGCGCGAGCCCGATGAAGGCCGGCGCACCTGCGATCCACCAGTACTCGCGCAGCACGCGCGCGAAGCCCATCACGATCGCGAGCGCGACACAGAGGAAGACGAACTGGAAGCCGAGCGCGAGCCAGTTGCCGAAGACGTCGCTGAAGTAGCCGACGTGCGTCAGGTGGTGCCGGCGCTCCCACCAGAGCTCCGCGACGCTGAACGGGACTTGCGCCGCCCAGACGAGCGCGAATCCGATCATCCCGAGCAACATCCCGGTGCCGAGCCGGCCCGCCGCGGACTCGCGGGCGAAGCGGACGCCCCAGCGGGCGTACGCCGCTAGCGCCGCGAGCTCGGCCAGTGTCGAGAGCGCCCAGTCGGCGTTCTGGAAGCGACCGAACGACGCGGCCGCGCGCAACTGCGCGGCGGAGAAGTACACGTGCTCGTCGAGGTGCGGAAGATGGAGCGGCGGCACGACGCTCGAGCTCCAGAGCAGCCACGCCGCGAGCGACCAGCCGCCGGCGAGCGCGAGCAGGAGCATTGCGCGCGCGAGCGCGCGCAGGCTCACGCCGTCTCGTCGAACGCCGGCTCCTGCATCGCCGCCGAGCCTTCGAGTGGGCTCGCGTGCGGATACGCGTCGGTCAGGAGCAACAGATACGCGTTCTGCTGCGCCGCGTAGCGCAACGCGTACGCCGACAGGTTGCGCAGCCCCCACGGCGCCGCGCCTCGAGCAAGCGCCACGAACCACGTGAGGAACGCTGCGAAGAAGAGCGCGCCGCCGAGCGCACTGTTGACGAGGATCGCCGGGATCGCGACGAAGAAGCGGAAGAACGTCAGCCAGCGGCTCTGCCGTGCGGGCGCCGGCAGCTCCACGTCGAGCGGATAGCTGCCCCGGGCACCCGCGAAGCCCGGGAACGGATTCGCGGCAAGGAAGAGGAACGAGTACAGGTGGAGCTCATAGCGCACGTAGCGCGAGAGGAACCGGTGCAGGGCCGCCGGCGGCCTCCCGATTACGAGCATCGCGAACCAGGTGAGAATCGCGGCGAGCCACGCCACGATCGACCAGAGGATGAACCAGACGATGTGCGGGATCGCGAGCGGCAGCCGGAAGAACACCGTCACGCGCGAGAAGCGGAGGTCGTCCGCATCGCCGACCAGGTGCACCGGATGCTGCGGCGGCCGTGGGACGTCGGCGAGCATCGCCGTCGGATCCGCATTGGGATACCGGTCGGTGACGAGCAGCAGATACGCGAGCATCTGCGCCGTGTAGCCGACGCTGTAGGCGCCGGCGTCGCGCAGGCCCTTCGGCATCCGGCCCTTCGCCATGCTCGCGAACCAGCCGAGGAACGCGCAGACGCTGCCGAGCGCGCCGCCACCACCCCCGCTCGAGTACCGGCCGGACTTGCTGCGGCCCGTCGTGAAGCGGATGTTCCCGCCGCCGCCGAGCGCCAACGTCGGGATCGCGAGGAAGATGCGGAAGAACGTCTTCCAGCGCGGCTGCGGCGCCGGCTCGGGCAGCCTCAGGTCGATCGGGTACTCGCCCTCCTCGCCGACGAAGCCCGGATACGGGTTCCCGACGAGCCCGACGTACGCGTTCACGTGCGTGAGGTAGCGCACGTACGAGCACATGAAGCGGTGGATGCCCGCGGGCGGCCTGCCCATGACGAGCGTCACGACCCAGTTCACGACCGAGACGACGAGAGTCGCGATCGTCCAGAGGAAGATCCAGATGAAGTGCGGGATCGCGAGGATGATCCGGAAGAAGACGGTCAGGCGGCTGCGCCGGAGGTCGTCTTCGACGACGAGCCTGACGGGGTGCTCGACGTGCATACGCCATTAATGACCGATCGGGCGGACGTACAATCCCTTTCGTGGCGATAGACAAAGAGACCGCCGAACGGATCGACCAGCCGGTCCCGGCCGAGGCGGAGGCCGAGGCGCGCCTGACGCCGTCCGAGGCGATCGGACGGATGAAGATCAACGTGCCCGTCCGCGGCAACCGCAAGCTCCGCCAGATCATCGACCGGGTCAACGACGATGCGCAGCTGAAGGGTTGGTGGCACGTCTCGAACGTGAACGCGGTCGCGCGCATGGAGATCAACGACCACTCCTGGGTGCACATCCAGATCGTCGCGAACATCGCGCTGAAGCTGCTCCGCCAGCTGACGAAGCATCACGTCGAGCCCGGGCTCGTGCGCGACTTCGGGATGACGCGGGACGACGCGGAGGTCGTCGTCACACTCGCGGCGCTGACGCACTGCATCGGCATGTCGATCCACCGCCATGGCCACGAGGATTTCAGCCTCTTCCTTGCCGAGCCGAAGCTGCGCGAGCTGCTGACCGGGATCTACGACGAGCCCGACCGCACCGTGATCGTCTCCGAGGTGCTGCAGGCGATCATCAGCCACCGCGCCGACGGCCAGCCGCTGACTATCGAGTCGGGAATCGTGCGCGTGGCGGACGCGCTCGACATGGCGAAGGGCCGCTCGCGGATCCCGTTCGAGCGCGGCCGCGTCTCGATGCATTCGCTCTCGGCGGCAGCGATCGAGGACGTCACGATCAGCGACGGCGAGGAGCGCCCGGTGCTGATCGAGATCCTCATGAACAACTCGTCCGGCCTCTTCCAGGTCGACGGCCTCCTGAAGGCGAAGCTGAAGGGCTCGGGCCTCGAACCGTACGTCGAGGTAGTCGCGCACATCGACACCGAAACCGAGCAGCGGCTCGTCCAGGTCTACAAGCTCGAGGTCTGAATCCCGGCCGAGTCCCCGCTACAATCGGGGCCGATCCTTGCGGGATCGTCTAACGGTAGGACGCCGGTCTCTGGAACCGGAAGTTGGGGTTCGAATCCCTGTCCCGCAGCTCGGACGACTAGGCAGAAAGTTGGCGAGTTTCAACTCGCTCGGACTCCCGGCTCTCCGCTCGGCGTCTACGCCGGTCTCCGTCTTGAGCATTCAGGCGAGATGACGCTGGCGCAGGTGCGCGCGAAGAGCTAGAGGTTGGGGTTAGCGGCTGCGCCGAGCGCTAGCGGCTACCCGATAAAGCCGCCATTTGCCGGGGACACCTTTGAGAGCGGCTTGCCCGCGTTCGACGAAGTCGATGCCGGAGCCAGCGACAAGGTCCTTGACGGTTTGCGAGACGAGCACCTCGCCGGGCTGGGCCTCCGCCGCGACGCGTGCACCGATATGGACGGCGATGCCGCCGACTTTGTCGTCGATCAGCTCGCATTCGCCGGTGTGCAGGCCGGCGCGGATCTCGATTCCGAGCTCGTGAACCGAGTCTTGGATCGCACACGCGCAGCGGATGGCGCGGGCGGGACCGTCGAAGCTGGCGAAAAAGCCGTCTCCGGCCGTGTCAAGTTCACGGCCGTGGAAGCGGGCGAGTTGCCCGCGTACGCGGGTGTGGTGCTCAGCGAGCAGCACGCGCCAGCGGCGGTCGCCGAGTCGGTCGAGCCGACGATGTCGGTGAAGAGCACGGTCGCGAGCACGCGGTCGGGCTCCGGCACCGGTCGCGTGCCGGTCAGGAATTCCTCAATCTCGTTGGCGATCTCGTCAGTGTCCCCGGCCGAGATCCAGTGGTCGGCGCCGGCGAGCTCCACGAACTTTGCCCCCGGGATCTTCGACGCGAGGTAGCGCCCCTCCGCAATGTCAACGTCGTGGTCGCCAGTGCGGTGCAGGACGAGCGTCGGCACCCGGATGGTCAGCAGCACCTTCCGCACGTCGATGTACGAGTTCATGCGCAGCAGAGCGGCGGCGGCCCCCGGACTCGCGCTCCGCCGGAGGTAGCGCTCGAGGGCATGCACGAAGTGCTCGTCCCCGATGCGGCTCGGCGCGTAGTACTCCACGTCCTCAAGCCGAAGGTGGCCCCAGTTGC
>WNFM01183780.1_pt1 | contig 10707 bp, 9 predicted proteins | sample 5400271 | NCBI WGS metagenome assembly WNFM01 (sample SAMN13153352, study PRJNA577476) | soil metagenome | isolation source: 60 cm saprolite on Douglas fir-dominated hillslope | place: USA:California | collected 2013-09-17 | reverse complement strand
TGCACGTCTTTGCCCAGCGTGAGCACATTGCGACGCTCGCCTTTCTGCCGGTGCTCGCGGTCTATGCGTTGCGCAGCAGTCGCGAGCCGCTGCCGCTGTGGGCGATCCTGATCGCCGGCCTCGGCGCCGGCATCACGCTGGCCTTCAAGCCGTTCTTCGCGGTTCCTGCCGCGCTATGCATCCTGTTCGTCGCGATCCGCTCGCGCTCCCTGCGTGTGTTGCTGGCGCCGGAAAACATCATCGCTGCTATCGTGGTATCGGCCGTCAGCCTCGGCACCTACCTGATCTATCCCGAATATTTCACGATCACCTATCCGCTGGTGCGCGACAGCTATCTGTCGTGGTCGATGCCGGTGACGGTGATTTTCCTGAACGATGCGACATTGATCTTTGCCATCGCGATGGTGTCGGTGCTGCTGGTGCGGGACAAGACCGAGCCCGACCCTCTGTTGATGGTCGCGGTTCTGGCGTCGATCGGATTCGCGGTCTCGTTCTACCTGCAGCGGCGCGGCTGGGCCTATCATTCCTATCCGATGGTCGCGCTCGCTTTGCTGACGATGGGGTATGCGCTGACGGGCGCTAGTCACGCCGAAGCGCGCTCGCGTCGCTTCGATGTCGCCGCCGCGCTGACGCTGGCAGTAACCTTCGTCGTCGGCATCCAGTGGTTCAACGGCAACGTCTATGTCGGTCCGATCCGGGAAGCGGTCGCCGGGCTCAAGCCCCATCCAAGGATCCTGGTATTGAGCGGTGAGGCGGCCATCGGCCATCCGCTGGTGCGCGATATCAACGGCATCTGGGTTTCCCGTCAGGAGAATCTCTGGATTCGGGAGTTCGTGCGGCTGACGCGCGAGAAAACTTCGGTCGATGCCGCCACCGACGCCAAGCTGAACGGCTATCTGGCGCTGGAACGAAAATGGCTGATCGAGGATTTTCGGAAGTTGCCGCCCGACATCGTCCTCGTCGATAATCTGCGCGATGGCTGGGGTGATTGGGCGAACGCGGACGCTGAAGTATCGCGGCTGCTCAAGCCCTTCACACGCGTCAGGTCGGTCGACGGCATCGACGTCCTCTTGCGAACGCCCTGATCGCCGCGTTATTTTTGCGAAACGCCGATGATGAACGTGTAGGGCACGCGCGAATAGTCGTCGCGGATGGTGAGGTTCACCTTGCCGAAAGCGCGGCGCAGCACGTGGTCGTAGCCGTCACGGTTGCGGACGAATTCGCCGCGGTCGTTGTCGAGCAGCCATTTGGCGATGCGCGATTGGCCTTCGCGGTAGCAACCGTCGAGCGTGAACAGCACGCCGTCGCTCTTGAGGACGTCGCGGATATCGGCCAGCGTGGTCTGCAGGCCGTCGTCGGCGATGTGGTGCAGCACGCCGTTCATCATGACGACATCGGCGCCGGCAAATTCCTGTGCCGCCGCCGCGTCGAAATGGCGGCAGTGGAACGTGCCGAGATGACCGAATGACCGTCTTGCATAGGCGATGTAGGCTTCGTCGATGTCGAATCCGGTGTAGTCGATGTCTTCAGGCAGGTGCTGCAGGATGTGGCCAGGCCCGCAGCCGATATCGATCACGCGCATTCCGGGCCGCAGCGTCAGGTAATCCGCGATCGCCTTGACCCTGGCGCCGAAGAAGCCGCCGGCGTTCTGATAGGCCTGATAGAGCGCGGGATGATTCAGGATCGCCTTCATCGAGATACCTCGTCGTGATTGGGCATGCGGGCTTCCGGTCCTGATTGCGCCAGCAACGTCTTGAACGGCGTCTGGTCGATGTCGTCGCCGGGGGCGATCGAGCCGCTCGGCACGTGGCCGGGCAGGCGGCCGCGGCGGTGAAGGTGCGAAATCAGAAACAGCGGGCGGTTCTTCGATTGAATATAGATGCGGCCGATATACTCGCCGATCAGCCCCAGCACGAGCAGCTGGACCGAGGAGATCATCACCACCAGCAGCGTCAGGCTGGTCCAGCCCGGCACGGTGCCGGAGAAAACCCAACTGATGGCCGCGCCGATGCCGACAAAAGTCAGAACCGTCGTCAGCAGCGCGCCGACATAGGTCGCGATCCGCAACGGCACCATCGAGAAGCTGATCAGCGCGTCGGCGGCAAAGCCGATCATCTTCATCAGCGGATATTTGGTGGTGCCGGCGAAACGGGGATGGCGGTCGTATTCGTAGGCGACCTGCTTGTAGCCGAGCCACGCCACCATGCCGCGGATGAAGCGATCATGCTCCGGCATCTGGACCAGTTGATCGGAGATGCGGCGGCTCATCAGCCGGAAGTCGCCGGTATCGACGGGGATTTGCACCCGCGTGATCCGGGCGAGCAGGCGATAGAATGCCTCGGCGGATTTCTTTTTGAATCGGGTCTCGCCGGCGCGGCTGCGTCGCAGGCCGTAGACGACGTCGGCGCTCTCACGCACCATCATCTCGTACATCGGCGTCAGCAGTTCCGGTGGATCCTGCAGGTCGGCATCGATCACGAGCACGACGTCGCCGCGCACGGTCGAAAGCCCGGCTGTAAGCGCAAGCTGATGGCCGTGATTGCGGGCAAGCCGAACCGCGACGACGTTGCGGTCTTCCGCCGAGAGTTCGTTGATCAGTTTCCAGGTGTTGTCGGTCGAGCCGTCGTCGACCAGGATCAGTTCGAACTTCTGGCCGCACAGTGCGCGTGCGGCCGCCGTCGTCTGGCGGTGGAATTCGCGCAGGCCCTCTTCCTCGTTGAAACATGGCACAACGATCGACAGAAACATCCTGCCGGGGCGCGGTATTCCGTCCTGCATTTCCATGGGTCAGATAGCCTGTCGGGCGGTGGATTTGGTCGACTCGCCGCCCCGATAATCGATGAAGCCCAGTTAATTGTTCATCAATTTTTAGACCGGCTGGCGCATGATTCGAACGATTGTCCCCGGAGGCTTGGCGGCCATGGGCGGTCTGCGGGCGATTAGTTAAATATTAGGCGTTATCCGAACGGTTGCGCCACGATCAAACACCGGCTTCGGCCCGCTCGGCGGACCGGCGTCGCTTAGCGGGAACCTGGATCGCGAAGATGGATAAGGCCGAATTCGACCGCTTTGCCGATGCCTACTACGATCAGCATCGCGACAACGTCGCGGTGACCGGTGAGAGTCCGGAATACTTCGCCGAATACAAGATCAGGCAGCTCAAGGAGATTGTCGCGCACGACCGGATCGAGGTGTCGCGGATCTGCGACTTCGGCTCCGGGATCGGCAATTCCATTCCGTTCTTTCGCCGTTACTTTCCGGACGCAGCGTTGACCTCCTCGGATGTCAGTGAACGCAGCCTTACGCTCGGCAAGCAGCGTTACCCGGAGGCCGGCAACTGCGTTCTGATTGAGAACAATCGAATCCCATCCGATTCCAACGTCTTCGATGTCGTGTTCTCGGCCTGCGTGTTTCACCACATTCCCCATGGCGAGCACGCGATGTGGCTGCAGGAACTGCATCGGATCACCCGGCCGGGTGGCTTGATCGCGATCTTCGAACACAATCCGCTGAACCCGCTGACGGTCCATGCGGTGAATACCTGCCCGTTCGACGAAAATGCCAAGCTGATTTTTGCACGCGATCTTGCGAAGCGGCTGGCCGCCGCCGGCTGGACCTCGCCGCGCGTTCAATACAATTTGTTTTTCCCGCGAGCACTGTCCCGGCTGCGGCCGTTTGAAGCCAGGCTCGGCTGGCTTCCGCTCGGGGCGCAATACGTCGCCTTTGCACGAAAGCGATAGCGGCTCTATTCCGGCTTGATGCCGGCGGTGCGGACCACCTTGCCCCATTTCTCGGTTTCGTCCGCGATCAGCTTGCCGAAATCGGCGGGCGAGCCCGGGATCGTCTCGCCGCCGATGGCGGCAAGCTTCGCCTTCATGCCGGGATCGGCGATCGCCGTGTTGATTTCCTTGTTGAGCTTTTCGACGATTTCAGTGGGCGTGTTTTTCGGCGCAGCGAAGCCATACCACTGGCTCGCTTCATAACCCGGCACCGAATCGCCCACGGTCGGAACTTCCGGCAACTCGGGCATCCGCGCGGTAGTCGTCACCGCGAGCGCGCGCAGCTTGCCAGTCTTGACGTAGTCGGCGGTGCCGGGCGCGGCGGCGAACAGGATCTGCACCTGGCCGCCGATCAGATCCGTCATCGCCGGGCCCTGCCCGCGATAGGGAACATGCACCATGTCGACGCCGGTCATGATCTTGAACAGTTCGCCGGCCATATGCGGTGCGCTGCCGCTGCCGGCCGAGGCCATGTTGACCTTGCCCGGATTGGCCTTGGCGTAGCTGATGAATTCGGCCGTCGTCTTCGCCGGAACGTCCGGGTGGACGAGCACGACCATCGGCACGCGGATCACGCCGGCCACCGGCGCGATGTCGCGGATAAAATTGAAATTGAGCTTTTCGTAAAGCGAGGCGTTGACCGCGTTCGGGACGGTGGCAAGCAACAACGTGTAGCCGTCCGGATCTGATTTCACGACCGCCTCGGTGCCGATATTGCCGCCGGCGCCGGTGCGATTTTCGACCACGAAGGCCTGCCCGAGATGATCCGCCAGCCACTGGCCGATCAGGCGCGCCGTGATATCGACGCCGCCGCCCGCGGCAAAACCGGCGATGATCCGCGTTGGCCGGGTCGGATAATCGAGCGCGAATGCCAGCCGCGGCAATGCGGATGCGGCGATCGCGCTGCCGGCGAGCTTGAGAAAATTGCGGCGGAGAAGATTCATGCTGGCGTGCCCCCTGTTAGCGACAAGGCTATCCCAATTCGGAGGCTTCGAGTAAAGGCGGCCGGGCGGCCATAGCGTTTTCCAGCGAAGCATGCCCTCGGACTTGATCCGAGGGTGGATCCCGGTTCGCGTGAAGAAAACGCGTCAAAAATAGACATGCCCTGTCCCGGGGGCATGGGGACATGCCAATTCCCGATGCCAAAGATGCTTGCCGGGGTGTCGGCGTTTGGTCATATTCAGCCCTAGGTCGTCCATTCCGGGCGGCCGATGTTCTCAGGGCGGGGCGAAAATCCCCACCGGCGGTAAGGGTGACGTAGCCCAAGCCCGCGAGCGCCTTCTTCTCGTCCAAACTTTCTTGGGGCGCGAAGAAGGGTCAGCAGATTCGGTGTGATTCCGAAGCCGACGGTTATAGTCCGGATGAAAGAGAACGGTTGCGGCGGCCTCGCGCGTTTGCGCGTGGTCAAAGTCGTTCCGTATGCCCTGATTCTGGTCCTGAAAGAGGAAAGCCATGAATCAGATGTTGCAAGAGCCTGAAGTCAAATCCCAAACCGAAACTTCCCAAGTTAAGACCTCCGAAACTGGTCACGTGCCCGATACGCCCGTGCGTCCGCCGGCGCCTAGCCATCCGCGTTTTGTCAAGCCGCAGCGGGTCGCCTTCGTGCAGGCGTCCTGGCATCGCGACGTGGTCGAGGAATGCCGCATCGCCTTCCTGGAGGAGATCGAGGCGCGCCATATTTCGCGTTCGCAGGTCGATCTGTTCGAGGTGCCGGGATCGTTCGAAATCCCGCTGCATGCGCAACTGCTGGCCAAGACCCGGCGCTATACCGCGATCGTCGCGGCGGGGCTCGTGGTCGATGGCGGGATCTATCGCCACGAATTCGTCGCCGACACCGTGATCAAGGCGCTGATGGATGTGCAGTTGAAGACCGAAGTGCCGGTGTTCTCGGCGGTGCTGACGCCGCAGCAATTCCACGAGAGTTCGGTGCATCACGACTTCTTCCGTAAACACTTCGTCATCAAGGGGATCGAAGTCGCGGAAGCCTGCGCCAACACGCTGCACAGCCTGGAACGGCTGAAAGGCCAGGTCGCGGCGGGGATTGTGTAACTTTCTCGCGTTTCGCAGCGAAAGCCTGCCCCGCGATAGCGGGGTAGGCATTCGCCGTGCCGGGAAAACACGATCTTATCAATAAGGGCCGGCAATCGACCGATTGTCATTTCCGATGCCGCACCTGTAAAGTCGGCGGCGGGAGGAGGCCTGCCCGTGATGACGGGCGGCCGAGACGATCATGTTCGAAGGACACGATCCCTATCTCGTCGCGCTCTCGGTGGTGATCGCGATTCTGGGTGGTTACACCGGCTTCGGCCTCACCGCGCGTATCCGCGGGACGCCGGACGCTAGTCATCGCCTGCTGTTGGCGGGCGCCGCGTTCTTTCTCGCCATCGGCATCTGGACCATGCATTTCGTCGGCATGCTGGCAGCGCCGCTGCCGCCGGGCACGGTCTATCTGGTGTTGCCGACGATCATTTCGTTCCTGATCTGCGCGCTCGTCGTCGGCATCTCCCTGTTCTTTGTCAGCGTCGGCGATCCCCCGGTTTCGCGCGTGGTGTCCTCGGCGGTGCTGCTCGGGGTCGGTATCGCCAGTATGCATTATGTCGGCATGCACGGACTATCCGGCGATTTCGCCATGACGCACGACACCGCGATGGTGGCGCTGTCGGTCGGAATCGCGATTGCGGCGGCCTATGGTGGCTTGCGGGCGTTTCTGGCCCGACAAGGCGGCGTGCAACTGGCGCTGAGTGCGGTCGCGTTTGGCGTCGCCGTATCCGGCATGCACTACACCGCGATGGCCGGAATACATGTGGTTCCCCCGTCGGAAGGAATGCACCACCATATCGAGGGATTGGCGGCGTCGTCGCAGATGCTGTCGCTGGTGGTGGCACTGCTCTGCTTCGTCATCGCCGCGGGTTTTCTGCTGTCGCTGGTGCCGGATCCGCGCAACAAGGTCGCGGTGACCACCGCAACGCCGCAGGCGGCCGGTCTCGTCGCGGAAATCCTGCCGATCGATGCCGGCGCTGCGCCCACCAGTCCGCGGCTGCGGCCGACACCGCTCGGCGGCATTGGCCAACCGCCCCGTGCGGCTCCGGCGCCAAGGCTGCCGGTCGAAGGCGCCGACGGCACCCACTTCATCGATTCTGCCGATGTCAGGAGCGTGCGCGCCGACGCGCATTACACAAAAGTGCATGACGGCATCCGGGAGCGGATGTGTCCGTGGTCGATCTCGGAGGCCGAAGCCCAGCTCGACCCCGGCCTGTTCGTCCGGGTGCACCGCAGCCACATCGTCGCGATCCCGCACGTCACGCTGGTCCGCAAGGAAGGCGACGGCGCGATCGTGGAACTCGACGGCCCGTCGCCGCACCAGGTGCCGGTCAGCCGCGCCAAGATCGCCGAGGTCAAGGCGAGGCTCGGAATGGCCCGGCGGCACGCTTAAGGCGTTAGGTCGCTCACGCTGACGCAGTTCGTGCGCGAAACTCCGCATCTCGTGCGAATTCCCTGAATTTGTGCCCCTCGGCTTGCAGGCCAAAACGCCGGGGGAGAGCCTCCGCTCCAACGTCCATGCCCCGTAAGGGACGCTAACGGACGAATGGAGGAGACGAATGATCCCTGGACCATTCACTTATCACCGGCCGGCAACGGTCGCCGACGCGGTCAAACTGCTCTCGACCCTGGGCGAAGAGGCCCGGCCGCTGGCTGGTGGCCACAGCCTGGTGCCGATGATGAAGCTCAGGCTCGCCACACCCGAGCATCTGGTCGACCTGCACGGCGTCGCCGGACTCAAGGGCATCCGCCTCGATGGCAACAATATCGTGATCGGCGCCATGACCACCCAGCACGAATTGCTGGCGTCCGACGAGATCGGCAAGTCGTTGCCGATCCTGCACGAAACCGCCGTCCTGATCGCCGACCCGCAGGTGCGCTACCGCGGCACCATCGGTGGCAACGTCGCCAATGGCGACCCCGGCAACGACATGCCGGCGCTGATGATGACCCTGGGCGCGAGCTACCGGCTCGAAGGCACGTCCGGCGCCCGCGATGTCGCGGCCACCGAATTCTATCAGGGCGCCTATTTCACGTCGCTCGAGCCCGGCGAACTCTTGACCTCGATTTCCATTCCGGTCCCCGCCGCCGGCCACGGCTACGCCTACGAAAAACTCAAGCGCAAGGTCGGCGATTACGCCACCGCGGCCGCAGCGGTCGTGCTGACGATGGCGGGCGGCAAGGTCGCGACCTGCGCGATCGGCCTCACCAACCTCTCCGAGACGCCGCTATTGGCGACGGATGCTGCGAAAGCTGTGATCGGCACCAGCCTCGATACGGCGGCGCTGAAGCAAGCCGCGGCGGCGGCGGTCGCGATCATGTCACCGGCCGCGGATGCGCGGGGCCCGGTCGAATATCGCAAACATGTCGGCGGCATCATGGTGATGCGCGCATTGCAGCGCGCCGCCAGCCGTGCCGGTTAAGGGAGAGACAAAATGGCAAAAACCCACGTCACCATGAAGGTGAACGGCGCCGAGGTCGAAGGCCTCGTCGAACCGCGCACGCTGCTGGTGCACTTCATCCGCGAAAACCTGCAGATGACCGGCACCCATATCGGCTGCGAGACCACCCATTGCGGCGCCTGCACCGTCGATATCGACGGCATGTCGGTAAAATCCTGCACCATGTTCGCGGTGCAGGCGCAGGGCTCCGACATCATGACCATCGAAGGCGTGGCCAATGCCGATGGCTCGCTATCGGCGCTGCAGGAAGGCTTTCGCATGATGCACGGCCTGCAATGCGGCTTCTGCACGCCCGGCATGATTTTACGCGCGCAGCGGCTGTTGAAGGAGAATCCGTCACCCACCGAAGCCGAAATCCGGATGGGTATTTCAGGCAATATCTGCCGCTGCACCGGCTACCAGAACATCGTCAGGGCGATCCAGTACGCCGCCGCCAAGATCAATGGCGTTGAATTCCAGGAGGCTGCGGAATGAACGACATGACTCCCACGCGGGAACAACGCGAAGCCAAACTCGAAGGCATGGGCTGCAAGCGCAAGCGGGTCGAGGACATCCGCTTCACGCAAGGAAGGGGCAATTACGTCGACGACGTCAAATTGCCGGGCATGCTGCACGGCGATTTCGTCCGCTCGCCGCATGCCCATGCGCGCGTCAAGTCGATCAATGGCGACGAGGCGCTGAAGGTGCCGGGCGTATTGGCCGTGATCACCGCCGAGACGCTGCAGACCGTCAACCTCGCCTGGATGCCGACCCTCGCCGGCGACGTCCAGATGGTGCTGGCCGACGGCAAGGTGCTGTTCCAGAATCAGGAAGTCGCGTTCGTGGTCGCGACCGACCGCTACGCAGCCGACGACGGCATCAACAAGGTGGTGGTCGAATACGAAGCGCTGCCGCCGCTGATTGATCCGTTCAAGGCGATGGATGCCGATGCGCCTGTCTTGCGCGAGGACCTCGCCGGCAAGATGACGGGCGCGCACGGGCCGCGCAAGCATCACAACCACATCTTCGAATGGACCGTCGGCGACAAGGATCTGACCGACGCGGCGTTCATGAAGGCCGAGGTGACGATCAAGGAGATGATCTCCTATCACCGGACCCATCCGTCGCCGCTGGAGACCTGCCAGTGCGTCTGCTCGTTCGACAAGATCAAGGGCGAACTGACGATCTGGGGTACGTTTCAGGCACCGCATGTGATCCGCACCGTGGTGGCGCTGATCGCAAAAATTCCCGAGCACAAGATCCATGTCATCGCCCCCGACATCGGCGGCGGTTTCGGCAACAAGGTCGGCGCCTATCCCGGCTATATCTGCGCGGCGGTGGCTTCCATCGTCACCGGCAAGCCGGTGAAATGGGTCGAGGACCGCATCGAGAACCTGACCGCCACTTCGTTCGCGCGCGACTACCACATGACGACCGAAATCGCCGCCACCAAGGAAGGCAAGGTCACGGGCTTGCGCGTCCACGTGCTGGCCGATCACGGCGCGTTCGACGCCTGCGCCGATCCGTCGAAATGGCCGGCCGGCTTCTTCAACATCGTCACCGGGTCGTATGACTTCCCGACCGCGCGTCTGTCGGTCGACGGCATCTACACCAACAAGGCACCGGGCGGTGTCGCCTATCGATGCTCGTTCCGCGTCACCGAGGCGGCCTATTGCATCGAGCGCGGGATGGATATTCTGGCGCAGAAGCTGGGGATGGATCCGGCCGAACTGCGGCTGAAGAACTTTATCAAGGCGGAGCAGTTCCCGTATCACTCGGCGCTGGGCTGGGAATACGATTCCGGCGATTATCACACCGCGATGCGCAAGATGATGGAGTCGGTCGACTACGCCGGCCTCCGCAAGGAGCAGGCGGAACAGCGCGCGGCGTTCAAGCGCGGCGAGACCCGCGAGATCATGGGTCTTGGTGTGTCGTTCTTCACCGAGATCGTCGGCGCCGGCCCCTCGAAGAATTGCGACATCCTGGGGATTGCGATGTTCGACTCCTGCGAGATCCGGATGCATCCGACCGGTGCAGGCATCGCCCGGGTCGGCACCAAGAGCCAGGGCCAGGGTCACGAGACCACCTGGGCGCAGATCATCGCCACCGAGATCGGCATTCCCGCCGACGACATTATGGTGGAGGAGGGCAATACCGACACCGCGCCTTACGGGCTCGGCACCTACGGTTCGCGCTCGACGCCGGTGGCGGGTGCTGCAATCGCGATGGCGGCGCGAAAGATCAAGGCCAAGGCGCAGATGATCGCGGCCTACAAACTCGAAGTCCACGAGGGCGACCTCGAATGGGATATCGACGGTTTTCGCGTCAAAGGCCTGCCCGAGAAGTCGATGTCGATGAAGGACATCTGCTGGGCGGCGTATAATTCGGTGCCGCCGGGCATGGAGCCGGGCCTGGAGGCGGTGAGCTATTACGATCCGCCGAACATG
>WNFM01078144.1_pt1 | contig 10708 bp, 9 predicted proteins | sample 5400271 | NCBI WGS metagenome assembly WNFM01 (sample SAMN13153352, study PRJNA577476) | soil metagenome | isolation source: 60 cm saprolite on Douglas fir-dominated hillslope | place: USA:California | collected 2013-09-17 | reverse complement strand
GGCCGGCGCCGGCCAGGCCGGACGTTCCGGCAAGCTTCCGCAGAGCGTCTCCGTCGGGCAGCTTGTGAATGGCCGCGGCACGCAAAGCCTCTTCATCGGCACCCAGCGCCGTACCCAGGAGGAGATCCGGAGATTCCTCGTTCAGCGTCGCAATTCGCTCTTCCAGGGTCGGCGGTGATGGCGGTGCCTTGGGGAAAAAACGCGAAAACAGCTTCATGGAAGCACCCTACGAGCCCCAACGCCGGGTTGAGCCGCGCGATAAGTACGTGATTAACATTCGGAAAATGCCTTCCTCGCCAAGGGATTGTCTATTGACGCCGCAAACCTCGGCCCGGGTCAAGGATATCAGGTGCATGATCTCAGACGAGAGCACTCTCGAAAGGCAGCCCGACGTAGTTCTCGGCGACGCTGGTGAGCGCGGCGGACGACCCGGTCAAATAGTCCAGCTCCGCCAGTTGCAGCCGGTGGCTCAAGGGATCGTCGGAGAAATTGTGCGTGATCGAGGTGAACCACCATGAAAAGCGCACCGCCTTCCAGATACGGCGCAAGCACTGCGCGGAGTAGCGATCGATGAGCTCCTCTCGGCCCGTCCGGTAGTATTCAACCAACGCCTGATACAACACGCGCACGTCCGCGGCCGCGAGATTCAAGCCCTTGGCGCCCGTGGGGGGCACGATGTGCGCCGCGTCGCCCACCAGGAATAGCCGCCCGAATTTCAACGGTTCGACCACGAAACTGCGCAGCGGCGCGATGCTTTTTTCGATCGACGGCCCGGTGACCACCGCTTCGGCGACCGATTCGGGCAGACGCCGGCGCAACTCGTCCCAGAACCGCACATCCGTCCAGGTTTCCAGTCTCTCTTCCAGGCCGCACTGCAGGTAGTAGCGGCTGCGGCGCAGGGAACGCATGCTGCATAGAGCGAATCCGCGTTCATGATTCGAGTAAATCAATTCGTGCGCAACCGGCGGAACGTCGGCCAGAATACCGAGCCAGCCAAAAGGATAGATGCGCTCGAAGCTCTGCATCGCCTGTAGCGGGATGCTGCGCCGGCAGACGCCGTGATAGCCGTCGCAGCCGGCGACGAAGTCGCAGGTGAGTGTATGTGTGCGCCCGCCCTGGGAGTAGCGTACCGTGGGATGCGTGCGGTCGAAGCCTTCGACGCTCACGTTCTGCGCCTCGAATATCAGTCTGCCGCCCGCCGCGATGCGGGTCTCCATGAGATCCTTGGTGACTTCGGTTTGACCGTAGACCGAGACGGCATCGCCGGTGAGACCCTTCAAGTCGACGCGAAAGGACTTCCCGGCGAACCCAAGGGCGAATCCGTCGTGGACCAGTCGTTCGCTCAGCATCCGCGCGCCGACTTTCGCCTGCACGAGCAAGTCCACGGTCCCTTGCTCGAGAACTCCGGCGCGGATGCGGCCGGCGACATACTCAGGGCTCTGGCGTTCGAGGATGATGCTGTCCACGCCGTGTTGGTGCAGCAGCTGCGACAGCAGAAGACCCGATGGGCCGGCGCCGACGATTGCTACCTGAGTGCGGGCCATGGCGCGCCTCCGATGGAGTTCCCCCGGAGCGTAGCAGCGCCGCAGGCGCCTCATTGCACGATCCTGATGCGCGCTGGTACTTATCCGCCAAGGTGGCGGCGGCGAAAATCGACGGGGCTGACGCCGCTGTGGCGCCGGAAAAAGCGCGAGAAATAAGCCGGATCTTTGAATCCGAGCTCCTCGGCGATGCCGCTCACCGGACTCGCGGCGTACACCAGGCGGCGCCGGGCCTCCAGCGCCAGCCGCTGCTGAATCAAATCGAAGGCCGTGCTGCCGGCTAGACGGCGGCAGAGCCGATTCAGACTGGTTTCGGACAGCGACAGATGCCGCGCGTAGCGCTCCACCGGCCAATGCTTGAGGTATCGCGATTCGATCAGGTGACGGAAGCGCCGCAGTTGGTCTGCGTCGCGGCTGCTGTGGATTTCGGAATTGCCGTGCGCGGCGGTGCCGTGCGCCAGAACCCACAACGCGCAGCATGCCAGCCAGCTGCCGACCGGAGCGGCCCAGCTGTCTGGCTGCGCAAATTCATACGCCAGCCGTTCGAGCAGCTGGCCTGCGCGCGCGGCGAGCTGCGCATCCCCGCGCAGGTCGATCGCACGCGGCATGGAGAACAATGTTTCGATCGGCCATTGGTGTACGGCGGCCGCCATGCTGAGCACGCGGGACAGATCGACCGTCAGCACATATCCAAGAGTGTCCGCGCGAAATCGGAAACTGTGGACGGTCCCGGCGGGAATGATCATGACGGCGGGCCCCGACAGAGCGGCACGCGTATCGTCCAGAGTGACGCTGACGGGACCGGCGGTCACCAAGACGCATTGACTCAGCAGGGTGTGCCGATGAGTGCCGATGCGCCACAGGTACTTGCGGCTGCGCGATTGAATGTCTTCGATGTGCACGCCGTCGGTTTGAGCCGTCGCCGGCGTTTCGCCGTACAGCGAGAAGTTCGGAATATTGCGGCGGCTGGATCGCATCAGGCACTGTGGCGCAAAGTACCGCGCTGTTCCGTGACTTGGTCGGAACTCGACGACCGAAGCAAGAGAACCCGAGCGCGCTGCACGCGCCCGGGTGGAGTCGACGTAAGGCTTAGGCGCCGGGCTTCTGCGCCCAGACCTTGCACCAGCCGGCTGCCGGCACGCTCTTGCCCGCGAAGATATTGCAGCCCGCGGTGGCATCGCCCGCCTTCCCCTGGTATTGCGCACAGGTGCTGCATTTCTGATTCGGCTTGTACGTCGCGTTCGTCTTGGCGTCGACCTTGCTGGCATCGGTCACGAAACCCAGCGCTTGCGCGGTTGGATCCTTGGGGTCAAGCGCGGGAAGTCCTGCGGCGGCCGCGGAGTCGGCCATGAGACCCATGGCCGGAATGAGTGCGCCGGCGATCAGTCCGCCTTTGACGATAGCTCGACGTGAAATCTTGCGTTGCATCGTAATGATCCTATGCGGTGGAAAACGAAGGCGCATTTTCTCGCTTTTAGTTTCCGCGCGAGCGCGAACGATTATCACTATCATCCGCGCGCCTTAGGGTCCGCGAGGCGAACGCGCGGCGACCCGCTCAACCCGACGCGATCGCCAGCAGCCACTCGTGGAACAACTGTACTTCACGGCGAACTCGCTGCGGGCGCTCCGGCGTGACGACAAAGTAGGAATTATCGTCCGGAAAATCCTGCGGCAGCGCCCTCACCAGCCTCCCCGTCGCAAAATACGCGTCCAAAAAAAGTCTGTGCGCGAGCGCGACGCCGGCGCCGGCCGCCGCGAGCTCCAATGCAGCGATCGTCGTGTCGACGGTCGGACACTCGCTCGACGGCGCGTCCACGAGCTCCAGCGTTTGCCGTACCTTCAGCCAGTGATTCTCGTATCCCATGATGTGGATGAGATGCCGCGGCAGCAACGCGGCCGGATCGCTGTTCACCTGCGCCGCCCGCAACAGAGTCGGACTGCACACGGGTAGGATGCTCTGATTCAACAGGCGTTCCGACCGGTAGCCATGCCAGTGGCCGGCGCCGTAGCGAATTTCCAAATCGGTGGCTTCGTCGAGAACGGCGTTGTCCCATATCACCGAGGACAACCTCACTTCGACCGACGGATTGGCGATGCTGAACGCGGGAAGCTTGGGCGCGAGCCAGAGGGCGGCCAACGACACCGGAGCGTGAACGGTGATTTGCACGCGCTCCGATCCGCCGAAGAGTCCGACCGTGGAATCGGCGAGTTCCTCGAATGCCTTGCGCACGGGCGGTAAATAGGCCACGCCCATGGGGGTGAGCTTGACTCCGCGCGGCAGCCGTTCGAACAGCGCAAACCCCAGGTGCGCCTCGAGCGCGCGGATCTGGTAGCTGATGGCGCCCGAGGTTAGGTTCAGTTCCGCCGCTGCGGCCGCAAAACTGGACGTGCGAGCGGCTGCCTCGAATGCCCGCAGCCAGGTCAAGGTCGGCAGCCCGACAACGGGGCGAATTTGGGTCACGGAGACCTCGGACTAAAATTTTAGGGCCAAAGGTACCAAAATATTGGGTTGTATGCCGCCTATCGATCAATTTATTGTGGTCATTCCCATTCGCCGGAGCATTGGGTCTACATGAAAACAAACGCACGCGTGGTCGTGGTCGGCGGCGGCATGATGGGCGCCAGCCTGCTGTATCACCTCGCTCTGGAAGGTTGTTCCGACACCATCTTGATCGAAAAAAGCGAACTGACATCGGGTTCCACATGGCACGCCGCAGGTCAATGCCCGAACATCACCGGCAGCTACAACCTGGCGAAAATCCACGCCTACAGTAATGAGCTGTATCCGAAGCTCGAGGCGCTGACCGGACAGTACGTGAGCTGGCATCCCTGCGGCGGCCTGAGGCTCGCGAACAACCAACACGAACTCGCCTGGCTCGAGCAGGTGTTGGGGTTTTCGAAGAGCATCGGCTTTCGCATGGAAATCGTCGGGCTCGACGAGATCAAGCGCCTCAACCCATTCCTGACGACGGACCATGTGATCGCCGCCGCGTGGACCCGGGATGACGGACACGGCGACCCCTCGGGTCTCTGCAATGCCTTGGCCAAGGCTGCGCGCGATTTGGGCGCGACCGTGATGCGCCACAATCGCGTCATCGACATTCGCCCGCGCCGCGGCGGTGAATGGGAGGTGGTCACCGAAAAAGGCAGCGTCGTCGCCGAGATGGTGGTCAACGCCGCCGGCTGCTACGCGCGCCAGGTCGCCGCCATGGTCGGCGCCGACGCACCCATCAGCAACATGCAGCATCACTATGTGGTGACCCATCCTATTCCGGCATTCATGGAGCGCAGCGAAGAAATTCCGGTGGTGCGGGATTCCTACACCTCCGGCTACCTTCGGCAGGAACAGAAGTCCGGCCTGATGGGCATCTATGAGAGCGCCGGGCTGCACGAGGCCTGGGCGCCGCGAGGCTTTCCCGAATGGGAATCCTCGAACGAATTGTTTGCGGACGACTTGGATCGCATCGCGCCGTGGCTCGAAAGGGCCATCGAGCGCATGCCCATCTTCGGCGACGTCGGAATTCGGCGCGTCATCAACGGCGCCATTCCGCACACTCCCGACGGGGCGCCACTGCTCGGGCCTGCCGCGGGGTTGCGCAATTTTTGGATGTGCTGCGGAACCTCCTTCGGTATTGCGCAGGGCGGCGGCTGCGGCAAGTATCTTGCGCAGTGGATGTTGCACGGCGATGCAGAGATCAACATGGCGGAATTCGACCCGCGGCGCTTCGGCGCATTTGCCGACGCGGCCTATGTGCGGGACAAGGTGTTCCTGGATTATCGGTTGACGTTCACCACGAGAAGGCCGGGCGAAGAAGAAATGGCGGGACGCCCCAAGAAGGTGAGTCCGCTGCATGACAGGTTGCGCGCGCAGGGCTGTGTGCATACGGAAACCTTCGGCTGGGAGCGCCCCAAATGGTTTTCTCTCGATGGCCGGGCCGAAGACCATGGCTATGCGCGAAACAATGTGTTCGATGTGGTGCGGGATGAGGTTGCGGCCGTGCACGAACGCGTCGGGGTGCTCGATCTCACGGGATTCGCCAAGTACGACATCAGCGGAGCGGGAGCCGAGGCATACCTCAATCGCGTTTGCGCCAACCAGGTGCCTCGCAAAGCAGGCGGTATTGGGCTCGTGCATCTCTTGTCGACGGGTGGACGCATTCAGGGCGAAATGACCATCACCCGCCTGGACGACGATAAGTTCTATGCCCTGTCGGCTGCTGCCGCGGAACTGCGCGATCAGGATCTCTTGACTCAGAGTGTGTCGCCCGGCGAGGCGGTCCGGATCGAGAATGTCACCGAGGATCGCGGCGTGCTCGTGGTGAGCGGACCTCGTTCCCGCGAACTCTTGAGTCGATTGACCGATGAGGGTCTAGGCAACGACGCGTTTCGCTGGCTGAGAGGCCGCGAGATCCGCATCGCGGGACAGCCGGTGCGTGCGCTCCGCGTCAGTTATGTCGGCGAACTCGCCTGGGAATTGCATCCGCCCATGGCATCATTGCCCGCTCTGTACGATGCCGTTTGGGAGGCCGGCCGGAAATTCGGCATCGCAAATTATGGATTGTATGCGGTCAATACCATGCGCATCGAAAAAGGCTACAAGGCTTGGTCCGCCGAACTGACCAATGAATTGAACATGCTGGAAGCCGATATGCCGCGCTTCATCCGATTCGACAAGTCCGGCTTCGTCGGCAAGGCGGCGACGCTCGGGCAGGCGCCGCGTCCGCTGAAAATCGTCTACGCGGAGGTCGCAGCCACCGACACGGACGCGCGCGGCGGCGAGCCCGTGCTGGTGCAGGATCGCTGCATCGGTGTCACCACCTCCGGCGCCTACGGGCACCGCGTCCGGAAGAGCCTTGCGTTCGCCTGCGTCGAACCTGATTTCGCCGCGCCCGGGAGCCGCTTCGACGTGCTCATCCAAGGCGAGCGCCGCGGCGCGACGGTACTCGCCGCGCCGGCCTTTGATCCTGACAATTCGCGGATGAGGGGCTAGCGTGGCAATCGACCTTCCAACGCGCGCCAGAGTCGTCATCGTGGGCGGCGGCGTCATCGGCTGCTCCGTCGCTTATCACCTGACCAAGATGGGCTGGAGCGATGTGGTTCTTCTGGAGCGCAAGCAGCTGACCAGCGGCACGACGTGGCATGCGGCCGGTCTCGTCGGCCAGCTGCGCCAGAGCATCAACATGACGCAGCTCGCGCGCTACACGGCCGAGTTGTACCGCGGCCTCGAAGCGGAGACCGGACAGGCCACCGGCTATCGCCAATGCGGCTCTTTGTCTCTGGCCACGACTCCCGGCCGCATGGAGGAGCTGAAACGCAATGCCTCGATGGCCAAGGTATTCGGTCTCGCGGTCAACGTCGTGGGCCCGCAGGAGATTCACTCGCTGTATCCGCTCGCCAATCTCGAGGATGTGATCGGCGGCATTCACATTCCGAGCGACGGCTACGCCAACGCCGTCGATATCACGCAGGCGCTCGCCAAGGGCGCGCGCGGCCGCGGCGCACGGATCTTCCAGGATCTCAAAGTGACCGCCATCCATCACGACGGCGACCGCGTGAGCGGCGTGCGGACGGACCGCGGACGCATCGAGGCCGACTATGTGGTGCTCTGCGGCGGCATGTGGACCCGCGATCTTGCCGCCGGCATCGGCGTGACCGTTCCCCTGCATGCCTGCGAGCACTACTACGTCTTGTTCCAGGACGTAACCGGCCTCACTCCCGATATGCCGGTGCTGCGCGACTACGATCATTGCAGCTACTTCAAATACGACGCCGGCAAATTGCTGGTCGGCGCATTCGAACCCCACGCCCGACCGTGGGGAGCCGAGGGAATTCCCGATGATTTCTCCTTCGGTGAGATTGCCGGCGACTTCGGCCACTTCGAACCGGTGCTGCTGGACGCGATGCGCCGCATCCCGGCCCTGGAAAAGGCCGGCATACAAAAATTCTTTTGCGGCCCCGAAAGCTTCACGCCCGACGTGCGCTATCACTTGGGCGAGTCGACCGAGCTCGAGAATTGTTTCGTCGCGGCGGGCCTAAAGTCGTGTCCGAGTGGATACGCGCCGGGCACCCGCCGGTCGACCTGTGGGAAGTCGATGTGCGGCGAAACATGCCGTTCCAGATCAACCGCCGATATCTGCGGGCGCGAGTGTCGGAAAGCCTGGGGCTGCTGTACGCGACGCATTGGCCTTTCCGTCAATATGAAACGGCGCGCGGCGCGCGCAAGTCGACGCTGCATGACCGCTTAGGCAAGGCGGGCGCGTGCTTCGGCGAGGCGTTCGGCTGGGAGCGTGCGAACTGGTATGCCCCCGCCGGGGTGCAGGCCCGGTACGAATACAGCTATGGCCGACAGAACTGGTTCGAACACAGCGCGAACGAACACCGCGCGGTGCGGACCGCGGTCGGTCTTTTCGACCAGTCGTCGTTCGCCAAATTTCGGCTCGAAGGCGCGGATGCCGCCCGCGTGCTGAACCGTGTGTGCGCCAACGACGTCGCCGTTGCGCCCGGGAAAATGGTCTACACCCAGTGGCTCAACGACCGGGGCGGCATTGAAGCCGACCTCACCGTGACGCGTCTCAGCGAGACGGCGTTCCTGATCGTCGGCGGCGCGGAGACCGAAAGCAAGGACTTCAACTGGCTCAAGCGGCACATCGAGCCGGGCGCGAACTGCGTGCTCACCAATGTCACCTCCGCAATGGGTGTCCTGTCGGTGATGGGACCGCGCGCGCGGGAATTGCTGCAATCGCTCACGCCCAACGACCTCTCGGATGCCGCCTTTCCCTTCGCGACCAGCCAGACGATTGAACTCGGGTTTGCGCTGGTGCACGCCGCGCGCATTACCTACGTGGGAGAGCTCGGATGGGAGCTCTATGTGCCCACTGAATTCATGCAGGGCGTGTATGACGAGCTGGCGAGCTCAGGGAGGCGTTACGGGCTCGTGCACGCGGGCTACCACGCGCTGAATTCCCTGCGCATCGAAAAGGCGTACCGGCATTGGGGCCACGACATCACCGACGAGGACACGCCGCTGGAAGCCGGACTCGGCTTCGCGGTCAAGTGGGACAAGCCGGACGGATTCATCGGCCGCGATGCGCTGCTGCGGCAGAAGCAGTCGGGCTGCCTCAAGCGGCTGGTGCAATTCAAACTCAAATCGCCCGAACCCCTGCTCTATCACAACGAGCCGATCTGGCACGGGGATGCCATCGTCGGCTTCATCCGGTCGGGAATGTACGGACACTCTCTCGGGGCCGCCGTGGGATTGGGGTATGTGACCGCGCCGGGCGGCGCACCCGTAGGCACGGTGGGGACCGACGACTACGAGATCGAAGTGGCCGGTATCCGTCATCCGGCGACCGCCTCGTTGCGTCCCCTGTATGACCCGAAAAACGAGCGCATCAAACGCTGATCACTGACGAGTTGGACGGCGACTGGAATCGAAATCGGAGGTGACGTCATGGATAAATCCGAAGCCGCTGTAATCGAGCGGTTGGCCGCAGATACCAAGATCGGCTACAGCTTGGATCGCAAGTTCTACTGCGACGACGCCGTGTTCGAGGCGGACATGGACCGGGTCGTCAGCCGCAAGTGGATCGTCGCCGGCCACGTCGACCGCGTGCGCAACAAGGGCGACTATTTTCTCTACAAGATCGGCAATGAATCCATCATCATCGTGCGCAGCGGCGAATCGACCATCAATGCGTTCTACAATGTCTGCCGGCACCGCGGCTCCCTCATCTGCACCAAGCCCGAGGGGCGCGTCGCCCGTCTGACCTGCGGATATCATGCTTGGAGCTACGGACTCGACGGCGCGCTGCTCGCCGCGCGATTGATGCCGGCGGATTTCTCGAAGAAAGACAACGGCCTGCACCGCTGCCACATCCGGGTGTTTTACGGCTTTATTTTCATCAATCTATGCGATGAGGCGCCGGTGGATTTCGATGCGTCGTTCGCGGATCTTGCACCCTATCTCGATTTCCACGGTTTCGCCGACGCGAAAATCGCGTATGCGCAGTCCTATCCCACCACGGCCAATTGGAAGCTGATCGTCGAGAACTTCGTCGAGTGCTATCACTGCGCCCCGGCGCATCCGGAGTTTTGTTCGATGCATCCGCCGGAGGCGCTGATCGCCTTCGATGCGGTCGATAAATATCTGCCGGCGCTCAGGGCGTGGGAAACCCGGGCAGCGAGCCTCGGGCGACCGCTCGGCACCGTCGACGATGGGCCCGAATCGTCGCACCTCCGGCTGCTGCTGCAGCGGACGATTCGAGAAGGCTACGACAGCGAGACGCAAGACGGCAGACCGGCCTCGTCATTGATGGGCAAGCGCCTGGGGTTCGACCAAGGGCGGATGTACTTGTCTTTCAGCCCCTTCACGCAGCTCGTCGCCACCAACGACTTCGCCGTCCTGTTTCTGTTCACGCCGCGCAGCACTCTGCACACGGATGTGGACCTCTACTGGCTGGTCGACCGCCATGCGACCGAAGTTGACGTGAAGAGAATGATCTGGGGTTGGGATGAGACGACCAAACAGGACAAGGATATCACCGAGAACAATCAGGCCGGCATCTTATCGAGGCATTATCAGCCCGGCCGCTATTCGGAGCACGAGCGCCGCGTGGTGACGTTTCAGCAGTGGTACTTGGCACAATTCGGTCACACGCTGGCGTGCACCAACTCCGGGGCGTGACACCGAAGCCTGTTCACGCTACCGTAAGTGTCATGTCGGGGCTCGATCTGGAAAGTATCGGTAGATCGGTCGTCAAGCTGCGCGCTGACGTGCCCGAAGATGCGTTTACGGCCGGTATCTTGGGATCGCAGCGCACCGGCAACGGCGTCGTCATCGATTCGAACGGGTTGATCCTGACCATCGGCTACTTGGTGACCGAGGCCACCGACGTGTGGCTGACCACACCGGACGGACGCGAACTGGCCGGCCATCCCCTGGCGTACGATCAGGTCACCGGATTTGGATTGGTGCTGCCGCTGCAAAAGGCGGACATCGCACCGATTCCCCTGGGGTCGTCGGCGGAACTCAAGCCGGGCGATGAAGCCTACGTGGTGAGCTCTCCGGAGTTCGCCGAGCCGCAGACCGTGCAAGTATTCGCGCGCCGCGAGTTTGCGGGCGCATGGGAATATCTCCTGGAGGACGCAATATTCGCGACCCCTGCGCA
>WNFM01277714.1_pt3 | contig 10710 bp, 7 predicted proteins | sample 5400271 | NCBI WGS metagenome assembly WNFM01 (sample SAMN13153352, study PRJNA577476) | soil metagenome | isolation source: 60 cm saprolite on Douglas fir-dominated hillslope | place: USA:California | collected 2013-09-17 | reverse complement strand
ATCGAATGCTCGACCGTATCTTATCGGCATGCGCTCGATCTCGCACGCGAGCTGCGCGGACGCGGGCTCGTCTATGTCGATAGTCCGGTCACCGGCCTACCGGATGCGGCGGCCAGCGGAAAACTGACACTGCTGGTTGGCGCCGAGCCTGCCGATCTCGAGAAAGCGCGCCCCTATCTAGCGCCGCTCTCGACGACCATCCGGCATTTTGGCGGGGTCGGCACCGGGACGGTGTACAAACTGATCAACAATTTGATGGGCGCGATCCAGATCGCCGGCATCGCCGAGGGCCTCGCGATCGCCGAGCAGGCAGGTCTCGACATGAAGCTGGTGCTGGAGGCGATCGAGACTGGAGTAGCCGCGAGCCCGCAGGTGATCCGGCACTCGAAGCGGATGGCCGCGCGCAATTTTTCCGGCGCGACGTTTACGGCAGCGCTCCGGCACAAGGATGCGGCTTACGCGGTGGCGTTGGCAGAGAGTTTGCTTTCCGACGCTCCCTTGATGGGCCGCGCGGCAGTTCAAGCCTATGACCGGGCAAAAGCCCATGCGCCTGATGACGATGAAGGCAAAATGATCGAGATCGTGTCGCGGCCGAAGGGCGCGGTTAAATCATGATCCGATTGGATTGAATCGGATCATGATCTAACCTCCTTGTTTGAGCATGATCTTTTCGGAAAACCGGTTCCCACTTTTCCGGATCATGCTTTAGCTAGCCGGCACGCGGCTCCATTCCGAAAACCACGCCGTAAACCGGCCGCTGTCGCGCGTCCCCCCGTGCCACGCTGCGTGCACCACGCCGTCGTCAGCCACCAGCAGCACCACGTCGAGGCCCCTGGAGCGGCGCAGCGTATCGATCGCTTGCTGCGGGGTCTGCGCGATCGGGCCTGCGACATTGAAGGAGGTGTTGACGGAGACCTCGACGCCGATGCGGCGGCCCAACGCCTTCAGATAAGCGTAGGTGAGCGGATCGTCCTCCGCCCGCACGATCTGGATGCGCCCGGTGCCGTCGGCATGAACTACCGCCGGAATCTTTTCGCGCGCGTGCGGCTTCGAATGCGCCGTCAGCACCATGTAATTATAGGCGTTGTAATCGGCGTCGGAGGCGCCCTCGAGCAAATCGAAAAATTCCTGCGCCGCCGCAAGCGTCGCCATCGGCGCCAGCGGGCGGATCGCCTCGCGGTATTTTACCCGCTCGTTGAGAAGTTCGCGCGCCTTGGAATCGCAGGGGTTGGCCAGGATCGAACGATGGCCGAGCGCGCGGGGTCCGGTTTCGGCCGCGCCCTGGTAAAGCGCGATGACGCCGTTTTGCGCCACCATGAACGCCATCAGATCGGCGGTCGCCTCGCGCCCTTCCGGTGTCGAGATATCTCCGATCCGCTGTGAGGCGATGTCGTCGGCTTTGAGTGCGGCCGCGATCGCTTCATGCGCCGGCGGCGACCCGCAATAAAACGCGTGCGTCATCGGCGCGCCGCGCGGCGCGCCCGCGAGATGCGCAAACAGCCAGGCGGCGCCGATGGTGACGCCGGGATCGCCGGGCACCGGCGGCACCCACAGATGCAGGGTCGCCTTCCGTTGCTGGAATTTTGCGAACCACGCCTCGTCAAAATGTTCGAGCAGCCGCATGTTGCCGACGGCATTCAGCGCCACGCCGCCGGTCAGCACCAGGCGGTTGGCGCCGGTTTTGCGCAAGAGGTGATCGACGACATGGATAATCGCATCTTCGAACACCATTTGCGTGGCGGCAGCTTTGTCGAGGCGATCTTTTGTATCGGGCCGGTGATGGATGTCCTCGACCCGCAGCACCGCGTCGGGATTCCAGAGTTGTTCGGGTTTTATCGGTTCGCCGAGGATTTCGATCAGCGCCTGCTTGTAGGGACGATCGAACGGATCGCAATACCAGTTGGCAAAGGCGCGGTTGAGCCTGACTTCGCCATCTTCGCCGAACTGCAAAACCTCTTTCAGCCGCGCGTAATAAGGGTTGGTCGCGCGGTTGATGTCGCCCCATGCGGCGGCGCCCATGTAGCGGCCCTCGCTCGACAGCCAGGTCCAGCCGCCTTGGGTCGAGGAAATCACGCTGTAGAAGGCGCCGAGTGAATCGAACATGCTGTCGTTGCAATAGAGCTGCCGCATCGCCCCGTTCTCGACGACGTACAGCGAGATCGATCCCTTGTCGCCGGTGCCGTCGAGCACGGCGATCGCGACCGGTTCATCGTTGTCGGCGAACGGGGAGGCCGCAAAGGAGAACCAGGCATGATTGTCATGGTGCGGCACGCAGATCAGGGGCACACGTTCGGCAAGGCCGAGCTGCTTGGCGATAATTCTTGGGGTCCGCGTCATTTGATCGAGCCGGCGGCCCTCAAATCCGGCAGCCTCCGTGTTGCGAAGGAGTTTCAGGCTTTGCGGCATTTCCTCCAGCACCGAGCGGGCGATGGTGCCGGCCAGCGTCGGGTAATCCCAACTCGTGAGCCACGCGGCAATGTCTCCGATATCGCGCCCCATGCCGCGCAGCGCCTCGACCATCGCATCGATCGAATTTTGCGGGAATTCGGTGGTGTGCTTGTTGCCGGAAAAGCGTTCCTCCTCGTTGTTGACGATCAGGCGCGGGCCGTGCGCCTTTGTCACCTCGACCAGCGCCACACCGGAATTGTGGGTGCCGGGCGGCCCGAGGCCGGCGAGATAAACGGTCTCGCCGCGCGCGAGTTTTTCACGCACCGCCGCGATGCGCCCTTCGGCAAACACCGAGCCAAGCTGATGAAAGCCCGCGGCGGCGAATCTTCGCGCCGCCACCCATTGCGCGAGGTGGAAACCCGCTTCCCCAAGCTTCGGATATCGCGGACCAATTCGCTTTTGCCGTGCCAAAACGGAAATCCTGTTGCTGCCCTGCATCAATCATAAATGACCGCGGCCAACAATGCCGTTTCGCCCGGCGCAACGAGCTGGCGCTTGCAAGGGCGCGCGCGACTTGCGAGACTTGGACAAAATAATTTTACCCAGGGGAGAGAACGATGCCGGCTCGTATCCGAAGCCTTATCGCGGTAGCGGCGTTGGCCGCCGCCGCAGCCATGACCGCGACCGCGGCGAATGCACAAAAGAAATATGATCCGGGCGCGAGCGATACCGAGATCAAGATCGGCAACATCATGCCCTATAGCGGTCCTGCCTCCTCCTACGGCGTGATCGGCAAGACGGAAGCCGCCTTTTTCAACATGATCAACGCGGAAGGGGGCATCAACGGCCGCAAGATCAATTTTATTTCCTACGACGACGCCTATAGCCCGCCGAAGGCGATCGAGCAGGCGCGCAAGCTCGTGGAAGGCGACGAAGTCCTCTTGATTTTCCAGTCGCTGGGAACGCCGTCCAATTCGGCGATCATGAAATACATGAACGCCAAAAGGGTGCCGCAGCTCTTCGTCGCCTCCGGCGCCACCAAATTCGGTGATCCCAAGAATTTTCCCTGGACCATGGGCTTTCAGCCCAATTACCAGAGCGAAGGCCACATCTACGCCAAATACATTCTGGAACACTTTCCCAATAGCAAGATCGCGGTGTTCTGGCAGAACGACGACGCCGGCAAGGATCAGTTCAAGGGGTTGAAGGACGGGCTCGGCGACAAGGCCAACATGATCATCGCCGACAAATCGTATGAGGTGAGCGACCCCTCGATCGATTCCCAGATCGTCTTCCTGCATGATTCGGGCGCCGATATTTTCTTCTCTTGGGCGGCGCCGAAGGGATCGGCGCAGGCAATCCGGAAAGTCGGCGAACTCGGCTGGAAACCGAAATTCTTCCTCGCCAACACCGCAACCACGATCGCGTCGGTCTTGAAGCCCGCCGGCCTCGACTACGCCAAAGACATCATCTCGACGTCGTACGTCAAGGATCCGACCGACCCGATCTGGAAGGACGATCCGGGCGTGAAGAAGTGGGCGGCTTTCATGGACAAGTATTATCCCGATGGCGACAAGACCAACTCCAACAACGCCTATGCCTACGTCGAGTCGCAGGCGATGGTGCAGGTGCTCAAGCAGTGCGGCGATAATCTGACCCGCGACAACGTCATGAAGCAGGCCGCCAATCTGAAGAACTTTACCAGCGACATGCTGCTGCCGGGGATCACGATCAACACCTCACCGGACGACTATTTTCCGATCGAGCAAATGCAGTTGATGCGGTTCAACGGCACCTCCTGGGAATTGTTCGGTGATATCATCAACGGTGAGGTCGGCCACGACGCAAGCCACTAGCGCGAATCCGCTACGGGGGCCTCATCCTTCGAGACGCGCGCAAGAGCACGCTCTCAGGATGAGGTTCCTAAACCCTCATGGTGAGAGTTTGTGAATCTATTCGATTTTCGATGTTTTCGACCCCTCTAAGTCATTGAAAAGACTCATGTCGAAAAACGCAAAAATCGATAGATTCACACGCTCTGAGGAGCACGGCAACGCCGTGCGTCTCGAACCATGTGGCCCCGATGCTTGAACGATAACCGTCAGCCGGCGCTTAAGCGCACGCCGGCGCGCAAGAATTTCTGCGGGTCGACCGCTTCGCCGTCGATCCTGGTTTCGTAGTGCAGATGCGGGCCGGTCGAGCGGCCGGTCGAGCCGACGGCGCCGATCACCTGTCCGATCTTGACGGTATCGCCGACCTTGACGACGATCTCCGACAGATGGCCGTAACGGGTCGACAGCCCGTTGCCGTGGTCGATCTCGACCATGCGGCCATAGCCGCCCGCCCATCCCGACGAGGCCACTTTGCCGTTTGCGGTGGCCCGCACGGGATCGCCGGTGGAGGCACGAAAATCCAGACCGGTGTGCATGGCGGGGCGGCCGAGGAAGGGATCGGTGCGGACCCCGAAGCCACTGGACCTGGGCGCGCGTGATATTGATTCGGTAGAGCTGGCGCTCGAAAGTGCCGGCGTTGGCGGCAAGTTTTACGGGAACGAAAGGACCGCCCATCCCGACGCGCGGGGTGGCTGCTTCCATTTGCGCCATATCAAGGCCGAGGTCGTTAAAGACCCCGCGCATCCGGCGTACCCGCGATTCCATGCCATCTTCGACCGCGTTAAGCGCCGCCATCTGCCGGCCCTCGACTTGATCGAGCGAGGCCTGCAGGCGGCCGAGAACATTGTCGACGCCCTGGATCTTGGCGAACTGATTAGGCTGTGCGTTGGTGACGATCGGCGCGCGCGATTCCAGGCGCGCCTCACGATCCGGAGGCGCCACAAAAATCACGGTATCGCTGATCGGGGAAGGTTTTGGGGTCGGTGAATTGGCCGCATCGGTCGCCCCGGCTCCCCGTGACGGCGGCCTGATCGAGCCGGTAACCGAGCTGTCCGGAATGGCGCCAAGCGCGGTGGCGCGCGCCTCCAGCGCGGTCTGGCGGCGCATGATCTGCTCGAGCTTCTGGTCGAACTGTTCCTGATCGAGCAACTGGCGGCTGGTGGTGCGGTCGACCTTGGCGCGGAGTTCCGCGATGCGGTCTTCGTACCGGGTCAGGACGTCGTCGCGGAACGCGAAATAGGTCGCGGTCGCGGCCGACCACATGCCGAGCAGCGTCACGCTGGCAACCACGATCCAGAACACGACCGGACCGACCCGGACCTGTTTGCCGGCGTGGACCAGGGTATAGCCCTCTTGCGTGTGCGACGGGCTAGCGGCTTGGGTCTGGGACGCGGCGGCCGCCACGGCTTGGCTCGCCGCCGGGCGGCGAGGGAACGCCCTGCCGTGATCGTGAGGATGGTGCTGGGGGTACTCGGAATAATGACCGGAACGGTTCGACATCGGCACTCCCGCGCCGGTCGGAGATCAGTTCCGTACGGCCAAATTTGCGGGGTGATTTGACCTTCTCATGGTTAATTTTTAGCAAATGGAACCGACCGGAATTATACGGCCCGGACGGCGGCGAGCACCTCGTCGGCGTGGCCGTCGACCCTGACATTGCGCCAAACCCTTGCGATTCGGCCATCCGCGCCGATCAGAATCGTGGTGCGAAGAATGCCCTGGAAGGTCTTGCCATACATAGATTTTTCGCCCCAGACGCCGTAAGCCTCGAGCATCGCGTGTTTTTCATCTGAAACAAGAGAGCTGGTGTTTGTTTCGAAAGGCTTCTTGGGCCTTTGGGGGGTCGGCCGAAACCCCCAGTACCGCCGTCTTGCTAGCGGCAAAGTCATTCGCCAGCCGCGTGAAGTCGATGGCCTCCCTGGTGCAGCCCGGCGTGTCCGCCCGTGGATAGAAAAACAGCACGAGCTTCTTGCCCGCGTAGTCGGACAGCGAGACGGTATCGCCGCCATCGCGCGGCAGGCGGAAGGCGGGCGCCATCGCGCCCTCCGTCAAAGCCGGTTTACCCGCCGCTGACGAGGAGGTTTTTGTTAACTGTTTTGAGGGGGCCTTGTGCGAAGCTCCCGAGGTCGCGTTCCCGGATTGTTTGGTTGCATTGTTGCCTGGTTTTTTCGCGGACGCACGGCTGATCGTCGAAGGCTGCTTTTTCGTCGCTGCCTTCGATCGAGCCCGCGGCGCCTTGCGGGAGGATGGTTTGGGGGATTTCTTGCGCGTTTTCTTGGACATACGCCTTCCTTTCGTCGCTTTCGGCGGATCAATCATGGGAGTATTGCGCGTCTTGTCCCGGCAAGGTGCTGACCTCACCGACTGCTGGGCAAGGCCGACGGCCTCGGAGTATGGTTACCAGGAATTCGACGCACCACCCGTCCCGCTCGTTGAATGTGCCCTTTGGGGTAGATGACGAGCAACAGTATTAATCGAGGATTGGCAGCGATGCCGGTACAGGAGCGCTCGTTACGTCTCGACGGGCGCGGCCTTGGCGGCGATCAACCTTACAATCAGCGCCGGCACCGAGAGGCAATGGCAAGGAATACGTCGCCCCAGGAGTTAAGTCCGCGTGCTGACGTGCAGCCCCCGCAGTGGGATGATGCCGATTGGGATCAGGACCATGACGAGGCGGCAGGTCATCGCGCGCGCCGGCTGCTGTCGAGATCCGGCTCCGGCTTTCAGCGGCTTGGCGACGACCTCGCAGCGTTGCGCAGGCGGCTAGGCGGTGCACGCTGGGTAAAACGGCTGGCGATCGTTATCGCGCTGTTGGCCGTGATTTTCGCCGGCTGCTTCGGCGCCTTGTGGTGGCGGCTCGGTGCCGGACCGATCAGTCTCGAGATGGCCACGCCTTGGCTCGCGGCCGCGATCGAGGAAAATATCGGCCACGGCAATACCGTCGAAGTGGGCGGCACCCAGATCGAACGCGCCGGCCGAATCCGCATCGCGGTGCGCATCCGCGATATCGTCGTCAGGGATCGCGACCACGTCATTGTGGCGAGCGCGCCGAAGGCCGAGGTGAGGCTTTCGGGCACCGCGCTGTTGATGGGACAGCTTCGCGCCGAGAGCCTCAATCTGGTGGATGCCGAACTCGCGGTGCGCATCACGCCGGACGGCTACGTCACCGTTTCCACCGGCGATAACACCCGGCCGCTCGCGACCGGCGTCGCCTCAAAGCGACAGCCGGGCGTCGCGCCATCGTCATCAGGCCAGGCTGCATCAGACCAGCCCGCGCTAACGCTGCCGGTCACCCCGATTCCTCCGCCACCGAGCGCGCCATCCGGAACGACGGCGGTAAATCCCGGCAATCGCGATGCCGCCAGCGGCCTGCTCGCCGGTCTTGACTGGCTCGACAGCCTGAGCCTGACCGGACTGGACGGGCAAAACCTCAATGAAATCGGTTTGAAGAACGGAAGCCTGATCATCGACGATCAGCAGCGCGGCAACAAATGGAACTTTGAGAACATCACCTTAAGCCTTCGCCGGCCGAGCGGCGGCGGAGTGGCGCTGAGCGTCGGCGAGGAGGGCAGCCATGCCTGGTCGCTTCGCGTTGTGGTCGGAGCTCCCGCCAATGGCGTGCGCTCGGTCGATATTCGCGCCGACAAGGTGTCCACGAGCAATATCCTTTTGGCGCTGCGGCTGAAGGACCTGACCTACAGCGCGGATTTGCCGCTCACCGGCGAACTCAAGGGCGAACTCGGCCGCGACGGCCTGCCGACCTATTTCCGCGGCAAACTCAGCGCGGGCGCGGGCGACATCATCGACGGCGATACGCCCGACTATCCGATGGCGATCGATTCGGCGGAAGTGAATGTCGAATGGGATTCCGCACGGCGCGTGCTGGTCGCACCCTTCAAGATCGTCTCCGGCGCCAACCGCATCACGCTACTGGCCCATCTCGAGCCGCCCAACGACAGCGTTCCCGATTGGCAGCTCGGCTTCAGTGGCGGCACCATCGTGCTCGCGGCCATCGACCCCGAACAACCCCCGCTGATTTTCAATCGCATCGACATCAGGATGCGCTTCGATACCGACAAGAAGCGCGTGCTGCTGACCCAGGCCGATATCAGCAATGGCGAGATCGGCATCGCCGGAACCGGCAGCATCGACTACTCCGGAGAGCCGCGCCTGACGCTCGGTTTCGCTGGCACGCCGATGTCGGCGTCCGCGCTGAAGCGGATGTGGCCAGTCCTGATCGTCCCCGAGGTCCGCGAATGGGTGATCGAGCGGGTCGAACGCGGCTCGCTGCAGCGCATCGAGGTCGGCGTGAACTCGCCGGTTCATAACTTGTCCCGGCGGGGTCCCCCGATTCCCGATGACGGGCTCGCGGTCAACATCGCCGCGTCAGGCGTGACGTTGCATCCCGTCGATGAACTGCCATCGGTGCGCGATGCCGATTTGAAGGCGCATGTCACCGGCCGCACCGCGACCGTGACGATCGCCCAGGCGACGTCCGATACGCCCGCCGGCCGCAAGCTCAACATTTCCGATTTCGTCTTCGAGGTGCCGGACATGGCGCCAAAACCCGCACCGGCGAAAGTCAAATTCCGGATCGATGGCCCGGTGCCGGCGGTAGCCGAGATTCTCGCCTCCGATCGCCTGAGCGAATTTTCCGGCACGTTGGTCGATCCCAATTCGAGCAAGGGCACGGTTTCAGCGCTGGTCACGCTCGGCCTGCCGATCAAGCGCGAACTGACCAAGGCCGACACCACCTATGCCGTTACCGCCGACCTCGGGGGATTTGCCGCCGACAAGCTTGTGATGAACCAAAAGCTCGAAGCCAGTGCGCTGAAGGTCGTCGCCAACAATGCGGGCTATCAGGTCAAGGGCGACGTCAAGATCAACGGGCAGCCGGCCTCGCTGGACTATCGCAAACCGAATGACGGCGATGCGGATATCAAATTGCAGGCGACACTTGACGACACCAGTCGCGCACGGCTCGGACTGGATCTCGGTCCCGCCGTCAGCGGCGCGCTTCCGCTCAAGCTGACCGGCAAGATCGGCGGGACCGACAGCCGCCTTGGCATTGAAGCCGACCTGACCGCATTAAAACTCGACAACATCCTGCCGGGCTGGGTCAAGTTGCCGGGCAAGTCGAGCCGCGCGGTTTTCAACATGGTGCAGAAGCCGCAATCGACCCGCTTCGAGGATATCGTCATCGATGGCGGCGGCGTGTCGATCAAGGGATCGCTCGAGGTCGACCAAAACGGCGACCTGATGAACGCGAACTTCCCGACCTATTCGCCGTCCGAGGGTGACAAGACTACGCTGAAGGCTGAACGCGGCCCCGATGGCGTCGTGAAAGTGACCATGCGGGGCGACGTGTTCGACGGCCGCGGCTTCCTGAAGTCGGCGATGTCGGGCAAGGAGGCCGACGCCAAAAGCAAGATCAAGAACATCGATTTTGACGTGGACCTCAAGCTCGGGGCAGTGGCCGGTTATTTTGGCGAGGCGCTGCGCAGCGTCGATTGCAAAATATCGCGGCGCAATGGCGTGATCAGGAACTTTGCGCTCAGCGGCAAACTCGGACGCGATACGGCGCTGATCGGAGATTTGCGCGGTCACGCGCAGGGGCGCGACGTGATCTATCTCGAGACTAATGACGCCGGCGCCTTCTTCCGCTTCAACGACGTCTATTCCAAGGTGGTCGGAGGCCAGCTTCAACTGGCCATAGATCCTCCGACGGCTGAGCCCAGCGCAAAAGGGGGGTTGATGAATGTCCGCGATTTCGTCGTCAAGGGCGAGGCGTCGTTGGATCGCCTGGCTACGGGCGGGCCGGCCGGAGCTCAGAACGGGATCGCGTTTTCGCGATTGCGCGCGGAATTTACCCGGCAGAACGGACAGCTCACGATCCGCGAGGGCGTCGTCAAGGGCCCGATGATCGGCGGGACCATCGAAGGCAGCATCGACTATCCAGGCAACCAGGTGCGCATGAGCGGCACCTTCGTTCCGATGTACGGGTTGAACAATATGTTCGGCCAGATTCCGGTCCTCGGGCTGATTATCGGCGGCGGCAGTAATGAGGGGCTGTTCGGCGTGACCTACGAAATCGTCGGCACCGCGGACAAACCGACACTTAACGTCAATCCGATTTCAGCGATATTCCCCGGCGTCTCCAGGAAAATTATGGAGTTCAATACCGGCAAGCAGAACAACCCGGTCGAATTCCCGCCGAACAATTAGCGCCGCAGCGCCGGCACGACCAGGAACGGGATCATCCCCAACAGCACGCTGACCAGCGAGAACGCGATCTGCGGATTATAGCTGTGGCTCCAGTCGTGGATCAGGCCGCCGCCCCAGGAGCCGAACGCCGATCCAAGTCCGCTGCCGATCGAAAGCGCGCCGTAGATGGTGCCGAGGCGCTCGCCGCGAAAGATCTTCATGGCGG
>WNFM01128374.1_pt4 | contig 10710 bp, 9 predicted proteins | sample 5400271 | NCBI WGS metagenome assembly WNFM01 (sample SAMN13153352, study PRJNA577476) | soil metagenome | isolation source: 60 cm saprolite on Douglas fir-dominated hillslope | place: USA:California | collected 2013-09-17 | reverse complement strand
AACACGGTAGAATTGAAATTGTCGGGGCGTAGCGCAGTCTGGTAGCGCGCACGCTTGGGGTGCGTGAGGTCCCCGGTTCAAATCCGGGCGCCCCGACCATTGCCTTCAAAAAAACCGGCCTAAAGACCGGCCACTACAGAATCTTCGACCATTTTGAGCAAAGCAAATATTCTGCTGACAAATGATGATGGTTATGGCGCGGAGGGGCTGCGTGTGCTGGCGGAGGCGTTGGAGAATTTCGCCACGGTTAGCGTGGTGGCACCGTTCGCTGAGCAGAGCGGGGCGGCGCAATCGTTGACGCTGCGGCGGCCGATTGTGGTGCATGCGAAGAGCGAGCGGCATTGGGCTGTGGAGGGCACACCGGCGGATGCGGTGATTGTGGCGCTGCACAAATTGCTGCCGGAGCGGCCAGACCTGGTGATTTCCGGGATCAATCACGGCGCGAACCTGGGGGAGAACGTCTACTACTCGGGAACGGTGGGAGCGGCGCGGGAAGCGGCGCTGCATCATATTCCGGCGGTGGCGATGTCGCTGTGTGCGCGGAAGAGCGAACAGAATTTTGCCAATGCGGCGCGCATTGCGCGAGCCGCGGCGGAATTGATCTTGAAAGAGGGATTGCCGGACCAGGTCCTGTTGAATATCAATGTGCCGGAACCGTGGAAGGGCGGAGTGCGGTTCACGCGGCAATCGAAAAAGATTACGCGGAATCAGCTGAGCGAGGGAAAAGATCCGAAAGGCCGCAATTATTACTGGATTTTTGAACAGAAGATCGACAAGGACATCGAGCCGGACACGGATTACGCGGCGGTCTTCGCGGGGGATGTGAGCGTGACGCCGTTGCATCTGGATCCGACGGACACGGAGTCGTTGACGAGTTTGGCGCATTGGGCGGAGAAGCTGGGCGAAGGCAGTCGTAAGGAATAAGTTTTGAGTATTAGGTAAGATTAGAACGCGCAGGATACGGCCCGCGGCAATTTCCACGGTCAAAAAAAAAGACGGCAGGATAAGCCGGCCGTCACGTTTTCAGCAATCCAGAAAAGACAGCAGAAGAAAGACCCACCCTGAAACCCCGGGGGTGGGGCGACTGCGCATATTTTCAATCGGCTAGAAATTTGGTGACGGCGCAGTGCTGGGCGGAGGGTTCGTGCGTGAGGTAGGATACTGCGCGATGACGACGAAACATTACGATGTGGCGGTGGTGGGAGCGGGAGTGTTTGGCGCTTGGACGGCGCTGGAGCTGGCGCGGCGCGGGAAGAGCGTGGTGTTGCTGGAGGCGTACGGGCCGGGGCATTCGCGGTCGAGTTCGGGCGATGAATCGCGGATCATTCGCATGGGATATGGAGCGGATGAAATTTACACGCGATGGTCGATGCGTTCGCTAGTGAAATGGAAAGAGCTATTTGCGGCGACGCACAACGAGGCGCTGTTTCAGAATACCGGCGTGCTGTGGATGGCGGCTGCGGGAGATCCGACGCTGCGAGCGACGCGAGAAGTGTTGCGGCGCTGTGCGGTAAAGTTCCGTGAGCTTGACCAACCGGCGCTGGCCTCCAAATACTCGCAAGTCGGTTTAGAAAATATTTCGGAGGGAATTTACGAGCCGGAGAGCGGCGTGCTGATGGCGCGGCGCGCGGTGGCGGCGACGGTGACCGAAGCAGTGCGGCTGAGTGTGGACTACCGAGTTGCGGAGGTGGGCCCGGCAGGAAACACCGGAAGACTCTCTTGCGTAAATTGCAGCAACTCCGGCGAACCGTTCTCCGCTGAGCAATTCGTGTTTGCGTGCGGCGCGTGGCTGGGGAAAATTTTCCCAGACATTCTGGGGCCGCGTATTTTTGTGACCAGGCAGGCGGTGTTTTACATGAGCATTCCAGGCGGGGACGGACGCTTTGGTCCGCAGGCCTTGCCGACGTGGTTGATCCAGAACGATGAATGTTACGGTATGCCGGACCTGGAAAGCCGAGGACTGAAAGTGGCGCTGGACCGGCACGGCGAGCCGGCGGACCCGGATACACAGTCGCGGCTGGTGACGGACGCGGAAATTGCGGAGATGCGTGACTACGTGAAGCGCCGATTTCCGGCACTCGCGGACGCGCCGATTGCGGAGACGCGGGTTTGCCAGTATGAGAACACTTCAAACGGGGATTTTCTGATCGACCGGCACCCAGAGATGCGAAACGTTTGGCTTGTGGGCGGCGGGTCGGGGCATGGGTTTAAGCACGGACCGGCGGTGGGAGCGTATGTTGCCGGACAGCTGGTGGGCGGAGAGGCGCCGGAGCCGCGATTTTCGTTGGCGAGCAAGAAAACACTTCAGAAGCGAACAGTTTATTAGGATTGGTCGAGGCACGGCAACGAGGTCTTAGGATTGGTTGGAGCTGCCGGCAGCGGGGCTGCCGCCTGGGGGCTTGTAGCGTCGTTTAAGCTGGAAAGGCGGGAGCTGGGCTCCCGCACTCCATGCTGTCGGACCCCTCACTGCAGTACCCCACACTGTTGCGGGCCACATTGCCACACCCTACAGATATTGCGCGGTTGGGCGGGCGAAGGGTTCGGCACGAAACTTATTCGCGCGGGCTGCGTCTTTGTAGAGTGACAGCGTAGGTGTGTCTGAACCCCTTTCCTGCATACTGCTTGCAGCAAGTTTTCACGGAGGAGTCATGCGATTACACGTCAGAAACACGATTCGAACGATTGCCGCGGTTGTCGCGGCGTGTGCGATGAGTTTTCAGGTGGCGGTGGCGGCACCGCCCGCGACGGAGCTGAAAGTTCCGGTCGAGTATTACAAGCTGCCGAATGGATTGCGAGTGGTGCTTTCGCAAGATCACACGGCGCCAACGGTTTGCGTGGCAGTGTATTACCGGATCGGATTCCGCGTGGAGCCGAAGGACCGCACGGGATTCGCACACCTGTTCGAGCACATGATGTTCCAGGGTTCGCAGAACCTGGGAAAGATGGAGTTCATCAAGCTGGTGCAACAGAACGGCGGGATTCTGAACGGGTCGACGCGATTTGACTTCACGAATTATTTTGAAATTTTACCTTCGAACAAGTTGGAGACGGCGCTGTGGGCGGAAGCGGACCGCATGAACGGGCTGGCGGTAAACGAAGACAACCTGAAAAACCAGCAGGGTGTGGTGGGCAACGAAGTGAAGGTGAATGTGATCAACCAGCCCTACGGCGGATTTCCGTGGCTGGACATGCCGCAATACGCCAACACCAACTGGTACAACGCGCACAATTTTTACGGCGACCTGAAGGATATCGAAGCTGCGACGCTGACCGATGTGCAGGCGTTCTTCAAGACGTACTATGCGCCGAACAATGCGGCGCTGGCGATTGTGGGCGATTTCGATCCGGTGGAAGCTCGGAAGATGGTGGAGAAATATTTCGGCGGGATTAAAGAGACGCAGCTTCCCGCAGTGCCGGATTTATCCGAGCCGAAGCAGGAGAAAGAAAAGCACGCGAGCAAAGTGGACGCGCTGGCGAAGCAACCGGGTATCGCGATTGCGTACCACATGCCGGAGCGGAACACGCCGGAATATTACGCGATGGGATTGCTCGATCAGATTCTGATCGAGGGCGACGACAGCCTGGAACATCAGCAGCTGGTGCAGAAGGAAGGGCTCACGGACAGCGTGGAAGGCGGAATCAATTACCTGGGCAACATGTTCAATTACAAGGGGCCGATGGTGTTCATGGCGGATTTAAAATTTGATTCGGGAACTTCGTCGGACAAGATTGTGAAGGCGTGGGACAACGCGCTGGAACCACTACGGGCCAAGCCGGTCGATAAAGAGCTTCTGGAACGCGCGAGGGTGAAGCTGCGTTCGAATCTCTATGACAGCATGGCGGAGTTCGCCGGGTTTGGGCTGGCGGATTTGCTGGCGAGCTTTGCGCTGTTCGACGACAACCCGGCGCGAATCAATTCGCTGGTCTCGGAATTCGAGAAGGTGACCCCGGAACTGATTCAGAAAACGGCGAAAGAGTATCTGCGACCCGAGAATCGAACCATTTTAGTGCTGCAAACCAAGCCCGCTGACGCGGGTAAACCTGCCGAAGCGCCCACCGCGCCGGCAAAGGATTAGGAGACGCGAGATGAACGCCATGAAAATAAAAACAATCGCAGCGTGCGTTTTCGGATTCCTAATCTTTGCGGCTGGCGCCAGCGCGCAAGAAAAGCAAAAGCCACCCGCGGGCGGGCCGCCGAAACCGTTTAATGTTCCGGCGCATGAAACATACGCGCTGCCGAACGGGATGAAGGTCACGCTGGTTCCTTACGGAAACTTGCCGAAAGTGACGCTGAGCCTGGTGCTGGGTACCGGCAACCTAAACGAGCCAGCGGACATGCCCGGACTGGCGGACCTGACGGGCAAACTGATGAAAGAAGGCACGACAACAAAAACCGCGCAACAAGTTGCGGAAGAATCGGCGCGGATGGGCGGGTCGCTCAATATTTCGGTTAGCGTGGACGAGAGCGACATCGCGACGGACGTGCTGAGCGAATTTGGTCCGCGCGCGGCGGGGCTGTTGGCCGATGTGGCACAGCATCCACTTTTTCCGGAATCGGAATTACCGCGATTGAAGAACGATGCGTTGCGGCAGCTTTCAATTTCAAAATCGGTGCCGCAGAGCATGGCGCTCGAGCGTTTCCGAAAAATTCTCTATGGCGATCATCCGTATGGAACAGTATTTCCGACGCAGGAGAGCATCAACAAGACGACCGTGGGCGACATCAAGAAATACTATGACGGCAACTTTGGCGCAGCGCGCGGGCACTTATATGTCGCTGGCAGGTTCGACGCTGCTGAAATGAAGAAGGCGATCGCGGCGAGCTTTGGAGGATGGGCCAAGGGGGTGGCGTCGGTGGCGAATCCGCCGAAAGTGAATCCGCAACATGTACTGGACTTGACAGACCGGCCGGGAGCGGCGCAATCCACGCTGCTGGTGGGGCTGCCGGTGCCGGATGCGACGAGTCCGGATCAGGTTACGCTGGTGGTGACCAACGCGCTGCTGGGCNNNTCACCTCGAACATCCGCGAGCAAAAGGGCTACACGTATTCTCCGAGCAGCCAGGTTTCGCGGCGGTATCACGACGCATACTGGGCCGAAGCGGCTGACGTGACGACAAAATTTACCGGTCCATCGCTGAAGGAGATTTTCGGCGAGATCGACAGACTGTCGAAGGAACCGCCAGGGGACGCGGAGTTGAAGGGCATCGAGAGTTATTTATCGGGGTTATTTGTGATTCAGAATTCTTCGCGCGGGGCGCTGATCTTGCAACTGCGATTTGTGGATTTGCAGGGGCTGGGCGAAGACTACTTGAAGACCTACGTGCAGAAAATAAATGCGGTGACGCCGGCGGACGTGCGGCAGAAGACGGCGGAATACATCAAGCCGGATCACATGACGATCGTGGTTGTTGGCGACAAAGCGAAGATTGCGGAGCAGTTGGCGCTGTTTACGCCGGGAGCGAAGCAGTAAGTCGTTCCAAAAATAAAGGCGGCGCTGTGCACGAACCAGCCCCCATCGATTATGGTTTACGCAATCGCACAGTTGAGATCCTTCGGCGCTCCTCATCGCCTCAGGATGACAACTCTGCCGCAAACAACAAATCTGGGCGCCTGAACAGTGCTACTCAGGCGGCGCCGGGGCGCGGATGACGGCGGCGCGAGACGGATGCCGCCACGCGACGGCCACGTTTGGCTTTTTCCTGATAAAGATGCGCATCGGCTTCCGACAATAATTTTTCGATGCGCTCGCCTTCGCCACGGTAAACACTGATTCCGATACTCGCGGACAGTGTGGGTTTCTCCGGATCAATTTCCATGACGTGTTTGATGCGACTGGCGACGCTTTCCGCCTGGGTTTCTTCCGACTCCGGCAGGACCAACGCGAATTCGTCGCCACCGTAGCGCGCGGCGGTGTCAATCGCACGGGAATGAATGCGTAGAATATCGGCGACGCGGCAAAGAGCGCGGCTGCCGACGAGATGGCCATAGGTGTCGTTGATTTTTTTCAGGCCATCGAGATCGAGAAGCAGCACAGCAAAATGACGGCCGGTGCGATTGCAGCGCTCGGTTTCGGTTTCGAGTACGTCGAGCAAGTGGCGGTAGTTGGCCAGGCCGGTAAGCGGATCGCTGACGGCGAGCTGGTGCACCTGTTCGAAGAGGCGAGCGTTATCGAGCAGCGCGCCGCCCAGCGCTATGGCGTAACCCATAACGCTGAATGCCTGGGACATGACAAAGGGCGCATCGAGCAGGCGCTGGGACTGCGAGGCCGCGAGCTGCGAGGCGAAATTCATCCAGGCAGCCACATATATCGAGCGATCGAATGCGGTGAAGACCTGGTTCAAACGGCGGCGGTACCAGATCACAGCAATCAAGAAAATAACGGCGGGAAAGAGCTGCTGGGGCGAAGGGATGAGCGCGCCCGGATGCGGCGAGACTTCCGCGGGCACCCTGCGTAACGCGGCGGTAACCAGATAGGTGAGCACGACGACGCTGAGCAATGCTCCGGCAATTTCGATTTTGGGGCGGCGCGAACGCGGCAGGAAATGCTCGACCAAAAGCGCCACTACGAACAGCAGGGCGAGAATCAGACGTCCTACCCACAGAGCCACCGGCGCCCAGTGAATCTGGAGCTGGTGTTCGGCAGGAATCTGGAAGAAGAGAACACTGGAGCCGGCCAGTACGGCTCCGGAAAGCAAGAATCCCGCGCCGAGGATCAGCGAGATGCGATCCTGAGTACCTTGAAAGCGGACCAGTGTCACGGCGGAAAAAACGAAGGCGAGCAAACCGGCGATGATCTGAACATAACCCTGGAGCGACTGGTCCGGCTGCAGCGGGACAGGGCGCAGCCACAGCGCAAACAAAAGGATGAGCAGTAATGCCACGACATGCCAAAAAACCGGGGTGGCTTCCCAGCGTTCCGAGTTGAGGGTTCCCTCGCCCATACAAAGCTTTCCCACGATCTGGCCGGGCGCCGCTAATGCTAATAAGTTAGACGTTAGCGCGGCGGATGTCGTTGTCAGTTTTGGCTTAATGTTGCCGGGAGCGCAACTGTACCTAAGAACAGTGCGGTAGGTGTCCGGCAGACACGGAAAAAAGAATGGAGTTGCATGAGCCGCGTGAAATCAGCACAATCGGTCGATTAAATCGTTTCAATCCAGCCGGGTGAGGCATTCAGACCCAGGCAACGAGGAAATCCTGATGACTGATGAAGCCGCTGCGGGGACACCGCGGCTGCGGCGAACACTGACGCTATGGAATCTGGTGATCATCGGCATCGTGATCATCCAGCCCATCGCGCCGATGGGGATTTTCGGAGTTGTCAATAATGCCGCAAATGGCCACGTGGTAACGACCATCTTGATCGCGATGGTAGCGATGCTGTTTACGGCCATTAGTTACGGAATGCTGGCACGGGTGTATCCGAGCGCTGGCTCGGCATACACCTACGTAGGACAGGAAATTCACCCAGGGATTGGTTATCTGACCGGCTGGGCGATGGTCATGGACTATATCCTGAACCCGCTGATTTGCACCATTCTGTGCAGCAAGCTGACGCAAAACATCCTGCCCGAGGTGCCGTATTGGGTGCTGGCTGTGTTCTACGCAGTAGCGTTCACTGCGCTGAATTTGCGAGGAGTAAAAACATCCGCGCGAATCAATGACGTCCTAGCCGGGGCGATGAGCATCGTGGTGGTGGTTTTTTTTGCGTATGTCATCCGGTTCCTGATTCAACTCCACAATTACGGACCAGGATTCTTCAGCAAGCCATTTTATGACCCGGCGACGTTCAATCTGAATTTGATCTTTCACGGAACTTCAATCGCGGTGCTGACCTACATCGGATTTGATGCGATCTCGACATTTTCGGAAGAAGTGGAGAATCCCAGGAAGAATATTCTGCTGGCGACGGTGCTGGTGTGCGTGGTCACCGGCGTACTGGCATCGCTGGAAGTTTACGCGGCACAACTGGTGTGGGGAACGAAAGCATTCCCGGCAGACCAGGTGGAATCGGCATTCCCATTGGTGGCGCGGCAGGCGGGTGGCCTGTTTCTTTTCCAACTGCTGAACTTCACGATTCTGGTAGCAAATATCGGCTCGGGGTTCGGCGCGCAAATGGCGGCCGCGCGCCTGCTATACGGCATGGGCAGGAACGACGCGTTGCCAAAGGCGTTTTTCGGAAAAATTACGGCGAAGACGCACATTCCGGCAAACAACGTGATCCTGATCGGCGCGATCGCACTGGCTGGCTCGTTTTTGCTGACCTATGAGCGCGGAGCGGAAATGCTTAATTTTGGAGCATTCATCGCGTTCATGGGAGTGAATGCGGCGGCCTTTGTGCGATATTTCCTGCACGCCGAGAAAAAGACGGTATGGAGTTTTCTGTGGCCCACTCTGGGATTCGGAATTTGCGCGTACATCTGGTGGAAGTTGAGTTTGCCGGCGAAAGTGCTGGGATCGATCTGGGTGGCGGTCGGAATTATTTATGGTGCGTGGAAGACTTCCGGGTTTCGCAAAACCATGACTTTTGATGTGCCAGCGGAGTAGATGCCGGTGAAAAACGCGCCATTGCAATCAGGCAAGGGTTTGCCGGATGATGCTGCGACGAACAAGATCGTGAAGCGTTCATCGAGCAAACCCGATGCGGTGACCATGAGGGATGTCGCGAATTTAAGCGGCTTCTCGCCCGCGACGGTTTCGATCGTGCTAAATAGCGCGCCGCTGGCGCGGTATATCGCACCGGCAACCAAGAAAAAAATTGAAGAGTCCGCCCGCAAGCTGGGCTACCGGCCGAACGCCATGGCGCGTTTCTTGCGCAGCAAACGCACCAACAGCGTGGGCGTGATGTTTTTCGACATTACCGATCCGTTTTGCACGCCGGTGCTGCGCGGGATCGAGAATTCGCTGTTCCAGGCATCATTCCTGCCGATTTTTGCCGATGCGCACAACCAGCGGAACCGTTTCGAACGTTATTTGGAAATGCTTCTGGAACGCCAGGTGGAAGCATTAATCGTGGTGGCCAACTGGCCGCGGATTTTTCGAAACGCAATATTCCCGCGGCGACGATTGGATGGGAATTGCCGGGCGACACGGTAAGTTCGGTGATGGTGGACAATGAAGCCGGCGGACGGCTGGCAATGGAGCATCTCTACAAGCTGGGCCATCGCAAAATCGCTTTTATTCGCGGGCCGAAAACGCTGATTGACTCCGCGCCGCGCTGGAAAGGGATTCAAAAGACCGCGCACACCGCCGGGTGCGAAATCGATCAGAGCCTGGCGCTGCAGCTTCCAGAAGAGTTCGATCCCAACTCGGGATTTGAAGGCGGGTTCCGGTTAACCGAAGAACTACTGCAGCGGCGGAAAAAATTTACGGCGCTGGTGGCGTTTGACGATTTGACGGCGCTGGGAGCGATTCGCGCACTGACCAAGGCCGGAGTAAAAGTGCCGGAGCAGTGCTCGGTAATCGGGTTCGATGATGTGGCGATGTCGGCGCTAGCGGCACCATCACTGACGACCGTTCGGCAGCCGCTCGAAGCCATGGGCAACCTGGCGACGAATATCGTGATGGAAGGAATCGACGCCGCGCAGGAAAAGCGCGACTGGAACATCACACATCATCGTGTTGCGCCGGAGCTGGTGATTCGCGAGTCCACGCGTGCAATTTCGTTTACGGCGTCCGACGACTAGCCGCACTGCCGGCCGGAGGGCTTCGCGCAATTCCGTAGTGACTCTTTTCCTTGACAATTTCCTGCCAGCGAAGTAATTCCACTACGATCATTTTCAGCCCGCGGGAAGAACCGAAGACAGGGGAATTCGGGTCATCCGGTTGGCGGACCTCCCTGAACGGAAAAATCCGTAGCGGCCGCAAAAGCCGCAGACTGCGAGGCTCGTTTTGACCTGGACGCAGAACTACGATCCATTTGGTCATTGGTGGCTTTCGACGCTGGTCGCGGCGCTTCCGATCCTGGTGCTGCTGGGACTGCTCGCAGGACTGAAAGTGCGGCCGCATCTTTGCGCGATCGCTGGGGCGGCGACGGCGCTGGTTTGTGCGGCGCTCGTTTTCGGAATGCCGATGAAACTGGCGGCTGCCAGCTTTTTTTATGGAGTCGGATTTGGCGCCTTGAAAATTGTTTGGATTGTGGTCGCTGCAGTTTTTCTATATGACATTTCCGTGGAGACCGGGCAATTCGAAATCATGAAGGAATCGGTGGCGGCGATCACGCCGGACCGGCGGCTGCAATTGCTGCTGGTGGCGTTCTGCTTCGGGTCGTTTATTGAAGGATCGGCCGGATTCGGAGCGCCAGTGGCGATTGCGGGTGCGTTCATGATCGGGCTTGGGTTCCGGCCATTTCAGGCGGCGGTATTGAATTTGATTGCGAACACCGCGCCGGTGGCGTGGGGAGCCATCGGCACGCCGGTGCACACGCTGGCCGCGGTGTCAGGACTTCCCGACGGCGATTTGAGCAAAATGATAGGCAGGATTCTGCCGTTGACGGCGATCATCGTTCCGTTCTGGCTAGTGCGGACGATGGTTAGTTGGGAAGAGACCGTAGAGGTGCTGCCGGCAATTTTTGTGGTTGGATTGTCGTTCGCTGGCATGCAATATTTCTGGTCCAACCATGTGGATAGCAATCTGGTTGACATTGCGGCGGGAATTTTTTCGCTGGTGGTGACGGTTGTTTTTCTGCGGTTCTGGCGGCCGAAACGAATCTG
>WNFM01049017.1_pt1 | contig 10710 bp, 8 predicted proteins | sample 5400271 | NCBI WGS metagenome assembly WNFM01 (sample SAMN13153352, study PRJNA577476) | soil metagenome | isolation source: 60 cm saprolite on Douglas fir-dominated hillslope | place: USA:California | collected 2013-09-17 | reverse complement strand
TGAGGGTCTCCGAACGCAAGGACGGCTGGGGCACCTGCCGCGCATGCTCACGCTGCAGGGAAATATGGCTGCGCAGATCGCCGACTGGGGCGTAGCGATTCCCGCAGCAGAAGAGGCCAGGCGCCTGGCGACAGAGCTCGGCGAGCCGCAATGGGTCGCAGCAGCCGACACCGTCGATTCGATCATCGCCGGGATCCGCGGCGATCAGGACGCGGCCGAGCGAGCCGCGGCGCGGGCCGAGCGCATCGCGGTGCCGACAGGGGCGAACATCACCGTCGCCTTCGCGCAATTCGGCCGGATCCTCGCCGCACTCGGAGCGGGCAGGCACTCCGACACCTACGAGGCTGCCGAACGCCTCTTCGATCCGGCGAGCCCGGCACACCACCCGATTATCGCCTGCTGGCTCATCGGCGATCTTGCCGAAGCAGCGCTGCACACCGGTCAGGTCAGCGAAGCACGAGCGCGCGTGAAGCAGGTCGAAGCTGCATCCGGCGACATCCCGGGAACCGCATCGCAGTAGGACTGCTGCATGCGCGCGCGCTACTCGCACAGGACCCCCAGGAAGCCGCGGGTCGCTTCGACGCGGCACTCGGCGCCGACCTCACTCACTGGCCCCTTCAGCGTGCCCGGCTGTTGCTTGCCCACGGCCAGTGGCTACGGCGCCAGCGCCGGATCGCCGAATCGCGCACGCCGCTGCGGGACGCCCGCGACGCCTTCGACGCCATGGGGTGCGCAGCCTGGGGCGACCAAGCCCGCCGAGAGCTCCGGGCATCCGGGGAGTCCAGCCGCCGGCGCGACCTCGCCCCCCTCGACCAACTGACCGCCCAAGAGCTTCAGATCGCGCAGCTCGCCGCCCAAGGGCTCTCAAACCGAGACATCGCACAGCGGCTGTATCTGTCTCACCGGACGATCGGCACACACCTGTACCGCATCTTCCCGAAGCTCGGGATCACCAGCCGCGGTGAGCTTCGCTCGGCCCTCTCGGCGCGCACAGCATCGGGAGAACGCTAACTTCTCGCCGATCCTTCGCGCTGGTGTCGATCTCGGGACCACGCTGGTGTCGTACGGGTTGAGGGACGCGAACCGCGGAGGAGGATCAGTCGTGGAGTTCATGCTTGTGTTGTACGAGGACCCAGAGTCGGTGGCCACCGAGCAGCAGCGCAAGGAAGCCGTGCAGCGCGTGGGCGAGTACGCGATGGGCCTGGTGGGCGACGGCACGCTCAAGGGAGGCGCGCCGCTGCACCCGGTCGCTGAGGCGAAGAAGGTCCGCACCCGCGACGGGACGCAGCGCGTCCTCGACGGGCCGTTCGCCGAGGCCAAGGAGGTGATCGCGGGGTACTTCGTCATCGAGGCACCGGACATCGCGTCGGCCGTGGCGATCGCCGCGCGATGCCCGAACGCGGAGTTCGGCTCGGTCGAGGTCCGCGAGATCGTCCCGATGGGATGATCCGGGGGTGAGCGGGGGTAATCCGGGGACAGCCGGGGGCAAGCCTGGGATGGCGGGGGGATGGCCGGGGTGAGCGACTTCTTGCTGGTCGGCACCCGGCCCTCAGCACCGGGCGAACTGCCGCTGGCCGCGGCCGCGCATGCTGTGATCGCGCTGGCCGCGTGGCTTGGGTGGATGCGCCGCTGGGGGCTGTTGCGGTCGTTCGGCCTGCCGGCCGATCCCGGCCCTGAACTGCGGGCGTGCCTGGTCGTGCGGGCCACCGGAGACGAGGCGGCTCGGCGGCTGGCCACGGGCTGGGGACGGGTGAGCGGCTACCGCGTGACCGTGCTGCCGCTGCTGGGCGGGACCGCGGGTGAGGGATGGGGGCGGTGAGCGAGGGGGCGGAGGAAGCCCTGGCCGCGGCCTTCCGGGAGGAGTGGCCCCAGCTCATCGGGGCGGCGCTGCGGATCGTCGGAGACCTGCAGACGGCCGAGGACGTGGCGCAGGAGACGCTGCTGGTCGCGCTGGACCGGTGGCCGTTGCTCGGGGTGCCAGAACGCCCCGGTGCGTGGCTGATGACCGCCTGCCGCAACCGGGCCCGTAACGTGGTCCGCGACGCCGGCCGGGGCCGGCAGAGGCACGCGTCGCTGTGGCCGCTGCTGTCCGCGCCGCCGGTGTCTGGGCCGGCTCTCCCGGACGCCGGAGCGCCGGAGATCGCTGATGACCGGCTGCGGCTGATCGCCATGTGCTGCCATCCGCTGCTGTCCACCGATGGGCAGGTCGCTCTCACGCTGCGGATGGTGGCCGGGCTCACCACGCAGGAGATCGCGCGCGGGTTCCACCTGCCGGCCACGGCGATAGCCCAGCGCATCGTCCGCGCGAAGCGGAGCCTGAAACAGCACCGCGTCGCCTTCGCCAGCGACGACCCGGACGTCCCCGGCCGGCTGGCGTCCATCCTCGACGTCATCTACCTGATCTTCAACGAGGGCTACCTGCCTACAGCGGGGGACACGCTGACCCGGGGTGATCTCGCGTTCGAGGCCCGTCGCCTGGCCTGCCTGCTGACCGAGCTCACCGGCGGCGAGCCGGAACCGTGGGCACTACGCGCGCTGTTGTCGTTCCAGCTCAGCCGCTGGTCCACCCGCGCCGGGCCGGACGGCGCGCTACGCACGCTCGACGCTCAAGACCGCGGCCAGTGGGACCGCGAGCTCATCGCCGACGGCGCCCGCGCGCTCGACCGGGCCCGCCGCGGCGGGCCCGGCGGGGGCAGGGCGCTGCTGTTGCAAGCCGAGCTGGCCGCCTGCCACGCGACCGCGGCGTCGTTCGCGGCCACCGACTGGGCTGCCATCGTCACGCTCTATGACGAGCTGCTGGCCATCCAGGACACGCCGGTGGTGGCGCTGAACCGGGCGGTCGCCGTCGCGATGGCAGACGGGCCCGCTGCGGGGCTGCCGTTGCTCGACCGGCTCGTCGAGGACCCGGCGCTGCGCGGCTCGCACCGGGCCTGGGCGGTGCGGGCCGACCTGCACCACCGAGCGGGCCACACCGCCGCCGCGCTCGCCGACTACGACCGGGCTCTCGAGCTCGTCAGCAACCAGGCCGAACGCCGTTACCTCACCGATGCCCGACGGCTCGCGATGGAGCGAGCAGCTTCCCGCTGAGAAGCCCAACAAGAAAGGCTGAGCCAGAAGATGCCATACGCCGAGCACGCCGTCACCGTTAACCGCCCCGCCCGCGACGTCTTCGACTACCTCGCCGACGGCACTCACAACCGCGAGTGGCGCACCGGGGTGCTGGAGATCGAGCGAACGTCGGCCGCTGGCGGCGAAGGGGCCACCTACCGCCAGGTCCTCGCCGGCCCCGGCGGCCGGCGCATCGACGGCGACTACCGCGTCACCGTGTTCGACCCGCCCCGGCGGCTGGAATTCCGCGTCATTGCGGGGCCCGCGCGCCCGGTCGGCGTGTTCGAGCTCACCGAGAACCCCGACCAGACCACCCGGGTCCGCTTCACCCTGGACCTGAAGCCTGCCGGGCTCATGAAGCTCATGACACCGATGATCAACAGGCAGGTACGGCACGAGGTCGCCCAGCTCGACACGCTCAAGACCGTCCTAGAACGCGCGTCCTGACCGCGTTGGATGCACCACGTGGGTGCCCGTGTGCGTTAATGGCTGCTGGAGCAGCATTTTCCGCACACAGACGCGAGGACGACACGGCAGAGTCGCCTTCGTCAAAACGGTGCAGCCCACCTGGGCCACTTAGCTGCCCTGGCGGTCGGCGGTGGCGCCGTCCAGCCCGGCGCGGCGCAGCGCGTCCGCCATGGCCCCGCCGCTCCCGCCGCCGCTCGCCGCGCCGCGCCCGGATCGGCCGGCCGGCTGCGCGCCTCGCTTCGCCCGCCCGGACGCCGGCCCGGGCGCGGCGGCCGGCCTGCGCCCCTCGCGTTCGGGCATGTCATCGAGGCGCAGCGTGAGCGTGATCCTCTTGCGCCCGACGTCAATGCCGAGCACCTTCACCCGCACGATGTCACCGGGCTTGGCCACCTCGCGCGGATTGGCGACGAAGGTCCGTGACATGGCGGAAACGTGCACGAGACCGTCCTGGTGGACGCCGATGTCGACGAAGGCGCCGAACGCCGCGACGTTGGTGACTACTCCCTCCAGGACCATGCCGGGCGCCAGGTCCTCGAGGGTCTGCACGCCCTCGGCGAACGCCGCCGTGGTGAACGCCGGGCGCGGGTCACGGCCCGGTTTCTCCAGCTCCGCGAGGATGTCGCTGACGGTCGGCAGGCCGAAGCGCTCGTCGGTGAACTGCTGGGGCCGCAGGGAGCGCAGGATCGCGACGTTCCCGATCAGCTCCGGCATGCCGACCCCGGCCGCCGCCAGGATGCGCCGGACCACCGGGTAGGCCTCGGGGTGCACGCTGGAGGCGTCCAGCGGGTTGTCACCGTCGGTGATGCGCAGGAATCCCGCGCACTGCTCGAACGCCCTCGGGCCGAGCCGCGGGACCTTCTCCAGGGCCCGGCGGTTGCGGAACGGCCCGGCGGAGTCCCGGTGCGCCACGATGGCGCCGGCCAGTCCCTCGCCGATGCCGGACACGCGCGCCAGCAGCGGAGCGGACGCGGTGTTCACGTTCACGCCGACCGCGTTCACGCAGTCCTCGACCACGGCATCCAGCGACCGGGACAGCTTCGCCTCGGACAGGTCGTGCTGGTACTGGCCGACGCCGATGGACTTGGGGTCGATCTTGACAAGCTCGGCCAGCGGATCCTGCAGGCGGCGGGCGATGGACACCGCGCCGCGCAGGGACACGTCCATGCCGGGCAGCTCCCGCGAGGCGTACTCGGACGCCGAGTACACCGAGGCCCCCGCCTCCGAGACCATGATCTTGGTGAGGGTCTCCCGCGAGGCGGTGCCGTTGCCGATGGCGATCAGCTCGGCCCGGTGGGCCGCGGCCAGCCGGGCGAGGACCGCGATCGACGTCGCCCAGCCCGCCCCCGCCCCCGGCGACCGCGCGCCGCCCGCGGGGCGCTGCTTCAGCTCGTGCGGGTAGATCGTCTCCGTCGCGACCGCCTTGCCGGTGGCGTCGACCACGGCCACCTTCACCCCGGTCCGGAATCCGGGATCGAGGCCCATCGTCGTCCGGGCCCCCGCGGGGGCGGCCAGCAGCAGATCGCGCACGTTGGCGGCGAACACCCCGACCGCGTCCTCCTCGGCCCGCTGCCACAGCCGCATCCGCAGGTCCGCGCCGAGGCGAGCCAGGATCCGGGTGCGCCACGACCAGCGGACCGTGCCGGCGAGCCAGCGATCCCCCGCCCGGCCCCGGTCGGCGATGCCGAAATGCCGCGCGATCTGCGTCTCGTAGTCGCTGAGCCCGCCGCCCGGCCCCGGGGACGCGGGGCCATCCGGGGTCACCTCCCCCGGATCAAGCTCGAGGTCGAGGATCCCCTCCTTTTCTCCGCGCAGCATGGCCAGGATCCGGTGCGACGGCAGCCTGGGGAAGGGCTCGGCGAACTCGAAATAGTCCGCGAACTTGGCGCCCGCCTCCTGCTGGCCGTCCCGTACCCGCGAGACGAGCCGGCCGCGCGACCACATCCGCTCCCGGAGCACGCCGATCAGGTCGGCGTCCTCGGCGAGGCGCTCGGAGAGGATCGCCCGCGCCCCGTCCAGCGCCGCCGCCGCGTCGGCGACGCCCCGCGCGGTGTCCACGTAGGCCGCGGCCGCCCGATGCGGATCGCGCCCCGGGTCCGCGAGAAGGCCCTCGGCCAGCGGCTCGAGGCCGGCTTCCCGGGCGATCTGGGCCCTTGTCCGGCGCTTGGGCTTGTACGGCAGGTAGATGTCCTCCAGCCGCGCCTTGGAGTCGGCCGCCACGATCCGCGCCTCGAGCGCCTCATCCAGCTTGCCCTGGGAGCGGATGGACTCCAGGATCACGGCGCGCCGTTCCTCCAGCTCACGCACGTAACGCAGCCGCTCCTCAAGCTTCCGCAGCTGCGCGTCGTCGAGCGTGCCGGTCGCCTCCTTGCGGTAGCGGGCGATGAACGGCACCGTGGCCCCGCCGTCCAGCAGCTCGACGGCCGCCGCCACCTGTCCCTCGCGCACGCCGAGTTCCCCGGCGATCGTCCGGATGACCGGCTGACCGGGCGCCTGGGCGGGCGGTGTCACAGCTGATTGCCTAGCACATCACGCCCCGCGGCCGAGCAGGTGCCGATCAGGCGGATCACCGGCTGCGGGTCGCTGTACAGCGATACCTCGTAGCCGGACGAGTGCACGATGCGGCCGTTGATCCAGCCCGACCGCTCGCTCGCGAGGTAGGCGACCACCGGAGCCACGTTGTCCGGGGACCGCTCGTCGGCGGACTCGGTCCGGGCGCGGCGGCGGTCGCCGGGCACCGACTCGGTCATCCGGGTCGCCGCGGCCGGCGAGATCGCGTTCACCGTCACGCCGTACTTCGCCAGCGAGTGCGCGGACGAGTACGTCAGCCCGACGATCCCCATCTTCGCCGCGGCGTAATTGGGCTGGCCGGGGGCGCCGTGCAGGCCGGAGACCGAGGTGAAGTTGATGATGCGGTTCTGCGCTGACTCGTCGCGCAGCGACCGCCAGTACGCCGAGGCGAACTTGGTGGTGTTGAACGTTCCCTTCAGGTGCACCCGGATGACGTCGTCCCACTCCTGCTCGGTCATGTTGAAGACCATCCGGTCCCGCAGGATCCCGGCTACGTTGACCAGGACGTCGAGCCGCCCGAACGCGCTGATCGCGGTCTTGACCAGGGCCTCGGCGGCTGCGTGGTCGGAGATGTCGGCGTCGCTGGCGACAGCCCGGCCGCCGGCCGCGGTGATCTCGTCGACCGCCTGCTGCGCGGGCCCGGCGTCGCTGCCCGAGCCGTCGAGCGCGGCGCCGATGTCGTTGACCACGACGGCTGCCCCCTCGCTGGCCAGCAGACTCGCCACCGACCTGCCGATCCCGCGCCCCGCCCCGGTGACGATCGCCACCCGGCCGTCGAGAGTTCCCATCCTGCTCACCAGACCTTCCGCGCCGAGGCTCTTGCCGCTACCCGATCCTAGAATAGAATTGGATTCTAGGATTAGCCGGGAGGCTCGCGAATGGAACTTGACCTAGGCCCTGGGATCGCTGAGTTCCGCGCAGAACTGCGCGACTGGATCGCGGCGCAGGCACCGGAGGGCCTCGCCGACCTGGCCGACTGGAGAATGGCCGCCACGGGCGGCGGCTACCAGCGCCGGCAGCTGGCTGAGGCCGCCGCCGACCCGGCGTACCAGGAATGGGAGGGCAAGCTCCAGGCGGCCCGGCTCATCTGCCCGCAGTGGCCGGAGGAATTCGGCGGCCAGGGCCTGGACGCCCTGCACCTGGCCGTGCTGAACGAGGAGTTCCACCGGGCCGGGGTGCCCCGGGTGCACCGAGGCATGGGCGAGGCCTTTGTCGGGCCGTCGGTGATCGTGCACGGCACGCCGGAGCAGCGGGGGTCCTTCCTGCCCCGGATCATCTCCGGGGACGACGTGTACTGCCAGGGCTTCTCCGAGCCCGGCCACGGCTCGGACCTCGCCGCGGTGGAGACCCGCGGCATCGTCGACGGTGATGAGATCGTCATCAGCGGCCAGAAGGTGTGGACGTCCGGAGCGGCCACGGCCACCATGATGTTCGTTCTGTGCCGGACCGATCCGGCGGTCGAGAAGCACGCCGGGCTGTCCTACGTGCTGATCCCCTTCCCGGGCCCGGGCGTGGAGTACCGGCCGATCCGGCAGATGTCCGGCGCCGCCGAATTCTGCGAGGACTTCCTCGAAGGCGTGCGCGCGCCGCTGTTCAACGTGATCGGCGGCCTCGGCCGGGGCTGGCGGGTGGCGATGACCACGCTGGGGTACGAGCGCGGCGGCCAGGCCACGACGGCGCACCTGGGCTTCGAGCGCGAGTTCTGGGAGCTGGTCGAGACCGCGCGCAAGTACGGCAAGACGACCGACCCGATGGTGCGCCAGCAGCTGGCCTCGGCGTACACCGGGGTCCAGCTCATGCGCTTCAGCGGGCTCGCTACGCTGGCGCGCGCGGCCGAGGGACGCCCGCCCGGCCCGGAAGCCTCGGTGGCCAAGCTCTTCTGGAGCGAGTACCACAAGCGGCTGGGCGAGATCGCGGTCGCCGTCGTGGGCAGCGACGCCCTGCTCCGCCCCGAGGGCCCCGGCTACCCGACCAGCCGCTGGCAGAACGTCTTCCTCGGCAGCCGGGCCGGGACCATCTACTCGGGCACCAGTGAGATCCAGCGCACGATCATCGGCGAACGCGCGCTGGGCCTGCCCAAGGAGCCCCGGGTGGCCGGCTGACGGTGGCTGCTGTGAACCTTCCCGGCCGGCGCGCGGCCAGCCCGCCGGCCCAGGGGCTGGTCACGCCCGGGCGGCTGCGCGAGTTCTTCGCCCCGAGGAGCATCGCGGTGGTCGGCGCGTCCGACACGTCCGGCTGGGCGCGGTTCATCGTGGCGAGCAGCGCGACCGTCGGGTTCACCGGCCCGCTGATCCCCGTGCATCCCGCGCATGCCACGGTCTTCGGCAGGCCGGCCGTGCCCAGCCTGCGGGACCTGCCCGAGCCGGTCGACCTGGCTTTCATCCTGGCGCCGATCCAGGCCGTCGAGGGCGTGCTCGACGACGCGGGCGCGGCTGGGGTGCGCGGCGCGGTCGTCCTCGCGTCCGGCTACCGTGAGGTGGGCCCGCAGGGCCGCGCCCTGGAGGACATGATGGTCGCGCGCGCCGCGGCGAACGGGATCACCATGCTCGGGCCGAACTGCCTCGGCTTCGTCAACGCCCACTCCCGGTCTGCCCCGTTCGCGCTGACCCTGCCGCCGCCGCTGACCGCGGGCCCGATCGGCGTCGCGCTGCAGAGCGGGGCGCTGGCCAGCGTGGTGCTGGCCTTCGCCCGGTCCCGCGCCATCGGCGTGAGCACGCTCACCACCATGGGTAACGAGTCGATGATCAGCACGGTCGACATGATCGACTACCTGGCGGAGGACGAGAGCACCAAGGTCATCTGCCTCTTCCTCGAGGAGATCGGCGATCCCGAGAAATTCGCGCGGGCGGCCGAGAAAGCCGACCAGGCCGGCAAGCCGATCGTCGCGCTGAAGGTCGGGTCCAGCCTGGCCGGCCAGCAGGCCGCGCTGGCGCATACCGGCTCGGTGGCCGGGAACGACGCGGTGGTCGACGCGGTACTCCGCCAGCTCAACGTGGTCCGGGTGACCAGCATCGAGGAGCTGCTGTGCACGGGCGCGCTCCTCGGTTACGACCGGTGGCCCCGCGGCCGGCGGATGGGCGTGGTGACCGCTTCCGGCGGCGCGTGCGACATCATCGCCGACCGCGCGAGCGCCCAGGGCGTCGAGATCCCCCCCTTCGCGCCGGAGACCGCCGCCGCCATCACCGAGCATCTGCCGCCGTTCGCCGCGGCGAAGCGATCGATCATGCGCTGGACGCCGCGGTGCAAGATCCGGGCCTGGACTTCGTGCTGTTCTCTGGCGTCACCCTGCCGGACGCGCGGCCGGCGGACGAGTTGCTGGCGAGCATGATCGAAGGACGCCTGGCCTGGCTGGAGCAGCGCATCGCCTCGTCCCCCGTGCCGGTCATCCCGGTGGGCGCGACCTGCGTGGACGTCAGCGAGTACGGCCGGGAGGTGCTCGGCCGTCACCACATCCACCTGCTCGGCGGGATGGAACTCGGCGTGCGGGCCCTGGGCCACGCGCTGCGCTGGCTGGAGAACCGCGGGAACGCGCGATACGGGCCCGCGCGGCGGGCCGCCGCGCGCAAGGTCCCCGCCTCGCCCGAGGTTCCCGCCTCGCCCGGGGTCCCCGCCTCGCCCGGGGTTCCCGCCTCGCCCGGGGTCCCCGCCGCGAGCGGGGTCCCCGCCGCGAGCGGGGTCTCCGCCTCTGGTGCCTGGTCCGAGGTGGCGGCGCGCAGCCTGCTCTCGGACTCCGGCGTGCCCGTAGTCCCGGCCGAGCTGGTGCACTCGGCCGATGAGGCGGTCGCGGCGGCCCGGCGGGTCGGGCTGCCGGCCGCGGTGAAGATCTGCTCGGCTCAGATCCCGCACAAGTCGGACATCGGCGGTGTGGCGCTCGGGCTGAGCACGGAGGCTGAGATCAGGGCCGGCTACGAGCAGGTGCTCGCGGCCGGCCGGTCCGTCGCCGGGGCCGGCCTCGACGGCGTGCTCGTCTCGGCCATGCGCACCGGCGGGGTCGAGCTGCTCGCCGGAGTGACCATGGACCCGGCGTTCGGCGCGGTCCTGGCCCTGGGCCTCGGCGGGATCTGGGTGGAGGTCCTGAAGGACACCAGCCTGCGCGTCCTGCCGGTCGACGCCGGAGAGGTAAAGCGCATGCTCGCCGACCTGCGGGGGCTGCCGCTGCTGCGCGGCGCCCGGGGCACGCGGCCCGCCGACCTGGACGCGGTGGCCAAGGTGATCAGCGTCCTCGGCGACGCGGCCCTGTCACTGAACGGGGCGCTGCGCGCGCTCGAAGTCAACCCGCTGTGGGTGAGCGGAGATCAGGTCGAGGCGCTCGATGTCCTCGTGGTCACAGAAACGGAGCCAACACCATGATGATGGGCGTCACTGCGGAGCAGCAGGAACTGCGCGAGGCGGTGCGGCGCTTCCTGACCGACCGGGCCCCGCTGCCGCGGGTTCGCGAGCTCATGGAGACCGACGACGGGACGGACGCCGAGGTCTGGCGGCAGGCCGGTGCCCAGCTGGGCCTGCAGGGGATCGCGATCCCGGAGGAATACGGCGGGTCCGGGTTCTCCTTCGCCGAGCAGGCGA
>WNFM01043942.1_pt1 | contig 10710 bp, 8 predicted proteins | sample 5400271 | NCBI WGS metagenome assembly WNFM01 (sample SAMN13153352, study PRJNA577476) | soil metagenome | isolation source: 60 cm saprolite on Douglas fir-dominated hillslope | place: USA:California | collected 2013-09-17 | reverse complement strand
GAATCACCGTCAACGGTGGCGCCACGGTGACGTTTTCACCGGGCGTTTACATTCTTGCTGGGGGCGGGGGGTTGGGCTTCAGTCAGGGAACGATCACCGCGAATGGCGTGACGTTCTATGTCACCGATACAACCGGGTGGCCATGCTCTGGGTTGAATGGCAATTCCCAATATCCCGGAGCTGTTACGGTGACTAGCCAGGCGAACCTGACGCTGTCGGCCCCGACCACTGGCACTTATGCCGGTGTGGCCATTTTCGAAAACCGCAACGACACCACCCACCTGGCATCGAGCAACACTATTAACGGCGGCGCGGGCGCCACTCTAGATGGGGCAATCTATCTTCCGAACTCCTCATTATCTTTTGCCGGTAGCAGCGATTCGACCGGGTATCTGCTGCTCATAGCCAACACGCTAGATTTCGTCGGCAACTCGACTATGTCGCTAATTAACCTGCCGGCCACATTCGCAAACAACAACCCGGCGTTCAAGAAGTGGGTCTCGATGGCGGAGTGAGGTGACACTATGAATTCAACTTTTAAGACAAAACGAAGACTGTTGCAGCGTGGTAACGCCCTGATCGAAATGGGCCTCGCCACTCCGGTGCTGATGCTGATGTTATCAGGGGTGATCGATTTTGGCAGAGTTTTCTACTACACCGATGCCGCCGTCAGTGCGGCGCGCGCCGGCGCCCAATACGGCATTGAAAGTCCGTCGAACTTCGGCAACTATACTTCAATGCAACAGGCCGCCCAGAACGACGCTCAAGGTATTGCGAATTTCTCTGCAACCGCAAGCTCATACTGTCAGGATTCGAGCGGAAACGCCGTCGCCTGCAGCGCATCCGGCGCTAGAGGGTACGTCAAGGTCAAGACTGCTATCACTTACAACTTGATGATTCCCTGGCCCGGGCTGCCGAATCCTCTGAACGTTGGGGGCATTGCCATCTTGAGGTGCCAGTAATCATGTCCGACTATTCGAAAGTTCCCGTGTCTCGCCGCCGATTGCGGCGCAGCGCCGGCAATGCGATTGTCGAGTTCGGGCTCTGCTTTGTGGTGTGCATGACGATCTTCATCGCCATCATGGAGTTCGGGATGGGTATCTTCACCTTCAATTTCGTGTCTTACGCCGCGCGGGAGGGCAGCCGCTACGCCGCGATGCGGGGATCCCTGTCCAGCAGCCCGGCCACCACCACCAGCATTCAAACCATGGTCCGGAACCAGGCCGTGGCGCTCGATCCGAGTCAGGTTTCGGTTACCACAACCTGGAATCCGAATAACACCCCCGGAAATACGGTCACGGTCAATGTCAGCTACCCGATTACCTCTCTCCTCGGTTTTGTCATGGGAAACATGACGGCCAGGGCCAGTTCCACGATGCCGATTGCCCAGTAGGGCTTCCGCTTCACCCTCAAGCAGAAGCCGAGCTTCCGGCTGCGGCCAGAGCCAAGGGAATTTGGCGCACGCTCTCGCCCGCGAGGCCGTCAACAGGGATCATTGCAAAAGGCGCTGGCGGATGTGAGCAGCAAGAAAGAGCCAACCCGTTCGGTTCGTGGCCTGCTGGCGAAGTACGGACCAGCGCCATCGGCTGAGGAGATCGACGAGAATCGAGCCGAGATATTCGCCAACTCCCTCGTGACGATTTCTGATGCTCGCCGCGATAGCCGACACGCGTACGGCAATTTGGTATACCTCACGCCAGTTCCGAACCGCCGTTTTTGGGATCATCCTTGGAACGATACCCGCGTCAAGCGGAACTTCCTGAAGACCAGTCTGCGGATCGGCCATAGCCGCAAGGACATCGTCTAGCGCGTTCGCGAGGTCTCGCTTCTTCTCGATGATCCTCAGCCGAATCAGGCGGCGGGACATTGGAAATCCAATGCTCATTCTCCCGACTTGAAACAATCGTTTTATTCGCGTTCATTCGCGTCCATTCGCGGCCCCCTATTGGTTTCCTTCAATAAGCTAATGCGTCGATCCCACATACCAATAGGGCCGCGAATGGACGCGAATGAACGCGAATAAACAAAGTCATCCCAGAGGCCTGGTTAACAACTGCCGTTTTAGGATGAAGGAAGCCCCTCGGGAAGAGATTCCAGATCTTCCGGAGCGCATCATTGCGGCGACTGCGCAGTTCTACGCCATGCCTGAGTTGTTTTTCATCCGGTGCGCATCTGTTCCTGGGTCAAGCCGGCGCGCGTACGCGCCTCGATGAGAGCGGCGCCCAGGGAGAACTCCTCTTCCAGCGCCTGATACTCACGCCGGTACTTGGGGTTCTTCATCCAGCCTTTGTGCAGGTCATCAACACGAATTCGGCTCATGGGTTTACTTCCTTTGCGCGTTCCAGCGCCTGCCGCAGATCCCCAACGATATCCTCGACCGCTTCGATCCCCACCGACAGCCTCACCAGGTTCTCGCGAATGCCCATGCGCTCGCGGTGCTTGGGAGAAATCTCGCGATGCGAGCTCATCACCGGATACAGCATCATCGTGTGCACGTCACCGAGCGAGGTCGCGCGCACCACCATCTTCAGCGCGTCCATGAAGCGGAACACGTCCGCTTGCGCCGCGCCCTTCAATTCGAAGCTGACGATCGCGCCATAGAGGCCTTGCGGAAACTGCTGCCGAATGGTGGCTGCGTCGGGATGCGCCGGGTCGGCGGGGAAATACACGCGCTCCACTCCCGGATGGCCCGCCAGCCACGAGGCGACACGGCAGGCGTTGGCGCACTGCCGCTCCATGCGTAGCGGGAACGTCTTGATCCCGCGCATGGTCAGGTAGCTTTCAAACGGACCCAGCACCGGGCCCAGAATCCTCGAGAGGCCGCGAATCGTTTCCAGGTGCGCCTCATCGGAGATGACGACGCCTCCCATCACGTCGCCGTGTCCGGCCAGATACTTGGTCAGGCTGTGCGCCACGATATGGGCGCCGAGCTCGAGCGGCCTCACCAGCAGCGGCGTGGCGAAGGTGTTGTCGACCACCAGGGCTGCGCCGGCGGCCCGGGCGATCTCCGCGATGGCGCCGACCGAGCCCACGCGCAGCAGCGGATTCGAGATCGTCTCCATCAGGATGCAGCCCGGCTTGTGCTCGGCCACCGCTTTCTCGACTGCCGCCGCATCGCACACGTCGACAAAGTGAACGGCGACGCCCATCGGCTCGAGCACGGTCATGAGCAGGCTGACCGTCGCGCCGTACAAAGCATTCGAGGCCACGATGGACTTGGGCCGATCCGTCAGCGCCGCCAGCACTCCGATGTGCAGCGCCGCCATTCCCGAAGCGCAGGCCAGCGAGCCGTGCCCGCCTTCGAGCGCGGCGCACAATTCTTCGACCGCCGCGCTGGTCGGACTGTCGTACCGCGAGTAGCTGTAGCCGGGGACTTCTCGGCCGAAAATGCGATCCAGCTCCTCCATCTTTTCGTACGCGAAGGTGGTGGCGGTATAGATTGGCGTAGTGGTCGGAACGGCCGGCCCCGGCTTCTTCCGATCACCCTCATGTACAGCCTTGGTGTGAATCTTCACGGCTATTTCCTCTTCCAGCGTACTCCATCCTTGGTGTCTTCAAGAATGATGCCCTGCTCCAGCAACTCCTGGCGTATGCGGTCGGCGCCGGTGAAATCCTTCGACTTCTTGGCTTGGTCTCTCTGGGCGATCCTGGCCTCGATCTCCTGGTTGGAGAGCGCACCTTCTTTGGTCGTCGGCTGCAGGACGTCGAACAGGGAATCGAAGCGATCGAGTAAACTGAGCGCCGGCTCGACGGCCGCGGCGGGGAATTCCCCGGAGTCCATCAGTGTGTTCGTCTCACGCACGTATTCGAACACCGCGGCCAGCGCCTGGGCGGTATTCAAATCGTCATCCAGGCTGTCGTCGAAATCCTTCCGCGCCTGCGCCGTGCGCTCGAGCAGCGCCTCCGCGGCGCGCTCGGCGAACTTGCCGGTCTCGAGCCGCAGCTTGTAATTCCGGAGCCGCTCGATGGAAGTGGCCGCCGACTTCAGCCCGTCGAACGTGAAATTCAGCGCCTTGCGGTAAGGCACCGACGCCAGCAGATAGCGCACCGCTTCCGGCTGATGTCCGCGATCGAGAATATCCCGCAAGGTAAAAAAATTGCCCAGCGACTTGGACATCTTCTGCCCTTCCACCAACAAGAATTCCGCATGCAGCCAGAAGCGCGCAAACGGCTTGCCGGTGAGCGCCTCCGCCTGCGCGATTTCATTCTCATGATGCGGGAAAACCAGGTCGATGCCGCCGGCGTGGATATCCAGCGTCTCGCCCAGATACCGGATCGCCATCACGGAGCACTCGATATGCCAGCCGGGCCGGCCGGGACCGAGCTCGGTATCCCAAAACGGCTCGCCGTCCTTGGGCGCTTTCCACAGGACGAAATCCCGCGCGTCGGCCTTTTCATATTCGTCGACATCGACGCGGGCGCCGGAGCGCATACCGCTGAAATCGCTGTGCGAGAGCTTGCCATACTCGGGAAACTTCGCGATGCGATAGTAGATCGATCCGTCGCTTTGGTAGGTGTACGTCTTCTCGGCCAATCGCAGAATGGCCTGCGCCATCTCCGGGATATGCTCGGTAGCGCGAACCAGGCGCTCGGGGCGCTCCAGGCGCAAGGCATCGCAGTCGTCGAGAAAAGCCTTCTCGTAAATGGCCGTGTACTCGGCCAGGGATTTCTTCTCGGCCACCGCGTTGCGGATGATCTTGTCGTCCACGTCGGTGATGTTCATCACGTGGTCAAGCTCGAAGCCGCGCAGGCGCAGCCAGCGCCGCAGAATGTGGTAATTGTAGACTGTGGGTCCGCAGGTATACATGCGCACCGTATTATCCCCGGCGGGAGCAAACTCTTCCACCTGAAGGGTGAGGGTATTGGAAAAACGCAGCGCCATATAAGAATGAGGACGATTTTCCTATCGTAGCAAGTTGATCGAGGCCGTGTTTGACCAGCCGAATCGGTGCGAGAATGAATGTAGTATGCCTTCTCAACCTGGATCTGAAATCATCCTGGTAGTAGACGATGAGCTCGCGGTTCTGAGTCTCACGCAAATGATGCTGGCCCGATACGGCTATGGCGTTCTGGTAGCGTCCAGCGGTAAAGAAGCGTTGCGTCTGTTCGAGGTTTGGCCCGACATTCATATCGACTTGCTGCTGGTCGACCTGGTCATGCCGGACATGAATGGCATGGAGCTCGTCGAGAAGATCCGTAGCTTTCGCCCCAAATTGCCGTTTCTGTACTTCTCGGGGTATTCGGATCAGGAACCGCTTCGTGCGGGGTTCGACCGGAGTGTGCCGTTCATCGCCAAGCCGTTCACGTCGATCCAACTGACGAATCGTGTTCGCGAGATACTCGACAAGCCTATGTCCGGCGTAGCGACAGCAGAATGAGCTCAGCGGCGTCCGCCAGATCCTTGACCCGGTAACGCACGTCCAGGTCCCGGTTGTAGGGCCAATCGATCAGGATCGGCGTGACGCCGGCTGCGAGCGCTGCCCCCACGTCTCTCGCCGTATCGCCGATAAAGTACGACGCAGCCAGGTCTATGTCGAGCCTGTCCGCCGCCGTCAATAGCATCCCTGGCTTCGGCTTGCGGCAGGCGCAGGCGTCGGCGTCCCCGTGAGGACACACTTCGATGCCGTCGAGCGGAACCGCGGCCCGGAGGTATCCGTGCATCTCGTTGAGCGTCTCCCAGCTCATCTGTCCGCGAGCGATGCCCGGCTGATTGGTAGCCAGAACAATCAGAAATCCCGCCTCGCGCAGGCGCGCCACAGGCTCGGCGACGCCGGGAAAAATCGAGAAATCCGCGAGCGTCAGCGGACCATGCGCATACTCCTTGAGCGGGGCGGCGCGCACCAGCACTCCGTCGCGGTCGAGGAAGACCGCCCGGCGCTTCATCCTGACCATCCTCCGTTCATCCGAACTTTGGCGGCAGGCTTCGATCACCCGCAGGCAGGCCAGGGAATCAGAGGCGGAACCGTTCGGCGTCTCGCCGCAACGGATGGCGCGTTCCATCGCTTCCCACTGCGCCAGCCAGCAGCGATCCGGATCGTCGAACGTTTCCATTTCGATCGCAGGAGCTCCGAACCGCTCCGGGCGGCGAATCAGCGTCAGCCGCTCCGGGCCGTAGCTTCCGCCCAAGCCTTCGATCACGATCGCGCCCCGCTCGCCCACCAGCTCGAAGGTAAACAGATTCTTCCATTGCGTCAGAGACACTTCGAGGGAGAAACGTGCGCCGCCGCGCAGGTCGAGCCAGGCCAGAGCGTGATCCTCCAGCGGCTGGATGGGCCAGAAGTCCGTGCGCAGCGCGGCTTCGACGCCCGCGACCTCGTCCCCGGAAAACCAGCGCACAAGGTCGATGAGGTGCACGCCTTGATCGAGCAGCTCGCCGCCTCCGGACACCTCCGGCCGGGATCGCCACTCCTTCTCCAGCCCGAGCCTGCCGCCGTGCCCGTGGCGCGCCGAGCCGTGCAGCAATCGTCCGATCGCGCCCTCGCTCAGGAGCGACTTCGCCCGCTCCACGGCGGGATGGAAGCGGTAATTGAATCCCGCCTGATAGACGAGTCCGCGCTCCTGCGCCAGCCGCGCCAGCGGTTCCAGATCGCGTGAGTGTAGAGCGCAGGGCTTCTCCACCAGGACATGCCTGCCCCTCTCGAGCGCGCGCTGCGCGACGGGCGCGAGCAGATCGTTGGTCGTCGCCACCGAGACGATGCGGACGCGCTCGTCGTCCACCGCCTCTTCCCAGCGGCTTACGGCGCGCGCCCCACCCGCCCCCGCCACGGCCTGGGCGCGATCCATGTCAATATCGGCGACCGCGGCCACCTTGGGGAACAACGCGGCTCGTCGCGCCCCGATCTTGCCTGCGCCGATCTGCGCCACCCACAGAGGATCCGTCGCGGCGAGCATCTCCGGCGTATCGAGCGGCCCCACCGGCACGGGCGAGATGGAGGCGTACAATTCGCAGCCATCCCGCAGCATGGCTGGAAAAATGTCGCGCGCGAAATCGGATTCGCCGGGTGGAAGATAATCGAGCATCGCCGGCTGGCAAACGTAGACGCCGGCGTTCACCCAGTGGCTCCGCTCTTCGCCGGGCGCGGGCTTTTCCTGAAAATTCAGAATACGGTTGTCCGCCGCCACCTCCACCACGCCGCTTTCCGCCACGTAGTCGCGATGATGCGCCAGTATTGTGACTAGCCCTCGCCGCCCCGCGCCCAGCCCAGCGTAATCGAGCTCAATATAGTTGTCGCCATACACCACGAAGAACAACCCGCTGCAGAACTCCGACGCCAGCTTGTGCAGCGCCCCGGCGGTGCCCAGCAGCCGCTCCTCTTCCGAGTAGTGAATGGATACGCCGAATCGCGAGCCGTCGCCGAAGTAGTCGCGAATCGCCGCCGGCGCGTGGTGCAGGTTGATCCAGATGTTCCACACGCCCGCCGCCGCCAGCCGGCGCACGTGCGTTTCGAGCACCGGCTGGTTGCGCACGCGCAGCATGGGCTTCGGAATATCTTGAGTGAGGCGTCCGAGGCGCGAGCCGGAACCCGCCGCCAGGATGAGCGCTTTTCGGACGGTCACTGGAGTTGTATCCGCACCAGCTCGAACAAATTGCGAAAGCTGCCGGAGAAGGGTTTGTAGCGCGAATCGGGGTCGGCCCGCCACTCGACCGGGAACTCGCGAACCGTCAAGCCGAACTTGCGCGCGTTGATCAGCGTCTCGGCGTCGAACATGAAGCCATCGATCCGCGCGGCGGAAAACAGGCGCTCGGCCGCCTCCGCCGTGAACAGCTTGAAGCCGCACTGCGTATCGGAATAGCGCAACCCCATCCAGTTTCGCACCAGAAGCCCGAACACCATCGAGCCGATCTGGCGATATCCCGCCTGCTTTCGCGCCACCTGGGATTCGGCCAGCTTTCTCGACCCGATGGCGACGTCGGCGCCGGACTCGACCAGCGCCAGCCCTTTCTCGATTTCAGAATATGGAACGCAAAGCCCGGCGTCGGCGAAGAGGCGATAGCGCCCAGTGGCCTTTAGCATCCCTGTGCGGACGGCGTACCCTTTGCCGCGATTCGGCCGATAGCATATAGCGCGCGCGCCGCCAGCTTGTTCGAGAATCGCGGCGGTCCCATCCGACGAGCCGTCGTCCACCAGAATCAACTCGAAGGAATAAGGCCGCGAGCCGAGGTATTCCAAAGCGGCGCGGATGTCCGTCTCGATTTTCCCGGCCTCATTGAAGCAGGGGATCACCACGGAGAGATGCGGATTCACCGGCGCAGCTCCTGAATCACACGCGGATCGTCCATGCGTGGCGACGGCGCCGGATTCAGCGGCGTTTTGGCTTTCGCCGGGTCGAACAATCGGCTGTCGATCGGCGCCGCGGTGTAAGGCGTGAAGTCCGGCGCGTCCGTGAAACAGTCGCTCAGATCGGCAGCCGTGGCGTCGAACAGATTCAGCGGCGGCAAATGCAGTAAGCGAAACACCGTCTTCAGCATGCACGGCCCCGCGCCCAGAAACACCGTGCGATGCGCATCGATGTGGTCGCGTCCGCCTTGAGCGTCGTCTTCGGTGACGAAGATGGCCATCTCGCGCCACCACGGCGAATGCGACAGAAACTCGACGATGCGGCCCAGCGCATAATCGTTGTCGGCCACGAAGGAAGCCTCGTACGGATATCCGTCGTTGGGACGCGGCTTGGCCATGTGATCGTTCGGCAGGTGGATGAACAGAACCTGCGGAAGAGGCGCCTTGCCCTCTCCGTACATCTTTTGGATTTCGCCGATGAACTGTGACGCGCGAAATTGATCCGGAATATTCATGTTGAATCCCGGATACTCGCGCGACGTGTTGCGGTACAGAGGATCGGGCATGGGCACGTTGGTCAGGAATCGCGCGCCCGTGGGCTCCTCGTCTTTTTCCTCCTCGTTGCCGGCCAGCTCGAACCCCTCTCCGAAGTTGCGGAAGGAAATCCCGTGGCGCTCGAAGTGATGCCAGATCGTGCCTGCTTCGAGCTGTTCTTCCGGATGCACCGATGAGTTGCTCTCCGCAAACAGCAGGCGGCCCGGCGCGCTGGTGGGGAGCCGGAAATCCTTCTGGCCCGCATATGACGCCGTGAAGCTGCTTTGCGTCCACGCATTCGGATACGAGCCGACCAGCCAATGGTGGCCGTCCACGCTCACGTCAGAATCGGCGTAGAAATTGTCGCTGATGGAGAACATGCCGGCGAGCTGGTGGTGGTTCGGCGTGACGTTGATGTGCTGCAGGCTCAGTCGGAAGTTCTTGCCGTCCGCATAGCCATTCGTGCCGAGCCGGGCCATGGCGGGGACGCCTGCAATATCCCCGAAGACCTCATCGAAAGTGCGATTCTCCTTGACGATGATGACGACGTGGCGGATCGCTTCGGGAAGTTTGACGGGCTGCCGCGGCAGAGGCAAGTACCCATTGGCGGCCATGACGCGCTCGGTCATGCCAGGCAGCTCCGCCGGGCTTGGAAGCGGAAAGGAAGAAATCGATCCACGCCGCAGCGTCGTAGCAAAGCTTTCATCGTGCTGATAGATCGCGTTGGGGCCTGTGCCATGGCCCCTCGCGTTCGAAACGTACACCTGATCGCCATCGATCAGGATGCGCGTCGGGAACCAGCCCACCGGAAGATGTCCAATCAGCTTCAAGTTCTTCGTATCGATCACACCGACGGCGTTCGCGCCCGCTTCCGCCACCAGCAACCATCCCGTCGGCTCGTGATAGGCGAGACCGATGGGCAGCACGCCGCGCAAAGTCTCGAGTCCGGGAATCCGGATCGGCACATCCGCGATCGGCTGGTTCGTCTTGGCGTCGATCACCGTGATGGAGTCGTTGGTCCCGTTCGATACGAAGATACGATCCGCCGTCGCGAGGACGCCGGAGGGGCTACTGCCGCCGTCGCTGCCTTTTCCGAACGGGAGTCCGGTTCGCGCAAACGCGTCCACGCGCGGCGCCGACGGATTCTCCAGATTGACGATGGCGAGCGAGTTCGATTCCTGCACGTTGGGATCGCCCAGGCCGGCCACCTCGACCTCTCCCTTCGCCGTGGCGCGCTTGGCTCCTTCGACGGCTTCCGGCGATGGAAATCCGAACGCCGGGAACGGCAGTCCGGTTTCTTGCGGGTGTTTTCGATCGGCGCCGGGAACGGGCTTGTATTCGAACATCCCGATATTGGTGATGTAGGCGCGCCGTCGGTCCGGCGAGAGGGCAATCGCGAAAGGCAGCCGTCCCAGCCGCAAGGACGCAGCGATACGACGCCGGGCGAGATCGATGGTCACAAGCCGGAAATTGGCCTGATCGATAACATAGAGCAGCTTGCGTTCGGGATCGAAAGCGAGATCGCCTGTGAAGCTGTCGTCGAATCCATCCTGATTGGTGTCGAAGAGGCGTCGTCGGCTGCCGTCCCCGGGATTGATTACGCGGACGCGGCCGGAGTTGCCCTCCGAAGCGTAGAGCGTGCGCTCGCCATCGAAAGCCAGGCCCATGAAGACGCTACGCCAGTCGTCCGAATCCGCCGGTTCATCTCGTTTCCTGGGCGCCACCAGATGACGAACTACACGCCGGCCTTTCTCCCTCTCGAGAATGGTCAGCGAGAACCGCTCGGGGCCGCTGTTGGCCGAGACGATAGTCCTCCCAGTGGGACTCGCGGCCAGGCCGAATGGGCCGGGCCCGGTGATGTACTGGATTCCAAGGGGAGCGATGATTTTACCGCCTG
>WNFM01027628.1_pt1 | contig 10710 bp, 9 predicted proteins | sample 5400271 | NCBI WGS metagenome assembly WNFM01 (sample SAMN13153352, study PRJNA577476) | soil metagenome | isolation source: 60 cm saprolite on Douglas fir-dominated hillslope | place: USA:California | collected 2013-09-17 | reverse complement strand
TAGGAGTGCTATCAGATGGGCACTCTCGTTAGACAGGCAGTACGATATCAAAAAGTGGTATGCCATAGCCGCCACGCCCGAAGGCGAAAAGCTCGTCAAACACCTGGGATTTGAAAAGATCGAAGGAAAAAGAGACGCCTACCTCCTAACAGATATAAAAAGGGCAGCGAAGCCCATCAGATCATTTATTGACCTGTTAGAACAAGAAGAAAGCCCTCTTGTTCCACCACCAAGAGATAACCGATTATAATGGTCCCAGAAATATTGTGCGTCTCATTTTTCCATACGTTCTATGCTGGACTTTGTACATTTTCGGAGCGCTCATGATAATTGTCCTGAACATTCTTGAGAAGTTTCTTGCAGGTGAGCACCAGGTAGTAATGTTGAAATACTTCCAGCATGAGATCGCTTGAATGAGGCATTGGCGCTCAAAACCGCCTTTCATGATTCACTATCAAATTGTAAAATTGTACAAAGTCCAGGTTTCAGCTTGTTGAAAAAAGGGGGGGGAGTTGGGTTAAATTGCGTCTGCTAGCAAAAATCTGAGCGTGAGTGAAAGACTTATAATGGGTTAGACTCATCCATTAAGGGGGTTTTAAACAGGCTGGTTTATTCTGTGTCGTTTCGATGAGTTAAGGCCTTTCCAACCGCTTTGCCTTCTCTATAGCTAATTCCCTAACTTTCTTCTCGGCAGCATCGATGATCGTTCCGTTCAGAGATGAAAGCAGACTAGGTAGGTCAGTATAGAAATAGACAGGGAGAACCCAATGGTATTTCCTAAAGTCAATGAACATGGCATATTCTCGTTTTGCTTCGAGCAACAATGGCTGCACAGGAACTTCAAGGTCTGGAATGATAGCTTGTAGCTCGTGGGGTATACTACTGGGGTCAGTGAGATCAGCGATAATAAACCGCGAAAGATAGGCAAGCGTTCTCACTGTCTCTGTAAAATCTCGGCTTACTGGTTTCTCAAAATCGAATAACACAGGCATGTAGTTTCTCTGGCGAAGCTCTTCCCTGATAGCGTCTAGAATAATCTTCCGCTCTGGTGTGAAACGGCCTAAGATCAAAACGACTTTGGAAGTGATTGTGTCAATGATATCACGGATTTTTTTGTTATTCAACAGAAGGTAAATGAACTGAGCTACCTCAAGGCTATCAACCGTGATAGTTGGTTCATGAGGGGGGGTGATGACTAAGTTATCTTGTTTGGCTCCTTCTAGTTTTACACCCCATACGGAAATTCCATAAATGGAGCTTTGTGTCAAGGTGGCTCCTGTGAGATTGGCTCCAACTAACACGGCACCGCCGAGATTGGTTCTGCTGAGATTAGCTCCGCTTAGGTTGGCTCCACTGAGATTGGCTTGGCTAAGACTAGCTTCTCTGAGGTCAGTCCCGATGAGATTGGCTTCGTAGAGGTAAGCGGAAATGAGATTAGCTCCCCTAAGATTGACTCCACTGAGATCAGCATCATGGAGGTCAGTTCCATAGAGGTTGGCTCCACTGAGGTCGGGTTGTACTTCTGGATGGTGCAGTCGCCACCAACTCTGTCTGGTCATCCCCTTCTTCCCTCTTTTGATGGAACCTGAGCGGACCTAGGTAGTTACCATTATTTTTAATCAAGTTGTAAGAATTTTGCCTCTTAGCAATTATAAACGAATGAATGGATGAGTCGCACAATGATCTTTATCTCGACTTCTCGCCCTTTTCACGCTCGTTATATGTCATTGATATATATACATCGAAGCAGCAAAGACTGAGTTCTCCCGCAAGGTTGGTGCTTCGCTCTAGGCCTGCGTGTTCGGATGTGTGATCAGAAAGAAACAGCAATCCAGATACCCGTTTTTGTTTTCCAGCTTATTTGCTATAAAAAGAATAGTCAGAATGATCGCAAGGCAACATTATGAGTCAGTACGACAAGTTATGATAAGTTTCATAAGATCGATACTGACGCTAGCTAGAAAGGATGACCATGTCACGAAAGACCATCCCAAATAAGCATGTCTTACCTGATTGCTACTTAACACCAGAGAACCATTTTGACCGCCGTATCCTACGCTATTATTGGAAAAGCGAGGAAAGCAACCTCTCTAATTTTGAGAACTATATACGCCAACGTGAGGCAATTATTGTTCCCCCATACGTAGCAGTCGGAGCGTCAAAGAAACAGGACGGTCATATTCGCAATCAAGCTTCATATTGTAAGCTCTCTCTTCGGCAGGCCATCCCTCAGCAGGATCGAGAGGATGTCAAAGTGCTTAGGCAAAAACTCCTGGATGTCACACCTGGGCTTGTCTTTGAGCGGAGTGAAGAGGGATGGCTCTATGTATATTTCTGCCCCGATGATTGTCTCTATGTTGGGCAAACAGGGGACTATGCGTTGCCACGAGCAACAGCACATCTTGTGGACAAGAAGAGTCACAGTCCATGGCATGAGTACGTCCGTTCTCATCAGCATGAATATCAAGACTGGTGCATTAAGTTTATCCGCCCATCAGACTGTGAGACATTGATTAAAAAGTCCTTCTTCTTGCCAGGTGAGGATGCAGAGGAACGCATGCAGAAGATGGAAGAAGAATACCAGGAGAGAAAAAGGACAGATTCCAACATTCCAACTGGTGGCTAGATCGTGCTGAACGTGTCCTAATTGCGGTGTTTCAGCCACGCTACAACAGTGCAGGCAATCCATCGCAAGATAGAGAATAGCGCTCAACCTGTTACATAAATATGAAAAAATGTTACTATAAATAAGCATTTAGAGAGAACACTAAGGCGGTAGGGAGTCTCATAGTTACAAAGAAGCCCAACCTGTTCGCGTCGCACAAACATTCAGCCTGTTGAAAAACCCTGAGTGGATGAGCCTATCCTGCAATAAACTCGTCATTTACGCTCAGATTGTTGCGAACAAGAGCTATTTGATGAGGTTTTCTTGCCTTTTTCAACAGGCTGAGTTCCTTTCAGACGCCGGGAACGATTGTATCATTTGTTGGGTTTTACTCATATATAGAACAATCTTAACCGAACCTCAACCAGATCATAACCTCTTAACTCTTTTCTTAATTTTTGAACTGTTAGATACTGTGCCAGAAATAAGATGGAAGAGGATACTCTATGAAGCTCAAACGTTCATTTACTCTCGTCGCTCTTGTGAGTTGCCTGGCAATGCTTCTTACCGTGATAGTGACTTTCCCTCGCTCTGTACATGCTTCGGTGGATGCTTCATTCACCCAAGCCGCAACGCCGACGATTACCGTAAGTCCAACGGTGATAGATGTATCACAATGCAGTTTTTTAAATCTCAACAATTTCATTTCCTGTCCAGTTACCTTGAGTCTTAATAACCCTCCTAACAGTGGAGTAGTCTGGACTTCATCCTATAAGGCAACCTTGTGTACCTACAACATCTGTAATCCGGATTATTATGTTGCTGTTCTCCCATCAAAAGGTTCACTGAGTGCCGCAAATCCTTCAGCACAAGTAAACATTATTGTCTCTGACTATTGTTATCACGGATATGAAAATGCAACCATTACCTTTGCGATACCAGGAAGTACGGCCAAAGTGAAATATAATTGTAATCAGCCCTGAAAGCTTGCTTGCTGTCAACTAGGGGACAATATAAAGCAGGCATACAAGGAGAGAAAATGCCGAAAGTGGGGCATTATGCGAAGCCAGGAGGCGGGAGCGATGTTTCAACCGTTTCGATAGGGTCTTTCCTGATGCGGTGGCGGTTGCGTTTACCTTGCCGTATCGTCTCAACATCAAGTAAGCCGGTTCTGATCCAGCGTATGACAGTTGTATAGTCTACTCGTAGCCGGTGCGCTACTTGTCGCGGAGTTAAGTATTCCTGTTCCATGCTAGAATTAACGTTCTACCTATGCAGTTCTGCGGGGGAGAAGAAACGCGGTTCGCTTATTTTACCTTTTCGGTGCATTGTGCAAAAATACCCTGATTGGTTCTTATACATGAGTACTAGGGTAGTGGAACATATTGATCAGTTCAATCTAATTTATCTGAAGCAGGTTTTTTTCAATATCTTTGGCTCCTATTCTTTTCCTCATTTCCGCAGCCGTGCGACGTATCACTTCTAATTTACTTGTACCAAAATATATTTCGCATCTGCCGCTAACTGCCTGTGTACCTATCGCATCACCTTTATTATATCGAGAGTCAGAAATCCATACAGGAGCATCATGCGGCCATTCGTTCCCGTAGGCAGTGTCAAGGTAATCTAGAAGTGCTGAGGCTGTACCACTTGTCAAGTGTTGATGTATCCTCTTGCCGCCCTTGACCCGTTGAAAGGTGAGCGTCACGCCGCTTTCTCCTTTGACAATATCACCACATTGCAACTCTGTGACCTCACTCACAAGTCGTTCAGTCGTAAACAAGACACAAAAAAGAGCGAAGTCACGTTTGCCAAGTAGGGTAGACCGATCTATTAATCTAAAGCCATCTTGAACTATCTGAGGGTCAAGGGGTTCAATGCTACTGATTGGTTCTTTTCGTCTCTCCATCATTTCAATAGGGTTTTTCATTATCCAGCGTTGCCTGAGAGCAAATCGATAGAAGCTGCGTATTGTCGAGAGACGCTGATTGAAGGTATGTGGCGAAACGTCCTTCTTATCTCCTTTGCTAAAGGCTGCCCATTCTTGGATAAGTGATGAGATAGTGTTTTCATCTTCACAGTCCAGATCATAACCGTGCTCGTGAAGTACCTTGCGAAACTCAGAAATATGTGTTTCATATGCTTCCCTTGTACGCTGGCTGTTTGAAATAGCAGTTTTCGCAACTAACCAGAGAGAAACTTGTTCCTCAATTGGAGGAGCAATGCGAGTTGGCTCAATGGTTGCACTGTTGGTACTATTTTTGTGTCTCTTTAATTGGAGATCAAATAAGACGCCATCTGGCGAGCGCATATATAATACAGGAGTTCCCCATTCTAACGTATTCCTTATTCCTATGTTGATTGCCTTGCGAGCTTCAGCTACAGCAGCATCTACAGGTAAACCTTCAGCCAATGCCTCATAAAAGGTACGAGATAACTCAATAGCGGCGGTATCGGTGATCTCATATTGCATGGCTAATACAGCAGGGATGCCACGCTGTACAAGAATAGCAGATGTGCTAGAAAAGATATCGTATTTACTACCTCGCGCTCCATCGCACGAGTTCAGAACTACTAAGCGTAGAAAACGATGATCTGCGAGTAAATGCCCAAGTTTCGTTGCTGACAGGTTATCTGAATAACCCTCGTCATTTTCAAGGGAAATCAGACCCTCATCCTCTTCTACATTAAATCCGCCGTGTCCGATAAAGTGGATGATATGCCAAGTGCCACTTCGCATAGCTCGTTGCAAATCATGGCATGTTCGGCCTGGTAACCAGGTCAAAGATTTTTCTATTCGTTGCTTTTCACGCTCAATATCCAATTCGGGCAAATCTTTAGGATTGGCTATAATTCCGAGTATGGAGAGCGGCAGTGGCATAATGAGTGGTTGGATAGGTCTGGACAACTCCAGGTAACGGATAATAGGAGTATTATTTGAAAGGCAAATATATGTATCTTGCCTTTTATCATAGAGGAACTCCCAGGGTAGAGAGGCTAATTCAGGAGGCTTAATACGAAGTTTTAATCGCAATCCTTTTCCTTGATGGGAAGCCGCTAGTTGACTAACATCATAGCGGTTTTTCACTTCCCCTGTGAAGAGTGCCTCGAACATAGCGTGACCGAACTTCTGCACCGTCTGCTCTTCCGGTGAAATGATTTTGCGGTGTGAGAAATTTGAGCGAATTAAGGCATGTTGCAATGCCTGAAGTTGGTTTTCAAGTTGCTGTTCATTGAAAGGAAATTCCATGAATGCGCGTGTTTCGCCTGCCGGTGAGGAGATTACATACACAGGATAAAAACTATCTGGACTGGTACCAATTTCCACGACGAAATCAAGATAGTTCACTCTACCGCTCCAACTACTTTTTTGTTTTTTTCTTCACGTAGCGATCTACATATCAACCCTTGAACAGCTTAAAGGCAGGATACACGGTACTCGGTGACTCATTGCTACACCTAGAGTCCAGTAGCAAAATAAACACTACAGTAAGGGATGAGTTGATATATAGAAACTCATGAACATCTACGCTACTATACTCCAAGTAAGGCTGAACTTCAATACCTGATCCTCTTAAAATCAAAGCAAATTTTGCTGTCTCGTAAACCTCCCAGCCTGTTGAAAAACCCTTAAGTTGATCGGCATTAACTATTGCAAAGGTTCCTTCTTTAAGTGATTAAGCTGAGCTTTGGTTTCAGGCGAAAGATTACCATACATAATCATTGCTTTACGAGTATCTTTGTCGTATATGCTTATTAAATCAGCAGCAACGAGCATAACCAAGCTCCAATGCTTTTTGAGAAAAGAAAATATCTGCGAAATAGCCTCAGCTAATAACTGCTCCCGCTTATTGTTCTGATTATCTGGAATGAGTTTGGCAAGCCGTGCCTTCGCCTTCTCCATATCTCGGGTATGATCGAACTCCCCACTAAGGATGCTCTTTTGCATTGCTGGAACATCCCAATTTCCCTCTGTTCTTGCCATTATCTCAGCAACTCTGCCGCTAAGCGCAATAAAAAGAAGCTGCTCATCTGGTAAGCCGTTTCCCGAATACACAGTCTGGCCATCATGTATTTCTTGCTCTTCGTCATACCAAATTTCAATCTGTGTTGTCCTCGGTGGAAGCATTTCAGGTGGTGGAGAGAATAATCCTGTTAGTTCTGGATAAAACTGCTCTACATAAACCGTATGTCCAGCTTCATGAACTGCGGAAATTTCATGTTCTTGATATGTCATGACTGCCGCTCCTACTTAAATCCTGGCTAATAATCAGCAGCAGTATAACATACGCTCAGAAAAGCTCATATAGCATAGCCTAATGTCGAGGTTCGTCCATTAGTGTGGGAGAAACTTGAGGAAACGCATACCCATATTGAGGAGATTTTGCGTCTGGTACCTGTAACTTAAGGGAACCGTCCCGATTTCAGTGTACATGTACTCTAAGAAAAATGCAAAACTATAAGCCCGCTTTCACTCCCATAAAATTTCAGGGTTTAAAATGCTGGTTATAGGATAGTTCGCGCAGGTGCCTTAGCCTCAACATGATAGGGTGGGGTCTGTTCCCGCGTCGGACAATATTTATTTCCGGCGGGGAGCGGGGTTTTGAGGCTGTTAATGGAGAAGAACCAGCAGATTACGTGACCCAACAATATCATTAAGCTAAATGAGCGTGATGAGAACAATTCCCTTGTCAGTCAGCTGTTTGAGGATTTGGTCAACTGGTATGAATGTCTTTATAATACCATCTGTTGTCGGTTGTGTGGGGATGATAGTAGATGGTTGACCCCGCCTGGTAATTTCACCATAAGTCGTTAATTCTTCTTTGTGGGGAAAGTAAATTCTTACTTTTACTGGTGTTCGTGAAATACCCTCCGTTGTAAGCTCTATTCCAAACCACTCGATGGAAAGCCGAATAACATTAGAGGGATTATTCTTTGGGTCTGAGGCTTCTCTAAGAGCCTGCTGTACCTCTTCCAATTTGGGAAGTTGCAGGCTGATACTACGCATAACCTCTTCAATGGAAGTGAGGCTATGACATGCGTAAATGAGCATCATGAGATGGACAGGACGTTGAAAGGAGGAGATAAGTGAGGGACTTAAGGTACGTGCTTTCTGGATAGTGTTGAGCATCAAATCATAGGCATCACTATACCCATACATGAGCGCGAGCGCGGCAGTAACTTCGCCTTCTGGGTCATCCTGATACTGTAGAGCTTTCTCTAGCCAGTGAATAGCTTCGAGTTTGGGGGGAGCAGGGTTCATGAGGGCAAACTGCTCGTAAAACATCGGGATAACAGACGTGCCTAACCTTTCGGGTTGGACAAGAGTATCCGTAAGTAACTGGTAAGTGAAATGTTCTATTACTGCATTACTCACACGTAATCCAAGAAAACTGCGAACACCAGGCAAATCTGGATACTTCTGCAAGGCTTCGCGGATAAATCTCTCACATTCCACGAGACTTGTGGCGTTTTCTGCCTTTAAGAAAAGGATTCGAGCCTGATGTTTTCTTTCTATCTCTTCACCAAACTTGGCAAAATCCTCTTTATTGATACCCCCCTGGTGGGTAGTTTGATGAATAGTTACCGAGCCATAATTAGCACCTGCTATACCTACCTGTGCATTTCCTGATATATTCTGAATGAACTGTTCAGCTACAGGGTCACGTTGCACCTCTTTAAATAGCTGTGTTATCTCACGTGCAAAAGCAGAGTCAGCACTACAGAGTTGTTTAAGCACAAATGAGAGTGCTTGTTGATGTTCTGTATCTTGTGGAGCGGCTTCAAATGCGGTGACAGCTACTTCAACTATACCCCCTTCTTGCTCCGACTTATGACGGATTTTTCCCCACAAACTTTTAACTGCTTTCGCCGCGCCACTTCCTAATGCTTGTACGGCTCCGGTTCCTACTGCTTGTGCTGCTGCTATTCCTGCTGGTGTTCCGTAGGTTGCAAGAAGCTGTACAATTTGTTGGGTAAGTTGGGGATCGATATTGGACATGCTCCCCTCCGTATTTATTTAGCATTTCAAGCAGTATATCATAGACGGTAAATAGGCACATCGGGTTAGAGGCCGCACAATTCCAAGTGTACGCAGCAGAATAAAGTTAAGTTGGCGTGGAGCGGGCATTTAGGCTATTCTTCAAACACTATCTCTGAATTTAAGGGTTCGGTTGTTCATTGTGCAACATTAGGTACTTTGTCCTAACAAGGATGTATTTTATTTACATATCAAACCCTGTCGTGATATAGTCCTTTAGGTTATGTAAGAGTGTTACATGGCAGTGTTTCTTGGAGAAGTATCACCATGCAAAAACCCCAGGCACAAAAAACCAATAAGGAGGATAGTAGTACCTCACAGGCTTTTAATGATCTAGTAACGTCACTACTTTCTTTGTTAGACAAACTTATTAGGGACTTTTCGGCGCTCGTAGGTATTTTTATTTTCGTTCTCTTTTTTAGCGTCTATTTAGTCCTCAGAGAAATAAATAGTGACTATACGTATTCACTTTCTGTTACCTTCCTCTTTATGTTCCTTTCCTTTTGCCTCTATTTCAAGGATAAGAGCTTCTTGAATGCTATTATTGCATTTAGTGTTGGTATCTTTACCGCATTTACCGTCACCTGGAATAGCTCAACATTCTCAATATTCGTGATTAGTTTCAGTCTGCTGTTCATTATCTTGTTTCTTATTACATGCATACGTGCAGCAGCAGGCGTTGAGGAAAAACACACGAAAGCGGCCATTGTGTACATTAACGATATTGATACAAACAAGAAAGACCTCAAAGAAGTCGCGGACATCATAATGCATCACAAACGTGATAAGGGCGGAGTGTTATCAGTCTCTAAAATATACGATGCAATTTTGTTCTTTGCTTATCACAAAGTACCAAAGAGCCGAATGATAACCCTTATCACTGCACTTAGTTACATGCATCCAATGACAAAAGTAGATGCTATGTTATTGCTTCCCTTATTGAACAATATAAATTATGCGTCTCGTACAGAAGAGGACTTGGAAACAAACGTGCAAGCCCTTCACAAGTACTTTCGTGAAGCCCGAAGTACACCAAACGATTTGGTAAAACTACTCAATGATGCGCTTCCAATCGCAATTGAAAATGAGATAGACTTCGTTTTGTTTACGGACAAGATACTGACTTACTTATCTCGTGGGTATTCACATACCAGTATTCTTGAAAAGCTATCGAGACAATTTACAAAGAAAACTCCATGACTGTATGCGATATGTCACTAACCTGTAGATAAACCTAACTCTTGTTGCTCGGCTTCCGAGCGTTGTACCCGTTGCGCTTGTTTGAACGTGCCAAACTGCGGGGGCATCTTTACTTCAGCACCATGCAAAGGCTCAATCTGGTTTGTTGGGCGACCTTAGCCTCTTCTATCAGTTCTCTTCAACTGTCTCGCTCATCCAGTCTTCCATCTTCACGGCCTGCGCTAACTCATTGACCAGCCGCACGGTCTCCATACTGACCGTTATCACTTTTCCGATCAGGTGCACAATGTACTCTTCGTCATCAAGGTTGTTCGGGTCGCTCACGATGCCGCTGCGCTTATCTTCGCTGACCTGGTACTGGTCAATCACCCACTCAAGTGCAGAGCGGTTGCCGAGCCGATAGTGAAAACAGTCTTGTGGTATCCCTGAGAGTGTCAGGCTCTCGTTGACGATGATTGCATTCTTATCTGGCGTGAGTTTCATTTTCTCCACATGCCATGAGAAAGGGACATCTCTGTTTTCAATCCACTTCAGCGGATACTCTTTCGCTTCCTCGTAGTGTAGGTGTAAATCCATCAACTGTCTGCCAATGGCAACGCAGGCCAGGAATGCCTCTTTTCGATGCAACAAGGGAATATGTGGCAGATCACGCTTGAGGTTTTCGACATAACGTTCGCAATATTGCGGGTGATGCAGTAGGGCATAGACGTAGTGGAAGATATCCCACTTGGTCACGTCCATACCGTATTCTGTCTGGAACTGTGCTAGTGCCCAATCAGTGATATTCTCGCGGCGATTGCTGCCGTCCTCAGCGTAAGTATAGTAGGGAAAGCATTGCGCTGGATCAACATAGAAATTTAAATCG
>WNFM01231208.1_pt3 | contig 10711 bp, 12 predicted proteins | sample 5400271 | NCBI WGS metagenome assembly WNFM01 (sample SAMN13153352, study PRJNA577476) | soil metagenome | isolation source: 60 cm saprolite on Douglas fir-dominated hillslope | place: USA:California | collected 2013-09-17 | reverse complement strand
TGCTGGCACAGGTTGAGGAGGAGCGCATGCTCCAGCCAGGGGCAACGGGCAAGTGGTCAGTGAAAGATGTCATCGCGCATGTGATGTCGGGTGAGCGTGAGATGGTGCCGATCATGTACACGCATGTGGTGGCTGGCTCTGAGCTGTGGAATCTCTCTGATGACGAGCGCAACGAGATCGAGTACCAGCAGAACCGGGAGCGCCCGTTGCAGGAGATCAGGAGCGAAGAGCAGCAAGCCTACGCCGATCTGCTTGCAGCGGCACAGACGCTCAGCGACGATGACCTCAACGACCCCCATCGCTTCCAACAGATGCCGCAAGAGTGGGTACCCTGGCGACTCTTTGCGGGCAACTCGTTTAAGCACTACCAGGATCACATGCCCGCTCTGCGACGTTTCCCTTTTCCTACAATGATTGTTGAGAGTGCATGAAATGATTGCAGGCTATTTAGTACGGATAGGTAGGAGCTTACGCTCTTTCCCCCCGTCCACACCGGACATGCGACTTTCACCGCATCCGGCTTTCCAGTACTCGACGTGACCTAACTGGTCCTTGCGTTTGAGGTGGTAGATTGGGGTTTGCCCCCGTGAGGCGCACCAGTTTGAGCACGGCACAACCCGTCGCGTGACACCCCCCACTGTGCTGGAGAACAAGATGTCACTACTCAGACCGTCATCTGCTTTCCTCACTTCATCCATTCTTCCTCTCGTCAAGCGTCTTTCCCTGGTGCCCTTCGCCCTGTCCCTCCCATTACAGAAGGGCTTTTGACTACTACGGCACCTCCGCCCTCTGTCCCGCACGCTGGCATTCTCGCGCCCCGTTCCCGGGTCAAGCGGTTTCAGAGTTCCCCAGTTCCATGTGGACGTGTTGTAGCGATCCGTAGCTTGCCTGCTTTACGCCGGGTGTGCTCATAAGATACCCCTCGCTGATTTGTGAGCAGCGAGGCACAGACACCTTCCCTTTTGGGCCAGGTGTATCAGCCATTTCACTTGTTCAAGTTTACGACGCTTCACACACAGGTTTCTCTCGTCAGCATAGACCGCAAGGGTAGCCCTTATCTTTGTTCGGCTCAAAGAGTTCGGTACATTGTCAGCGGGCTTCACACCTCAAAGAGTGCCACTCCTCGACGCATGCCGCTTCCCCCTCGCATCGGTATCCAGATGGGTCTTTTCAGACTACACGTTCACATGTTAAAGGGCGCACCACAAAAGACTTGACAGACCCTCATCCCCCTGTAGTTTTCACTACTTGGATGGTTCTCTTGAGTTACCAGGGTTGAAACACTTCTTCTAATGCAGTGACTAAAGGTTCTCTAGGCCATTGGTCCTCTAGCTGGTGATAACTTGCAGCAAGTTTGTTGAAGTACAATCGAGAGCCAAGACTTTTTGCTAGCGTTGCCGCTTCGGTCAGGATCGTAGTGCTTGGCTCTAGTTCCCCTTGTTGAATTTGCGCTTCTGCTTGGTAGTAGAGGAGGTCTACCTTTGTGATAGGCTCAATCTCTGGATCGTTTGTCTCTTGCTGCATCGCAATCAGGGCTTTATCAGCTTCTTTGAGTTGACTGAGCAAGAGCCTGGATTGTGCGTCACCGAACACATAGAGTGAATAGCGGCTTGCCCGTAAGTAGGGATAGGCCGGGTCATCTTCTGGTTTCATTGGAAAGTGCTCGTAGGCCAGTCCCATAGCCCGCATCGCTTCCTGAAACTGCCCGTGCATTGCATAGACCTCTGCAATCCCCGCGTAAGTGCATCCCTTGAGCAATGGGGTCACGTTGTTACCTAACAAAGACACCGCATGTTTGTAGGCTTGTAGCGCATCTTTGCTGTGTATGAAACTAGTGTTTGAAAATATAGCGTTTTATGACAGGGGTAAAACAACACTAACTGGTGGTCAGGTTCGGATAAACCCCAAATTGGGCTAGAGGTGGGCTTTGCTATAGCACTGTTATGCTCTGTCTGCTATACTCAGGCAGAGTAGATTGCAAAGGGAGAGAGCAGGCGATGGGAGCAAGGTTTCGTTCATGGTGGCAGCAAATAAAGAAACATCGGGTTGCTATTGTAGTCACCACAGCAATCATGGTGGTAGCCGTCGCATTGATTATCGTTGGCTACTGGTTTGATGCGACTGGCTTCAATGGATACACCCAGGTATCGATAATACGTACTCTCAGTGGCCCAACGGCTGGTACAGTTACCAGAACTGAAGCCTACCAACCAGGGAAAACGCTTTGGGATTGGCTGCAACTGCTGATCGTTCCCATCGTGCTTGCTCTCGGAGCAACGCTGTTCAATCGAGCAATTACCCACAATGAACAAAAAATTGCAGATCAACGCTATGTGAACGAACAACATATCGCGCTAGATAAACAAAGAGAAGATTTGCTCCAAGTTTATCTTGATCGTATGTCAGACCTCTTATTGAACGGGGACTTACTGCAATCAAGTCCGGATGCTCAGGTTCGTAACATCGCACGTGTACGAACCTTAACGGTTCTGCGCCAGCTTGACAATCGACGACAAAACCTTGTGCTTTCATTTCTGCGAGAGACGAAACTTGTCACGCCCGAACCAGAAACAAATATTATCTCCTTTTGCTCTGCGGATTTGAGCAGAGTTGACTTTAAGGACATCTATCTCAGCGACATCGATCTAAGCAAAGCTAACCTCAGTAATGCTGATCTCACCGGAGCCGAGATACGCAAGGCCAATCTCAGTGAAGCTGATCTCACCGGAACCAATATGAGCAATGCCTATATCACCTTGAGCAAATTTAATCGGGCTAAGCTCAGTAAAGGCAACTTTCATAAAGCCTACCTTGCAGGTGTTAGCTTTCAAGGTGCTAGTTTTTCCCGTACTGTTCTTAGTAACGCGAACTTTAGCGAAACCCAATTTTATCACGTTGATCTCAGCCATGCTTTTCTCGAAAAAGCCGATCTGAGAGGTGCTTACTTCGCAGATACGAACTTCAGCGAAAGCATCTTCTTCAGAGCTACACTAAGTGGCGCTAGACTCACGAATGCTGATCTTCGTGAAGTTGAACTCGTAGAGGCCGATCTTCGTGAAGCTTCCTTAGCAGGTGCAAAGCTCAACAAAGCCGATCTCAGTAGAGCCAATCTTAGTGGTGCAAATATCGCCTTTGCTCATCTCAATGATGCCAATCTCAGTAAAGCTGATCTCACAAATGCTGATTTCGGGGGAGCAAACCTTGATGGTGCTGATCTCAGTGGCGCTACAGTTGACGTAGACGGATTGGAGAAGACAGCGAAGTCACTCAAAGGCGCAATTATGCCTGATGGGTCAATACATCCTTAGTCATTTCCTTTTTTGAGACCTCCACCGCTTATTGTAGTTCTACCATGACAGGGTTTTGCCCGCAAAATGACTCCCTTGTGAAGGAAGAGTTTTTGGAGGCGATACAAAGGATTACGATGGCTGTTGCTTGGCCTTCGCTATATCCCTACGTTCACCCTCACCTTCTTCACCAACGCTTGTACGGACATTGTAGCGGAAATCCTCTTGCCATAGCATGGCAATCTGGTCTAATAACTCTTGAGGTAAGGAGCCTTGTTCTATTGCAGCAAGATTGCACTTGACTTGCTGCGCGTTTTGTACACCAGGAATAACAGTTGTTATTGCAGGATGACTGAGACAAAAACGGAGAGCAATTTGTATCAGGGACGCGTCTGTGCCAACAAGAGCTTTCACGCGGTTGACACGACGGACTGTTTGCTGAAGGACTTCGCCTCGAAAGACACGCCTTCGCCAATCGCCACGAGGAAATTTTACCTGTTCATTCCATAAGCCAGTAAGTGCTTCAGAAGCCAATGGGGAACGAGCGATAATGCTTGTGTGATATTGCAGTGCAAGAGGGAAAAGGCGTTCAGCGGCACGTTGATCAAGAATGCTGTAGGGAACTTCAATAATATCGACTAAGCCAGCTTCGATGACACCATTCACCTCATCGTGCCGGTGATCACTGGTAGAAATCCCAAAAGTGCGTATTTTCCCCTGATCTCTCAGATCGCGCATCGCATGATACCATGCACGTTCATCATCCCATGATGGACACCATGTTTGCAGCATGAGACAATCAATGCACTCTATGCCTAGCCTGCGAAGGGAACCTTCCGCTTGCTCTATGATATGCTCAACAGGAAAGACGTTATTGATCGGTGTACCAGCAGCAGGAGCCCACTGGTAATCTAAGGGGTAAACCTTTGTGATGATCGTTGCACGTTTCCCTCGTTCTCTTAGCACCTGTGCGAGAAGCTTCTCGGCATGCCCATTGCCGTAAAGCGGAGCGGTATCAAAAAGCTGGCAGCCTAAATCAAGAGCCGCGTGCAATGCTTTGAGTGAATCGTCATCAGACTGCGGACCCCAACCACCTCCGATAGCCCAGGTGCCAATCCCTATGCTGCTAACTGGAAGCCTTGCAGAGCCAAGATAGGAGTAAGTACGATTCCACTGTGTTAGCACGATCTTCTCTGCCTAATTTTCGCCCAAAGTAATGACATGCAAAGTTCAACGCCTTCTAGGGAGCGCTTTTTCTGCTTCTAATACAAATGTGTATGGTTCGTGTCTTAGCATCTGAGTTCTCTCACGATTATATTGAATAGCGGATAGGGTTAACAAAATACCAGCATCAGCAAGAAGCGTGTAAGGTGCCGCCATATGAGCTAGAGCAATCAAAGCTAGAGAACTTGTGGAGAGACCAGCGATAGTTAGGATGCCCTTGACTGCCCACAAAATCTTACTATCTGTCAATCCCTTTTTCAAAGCATTGATTGTTGGTCCTATCTCATTCGTATAAATATCTTTAACCTCCTGTTGAAGTCGTTCATATGGTAGGTTTTCGGAAATAGTTGCAGTAAGCTCAGCAATTTTCACTCTAAAGCGTCCTAGTTCATCTGTATGATCTGTTCTGAATTGCAGTATCTTTTTGACAGGTGTATCAGGATCAATTGCAATTTGCTCAATTATTAAATTAGCGAGCATTCCCTGAGCAAGAGTAAGCGGCATGCTCGTGCGGTTCCTATATCCACCTGTAGTTCTCTTTCCACTTATTGCAGGATGATTCGCTGGAGGAGATAAAGGCGCATCAATCCTTACCACAGTAGCCAACCTGTCAAACGTTGGCTTAAAAGTTAGAAGCCCAGCGCCAATACTACCTGAAAGGCGCGTCGCCAACAATGTCATATAGAAATCTGCGAATCGCTCATCCACTGAAACCCACTTTGACAAAGAGCCGTTTCCTAATGCTTTCAGGATGTCCCCAGGTAATTTATGTTTATGAATCACACTTTCCAGGTCACGAGCGACCTGCCCTGGCATTAACACTTCTTTACCCTCTGGGGTATCGAAATATTTATAGACATCTTCTGTCAACTCTACTATCTCTGGCATCCGAGATTGAACTTTCAATGGCAATAATAGCCCTGCATCAGCGAATTCTTGTGATGTCCTTGTCTGGTAAGGTTTCCCATACCCTGATGGAACAATAGTGTGGATTTCATTCCAATAGAGCATAGCGTTTTTCAGCCATGCTTCATCCTGAATGTCAATTGTCGGATAATAGAGAGCCTTCGTGAACGCCATATTGACCTCCATTGCTCAGCGACATCAAGTACAAATCTCCTACTAAACTGGGCTCATTATACAGAAAGTTCTCTCTCTTGCCTAGATATTTAATTCTGTTCTCTAATTTGGAAGAAATTTGGGTCTCTGCGCTGCCTAGCCTCGAATAGCCTCTTGCAACTCATCAACAACTGACTCTTTGCTAAAGGCGGATGAGCGAAGTTTTACGAGCATTTCACGCGCCCAATGTATGTTACTCGTACTCTCTAATGTGCGAGCAATCTCTAACCCCTTTAAGGCTTGCTGTACACAGGCGTCCGGTTGACCAGCAGCCAGATATGCCTCTGACTGCTGCATCAGTAAGCGACAATTGTTGCGGCCCATTTTCTGATCGAGCTTTTTTTGTGCAGCTTGCAGGTGCTCAAGTCCCTTCTCAGGGTTCCCAAGCAGGACATAACATTCGCCACGAGAATCTGCGAGAGATTGAAGTGTGAGGCGTACATACGCAAAATCCTCTTCAATGGGAACAGTAGTAACCCTGCTTAATAACGTCTCCGCCTGGTCCAAAGACTTGATGCATGTATCATAGGTCCCTTTTCGTGCTAGAGCCTCGGCGTATCCAGAAAGAACGTAAGCTTGAGTGTACGGTTCTGCATGTTTCGCCTGATCAACAGCACGACTGTACAATGCGAGGGATTTATTGAGATATTTCTCTGGATCTTTGCGCAGCAATGCAACAGCTTGACGGGCAATGGCTGTTGCCGCGAGATCAGGCAATTGCATATCTTCGTGAAGTTGCTCTGCCTTCTGGAAGTACTCTAGAGATCTCGTATATTGGAACCGATCACGGGCCAGGCTTCCTGCTAATTGGTAGTTTTGTGCGAGGATACGGCACACACGCTGATAGTGTTCGCCGCCATCATCGGCTAATTGTTCTAATCGTGCGATCTGACTGAGTAACCCATCATCTGTCAAGCTATTCCTGCTTGTATAGTAGAGTTGCCATCGTAACTGTGTTCCATCTTGTAACCCATCAATGACCCAATGTTGTAAACGTGTCAGTTTTCGTGCAATCAGTCGGTCTATTTCTCTGTCTGTTTCTTGTGAGGCTGTAAGCGATGATGAAAGATCAACGACTAACGATGCTCCCGCTGTACCTATGGCCTTAATAGCTTGGCGTCTATTCACACTCTGGTCCCCTGTATTTACTAACCCTAGCTGCTCAGGTGTCTTTTGAAGGCACGTACATAATCGTTCTATATTATCTACTCTGATCGGTTCCCCGCGCTCTGCACGCCCAACGGTGGAGACAGAGACCTCCGCAAAGTCTGCGAGTTGTTGCTGACTCCACCCCTTTTGACGCCTTGCTGCTTGTAACCATGTGTTTTTCATCCTTGCGCCTTTCACATCGCTAGATTGTATCCTAATTGACCATTACACATATCTTTTTTAGTATGACGCCTACTAAACGTGCAGAGTGTATGAACCCTACTGCTCTAGTACTTCTTGAACGTTATTCTGTTGCTTCGCTTGATTCACCTTTTTCATTGGTCCCTTTGGCCCAGACTTACGTGGGGTTGCCAAGAAATGCTCTAGAGAGTCTGTATAGATAAACCAATCGCGTGCTAACTGAAAACCCTCTACGGTTCCTTCTCTGAGTAACCGAGCAAGATACACCTTGCTCAGTCCTGACTGTTCAGCAGCTTGCGAGGTTGTAACACATTCTCTATCTGTCTCGATATTTTTTAATACCGCTTTCAGCATAGTGGAACCTCGTCATTTTCAAGATCACATAGCGTTATTATAACACAACTCTATCCTCATAAACATCTCTCCCTCTTGACAAATCAGAATTAATTAGTATAATAATTACTATATATAGTTATTAAGACTCTTTCTAGTTCTGAATAGCGCAAGAAATCCGTCAAAAGTCAACGATAAGTGACGGATAAGTGACAGGTTGCAAGTCCAATCCTGATCTACACTTCTCACTAGAGCTTGCTTGAGCCAAGTGGTTACTAGTAAACAACGCTGACTACTAGCAAAGGAACCTCGACTGAGGGGGAGCTGCAACGCAGGGGCTATGACACCAGGCTCCCGCAGCAGAAAGGAACTCGAACATGGCATGGTGGAGCACACCACAGCCACAAGAAGACGAGCAGAGTATCACGTCCATGCCGCTTCTCCCGGTAGACCCGGACCATACGTCAGATACCGATGGGGCCCAGCATTGGCTCCCGTATGCCCAATGGGAGCGCGATGCGGATGGGTGGCCTATCCCTCCGAAACGGGACGATGATGGGCCGTCGATCTGGAAGTAGGAGCATCATATGCAAGTAAGAAGTGCTTCTGCGTTACTTCGGCTGCGTGAGCGGCTGGATATCACCCGTGAGGATATCGTGAGACGAGCACGTGTCTCGGTAGCGACCGTCAGGAATGCTGAAAAGGGGGCAAAGATCACGCGACGGAGCGCCCTCCAAATCCTTCATGCCGTGAATTCCCACTTGCGTGAGGGCAATCAGCCAGAGGTGACGCTCGACGAGTTGGATTTTGTCGTAGTAGAGCCGTCTCGTAGCACATCGGCAGAGCGTATCCTAGCCGCCAAGCAAGAAGCACGCCCTGCCTAGCCCGTTGACCGTTGTATGACCGCCAGGCCAGATGAATCTACCATTACGGCTTGTGCGAGTCAACCAGAACAGTTGTTTGTGTGGGAACCACACAGAAAGGTTTGACCAGATGAATGAACAACTAGAACACGTACAGCAGCAGCCCGCTTCTTTTCTCTCCTTGCTGGAAGCGATGCTGGCCCTGCGCGACCGCATCGAAGAGGAAAGCCCATCTCTCAAGGTGCTCGATGTCTGCGCACACCCCTCCCGCCCCTTCCTCACCGTGAAGGACACCGTCCACGGCATCGTCGTCGGCTTCTCCTCCGAGGCCGACTATACCACCTATATTGGGATGGTGAGCCGGTCGGGAGGGAACAGTCATGCGTAAGCAGACGGGCACGCAACACGCCTACCGCAACTCTTTATGCCGCGATCTCGGCCACGACTGGATGACGACCGCCACCGCCAACTACCGGGTGTGCAAGCGCGAGAAGTGCCGCGCCTCACAGCGCCTCGTTGCTGGACAGTGGGTAAGTAACGCGAGAGCCTACCGCTTCCATGACCCGGTCGTCGCCTGCGGCAGCCGCGAGCGCCAACCGCGACAGGCCACCATGTGGGACACCGAGCACTAAAAACACAAGAAAGGACGTGAGCATATGGCTCAACAGCATAAGCCCTATAATTACCTGAACCGCAGTACCAACCAGCAGAGCGGAGGCCCTGGTCACACAAAAGGCCACCTGTTCGCCCGGCAACTCCCCGATCAGACCGTCCATCAGCCACCGGGAGCCATGTTCATCCTGGGTGGACTCGGCATCCTGTTCGGCTTTGGCGCGAACATCTGGCAGCTGATTACGACCTTCACCGCCTTCTGGACGATGTTCAACCCGGCAGGCACGCCCGTCAATCCTGGCAAGCAGCCGGTGGTCTTCATGATCTGCGGGCTGATCGCGCTCTCCTTCCAGTTCGCCCTCATGATGCTGGTCTTTCGGCTGGATACCACCTGGAAGAAGCATCGTGTCACCAGCAACGCGCCTGCCGTCAAGCGCACCGCGCAACAATTCAAGTCCACCGCCGTCGAGATCGTGCAGCACGTCAATCTCGTCATGGTGTGGGGCGGACTCGGCTTTGTGGTGGATACCATCGGCGACTACACCTTCATCGCGGTCTACACCGCGCAACTCGACCCCCTCACCAGCAGCTTTATCATCTTCTGCTATGCGGTTGGTCTCTATGCCCTCTCCACCATCGCGTTTGTGCGTTCCATCGAGTACCTGTGGGCGGGCTTCGCGGCAGCAGACAACTTGAAGCAGCAGCACAAGCAGCAGCAGCCATAAGGAGGTCTTACATGGACAACCAGCACCAACCCGTCATGGATGACGAGCAGGAAGACGTATACTACCCGGAAGAGCAGGGAACGCCAGGCGTCAATCAGCGCGGCAAGAGCGCGGTCTACGTGGTCGCCTACTTTGCCTTGTTAGCTATCCTCATGTACCCGGCGCACAAGCTGCACCTGGGCACGCAAGGCGTCTTCTTCGCCATGATCGCCGCTGGTCTGAGCCTTTCGCTCTGTCTCTTCGCGGCAAAGTGGGCCAGACGCAAGCTTGCAGCCCTACAGCTTTCTAAAAAGGGCTTCATCCAACTGCTGGTGGGCTATCAGCCCGATAACCCGGCCGGAGCCTCGCCGGAGCCGGAAGCGACCACCAGAGCGCAGCCTCACCAGACGAACACCTCCACCAGTCTGGTGCCCCTGGCTGAGCAGCGCATCGTGCGCTACGGCGAGGTGACAGGCTTCGACGACGAGACCGAAGACCCACCTCCGCACCTCATCGAAGCCAATCCGCTCTACCTGAGTGACAGCTTCCAGCCCGATGTCAACAGCCTGCTGGGAGCAACCGCGCTCTTGTGCGGTATGCGGCGCAGTGGCAAGTCCAACGCCATCGCGGTCATGGCCGAAGAGCTAGGTCGCTACTACTGCCCGCTCTGTACCCGCCGCTATCTGCCGCGCGGGGTATGGGCTGCAAGCCCCACGCTTGCAGCGGAGATGGCACGCAACGGCATACGGCGGTATCTCGCTCTTGATCGTGACGGGGCTTACGAGTTCGGGCAGGCCATCGTGCGTGATGTGTTGCAGGTCGTGCTGCATCTCAAATCGTTTGCGAGCGACGACGAGGCCGCCCAGGTCATGACCGAGATCATCTATGGCATACACGATTGGGAGGCCAGCCGCCCCAACAGCAGGCGTGTGCCCTGCACCCTCATCCTGGATGAAGCCAGCAAGTGGCTGCCCCAACGCCTGGAAGAGAGCGGCATTCTCGACAAAGAGGTGCTCACCCTGCTGCAACAGGCGCTCTTCGGGACGGTGGTGCGGCGCGGCGGCAAGCAGGGGTTAGGGCTGATCCTGGCGACCCAGCGCATCGCCGAACTGGACAAGCGGGCGTTGCAGTCCCAGTGGAAGTTCCTCTTCCGGCAGACGGAAAGCATCGACATCGGCCTCTACACCCGCATGGGCTTAGAGCGCGACGAGGTGGTCAG
>WNFM01359158.1_pt1 | contig 10712 bp, 22 predicted proteins | sample 5400271 | NCBI WGS metagenome assembly WNFM01 (sample SAMN13153352, study PRJNA577476) | soil metagenome | isolation source: 60 cm saprolite on Douglas fir-dominated hillslope | place: USA:California | collected 2013-09-17 | reverse complement strand
TTTGCCCGCCGTAGAGGCGGTTGCCGACCTGCCGCTTGGCGTAGTTCACCAGGATGCGCCGCTGGCCCTTCTCGACGTACACCACCACCATCGTGACGCCAATCACCAGCGCGAAGATGAAGAGCGCGACGATGATCGACATCGACCCGGTGCGCACCAGCTCGAGCGTGCCGCCCATTGCCGCCGGCAGCCCCGCGACGATGCCGCCGAAGATGATCATCGAGATGCCGTTGCCGATGCCGCGCTCGGTGATCTGCTCGCCGAGCCACATGAGGAACATGGTGCCGGTCATCAGCGTGATCACGGTCGTGATGCGGAACGCGAGGCCCGGGTCGATCACCAGCCCGGGCTGCGACTCGAGCGCGACCGAGATGCCGAGCGCCTGGAACGTGGCGAGCACCACCGTGCCGTAGCGGGTGTACTGCGTGATCTTGCGCCGGCCCGCCTCGCCCTCCTTCTTGAGCGCCTCGAGCTGCGGCGAGACCACGCTCATCAGCTGCATGATGATCGACGACGAGATGTAGGGCATGATGCCCAGCGCGAAGATGGTGAAGCGCGACAGCGCGCCACCCGAGAACATGTTGAACATGTCCAGGATTCCGCCCTTGTTCTGCTGGAACAGCTTCGAGAGCTCGCCCGGATCGATCCCCGGCACGGGAATGTGCGCCCCGATGCGGTAGACGATCAGCGCGCCCAGCAGGAAGATCAGCCGGCGCTTGAGGTCGCCGAGCTTGCCGAGGGTCGCGAGAGGATTGGCCGACAACGCGTAGCTCCCTTAGGCCTTCGCGCCCGCTTCGGGCTTCTTCTTGGACGCGAGCTTCTTCACCGTCGGCAGCACTTCGAGCGCGGCGACGCTGCCGCCCGCGCCCTCGATGGCCGCCTTGGCACCCTTGGAGGCGCCCAGCCCGGAAACCTTGAAGGCCTTTTCGACCTTGCCGGCGAGGATGATCTTGGCGCGCTTCGTGTCTTTCGCCACTAGGCCCGCCTTCTTCAATCCGTCGAGGTCGATCGTCCCGCCGGGAATCCGCTTGAGGTCACCCGAGCGCACCTCGACCGCCTTGTCGATCGTCACCGCGAGGAATCCGCGCTTGGGCAGGCGCCGCTGCAGCGGCATTTGCCCGCCCTCGAATCCAACCTTGTGGTATCCGCCGGCGCGCGCCTTCTGGCCCTTGTGGCCGCGACCCGCGGTCTTGCCGAGGCCGGAGCCGCCGCCGCGCCCGACGCGCCTGCGCGGCTTCTTCGCGCCCGGCGCGGGCTTGATCGTGTTCAGTTCCATCGTCCTATTCCTCGACCTTCAGGAGGTAGCTCGCGTGGTTGATCATTCCGCGGATCGAAGGCGTGTCCTCGACCTCGACCGTGTGCTGGCGGTGCTTGAGCCCCAGGCCCTTCACCGATTCGCGGTGGCCATGGATGGCGCCGCGCAGGCCCTTCACCAGGGTCACCCTGATCTTCTTGCCGGATGCGGCGGGTTGCTTCTTCGCAGTCATGTTCTCGAGTCCTCAGCCGGCGATCTCTTCGACCTTCTTGCCGCGCTTGGCCGCGATCTCGGAAGGCCGGCGCTGCTGCAGGAGGCCGTCGAGCGTCGCGCGCACCACGTTGTAGGGGTTCGTCGAGCCGTGGCACTTGGCCGAGATGTTGGTCACGCCCATCACCTCGAACACCGCGCGCATCGCGCCGCCCGCCTTGATGCCGTTGCCTTCCTGCGCCGGCTTCATCATCACGCGCGTGGCGCCGTGGCGGCCGAGCACCTCGTGGAACAGCGTGCCGCTCTTGAGGTTCACCTTCACCAGGTTGCGGCGCGCCTGCTCCATCGCCTTCTGCACCGCCACCGGCACCTCGCGAGCCTTGCCCTTGCCCATGCCGATCGAGCCGTCGCCGTCGCCCACCACCGTGAGGGCCGCGAAGCCCAGGATGCGCCCGCCCTTGACCACCTTGGTCACGCGGTTCACCGAGATCATCTTCTCGCGCAGGCCGTCGCTCTTCTCGTCGGATCCCGCCCTCGTCTGGTCCATTTTCGCCATGTCGCGCTCCTCAGAACTTCAATCCGCCCTCGCGGGCGGCTTCGGCGAGCGCTTTCACGCGGCCGTGGTAGCTGAATCCTGCGCGGTCGAAGGCGACCTCGGTGACGCCGGCCGCGCGGGCCTTTTCCGCGATGCGCTTGCCGACCTCGGCCGCCGCCGCCTTCTTGGCGCCGTTGGGGTGCGCGGAGCGCACGTCCTTCTCGAGCGTCGAGGCCGAAGCGAGCACCTTCTTGCCGGCCGCGTCGATCAGCTGGGCGTAGATGTGCAGGTTGGTCCGGTGGACCATGAGGCGCGCCGCGCCCTGGCGCGCGATGCGCACCCGCGTCTTTGCGGCACGGCGGATTCTCGAGGCTTTCTTGTCCATGGATGGCTCTCGCTTACTTCTTCTTGGTTTCCTTGATCGTCACGGCTTCGCCCACGTAGCGCACGCCCTTGCCCTTGTAGGGCTCCGGCGGCTTGTACGCGCGGATCTCCGCGGCGACCTGGCCGACCTTCTGGATGTCGGCTCCCTTGATCACGATTTCCGTCTGCGTCGGCGTCTCCGCCTTCACGCCGTCGGGCAACAAGTGCACGATCGGGTGGGAGAAGCCGAGCGACAGGTTCACCTTGTTGCCCTGCGCCTGCGCGCGGTAGCCGACGCCCACGAGCTGCAATCGCTTCTCGAAGCCCTGCTTCACGCCCTGGACCATGTTCGCGACCGTGGCGCGCAGCGTGCCGGAGAGCGCATTCGATTCCTGGGTGTCGTCGGTCGCGGCGAAGGTGACCTTGTCGCCGTCGCGCTTGACCGCGACGCCGGGGCTGAGCGCCTGCCTGAGGGTGCCGAGCGGGCCCTTCACGGTGAGCTCGGCGGCTCCGACCGTGACTTCGACCTTGTCGGGAACGACGACGGGTGCTTTGGCGATTCGGGACATGGGGCGCGCTCCTTCAGACCACGATGCAGAGCACTTCGCCGCCCACTCCGGCCTCGCGGGCCCTGCGGTCGGTCATCACGCCGCGCGAAGTGGACACGATCGCGACACCCAGCCCGTTCATGACGCGCGGGATGTCGTCGCGGCCCTTGTAGATGCGCAGTCCCGGGCGCGATACGCGCTCGATCTTCTCGATCACCGGCTTGCCGCCGTAGTACTTGAGACCGATCTCGATCACGGGCTTGCCGTCCATGTCGCGCACCGCGAAGTCCTCGATGTAGCCCTCGTCCTTGAGGACCTGGGCGATCGCGTGCTTCACCTTGGAGGCGGGAACCGCGACGCTCACCTTCTCGGTGGCCTGCGCGTTGCGGATGCGCGTCAGCATGTCGGAGATGGGATCACTCATGCTCATGTCGTCGCTCCTACCAGCTCGCCTTGATCATTCCCGGGATCTCGCCGCGCATGGCGATCTCGCGGATCTTGTTGCGCCCGAGACCGAACTTGCGGAACGTCCCGCGCGGCCGCCCGGTGATCGCGCAGCGATTGCGCAGCCTTACCGGCGAAGCATTGCGGGGCAGCGCCTGGAGCCGCGCGCGCGCCTGGTCGCGCGCGTCGTCCGTCGCCTTGGGATCCTGGATGATCGCGAACAGCTGCTTCCTGCGCTCCGCGAATCGCTTCACGGTGGCGCGGCGCTTCGCCTCGCGGTTGATGACGGCAAGCTTGGCCATTACGCCCTCTCAGTCCTGAACGGAAACCGGAACGCGGCGAGAAGCGCTTTCGCCTCCTCGTCGGTCTTCGCGGTGGTGGTGATGGAGATGTTCAGACCCCGCAACGTGTCGATCTTGTCGTACTCGATCTCGGGGAAGATGATCTGTTCCTTGATGCCCATGTTGTAGTTGCCGCGGTGGTCGAACGCGCGGCCCGATATGCCGCGGAAGTCGCGCACGCGCGGCAGCGCGATGGTCACCAGGCGGTCGAGGAACTCGTACATGCGGCGGTTGCGCAGCGTCACCATCACGCCGACGGGGTAGCCGCTGCGGATCTTGAACGCGGCGATCGACTTGCGCGACTTGGTGACGACCGCTTTCTGGCCCGCGATCTTGTTGAGGTCGCCGGCGGCGTTCTCGAGGATCTTCTTGTCGGCGACCGCCTCGCCCACGCCCATGTTGAGCGTGATCTTGGTCACCCGCGGCACCTGCATGCGGGTCTTGTAGCCGAACTGCTTCATCAGCGCCGGCACCACGGTCTCGCGATAGAGCACCTGCAGGCGCGGCGGCTGGGTGGGGGCGGCTTCCTTGGCCGTGGGCTTGGGCGCCTTCGCGCCCTTGTCCTGCTTGCCCTCGGCCTTCGCGGGCTTGGCGTCCAGCGCGGGCTTGCCGCCGGTCGGGTGCGCCTTCGCATCCTTGCCGTGGCCGCCCTTGGCGCCCTTCGCGTCCTTGTCCTTCTCGCTCTTCTGGTCTTTGTCTTTGGCCATGATCGCTTGGCGCCTCAAACGTCGACGACTTCGCCGTTCGACTTGAAGAAGCGCACCTTGCGCGCCGGCGTGGCGCCCTGCGCTTCCAGGAATTTGAATCCCACCCGGTCACCCTTGCCGGTGGCCGGGTTGACGAGCATCACGTTGGAGATGTGCAAAGGCATCTCCTTGTCGATGATGCCGCCGGTCTGCCCCTTCACCGGGTTGGGCCGCTGGTGCTTCTTCACGCGGTTCACGCCCTCGATCAGCACCTTGTCGGTGAGGATGCGCAGCACCATGCCGCGCTTGCCCTTTTCCCGGCCGGTCGTCACGACCACCGTGTCGCCCTTGCGGATCTTCTGCATCGTTCGCGCAGCTCGCGCGTCACCGGGCCGAAGATGCGCGTGCCGATCGGCTCGAGCTTGGGATTGAGCAGTACGGCGGCGTTGGTGTCGAAGCGCACCACGGAGCCGTCGGGGCGGCGGACGCCGTGCGCCGTGCGCACCACCACCGCGTCGTAAACCTCGCCCTTCTTCACGCGGCCGCGCGGCGCGCAGCTCTTGACGCTCACCTTGATGATGTCGCCGATGCCCGCATAGCGGCGCTTGGAGCCGCCGAGCACCTTGATACACATCACCGAGCGCGCGCCGGTGTTGTCGGCGACGTCGAGGATCGACTGCATCTGAATCATTGTTCTCTCTCCAACTTAACCCGTCGGGCCCGCGCCCGTCCGGCCAGTCTTGGAACCGTCTTCCGCCGCCGCCTTCCCGCGTGGGCGAGGCATTGGCTGGTCTGGGTTTCCCCGCCGGCGAAGCATGGCGGAGAGGGTCAAACAGCAACCGCTTGGGGCCCGGGGCGCTTGGTAATGCAGGCTTCTGCTGGCTGCCGGGCGGCCCCCGGAGGGCTTCCCCGCCGGGCTCTTTACTGGTCTTCCGGCCACGAAGCCTGGGCCGGAAACAGAAAGACCGCGATTATAGCAGTTTTCGAGCCAACTGGGCTACTCCCCCGGCCGGCCAGCCCTACTCCGGACGCGCCCGTTCCACCAGGCGCGCCACCTTCCACGCCTTGGTCTTGGAGATCGGACGGCATTCCTCGATCACCACCTTGTCGCCCACCTTGGCTTCGTTGCCCTCGTTGTGGGCGTGGTACTTTTTCGTGCGGCTCACCACCTTGCCGATGGTCGGATGCTGCACCTGGCGCTCGACCACGACCGTCACGGTCTTGTCCATCTTGTCGCTCACGACGGTGCCGGTCAGCTGGCGGTGGCTCTTCACGGTCTCGCTCATTTCGCGCTCGCTTTCGACTTCTTCTCGGTGAGCAGGGTATGCACGCGCGCGATCTGCCGGCGCACGCGCTCGATCTCGCTGTTCTTGGTGAGGCTCTGCGTGGCGAGCTGCATGCGCAGCCCGAACTGCGCGCGACGCAGCTCCAGCAGCTCCTTGTTCAGCTCCTCGACGCTCTTGCCGCGTAGCTCGTTCGTCTTCATGTTCGTCCTCCGTCAGCCGACCAGTCGCTGCACGAACGTCGTGCGAATCGGCAGTTTCGCCGCCGCGAGCGCAAAGGCCTCGCGAGCGACTGTTTCGTCGACTCCGTCCATCTCATAGAGCACCTTGCCGGGAACGATCTCGGCCACGAAGTACTCCGGAGAACCCTTGCCGTTGCCCATGCGGACCTCGGCCGGCTTCTTGGAGATGGGCTTGTCCGGGAAGATGCGGATCCAGACGCGCCCGCCGCGCTTGATGTGGCGCGTCATCGCGCGCCGCGCCGCCTCGATCTGGCGCGCGGTCAGGCGCCCGCGCCCGGTCGCCTTGAGCCCGTACTCGCCGAAGGAGACCTTGGCGCCGCGCGTGGCGACGCCCTTGTTGCGGCCCTTCTGCTCCTTGCGATATTTCCTTCTAGCTGGCTGCAGCATGTTTCACCCCTGGTTTGCGGCTGGGTCGCTTCTCCGCTTCGGGCGGCGGCGCGGCGGGCTGCTCGCCCTTGCCGAGCACCTCGCCCTTGAACACGAGGACCTGGACGCCGATCGTGCCGTAGGTCGTGTGGGCCTCCGAGAAGCCGTATTCGATGTCGGCGCGCAGCGTATGCAGGGGCACGCGCCCCTCGCGATACCACTCGGTGCGCGCGATCTCCGCGCCGTTGAGACGCCCAGCGCTCGTGATCTTGATTCCCTGGGCGCCCAGGCGCATCGCGTTCTGCATCGCGCGCTTCATGGCGCGGCGGAACATCACGCGCTTCTCGAGCTGCCCGGTGATCGAGTCGGCGATCAGCTGGGCATCCAGTTCGGGCTTGCGGATCTCCTCGATGTTCACGTGGACCGGCACGCCCATGAGCTTCTGCAGGGCGTTACGCAGGCCCTCGATGTCCTCGCCCTTCTTGCCGATGACCACGCCGGGACGCGCCGAATAGATCGTGATGCGCGCGTTCTTCGACGGGCGCTCGATCACGACCTTGCCCACCGCCGCGTGCGAGAGCTTCTTCTTCAGGTATTCGCGCACCTTGATATCCTCGGCGAGCATGCCGGGGAAGTTCTTGGTGTTCGCGAACCACTTGGAGCCCCAGTTGCGGTTGACCGAGAGGCGAAAGCCGACCGGATTGATCTTCTGTCCCATGGCTAGTCCTTTTTCCCGTCGCCGACGGTGAGGAACACGTGGCAGGTGGGCTTCACGATGCGGTTGCCCCGGCCCTTGGCGCGCGCCTGGAAGCGCTTGAGCACCGGCCCCTTTTCGACGCAGATGCTGGTGATCTTGAGCTCGTCGATGTCGGCGCCGTTGTTGTGCTCGGCGTTGGCGATCGCGCTCTCGAGGACCTTCTTGATGATCTTGGCCCCCTTCTTCGGCGTGAAGGCGAGGATGTTGAGCGCGGCGCCGACGGACTGGCCGCGCACCAGGTCGGCGACGAGGCGGCCCTTCTGGGCCGAGAGCCTCACGCCATAGAGCTTGGATTGGACGTTCATCACGGTCTCCGGTTACTTCTTCGGCGCGGGCGGCGCTGCGCCCGGGGCAGCGGTGGCTGCCGGGGCGGGCGTGCCCGTGGGCACGACCTTCTTGTCGGCCGAATGGCCCTTGAAGGTGCGCGTCAGCGCGAACTCCCCGAGCTTGTGGCCGACCATGTTCTCGGTCACGTAGACGGGAATGTGCTGCTTGCCGTTGTGGACCGCGATCGTGAGCCCGACGAAATCGGGAAGGATCGTCGAGCGGCGCGACCACGTCTTGATCGGGCGCTTGTCCTTGGAGGCCTGGGCCGCCTCGACCTTTTGCATGAGATGCCCGTCTACGAACGGGCCCTTCTTGACTGAGCGTGCCATCGATTACCCCTCAGGCCTTCTTGTGGCGGCTGCGCACGATCATCGACTGCGTGCGCTTGTTGGTGCGGGTCTTCTTGCCCTTCGCGGGCTGTCCCCACGGCGACACCGGGTGCCGATTGCCGCGCGTGCGGCCACCGAGCGGGTGATCGACCGGGTTCATCGTCTCGCCGCGCACTGTCGGGCGGATGCCGCGCCAGCGGTTGGCGCCGGCCTTGCCGATCACGCGCAGGTTGTGCTCCTCGTTGCCGACCTCGCCGATGGTCGCGCGGCAGTTCACGTGCACGCGGCGGATTTCCCCCGAGCGCAAGCGGATCTGCGCGTACTCGCCTTCGCGCGCGAGCAACTGCACTCCGGCGCCCGCGGCGCGCGCGATCTGCGCGCCCTTGCCCGGAAGCATCTCGACGCAATGCACCGTCGTGCCCACCGGGATGTTGCGTAGCGGCAGGGCGTTGCCGGTCTTGATCGGCGCTTCCGAGCCGCTCTCGATCTTCTGCCCGACCACGATGCCCTTGGGCGCGATCATGTAGCGGCGCTCGCCGTCGGAGTAGCACAGCAGCGCGATGTTGGCGCTGCGGTTGGGGTCGTACTCGAGCCGCTCGACCGTCGCGGCGATCCCGTCCTTGTCGCGGCGAAAGTCGATGATGCGGTAGTGGTGCTTGTGCCCGCCACCCTGGTGCCGTGTCGTGATGTTGCCCATGGAGTTGCGGCCGGCACGCTTGTGCAGCGCTTCCACGAGCGGCGCGTAGCCGGAACCCTTGTGCAGCTCCGCATTCACCACCTTCACCATCGACCGGCGGCCGGCCGAGGTGGGCTTGGTCTTGACGAGTGCCATGTCAGGCCACTCCTTCCACGAAGTTGATGTCGCCCTCGCCCTTGAGGCTCACGTAGGCCTTCTTGAAGCCCCTGCGCCGGCCGATGAAGCGCCCGTGGCGCTTCTCCTTGCCCTTGACGTTGACGACGTTCACCGTCGCCACCTCGACCTTCTGCTCCTTGAAGAGCAGCTCGACCGCGGCCTTGATCTCGGCCTTGGTCGCGTCGGGGACGACTTCGAAGACGACCTGCCGGCGGGTCTCGCCCACGAGCGTCGCCTTCTCCGAGATCACCGGGGCGACGATGATCTTCATCAGGCGTTCTTGGTTCATGCCAGGGCCTCCTCGAGATGCTTGACCGCGGCGCGCGTGACCAGGACCTTCTCGAAGCGCATCAGGCTGACGGGATCCGCGTAGCGCGCTTCGAGCACCAGAACGTTGGGCAGGTTGCGCGCGGAAAGGAACAGGTTCTCGTCGACCTTGTCGGTGAGGATCAGCACCTCGCTCAGGCCCAGGTCGCGCAATTTCCCGGCGAGAATCTTGGTCTTGGGCTGGTCGACGGAGAAACCGTCGATCACCGACAGGCGCTCCTCGCGAACCAGCTGCGAGAGGATGGCGGCCATGCCGGCGCGATACATCTTGCGGTTGAGCTTGTGCGTGAAGTTCTCGTCCGGCTTGTTGGGGAAGATCCGTCCGCCGCCGCGCCACAAGGGGCTGGAGGTCATCCCGGCGCGCGCGCGCCCGGTGCCCTTCTGGCGCCAGGGCTTGCGAGTCGAGTGGCGCACTTCGCTGCGCGTCTTCTGCTTGCGCGATCCCTGCCGGCCGTTGGCGGTGTAGGCGACGACGACCTGGTGCACCAGGGCCTCGTTGTAGGAACGCCCGAACAGGGCCTCGGAAGCAGTGACGGGCTTCTGCGCCTCGCCCTTTTCATTGATGACCTTGAGCTCGATCACTTGGCTCGCGTCCATTATTTCGCTCCTTTCGGAGAGGCGCTCTTCGCCTTGACGCTGGGACGCACCACCACGGCGCCGTTCTTGGAGCCCGGGATGGAGCCCTTCACCAGGATGAGCGAGCGCTCGGCGTCCACGCGCGCTACTTCGAGGAGCTGAACGGTGCGATTCACGTTTCCGAGCTGCCCGGACATGCGCTTGCCCGGAAAGACGCGGCCCGGGTCCTGCGCCATGCCGATCGAGCCGGGGCTGTTGTGCGAGAGCGAGTTGCCGTGGGAAGCGCGGTTCGACGAGAAGTGATGGCGCTTGATCGCTCCGGCGTGGCCCTTGCCGAGCGTCGTGCCAGAGACGTCGACCTTCTGCCCGGGCTGGAACATGTCGACCTTCAGCTCGGCGCCGACCTTGAGGTCGCCGAGGCTCTCGGAGGCGACGCGGAACTCGCGCAGCTCGCTGCCCGCCTCGACGCCGGCCTTGGCGAAATGCCCCGCCATGGCCTTGGTGACCCGGCTCGCGCGGCGCTTGCCGAACGCGACCTGGATCGCCACGTAGCCGTCGGAATCCTTCGACTTGATCTGCGCCACGCGGTTGCCGGCGCAATCGATCACGGTCACCGGAACGGAGGTGCCGTCGTCCTTGAAGATGCGCATCATGCCGACCTTGCGGCCGACGAGACCGAGACTCATCTTTCAACCCTTTCTGTTATGTCCCCGCGTGCCCGGCACAAGGCCAACTCACGAGGGTGCCGACAACAATTGGCCGGCGCTTCACCTTCTGCCCCGCGAGCCTCACGGCCAGCGGCGCAGGAAAACCGTTAATTATACCGCAAGTTACAGCTTGATCTCGACATCCACTCCAGCCGGGAGGTCGAGCTTCATCAGCGCGTCGACGGTCTTGTCCGTGGGCTCGATGATGTCCATGAGGCGCAGGTGCGTGCGGATCTCGAACTGGTCGCGCGAGGTCTTGTTCTTGTGCGGCGAGCGCAGGATGTCGAAACGCTCGATGCGCGTGGGCATGGGCACGGGGCCCTTCACCACGGCGCCGGTGCGTTTGGCCGTCTCCACGATTTCGAGTGCCGACTGGTCGATCAGCTTGTAGTCGAACGCCTTGAGGCGGATGCGGATCTTCTGTTTTGCGAGGGCTTGGGCCATGTCGTATGTCTTTCTGCGGACTACTCGAGGATCTTGGTGACGACGCCTGCGCCGACGGTGCGGCCGCCCTCGCGGATGGCGAAGCGCAGCTTCTCCTCCATCGCGATGGGCGCGATCAG
>WNFM01208845.1_pt2 | contig 10712 bp, 11 predicted proteins | sample 5400271 | NCBI WGS metagenome assembly WNFM01 (sample SAMN13153352, study PRJNA577476) | soil metagenome | isolation source: 60 cm saprolite on Douglas fir-dominated hillslope | place: USA:California | collected 2013-09-17 | reverse complement strand
GACAGTGCCTTCACCGAAACGAAACTGTTCGGTCCGGGCGCAATGGCCTTTCACACGCGAACCAAGACCGTCTCGGCGCGCTGGCCCGACGCCAATACCACCAAGGTGGATCTCGCCTTTCAGACATCGAACTAGTTCTCGGAGCAGGACACATGCGTTTTGTTGGCTACGTCAAGTCCGGCGGGCGCGATCCGCAAGATCGCATGATGGGTGTCGTGATCGACGACAAAGTCGCGCCGCTCACGTCAATTGATGCGTTCTATGAAGATCTGTCCGGCTGGAGGCAGCGGGCCTCGGAACTGAGCGAAGGCGAAATTTCGCTCGCCGACCTGACGCTCGCACCGCCGGTGCCACGCGACGCGAAGATTGTTTGCGCGGCCATCAATTACGTCAAGCATGGCGCCGAAGCCAATCTCCCGACGCCAACCTTCCCGAACCTGTTCGCGCGATGGGCCTCCGAGCTTGTCGTCGATGGAGCGCAGATACCGGTCCCGGTCGCCGAGCCGGACGGTCTTGACTGGGAAGTCGAACTGGTCGCCATCGTGGGCGCCACGACCATCGATGCCGACGAACAAGCGGCTGCGGAAAACGTGTTCGGATACACCCTCGCCAACGATGTCAGCGGTCGCGCGGCGCAACTCCAGTCCGTGACGCTGAGCACCGGGCAGTGGGCGCTCGGAAAGAATGTCGACAGGAGCTGCCCCATCGGCTCCTACATCGTATCGGCGGATNNGACGGGCAGGTCATGCAGCATGGCACCACGGCGGACATGGTGTTCAGCGTTCCACAGCTCATCGCCTTCACGTCCCGTCACGTGACGCTGCGGCCGGGCGACGTCATCCTGACGGGGACGCCGGATGGTGTCGGGATCGGCCGCAATCCACGAATCTACATGAAGCCGGGCGCCTCGCTCACCACCTGGGTCGAGGGAATCGGCAGCATCACCAACAAGATCGTCGACAGCACGCATCGCGAGTGAACAAGAGCAGGGAGGAACAGATGGCAGGTGTTGAACGAACCGTCGAAGGGCCGATCGTGGTGGACACGACGGCTCCGGATAGCGCACTGACGCGCGAGCAGATTATTGCCCGCAATCTGAAAGTGGTCGAGGCGCATTTCCACAACGAGACGCCCGAGCATGTCGACAAGGCAATTGCGCTTTACGGCGACACGATCAGCTGGGAGGCGCCCACACGCGGCATCGTGATGAACGACAAGGCCGCGATCCTGGAGGCCTATCGCGGCATATTCCGCACGGTTGCCTACCGTCGCGTGGTGCCGTTGCGCCGGTTCGCGACCGAGCAGATCGTGTTCGACGACCAAATCGGCCACATCACGGTGGTAGGCAACGAAATGCCCAACATGCCCTATCCGATCGGGGCCGAGCTTGCCGTGCGCCTGACCCATCTGTTCGAGATGAAGGACGGAAAAATCATTCGCGAAATCGCTTACGAGATGTGGCGCGAGGAGGGGGCGCCGAATGCCGTCGACTTCATACCGCCGGGCACTCCGGAGATCGTCTTCCCGCCTGCCGGCGCGGCGGCATGAGGAAGAAGTCGGCCGCACCGTCTCTGGAGAGCGCCGACGATATCCTTTGCAAAACGTAGTGTCACAGACGATGAGGACCAGCGATGCAACCCCTGGATACCATGCCGAGCGTGGCTCGGCGTATCGACGATAGCAGCCTTCGCCAGCTATTCCTGGATGCGCGCACGCATAATGGCTGGCTCGACAAGCCGGTGCCCGACAGCATGCTCCGCGAGTTGTACGATGTCGTCAGGTTCGGCCCGACAAGCATGAACACGCAACCGATGCGGTTGCTCTTTCTCCGGACGGCGGCCGCAAAGGCGCGTCTCAGGCCCTACCTTGCGCCTGCAAACGCCGACAAGATGATGGCCGCGCCGGTCACGGCTGTCGTTGGCTACGATCTCGCTTTCCCGGAACATTTGCCCACGCTGTTTCCGCATCGCCCGAATGCGAAAGCCATGTTCGAGGGCAAGATGCCGTTGATCGAGGCGACGGCCTTTCGCAACGGCAGCCTCCAGGGCGCCTATCTCATCATTGCGGCGCGCGCGCTCGGACTGGATTGCGGGCCAATGTCGGGCTTTGACAATGCCGGCGTCGACGCGGCGTTTTTCGCCAGCACCCAGGTCAAGTCCAATTTTCTGTGCAGTCTCGGCTATGGCGATCATGAGTCGCCCGCTCGCCGCGGCTCGACTTCGCCTCTGTCTGCACGCTTCTTTGACCGCGCGAAACCAGTTTTCCTTCCAGCCTTGCGAGGAGCATGGACATGACGAGCAGTGCGGAGCAGCAGGGAGAGACCGGCATTGCGGCGCCAGAGGCCGGCGAATTCGACGCGCTGATGCAGGCCAATATTGTGCGGGTCTTCAATGAGCGTGATCCGGACCGCCGTCGCATGGCGTTGAGCGAACTGTATTCCGAAGGTGCTATTCTCTACGATCCCGAGACCGTCGCAACCGGATGGGGCGCGATCTCGCAAGCCGTTGAAGATTTGCTTGGCCGGTTGCCACCCGAGTTCGTGTTCACCGCGGCCGGGCCCGCTGTGGGCCACAACGGCGCCGCGCGGTTGTTCTGGCGCGCGGGTCCGCCTGATGGCCCCGTGGCCGCGACGGGGACTGACGTCGCCCATATTGAGAACGGGCGTATCAAGCTGCTCTACGTCTTCGTTGATCCAGGCGCCCACTAGGCATGGGACACTCCGATGGAACAAGCGATCGCAGACATGGAGCGGCGCCGGTACGAGGCGATGAGGCAGGCGGACATCGCCGAATTGCGCGAAGTGCTGGACGATGCGCTGATCTACGCGCATTCAAACGCGGCAATGGATGACAAGGAGTCCTATCTGGCGAAAGTTCAGGCCGGATACTTTCGCTATGAGTCCATCGCAATCGAAGAGCAAAGTACATTGGTGCTTTCGGACGTGGCGCTTGTTCGCGGCCGCATGAGGATGCGTGGATTGCTCAACGATTCGCCGATGACCCTGGATAACCGCTTCCTGGCCGTGGTTCGCAACTCGGGGGGACAATGGCGTCTGCTGAGCTATCAGCCGACGCCGGTAAGGTGAAGGACCCGCCATGACCGAGCTCTCGATCTCGCCGCCGCTCCACCGGCTGCAACCAGGGGGCTCCCAATGACAAACGTGGCGACGCTGAAGTTCGCGTTCGGCGAAGACATCGAGATGCTGCGCGATAGCGTCAACAAGTTTGCGGCGAATGAAATCACTCCGCGCGCGGCCGCGATCGACCAGGCGAATCTGTTTCCGCACGACCTCTGGCGCAAGCTCGGAGACCTCGGTGTCCTCGGACTGACGGTCAGCGAGGAATACGGCGGCGCTCAGTTAGGGTATCTCGCGCACATCGTCGCCATGGAGGAGATTTCGCGGGCCTCGGCAGCCGTCGGCCTGTCGTTCGGTGCGCATTCGAACCTGTGCATCAACCAGTTGCACCGCAATGGCAGCGCCGGGCAGAAGGCGAAGTATCTGCCCAAACTCGTGTCCGGCGAGCACGTCGGCGCGCTTGCGATGAGCGAGCCGAATGCCGGGTCCGACGTCGTCAGCATGAAGCTGCGGGCCGAACGGAAAGGCGATCGCTACGTCCTGAACGGTTCGAAGATGTGGATCACGAATGGCGCCGATGCGGATACGCTCGTCGTTTACGCCAGGACGGATCCCGACGCGGGGCCGAAGGGCATCACGGCCTTCATCATCGAGAAGGGATTCGCGGGGCTGAGTTTCGGCACCAAGCTCGACAAGCTCGGCATGCGCGGCTCGAACACCTATCCGGTGTTCTTTGGGGATTGCGAGGTTCCGGCCGAGAACGTGTTGGGCAAGGTGGGTGACGGTGTCCGGGTGCTGATGAGCGGCCTCGATTTTGAGCGCGCCGTTCTTTCAGGCGGCCCGCTCGGCATCATGGCCGCCTGCATGGACGTCGTTGTCCCGTATCTGCATGACCGCAAGCAGTTCGGCCAGCCGATCGGCGAGTTTCAACTGATGCAGGGAAAGATGGCCGACATGTATACCACCTGGCAGGCCTGCCGGGCCTATGTCTATGCAGTCGGCCAGGCCTGCGACCGCGCCGACCATGCGCGTACCCTTCGCAAGGACGCCGCCGGTGCCATTCTCTACGCCGCCGAGAAGGCGACCTGGATGGCCGGAGAAGCGATCCAGGCGCTTGGCGGCAACGGCTACATCAACGAGTATCCGACGGGCCGCCTGTGGCGCGATGCCAAGCTGTACGAGATCGGAGCCGGCACCAGCGAAATTCGCCGCATGCTGATCGGCCGTGAAGTGTTTGCCGAGACGGCGTAGTTCGGATCTGAAGACCTCACGGGCGCGGCGCTGTGATCGCGCGCCCGTGACAGAGACTATTTTCTGGATCGTTCCCGATCAGGGAAGACCGAACAAGCCGCGCGCGTTCTCGCGGCCGATCTTCTTTCGATCGAGCTCGCTGATCTCGCAATGGTCGAACCAGCGGGAGGCTTCTTCGAAGCTTTCGAAGGGATAGTCGACGGCGTACAGAATGCGGTCGCTGCTTATCTCCAGCATGGTCGAGAGCAGGGACGGCGTGCGGAAATTGCCGCTCGTCGTTACATAGACGTTCTCGCGGAAGTAATCGCCAAGGGCGCGCTTGCACGGGATGCCGCGCGGCGCCTTTTTGACGATATTGTCGATCCGCCAGATGTTGAACGGAATGCATTCACCGAGGTGACCGAGGATCATCTGCAAATTCGGGTTTCGGTCGAACAGTCCCGTCGACATCAGGCGCAGCGCGTGGGTGCTGGTCTCCATGGTGAAGGCCCAGGTGGCCGCGGTCAGCCAGGGGAAGCCGTCGTAAATCGGTTCGCGGGAAGGCAACGGGTCCCGCGGATGCATGTAAAACGGCTTGCCGAGGGCGTTCGCGCTGCTCCAGAAGTCGGCGAACTGCGGTGCGTCGTAATAGGCGACGGTCTCTGCGTCACCGACCTGCGAGAAGCCGTTCACCATGAAGCCGTGAAAGCCGAGCGATTTGATACAGCGCTCGAGTTCGCGCGCGGCGGCCTCGGGGTCTTGCATCGGCAGCGCCGCAAAGCCGCCCAGCTTCGCCGGGTGGCGTGTGACGTGCTCGGCCAGCACATCGTTGGCGCGGCGCGCAACGTCGATCGCCTCCTTTACATTCGGAATGCCCTGGACGCCGGGCGAATTGAGCGAGAGGATCGAGAATGCGGTGCCACCTGCCTCCATTCGTTCCAGCCGCTGCTGTTCGATGTCGAGGAGATTGGCCTTCAGCCTCGCCCAGACCTCGGGCAGCGAGTAGAGCTTGGATTGATCGATGGTGAGATCGATGGCGAAATGCTCTTCCAGAGCGATCTTGTTCTTCAACTTGTTACTCCGCAGAAGGGGAGGAAACTGGGGCACGGCAAAGCGAAACCGTTCGCCTCGCCGGGGTCGGCGCGCGTGAATGGCTCGCGCAGCAGTGAGCGCGGTCCGGACAATCGCGCGCGCGCAGGAACCAGGCTTGACCGCAATCGGCGTGTTTGGACTCGGCGATGGTTCCCCGAACGACCGCTGTTTGAAGCGACTCCGTCGCCACCAGATTGACCAGGCTTTGCGATCTCGATAATGTGACTGTCTTATGAAAATACGTCCGGTCAACGGACTGAGGCGGTACGGAGCAGATGCAAAGCATCGCTTTCCAGGCCGCCGTCGCCTCGGGAGGGAAGGATCGCGTCCGTGGATCACGGCAGCAGCCAACCACATAATTTGGAAGCCGCGCGCGTACGCAGCCAAATCCTGTGCGGCATCGACGTGCATTGTGTCCAACAGGACGCCTTGCCGGGGCGTGCCTGGCACCAGCTCAGTAACCGTCACCCGATGCTTGCGATCGTCTGGAACGAGGCCGGCGGCCTCAGCGAGGCGCGACCTTCGCTACACAGCAGCGCCAATCGATCGAACCCGCGGCGGCACCGGCGGATCGGCCAGAGCAGCCTGATTCCGGCAGGCTTGCCGGTGTGGTGCTATTCCGATCAGATTGCCAGGGTCGACGCGGTCCGGCTGGTGCTCGATGTCGACCGGGTTTTGGAGGTGATGGGCGGCGAATTCGAGGTTGCGCGGCTCACCGAACCACGGCTGACGTTTTTCGACGAGAACCTTCAGGTGCTGGCGCGGCTGCTCGCGTTGAGCCAGGACGAGTTGTCCAGTTTTCAGTTGTTCGGAGACAGTGTCGTCGCGGCCATCATCGCGCGGACCGCGCATCTCTCGGCGACAAACCAACCGGCCTCCTCCAGGCGCCTGGGCCTGACCAAGCGGCAGCTGACGCAGGTCACCGGATTCGTGCGCGATCATCTTTCCAGGTCGATTCGCTTGACCGAGCTGGCGTCGCTGGCGGGACTGTCTGCATCGCAATTCGGCCGGGCCTTCAAGGTTTCGACCGGACTTACGCCCCACAAATGGCATCTTACTGCCCGCATCGAGTATGCGAAACGCATGCTCGAGGATCGCAAGAAGAGCCTGGTGGATATTGCGCTGGAAGCAGGCTTTTCCGAGCAAAGTCACTTTACCCGCGCCTTTACCGCCGCAAACGGGATCCCGCCACACGCTTGGCGGCGGAGCAGGCTGGACTGATCGCTGCGCCAATGCTCCGATCCTCAAGTGCGTTGGCGGAGCCAGGCGCTTGGTGTCGTACCCACAATCTCCAGAAATGCCCTGGAGAAATGGCTCGAGTCTGAAAAGCCGACGAGAGAGGCGATCGCTGCTAGGGATTCGGCGGGATCGTCCACCATGAGGCGCTGTGCGCTCCTGATGCGCGCGTCCATTTGCCAGCGCTGCAGGGACATGCCGGTCGCGTCCTGAAAAGATCGGCCGAATTGCGCGGGCGACAGCTTGCTTATCCCCGCCAAATCCTTGACGGCTGTGGTTTGGTCGAGGTGATCGCTTATATAAGCGACGACCTCGGCGAAGCGCTCGCCGGTGAGCCTGACGGACGTCCTGGACTTCACCCGCCGGAGTGGCATGCCGAGGAATGCAAGCTGCAACGCGCGCGCCAGAGAAAGTCCGTATACATCGGGATCGTTTGAAACCTGATGTTCGCCCAGCAGACGCGCGCATTCATACAGGCGATCATCCCTGAACATGTGCCTGCTTTCGAATCGCGTGATCATCGCTGCTTGCTCTGAACCAAGACAGTCGCTTCTGTCTAGATCGAGTTGATAAAGCGCGATGCGTGCATCCCGCATTTCCGTTGCAAAGATAGCGAGCGGTTGCGAAGCTGCCGCGAAGCTCAGGTGTCCGGTTCCGAAATAGTCGCCTTGCACGGGTTGTTCAGGCTGCCTGCGGACCTGACAGCGACCGCCTGTCTCACTCAGCACGACGCAAAGCACCGGAGAGTCGAATGTCAGTGCGATCCAGCCGGGTTCGGTCTCCCATCGCATATTCAGGATGATGCGAAGCAGGCCCGGCCACTGCTGGCGGCTCTCCGCGGTTACTCGGACGCCAGATGCCTTTGTAATCATGACGGTCCAGGTGGGGTCGACGGCCCGAGAAGCTTAGTCGGGTTGGCCGGGGCGAGCAAATGTCGACGAAATCGGCTTCGTCCAAATCGCGCCGCTAATGATCAATGCGCCATGACGGCATTAGTCCATGCTTTGGCTGCGTATGACCGTGGCAGCGCCGGGACACCAGGAAAGCTCAGCGACGAGGGAATAGACTCTCCCAGACTTGTCCCGCCGGCGCACGCGTCGGCGGGAATCTGTTGAGAAGCCCGCAGTAATTGAAGCGGCTGACATTGAAAATCGGCGCATTTGCTTCGGTCACTGCGCGACGTTGCGGATGTGATTGAATGGATACTCAAGTCATCATCGTCGGTGCCGGACCTGTCGGCCTCACCTTGGCGGTGGACCTCGGGCTTCGCGGTGTACGTTGCGTACTGCTTGAGAAAAAGCCTGAGCCGCAGTTTCTGCCGAAGATGGAGCGCTGCAATGCACGCTCAATGGAGATGTTCCGTCGCATCGGATTAGCCGATGAACTTCGTGCGGCGGGACTGACAAGCGATGCGGCCATGGATGTGTACATCATCCTGACCATGACCAGGGCGCCTCTGCTGCACCTGAGATACCCGTCGGTTGACATGGCGAGGGAGCAGATACGCAAGGCCAACGACGGTTCGACCCCGCTCGAGCCGTACCAGCTTGTTTCGCAATACACTCTGGAGCCCGTGCTCAAGCGCGCCGCGGAGAAAATTCCGACAGTGAGCGTTCGGTATGAGACCGAGCTCATGGAGTTCGAAGCGGATGGATCAGGTGTGGTGGCGACCGTTCGGTCATCGGACGGGAGGTCAGAGAAGATAAACGCGGCCTATCTCGTCGGCTGCGATGGCGGCTCCAGTGTGGTGAGGAAGCAGCTTGGCATACGACTCAGAGGCGAAGCCAACCTGGCTAGATTTCGTCAGGGACTTTATCGTTGTGACGAGCTCCATGATCGTCTCCCACTGGGTGAAGGGCCTGGCCGAGGTCGGCACTATCTTGTTGCGGACGAATGGGCGACCTTTCTGATCATGCAGGATTCAAAGCGGCATTGGACGCTCCATGCCGCCGTCGAATCGGACGAGGAAATGAAGCAGCGTTTTGAGCAGACCGTTGGCGTGCCGGTTCGCTACGAAATGCTCTATTGCGGCGAATGGCGCCAGAACCTGCTGCTGGCAGACCGCTACCGGAAGGGTCGGGTGTTTCTGGCCGGCGATGCCGTGCATCTGGTCATTCCCGCCGGAGGACTAGGTATGAATACCGGTGTTGGCGATGCGTTTGACCTTTCGTGGAAACTGGCAGCCACGCTCGCAGGGTGGGGCGGACCGGGATTGCTGGACTCCTATGAGATCGAGCGGCGTCAGGTCGGTGAGCGGAATATCGGGGCCTCACGTTACGCCACGCTCGGTTACCGCAAATGGCGCGCGCAATGGCGTCCGGAAATCGGTGACGACAGCGCGGCCGGGCGATCTGCCCGCGACAACCTTGCGGCGGTTGCCGACGTCGAACAGCGCAAGGTGAACGAGATGATTGGCGCTGAACTCGGCTATCGCTATGTCGACTCGCCGGTCATCGACAATATTCCCGGCGGTCCCGAGCACCTGTTCCGTGACTACCGGCCCACCAGTTGGCCGGGGGCAAGGTTGCCGCATGTCTGGCTCGAGGACGGCACCCCGATCCAGGATCGCATTTCGAACGTGGGTTACACGCTGCTCTGCCTGGACGGCCGACACGAAACGGCGGTGTTGGAAAAGGCGTTTCGCGACAGGTCGGTTCCGTTTGGCGTGCTGCACGTTGCCAGTGAACCGGCGCGCACGGTCTACGAGAGAGATCTCATCTTGCTGCGTCCCGACATGCATGTCGTCTGGCGTGGCAATAGCGTACCCGATAATGCCGCTGAATTGGCGGCACTGGCCACCGGTCACGGAAGGGCTTCGCCGTAGCGCGGTGAATCCGTGCCAAACGCGCGCATCCAGATCAAGAATAGTTCTGCACCCGGCCTTAGCAAGGCGATAGTCCGGCGCCGGCCCCGGTCGTGATCGACGGCGAAAAATGCCTTGTTGATCGAGCCGATAGCCATGCGTCACGCCGCGAACAGAGATAACCTGATGGCCTTTCCTGATCAGAGCATTTCCGCCGAGGGGTCCTCCGCGCAACCCGCCGTGCCGGGTTCGCCGGATTCCGGCAATTCCGCTGTCGCGGATATCGTCGCCCTGATCAACAGGCACCCACTCAGCTCTTTCCAGAAAGGGATCATGGTTCTGATCGGCGCCGTAATCCTTATGGATGGATTCGACATCCAGGCGATGGGATTTGTCGCGCCCGCTTTGACGCAGGATTGGCACATCGACCCGAAAGACCTCGGCCCGATCTTTGGCGCAGGGCTCCTTGGTATGCTGGGTGGTTCGATGCTCCTCAGCATTCTTTCCGATCGTGTCGGCCGGCGGCCCGTACTCGTCGGATCGACGGCCTTCTTCAGCCTGTGCATGCTGGCGACAGCCGCGGTGGAATCCGTGCAGCAACTGGTGTTCCTGCGCTTCCTGACCGGGCTCGGCATCGGCGGGGTGATGGCGAATGCCGCCGCACTTGCAAGTGAATACAGCCCGCAACGCCAACGCGCGTCGATGCTGATGTGGATTTCGTGCGGCTTCACCGGCGGCGCGATCGCGGGGGGCTTGATCTCCGCGGTCCTGATTCCGTGGGCAGGGTGGCGATCGGTCTTCGTGGTCGGGGGCGTTCTGCCGCTGGGGATCGCTGCCGTGATGTATTGGCGACTGCCCGAGTCGCTTTTGTTCCTGTCGATGCAACAAGGGGGGCAAGGGGGGCGTGACAGGCTCAGGGAACTGCTGCGCCGCATCGTGCCGGGCGCCGATCTCGGCCGCGATTTGAGTCTGGCCAACCCGCAGCAAGTTCGCGGACGAGGCTCGCTCACGAAACTGTTCCGCGATGGCCGCGCCGCGATGACCCTGCTGCTCTGGCTGGCCAACTTCACCAATTTGCTCAACCTGTTCTTCCTGGCGAACTGGCTGCCGCTACTCTCGACGCGGATGGGATTCAGTTCGTCGGTCGCGGTGTTGATGGGAACGACGCTGCAACTCGGCGGCCTGATTGGCGCGATTTTCCTGGGGCCGCTCATCGACCGGCATGGATATTATCGAGTCCTGGTGCCGATGTTTCTGACCGCGGGTTTCGCAGTT
>WNFM01013481.1_pt1 | contig 10712 bp, 11 predicted proteins | sample 5400271 | NCBI WGS metagenome assembly WNFM01 (sample SAMN13153352, study PRJNA577476) | soil metagenome | isolation source: 60 cm saprolite on Douglas fir-dominated hillslope | place: USA:California | collected 2013-09-17 | reverse complement strand
GTCAAGTACACGACCCGGCCTCCCGAGATTGTCATCCGTACAACCAGTAGCCAGGGCCACATTGTCATCCGGATCGAGGATAAGGGCACTGGAATCAGCCGCGAGAACCAACGAAAAGTATTTCACCGGTTTTACCGTGTACCCACCGGCAATGTTCATGATGTAAAAGGATTCGGGATTGGGCTGAATTATGTGAAGCTCATCGTCGAATCACACCAGGCGAAGATCTCGCTGGAGAGTGAACCGGGAAAAGGCAGTATTTTCACCATCCGTTTCCCTGCCGCATGAGCGCGAAAATTCTACTCGTGGAAGATGACCCCAACCTTGGCTTTGTGATCAAAGACAACTTGTGTGACAAAGGGTATGAAGTAACCCTGTGCGCCGACGGAGAAGAAGGCCAGCGGATTTTTATGACTACGTCATTTGACCTCTGCATCCTGGATGTGATGCTGCCCCGGAAAGATGGTTTCGCTCTGGCCCACTCCATTCGTTCCGTTAACCAGCACATTCCCATCTTGTTTGTGACCGCAAAATCCATGCTCGAAGACAAGATCTCGGCCTTTCACCTGGGAGGCGATGACTACCTCACCAAGCCGTTCAGCATGGAAGAACTTTTGCTTCGCATTGAAGTCTTTCTGCGAAGGTCCGGCGGACCACCGATAGAGAATGGATCCTATTCTCTCGGTTCATTCCAATTTGATTGCCCTAATCTCACACTCCACCATCCGTCGGGAGTCAAGAGTCTGACACAAAAGGAAGCCGAGTTGCTCCAGTTGTTGTGTCTTAATAAAGACCGCGTTCTTAAACGGGAGGAAATTCTACGAAAGGTATGGGGCGATGATGATTATTTCATGGGGCGCAGCATGGATGTATTCATTTCCAAGTTGCGGAAATACCTCAAGGACGATTCCACGATACAGATTGTGAATTATCATGGGGTGGGGTTTAAGTTGGAGGTGAAGTGAAATTTCCCGCAGATCGCGCAGATTTACGCAGAAAAATAACTTATGAAATATCATCCCGGACATGCACAATTCCGGCGATGGAATGGTGTGCAATTTGTTCCGGGACCCGCGGAAAAGTCTCGCGCTGGCAGGAGATGACATTCCATAGTAAGATGTGCTCAATGAAATGGCACTTCTCACTAAATTTCATAACTTCCACTCTATACAATTTGTTATGAAAAAAATCATCTTATTTCTGGCAGGAACGATTTGTTCCCTCTCTCTTCCGGCACAAGACCGAATGACCCCGGAGCTCCTTTGGTCGTTGGGCAGGGTAACCGGATCGGGCATTACCAAAGACGGTAAGACAGTGGTGTACAAGGTAAGCACTCCTGTCCTTGCTGAAAATAAGAGCATTTCAAAAACGTATAGCCTTTCCATTCTGGGTGGCGCCCCTCAGGAGATAACAACAACCAGTGGATTGATTTCCGATCGTCACCTTTCCCCTGATGGCACCTATTCGATCAGCGCAGAGGAGGTAAAGGTTAAGAACGTCTTTGGAAAGGATTTTTACCCAGACCTGGACAAATCCGGCGCTCAGATTTACGAAAGTCTGAATTACCGTCACTGGGATACCTGGGAGGACGGAGCCTTCGGTCATCTCTTTGTTCACTCCGTCACGGGCGAAAAATTGGGTCAAGGAAAGGATATCCTGAATGGAGAACCTTTTGATTGCCCTCAAAAGCCCAGTGGGGGAGATGAAGATTATACCTGGAGCCCCGACAGCAAGTCGATTGTCTATGTCTGCAAAAAGAAATCCGGCACCGACTACGCCCTCAGCACGAATACAGACTTGTATCGCTACAATCTGGAATCCGGAACTACGGTCAATCTTACCGAAGGCCTCATGGGATACGATACCCAACCTGTTTTCTCTGCCCAGGGTACACTGGCATGGCTCAGCATGAAACGCGACGGATTCGAATCCGACAAAAATGATATCCTGATCAGGCAAGGGTCTTCCGTGATCAACCTCACCCGGGATTGGGACGGGACGGTGAATAGCTTTCTTTGGAGTTCAGATGGAAAGAAAATATTTTTTGAGGCCCCTGTCGCCGGTACACTTCAATTGTTTGAAGTTGACAATCCAGGGCTAGCCAAAAAGCCGCCGGTCGTCAGGCAAATTACAAAAGGAGACTTTGACATCAATGCCCTGGTGGGCCAGGCCGACAATACAATAGTGGTGTCCCGGACCGACATGAATCATGCTGCGGAATTGTACGTCGTCAACCTCATCAACGGGGACATGCGACAGTTGACACACGTGAACGACGACGTCTATGGCAGTCTCGGATTGAGTAAAATTGAAAAGCGCAGTGTGGCTACAACAGACGGAAAACAAATGCTGGTGTGGGTTGTATATCCTCCCGATTTTGATCCCGCACGGAAATATCCAACGCTTCTGTATTGCCAGGGCGGACCTCAGTCGGCCCTCTCGCAGTTCTATTCTTTCCGCTGGAACCTTCAATTGATGGCGGCAAACGGATACATTGTCGTCGCTCCGAACAGAAGGGGTACGCCGGGCTTCGGTGTTGCCTGGAACGAACAGATCAGCAAAGATCATGGCGGTCAGGCGATACAGGATTATTTATCTGCCATCGATGAGTTGGCAAAAGAAAAATTTGTTGACAAAGACCGGCTTGGATGTGTGGGCGCCAGTTACGGCGGGTATTCCGTGTTTTATTTAGCCGGCATCCATCACAACCGGTTCAAGACGTTCATCGCTCATGACGGCATTTTTGATTTGAAAAGCATGTATGGAACAACCGAGGAAATGTGGTTTGTGAACTGGGATCTCGGCGGGCCGTATTGGGAAAAAACCAATCCGGCTGCACAAAAGAGTTACTCCCAATTCGATCCGATGGGGCTGGTTGATCAATGGAATACACCCATATTGATTTTCCATGGAGCAAAGGATTACCGTGTTGCCTTGGGGCAAGGGCTGGAAGCATTTCAGGCGGCCCAACTGAGAGGAATCAAAAGCAAGCTGGTTGTTTTTCCAGACGAGAATCATTGGGTCCTCCACGCGCAGAACGCGCTGGTCTGGCAGAGGGAGTTTTTTAAGTGGTTGAAGGAAACGCTTTGAATTGGTTGCAGGTTTCAAGTCTCAAGATGCCAGCCCTAAGCTGTACCAGCAACCTGAAACCAGTAACCTGAAACTACTCCGGTTTCGGAACCGTCCTCCTCGTCCCTCCATACAATTCATACTCCAGCAGCCTGCAGTCAATTTTGCTCGTATAGAATTCTATTCTGCGGCTGGCTTTGAGTCCGATTTTTTTGGCCAGCTCCAGGTTCCCGGTGAAAATGTATCCCGTGTACCCCTGGCATTTCTTTTTCATAAAATCACCGATCCGGCCATACGTTGTTTCCAGTTCGACAACATCACCCATTCGTTCCCCATACTCGGGATTGAAATAGATTATTCCGGGGCTTTCCGGAATTTCCGTCGCTTCAAAGTCCTGTTGGGCAAAGTGGATCAATTTTCCTACACCCGCGATGTCTGCATTTATCCTGGAAATGGCGATGGCATCTTCACTGATATCGGTAGCAATGATCCGCAGTCCGGGCACGTCAAGGATCTGGTCTTCCAATTTGTGACGCTCGGAAAGGTAAACTTGCTTATCGTAATCTTTCAGGTGCATAAATGCATAATTCATCCGCAATAAACCGGGCACGCGTCGTGTGGCCAGCAGCGCCGCCTCGATCGCTATCGTGGAGGAACCACACATCGGATTTACAAAAGGAGACCGGCGGTCCCACTTCGTTGCCAATACCGTGGCAGCAGCCAGCGCCTCCAGCATAGGCGCCTTACCGGGAATTTTCCGGTAGCCATGTTTGGCCAATGTTTCCCCGGACGTATCAATAAAAATTTCGGCGTTTTCTTCTTTCCAAAACAGGTGAATCACCGTCCTGTCCAACTCAGGACCTGAATCGGGCCGACGGCTAGTTTCTCTGCGCATGCGGTCGGCGATAGCATCCTTCACCTTCACATTAACGAATAAGTTGTTGTTGACGGTGAAGTGGTCCACCGTGCTGGTCACGGAAAGATAACCGTCCGATTCCATGATGTCTTCCCACGGAAATAAGAGAAGTGTTTCATACACTTCTTCCGGACTATTGGCCCTGAATTGCTTCAACGAATACAACACCTGGCTCGCACAGCGTATAGTTAAATTTAACCGGATGCAATCATTTAGGGTCCCTCTTAGTTCAATTCCCGTGGAAAATGTTCTTTCGGGGGTAAATCCCAGTTCAATGACTTCCTGCTGCAAATAAGGTGATAGCCTCTTGTTGCAGGTGATGATAATACGACTCGGAGTTGTAAAAATATTCATAGAATTGCAGATCGACTTATCGGTTTCAATTGTCACTCCAACACCTCCCTAAGCACATGAACCGATCGCACTTCTCCAAAATTCTCAACATGGTCTGCATAAAAACGAAGAACGAGATCGAGTACATTTCTTCGTTGACTATTGGTGACGGGAATGACCTCCGAGTAGCCGGCCTCTAACATCCTCTGTAAAATGATTTCTTCTTTAATGTCGAGCACCCGGCCAATGAGGAGTTCATGCGCCTGGTGCGGGCCAAATCCAAGAAAACGACTCAACTTAATCAGGAACAGTAAATGAAAATTCTCATAGTTGTCTGCAAGGCGATCCAGTACTTCAAAAGAATCAAATAAGAAGCTACAGATTTCCCGGGCGTGGCTTTGCTCTTTTATTGCTTTATTAATAATCTCATTGAGAAACAGGGCCTGCGTTGATTTCCGGATGTCGGTCAGGAGCGATGCATACGGGTGAAAGCATTTCACTTCCTTGATGCGAAGGATATTGGTATTCTCTTTGTGGTATACGACGAGGTCCAGCAGCATCAGGGGTTGATAAAGGGCGATCAGGCCTTTGGCGGATTTAGAGCGAACGCCATTGACGATGTAGCTCTGCAGTCCAAACAATTCGGTAAAAATAGTGACGATAATGGAGGTCTCTCCATATTTGGTGAAGCGAAAAACAATGCCGCGGGTTTTATGGATCAGAATTTTCAGAGCTTGAGAAGTTCAGAATCCGGGATCGCCATGATGTTCCTTCCGATCCTTCATTCCTTCAAAAAAAGCCTTCCGGCTTCTGGCTTCATATTGGTCTTTCTCCCCCAACATTACCTGGGCTTTGTTTTCATTCAGTCGAAATGAGAAGGAAGCCAACTCCCCCGTCCGGGCACAGATAGCATGCACTTTGGTGACGAACTCGGCTACGGCTAATAATTGTGGCATGGAACCAAAGGGTTTACCTTCATAATCCATGTCCAGCCCGGCAACGATCACCCGCTTGCCATGGTTCGCAAGCGTATTGCAAACTTCTACTATCGCATCATCAAAAAACTGAGCCTCATCAATGCCTACCACATCGCAGTCGCCGGCCAGGAGCAACAGGTCGCCGGCAACGTTGACCGGGGTAGACCGGATTGTGCGTTCGCTGTGCGAAACGATTTGCTCATCGTGGTACCGCTTATCAATGGCGGGTTTAAAAATTTCAACTTTCTGTCGTGCGATCAGCGCCCGGTTAAGCCGGCGGATGAGTTCTTCTGTTTTGCCCGAAAACATACAGCCCGAAATCACCTCAATCCAACCTGATTTTTCGGATCCGTTTGATCTGTTCGGTCGCGGTTCAATAAACATAGTGCAAGGTACAAGTCCGTAATGGATAGTCCATAATGGAAAGCAAATTTGGGCACCTATCCCGAATAAGGGACATGCGGCAGTTTGAATTCTGCGGGTACCCGGATCAGAATATCGCCTGAAATAAAGGCCTGGCAGGTAAGTCTTTCATTTTCGGCCAGGGCTCCTTCGCGGCGGTATTGTTGTTCTGCGGTCGATAACGAACTGATGTTTTCCATGCCTGACAAGACAATCATTTTACACGTAGTGCACCGCCCTTTCCCGCCGCATGCGTGCATCCAATCCACAAAATGACCATGGAGGTGGCGCAATACAGGCAGCGAAAAATCGTTTACCAGAAGCTCTTTTTTACCGAGGTTTTCTATTACTATCTTTACCATGGCTGCCCAACTTAAGGGAAGGCCTTGCGTTTTACAAATATGGATGAGAAAATCAGTCAGAAAGCCATTGAGCAGTATAGCGAGGCTTATGCCTTCAAGATCGTTTCGGCTTTTTTTGATTCCGAAGAAAGAATTACGGGCCCTGAAATCATGACCTTGTGTGACATCAAACAGGTCAATCTTTTTGTCCTTCGCGAACTGATGCGCGTATGGAGGGTGGAAAGTCAAAATCTAAAAAGTCCTTACTTCAACTATCAGGCCAAAGAGGTCACGGAGGCAATGCAGCACTTCCAGAATACCCTATCCAATCACATATCGGTCTCCCGGACTGATTTCCTTCCCTTATTGAAGAATGCTGTCGCTCAGGCCCTTTACGTTGTGCTCTCTCCCTACGATTTTTATTCCAGTACCCTTGACCGGCAGGGTCAGGGATACATCACTATCAGCGATCTCCGGAGTGATATCAAGTACCTTAAGATCAATCAGGCACCCCTCGATAAGCTTGTCCAAAAACTGGAAGAAAAAAAATTAACAAGAGTTTCGGGAAATGAGGCCTTTGCGTTGCTGGATTCGATTTTGGAAGAAGTGAACTTCACTCCGGAGGATATTGAATCGTACATCGAACAATTCTCGCATGTGGTTCCGTTGGAAGTAGGAAAATTGTACGAGCCAAAAGTCAACTCTCTGCCGAGAGGCCAGACACCAGTGGAAAGGAAACCCGAGCTTGTCGGGGCAAGTGCGACCAAGCCGGCAGGAAACCATTATCAAAAGACCAGCCCCATCAAAAACAGCCTCACGATCAATCAAAAATTCATGTTCACCAAAATTCTGTTTAAAGGTGACTTTGAGATTTTCTCTCAAGCCATTGAGCGGCTTGACGCACTAAACAACCTGGGGCAGGCCCTGGAGTACCTTGAGACCCATTATAAAGAGTGGGACAAAGAAAGTGAGGAGTATCAGGAGTTCCTGTCCTTGGTAGAGAGGCGATTTGTAATAGGCAATCTGTAAGCTAATCCACCATTTACCGCAGCCCGATTATCAAATCCTCTGCAACACCTCACCCCGATGGGAGTCTAATTTAAGAAGCACAAAAAGGAGGATCGTAAAGCCCCACAAGGAAGACCCTCCATAGCTAAAAAAAGGCAAGGGGATACCAATCACCGGGAAGAGTCCTATGGTCATCCCGATATTGACTGCGAAGTGAAAGAAGAAAATACTGGCTACACTATAACCAAATGATCGGGCAAACCGGTTTTTCTGACGTTCGGCCAAAAAAAGAATGCGCAACTGCAGTGCTACCAGCAAACCAATGGTAGCCAGGCTCCCCAGCCAGCCGTACTCCTCTCCTATGGTACAAAAAATAAAATCGGTGCTCTGCTCGGGTACGAAGTCAAATTTTGTTTGCGTGCCCTTTAAAAATCCCTTTCCCGTGAACCCACCACTGCCAATGGCAATCTTTGATTGGGTGACGTTCCAACCGAACCCCAACGGGTCGGCATCCGGGTTGATCAACGCCTTTACGCGATTTTGCTGGTGGGGTTTCAGAACATCGGTGACCACGTAATCCACACTTTCAATGACGCCACTGATGATGATCGCTCCCACCGTGAGGAACACAATCCGTTTGAATTTTTTCTTTCCAACAATAACCAAAATGAGAAAGAATGCGGCGATACCGACGTGCAGATAGATTTTATTGGAAACCAGAAGCGTAAGAATAAAAATGGCGGCAGCGCAAATCCCGACAATGGGCAGGAAGGGCGACATTCCCTCGCGGTAGAAAACAAGTACGAAAGCGGTAAACACCAGCGCTGTTCCGGTATCTTTCTGGACAAGAATCAACACCATGGGTACACCGGCCATCAGGAATAAGATGGCCTGATTCCGCAGACTGTCCATTCGAAAACCCACGGACCCAATAAACTTGGCTACAGCCAGTGCCGTGGCGAACTTGGCGAACTCGGAGGGTTGAACGCCAAACGATCCAATCCCCAGCCAGGCTTTGTTCCCGCCCACCTCTTTGCCTATGACCGGCACCAGAATTAAGAGGAATAAGATCAGACCATAGATCAGGTAGGCAAAGGTTTCATAGAACCGCATGTCAACGACAACGATGGCCACGACGATAATAGCCGAGGCGGCGATGAACAGCAATTGTCTCCCCGAATTGAGCTTCAGGTCCCAAATCGTTTGTTTGACTGTTTCGTCGTACACCGCCGCATAAATATTGATCCAGCCAAACAATACCAGGGCGATGAACAGGATCACGGCCGTCCAGTCCAGGGTACCCGATAGCTTATTTCCCCTTGTCATCGGCAACTTTATTCAATCGAGGAATTTTCCATTCAATACATACTGTTCAATGTAGGGCCGTTTCGTTTGTCCGAACAGGTACTTTTCAATGATCAGGCCTGCCATAGCGGCCGCAGCCCGGGCACCCTGGCCCGCGTCTTCCACATACACCGACACGGCAATCCGGGGATGGTCTCTTGGCGCAAAAGCAATGAATACCGAGTGCGCCGGCAATGGATCGTTCTGTACCGTACCCGTCTTTCCACAGACAATCACGTCAGGAAGCTTGGCAAAATACTGTCCGGTACCCGCTTCCACTACTTGCTGCATTGCGTCAACGGCAATAATGAAATTCGCTGAATCGATGGTGGTGTAATGTCGTTTAAGGTATTGCGGCAATGGTTTACCCTCTTTGCCGATTCCCTTTATTAAGTGAGGTGTATAATAAAACCCGCGGTTGGCGATCGTGGCAGCGAAATTGGCCATCTGGAGAGGCACCACCAAATTCTCTCCTTCGCCGATGGCAAGGGAATAAATATTCGAGAATTTCCAGGGCTGATTGTGGTAGGCGCGATCATAAATAGCGGGAGTAGGAACAAGCCCGTCCTTTTCATTGGGCAAGTCGACCCCAAGCTTACCTCCAAATCCAAAACTCAGAATATTCTTGTCCCATTCGGTCAATCCAATGCGGGTATCCTGGTAGGGATCATTCGAAACTCCTTTGTTAAGCATTCTTCGGAATGTCTGGTGAAAATAGACATTACAGGAGTTGGCAATAGCCCCCCTCAGGTCTTCGTTGGTGTGTGATCCATGACAATCGATAATGGTGCGATCGCACCGGATCCGGGTTTCCGGAGTAATGACCTTTTCCTGCAGTGCAGTCATGGCTTGAGCGATTTTGAAGATAGACCCCGGGCGATACTGCGCCATTAAGGGACGATTGAACAAGGGCTTGTTGGTGTCATTGCTGATCAGCACGAAATTAGAACTGTACTTTTTGCCTGTCAGCAAAGTCGGGTCATAAGAAGGGCCTGAAACCAGGGCAAGAATCTCGCCGCTCGAAGGTTCAATAGCCACAATGCTCCCCGCCTTTCCCTTCATTAATCGCTCACCGTATTGCTGAAGGTCAAGATCGATTCCGGAAGTCAAATCCTGACCAGGAACAGAAAGGGTGTCATAAGCTCCTTTATTGAACGAGCCCTTTTCAATGCCCTTTACATTGCGCAACTTAAACCGAACTCCGCGCTTGCCCCGAAGCTGTGCTTCGTAATACGCCTCGATACCACTTTGCCCGACATAGTCGCCTTGCTTATAAATCTTCGGCTTTTCATTCCCCAACGTAGTCTTACTGATTTCACTGACATACCCCAGTGCATTGGCGAGTGCAGCCGTGGTGTAGGCGCGGGTCGTCCTGGCTTGAATGTAAAAACCGGGGAACTCGTCGAGGTGATCCTGGATTTTCGCAAAATCATAGTTGGAAAGCTGATCGAGAAAAAGGGTGGGTTTGAAGGGAGAATATTCTTTGCGGGCTCTCAATTCTTTGAATTTGACAAGCAGCTCTTTCCTGGATAGTTGAAATACCTTGCAGAATTGTACGGTATCCAATTTAATTACGTCTTTACTGATGATTTCCAGATCATACTCCGGTGTGTTGTAAACGATAAGCTTGCCGGAGCGATCGTAGATCAGTCCCCGAAAAGCGTACTCCACAAGAGGAAGAATGGAGTTGCTATCCGATAACCCCACATACCGCGTATCGAGTACCTGGATGAAGAATAATTTCACCAGGAAAACGATCCCGGTCAGGATAAACATAAGTTGCACTATTTCCTTTCTGCCTTCGTTCATACGGATCGGCGCTCAGCCGAAATATATTGAATCAGGATAATGACGGTCATGGTAAAACACAAACTGCCGACGACTTTCAACATCGTGTACCAAAACACCGAAAAGCCGCCGGCTTCCACGAAGAACAACACGGTATGATGCAAAAAAATCAAGGGTAACGTGTACACCAAAAACCACTGCGCCCCATTCACCGCCAGGGTAAGACCCGTACCGGCATCGTATCCCCCTTGCGGACTGATCACACTTAGCCAATAATTTCTCAGGTAGGCGATCAATACCATGGTGAAGGCATGAAGACCCAGGCTGTCATAAAATATATCCACCATGAAGCCCAGCGCGAATCCAATAAACATCAGCGCCAGCGTACTGAATTCAATAGGAAGAAATAAAATAAATGCTATGTATAAAAAGCAGAAAGCCGTATTAAACAAGACCAGGCTCTTGAACAGCAGCACCTGAAGCACCAGGTAGATGAAAAAAGAAATGAAATAAAAAATGCCCGACCTGCTCATT
>WNFM01212083.1_pt1 | contig 10713 bp, 9 predicted proteins | sample 5400271 | NCBI WGS metagenome assembly WNFM01 (sample SAMN13153352, study PRJNA577476) | soil metagenome | isolation source: 60 cm saprolite on Douglas fir-dominated hillslope | place: USA:California | collected 2013-09-17 | reverse complement strand
CTGCGAGGGATGCACATAGGTTTGATACGTCTGCTGGAAAGAAGCATGACCAGCTCGCACTTGCAGCAGTTCCGGGGGCCACCCCAGTTCAGCAAGCGTCGTCAGCATCGTGTGACGGAGCATGTGTGGAGTCACAGAGCGTATCCCTGTTTTTTGTCGCAAGCGCCGAAAGAGCGAATCCACATCCTCATATGTCATGGCCTGCTTCGCTCTCTCGCCGCTGAGTTTGAGAAACAGATGATTTGTCTCAACATCGACGGTATGTGCCCGTCCCACGTACGCAACAATCTCATCGATGAGATCAGAGGAAACATCGATGGTGCGTGGCGCATGGATCGTCTTGATTTCAGCCTCATTCTCCAACTCTCCACGATCACAAATATGAATCTGGTTTTCTGCCACATCCACATCCTCCACAAAGAGGGCAAGGAGCTCGCCGATGCGGGCTGCCGATTCATACAGGAGCCAGATCAACAAACGATCACGCCGATTTGAACAGGCATCGAGAAGGGTCTGCACCTGGTCTTTCGTGAGGATTTTGGGCTGTTGCTGTTTCTCTTCCTTTTGCCTCAAAATGTTCTTTGTGACTGGAGACCCTTTGGTAATGTGGTGGAGAAAGGATTTGTAGCGGCGAGCACGAGCCGGAAGGTATGTGGTCGTCTTGTCTTTGATGTTGGTTGGGGTGTCTTCCATGCGCCAATGATAGTCGTAAAACCCCCTCACCACCATCAGTGTATGATTAATGGTTCGATTGGAACGCGCCTGTGGAACAGGGTGAGCAGGAAGTACCTTGAGTGAACCAGAAGGAAGTTTGAGCCAGACGATAAATTGAGCTAAGTGATCTAGCGTGATCTGCTGCCAATCGAGTCCTTGTTGCATCAGGTATTGCCAATACAGCCGAAGCGCAGTCGCGTAGGATCGTATGGTATTGCGAGCAGCACCGATGTGATCTAGATACTTTAAATACTGTACGATAGGTTCAACTAAGGTTCCTTCATCGTCTATGACGACATAGCGCCTTTGTCGCTGCTGTGTTTCTATCTCGACAACTTGCATAGCTCTCCTCTCATAGAACTTCCTGTTTGGGCCTAAACATGCGGGAAAACGCTACTCTTGATACTATCAAGACGAAGACAAGATAGATCGTTAACAACGTAGCCCAAAAGGAGGGAGGAGATACGTTCTATACGTTCTCGTCACTACGAAAAGAACATCGAGATATTGCAAGTTATGTGCGAATTTTCCAAATTCCACATAACATACAACAGGGTTTCCGCGTAATTTTCCCACGGCTCGCCCGGATCGATACGTTCTTTGCGGATACCCAGCATGTCATAAAGCTGTACAGCGACCGTTGAATAGAATTGCCCTCCACCATCAGTCACAAGGGCTTCTGGTGCCCCGTAGCGCCGAATAGCATCAGCCAGGACGGAGTAGGGTAGCCAGCCGGCGAAGGTGACATTGCTGCTCCTTTTTCCGACCGGCCCCCTCCAAACCCGGCGTGCGCCTTTCGACGCACCGGGCTTTCCAGCATCATCAGGTTGAACCTGTCCGTGAACGTGGTACATGTTGTTTCAACGGGCGTCCCGCGTGGAGATCACCGTGGCACGTGTGGCAGAGAATTAGCGTTTTCCTGCGTCTAGCAGCCATCACTTTCATCCAGAGCGGTTTCTCTCGACCATCATAGTTCTGAAGGTCTTTCAGCGCTCGGATGTGGTGGACTTCTATCTGCGTTGTCATGCGAGTTGCTCCGCAGATTTCACAGGTCTGCGCGAGCAACCGCTTCTCTAGTTCTGATCGTCTATTCCATTGCGGTCCTGGGCGATCTTGGATGGTTGCCTTGATATCCCAGGTGAGCGGAATGCCGCCCCATGTTGCTACCAGAGGGTTCTTTCTTTCGCGCGGGACAGTGGTTTGAAGTACCTTGTATTTTCTTCCCTCCACTTCGAGTTCTGTCTGGTACTTCTTGTAGATCTTCTTGACCGATGTTTTGTGCTTGCTTGCCAACGTCTTTGTCAGCGATGTCTCCATGATCCATTTTAGGAGTTGGAGAGTATGCAGGTTGTAAGCCAATCGGTAGTATTCTACAATCCCCCGATATTCCAATTGGTACGTTGAAATGATCGTGTAATCGCTCTCGTTGAGCAGTTCAGCCCTATGAATAGCTTTCCCTCCTCTTCGGTAGCGATTACATTTTTCCATCAGTACCGTGTAGGGAACTCGCAATCCCACTCTCCCATTGATGCTTCGCTTCTTTTGCCCGTTTTTGGCTTTGGTTTGCTTGGTATCGCTCTGGAGGGTGGTGACTTCGTATCCCAGAAATTTTGCGGCTCCTTTTCGGGCGTGAGTGATCAAGGTTTTCTCCTCTGAAAGGGTGAGCTTTAGCTCTTCCCGTAGGAAGATTGTCAATCGCCCCTTGATTTCCTCTGCTTCTGATTTTGGACCTATGAACGCGAGTCGGGTAGCCGGAGGACATTACTGCCCCCCAGGCCGGGTAGCCGGGGCACGTTACCGTGCCCAAGCCCCCTAAGAACGGCTCGTGAGAGCTTCCCCTCAAGCCGCTCAAGCCTCTCTAACGCCCCTTAGCAGGACGCAGCTTCATCACTGAAAGTCCCTGACTGTGAATTTGCCTATGGCAGTTCGGGTGGAGCAGCACCCGGTTCTCTCGCCGATCTGCCCCTCCATCTACCCTACGTACAATATGGTGATTGTTCCATCCCGTTAGTTTGGTAATCTTTTGGTGACAGACTGGGCAGAGACCGTTCTGCTCTTTCCAGAGGTAGATGAGTTGCCGCTTTCCTTTCAGGTTATGTACCATTTTTACGCCTAAGCGTTCTTCAAAATACATTTCCCATGCCGGGTCATACGGGTTCGCATCCCCTTTGATTTTTGTGTGCCGTTCTATCGGGACCGTGTGAGCATAGAAGAGTTGGACTTTCCTTGTGGTTCCATCTTGTTCCTCTACTTCTCCGCTGAACACCCAGTTTCGTTGTCCAATGGAATGAAAGTACTTCTCCTTCACCCACCTTCCAGGTTTCTTTGGGTGTCTTCGTCTGGCCCACTGCCATAATGCTCGGAAGATCGCATCGTCCACTTTCACAAAGGTTTGTTTGCTCGATACATGCCGGTGATAGTTTGCCCAGCCCCTGATTTTGGGATTGAGTTGAACAATCAGGTTCCCGGCTGTTGCTTGAGCATTCTCTTTGATGAGTTTTCGGATACTGGTAAGAAACGTCTTGACGTTCTTCTTGGAAGGTTTTACCAGGACTTTCCCGTCCTTGTACTTGCGCACGTTCTGGCCTAAGAAGTCAAATCCCGTCGTAATATGAGTGATATGAGTCTTTTCCTGAGACAGTTCCAGGCCCCTTTCCTTCATAAATTGTTCGACGAGTGGTTTGATTTCATTTTCTAGTAACTCTTTGGAGCTTCCTGTAATGATGAAATCATCGGCGAACCTCACCAGGTTGGCCTTTGCTTTTCGACTGGCATTGCTTGCCTTCGGGTATCTCTCCCGCAGTCTTGCTTCTAACCCATCTAAAGCGAAATTGGCTAACACTGGCGAGCAAATGCCCCCTTGTGGGGTACCTTCTTCTGTTGCCTTGAGAACGCGCTTTTCGATGAAACCTGCTTTCAGCCATTTTCTGAGTATGGTCTTGTCCATCGGGGCATGTGCCAATAACCAGTTGTGACTGATTCTATCGAAGCACGCCTTTATGTCGCCCTCCAATATCCATTCGGCTCCGGCTCTGTTGCTCAGTACCGTATGGCACTGATCTATGGCGTCCGCCGTTGAGCGTTCCTTTCTAAACCCATACGAGTTCGGGTCCGCTTGGATTTCTGCAATGGGGTCGAGTGCGAGCAAATACAAAGCCTGCATGGCTCGATCTTTCATCGTAGGTATCCCTAACGGGCGCAGGCGGCCATTGCTTTTTGGTATGTAGATACGCCTCAGTGGTCGAGGATGATACCCTCGCTGTGTGAGCGTTTCTATGGCTTCTGCTTTCTTCTGAGGGGTTTTCCAGATTTCTCCATCGACCCCTGATGTTCGTTTGCCCTGGTTTTCAGTCACTCTTTTAACAGCAAGAGCTTTGCCGCTAAAGGAGTGGGTCAACAAGTGTTGCAGCGATTTGACTTTGCCCCACTTGCCTTGCTGTTGAGCCTTTACGATACGCACTTGAAGCCGCCTCACCTCTCGGTTAGCTGCTTGCCAATTAATGGTATGCCAGCCTCTTTCTTGGTGGGAAGCCGCACCGGCAGATTGTGTTTCTGCCGCCATCTGCATTGCCTCCTTTGTCGGTTAGTCAAATTCTCTCGTAAAGAAAGACCCGATGGAAGTTTGCTCGCTTTCGCGTGGAGCTTGTTTCATCTCCTATCCTTCCCATTACAGGACGGCTTTTGCTTGTTCCATCTTCCTCTGTCCGCAATCTTATCGGCAGCCCTTGCGGATTGCTTTCCCATGAGCGGGAAGATTACGGATTTATCATGTTCTGCTTATGTACCATGAGATGGGTTAGGTCCTGTTTGTTCGCCGGCGGGTATTTGTCTGCGATGGGGGAAGGGAGGACCCCCTATCCTACCCACGTGCCTTTTTGGCTCAAGCCTATCAGCATCTTTGGCTTGTTGGTTCTCACGACGTTTATCAACAGTTCACGTATGTTGACCATACCATCCAGATCCTAGATCCCGACCACCTTGATGCTAGTAGTCGCAACGTCTCCTCGCGGATTCGTTACCATCTTTTCTAGATGAGGCTGCATTGTCCCAAGAGCTTCGCACCGTCAGATTACTCTGGCCGCACGTCTTGGTAGGATACCAATGGCAGAACATTGGGTTACATCCTCGTTTTACCGAGTCGTAACAGCTACATAAGCAACTTCATGTCGCAACCCCCTGAGAACCGTGCGTGCGCCTCTCAGCGCACACGGCTCAAGCACATCACATACAGCACTGCTCCTTTTGCTCTTTCTGCTTTGTTTGTCGGGCGACTTTGCGTTCTGTCGCCAGCAGGTCACGGTTGTTAAACTCCTGGCAATCACTCAGTGCTCGTTTCGCCGCGGCGTGAATGTGCTGATGGCACAGAAGATGAACCAGGACAAGATTACTGTAGACATTCTTTCCCCCTTCAGCGCGGGCATGGAGGTGATGGACCTGGAGTTCTTCATCATTGAAGAGGGACTCTCCACATTGTGGGCATCGACCATGTTGCCTTTTTGCGAGCTTTTGTTTGGAGAGAGTCAGGTCTTTCGCTTTCGCTGCCTGTCGCTCCATCCAGTAGCTCTTGAGGCGGGGATCATCGGGTGAGGATGTCCCTTTGACCAGCGTATGTCGTTCTATCGGGAACCAACTGAATTTGAGCAGATACGCCCCAGTCTGTTTGTCGCCAAACACCCAGGGATCGTTTCGTTCCAGATGCAGTCGGCCCCAGTAGCGTTGATGCCGCCAGTCCTTGGCTTTCTTGGGGTGTGCGCGCCTGGTGTACCGATCTTCTTTGTAGAACATCCAGCAGTCCAGGCCGCTAAAGATTTCTTTGGCCACAGCCGTGCGAAAGTAGTTCGCCCACCCCCGAATGACTGGGTTGAATTTCCCCAGGACGGTTTGGACATTCATCCCGTGGGCTTTTTCCCACAGGACTTTGAGCTTCGTTCGCATTGTCTGCACTGATTCTTTGCTGGGTTTAATGAGCAGTTTCCATCCCGTGCGTGAGGTTTTCGGCGCGGGGTAGTGCCGAATGTTGAAACCAAGAAAGTCAAATCCTTCCGTCAGGTGGACGATGCGCGTCTTTTCCTCTGAGAGGGTCAGGCCGCGTTCCCTCAGCCATTCCTTCAGGATGCCTTGCACACGCTCGGCGTCTTCCCTGGTTTCACAAAAGCAGACAAAATCATCTGCATATCTCACGACTGCCCGTTTGCTAATGAGTTGACCCCGGTAGTCATATTTGACCCCGATGGCCTCTTCCATCCCATGGAGGGCAATGTTGGCCAACAAGGGCGACACCACGCCGCCTTGCGGGGTTCCTTGCTCCGTTGCATGAAACATTTCTTGTTCGACATAGCCTGCGGTTCCGCCATTGCTTGATGAGTTCCCGCCCAGGAACTAGGCCAATGGCCTTGAGGAGATACTCGTGCGAAATGTGGTCGAAGGCTCCTCGGATATCGGCGTCGAGTATCCACTTCTTGGTCTTGTTGGGTCGGGCCAAGACGAAGATTTTCTCGATGGCATCATGACAGCTTCGGCCTGGTCGAAACCCGTAACTTATCCCCTCGAATTTGGCTTCCCACGCTGGTTCAAGGGCGTTTTTCACCATCGATTGAAGACAGCGATCAACGATGACAGGGATTCCGAGTGGCCTCGATTTGCCATTTGTCTTTGGGATGTATACGCGGCGCGCTGGTTTGGCTTTCCAGAGGGAGTAGTGAGCGAGTGCATCCACCATCCTTCCTCTGGCCGCTGGCGTTTTGAGGACCAGTTTGTCCACTCCAGGCGTGTGTTTCCCAGCATTGATCTGTGCTACCCGCCGGACGCTGACGAGCCGGTTGGAGTAGCTTTTCAGCATGAGTTTTTGGAGCGAGCGCACCTTCTTCAGGTTGCCCTCTTGTGTTGCCCGAAAGATGCGGTGTCTCAGGGTACGAACAGTCCGGTTGGCTTTGCGCCAATTGATGGCGTTCCAGTCGGTCTGCTTCTTGGTTCCATTTGCTAAGCTGTGTGCTTGCATCTAACTTTTCCCTCGATGAGTACCTTTCACATCAGTCTTTGGGTGATGCACCAGGATCACGTCAGCCGCCTTTCAGCGTGGGTAGTTCCGTTTCCGGCCCTATCTGCCCAGTTATGGTTTCCTGTTGCCTGATCTGTTGGCAGCCTTCGCTTCTTGACCCTTCCCTTTCCCACTGAGGAATTTAGCTTCCCTTACGGTTGGCTTACTCAGGACATCGACCACCCCTGAGACCTCATTGGGGTTACTCTGTTCCGCATGTGTGAGACACAATCGGTGAGGATGCCTTCTTTACTGCGGGGATTGGGTATCCCTTCCTGTGATTCGTCAGCCCACAGGGACCATTATCCCGTTCATCATCGTTTCAGCCGTTCCGATGACCGCGACGTCACGCAGCCTCGTCAAAGGTTCATTCACATTCATCCTTCCGATTTTCCCCTTGCCCGGTCGCCTCTTTCGGCTAGAAGCTCCCTTGGACGTTACCCCTCGCTTTCCACCCCACCGTTAGCAGTGACGCAGAGAGGGATTGGAGACAGCCTCGGATACTAGGCTGGAAGCGCCTTTGCTTCACTCAACACAAGCGACCTCAGATCGCACGGCCGAAATCATCGGCATACCTTATGTAGCGGAGTCGCCGGTAATTGGGATCGTGTGTGTTTAACGAGGGGAGTCGTTGCATTTGTGCTTTTATCTTTTGAGCAGCCTCCTTCTGCCCTTGTTTTCGTAATTGACAGACCCGCCATGCAAGCCTGTCGTATTCCTTGTTTCGTTTTCTTTTCTCCCCTCTGGTATAGTGTGGGATGAGCACCGTTGAAACGAATGAGTCTAGTTTGTCGAGAAGGATATTGGAGAGTATTGGGCTTGCTATTGACCCTTGAGGAACTCCGCTGAGGGTTTGGTTGTATCGCCAGTCTTCCAAATATCCCGCGTCGAGGAGTTTACTGATCAGTTTTATGAAGCGTCCGTCATGGATTTTCTCGACTCGGCGTTGTGAGGAGTAGCTCGTGGTCCAAAGAACCAAAACAGTCAGCTATGTCTCCTTCAATCACCCACGTAGCCCCTGCCCAATGGTAGTACATTTCTCGGAGAGCGGTGTGACATCCTCTCTCCTCTCGAAATCCGTGCGAGTGGTCACTGAATTGTACATCGTAGTAGGCATTCAGGATCATTCTCACAACCTCGGCCAGCAATTTATCCGTCCAGACGGGAAGACCAAGCGGACGGCGTTTGCCATTCCGTTTAGGTATGTAAATTCGCTTGGCCGGAAGCCACTGCCAGCGCTCATATCGTAGAGCTTCGATGATCTCGTTGATTTTCTCTAGCGACATCCCATCAACGGTGTCATCGGTGACACCTCTGGTGGTAGAGCCCTGATTTCGATAGATTTTCCCGTAGGCTTTGAGGTAGAGGTCTCGGTTAAAGAGTTGTCGATAGACTCTTTTGAGTGGCAAACCGCGTTTGCCGCGTTCACGGAGAAGTCCTAAATACACGTCAGCACTTTGCATTTCGCATCCTTTCGTGGTTTAGTTGCTTCTTGATACCTTTCCTGCGTCCCTGTATCGGAGGACGCTCTAACCCTCCTTCGAGGGTCGACTCCTTCGCTGGAAGGAAGCTACGCCGCGTCCTTATCCAGCTACTATGAGGATTCCGTCGCCTTGCGTGTCGCCACGTTTAGGCGATCCCGCTTTTGCACAGGCAGAACGTTCAGTGTGTTTAGGTGCCCTTCTGTTCCCTTTCAGGCTCATTGCCTGCCACTCGCTGAAGAGAGCGTTCCGTCAACTACCTAGACTTTGACGTATTAAGGCATCCTACCTCTCCTGATGCCTATTTCAGCGTCGCCACTTCATGCATGGTGTGGCGGATGTGGGAAAACATCGTGCGGGAACTCAGGTTTGACAGTCCCAGTCTCACCTTGCACACAGGACTTGCAGGACCATATCATACATGCCTTCTGATATTTCCTACTTCGGCGACATGCTACTGTCCACCTTTGGCTTTCGCCGCCGGGTAAGTCGCTGTCCTGGAGGTCTTTTGCTCTCAACCCCCTCCCTCTATGAGAGAAATTTTGCCTGTACCGACACGGCGCACCAGGTAGTCCCATTGGTTCTGCGTGGCAGAAATCCTGGAAGAGAGGATACTCCGCGAGAAATTCTCAAAAATCGTAATGACATACACAGGGCGAGGGTTGGGGAGCAGGTGGTCTTCGATGTATCTGAGATCACAGGACCAATACTGATGACGCCTGGTCGCCTTGAAGGGCATCTCCAGCTTGGCGCGCTCTTGGCGCTTCGGTTTCTCAAGCCCGTAGACCTGCCGGTTCGCCGCCATGATGCGACCACACGTCGCGGGACTGACCTCGATGCCCTCGCGCAAGAGGGCGGTATGGACACGATACTCTCCCAGCAAGGGATTCTCCTGGAGCTTGCGGATCTCGTTGCGGACTCGAAGCGTGACCTTGCGTACCCCTTTGTTGGTCTTTGGCTTCGCATCTAAGCCCGCCACCCCCTCTTCGGCCCAGCGCCGGAGAGTCTCATAGATCGTCGGTCGAGTCGTTTGCAAATACTCGGCAATGGACGTAATCGACCATCCCTCGCTATGCAGCCGAATCACCGCGAGTTTGCGCTCTGCCGGGTCAGGAATCTGATGCCAGGGCTGGTATCGCCTCTCTTTCAGAGAGGGCGGAGGACCGGAGGTCGCAATCCGTTTGACGTTTTTATGATCTGGGCGTCTCCCATACCGGATGTAGCAGACCTCGGCAATTTCTCGCCAGGACATGGTGGGCATCTCTGCGTGCAGATCGACAATGAGCTGGCGGATCTCTGGTGGCAGCGTCTTGCCCGTTTCTCTCGCTCCACCTTGCGAGCCTGCCGCAAAGAGGCTAGCCATCCCAGAGCGTTCAAACGCCTCGGCTTTGCGGGCCAGCGTGCGTTGGGGGACATCGATTTCTTTGGCTCGCTCCCCTGCGGTCTCATGGAACAGGACGAGGGGGCGAAATCTAGATCAGGAAACACACCCACTCACAATGTAAACAATGAACCGGTAAGAAACCTTGTTGTTCTTCGTGAAAACGCATATCCACATCACTTTTTTGATGAAAGGAATGTAGATCATGAAGGTACAACGAGTACGCCTTCCCAATACCAATCAGATCCGTTGGATCGTGCTTGACGATGCGTTTGTCCCGATCCAACCCATAAGGAGACCATTCCAGATCGGGGACAAACTGGTTGCTTGGTTTGCCCCCGATCTGGAATGGTCTCCTTATGGTGGTGTTCTCACTGCTGCATCGCAGTATGAACGAAATTAAACACATATTAGCCATTACACCCGTTCAGAGGTCGAAGGTGTGGCCCTCCCCGGACCTGATCTCCCGTACCTGGTCTCCGACACCCAATTTCACTGATCGGTTCAGGCTGTCGACCTCGGCGCCGACCCGCAGACGGCCGTCCTCGAGGGTGACCTCGATCAGCAGCCCTCTAAAGCGCATGGGTAGGGTCAGACCGCGCAGATGGTCCATGGACTTGGGGTTGAAGTAGAGGATGCCGTCACGAATCACCTCGCCCAGGTAGCTGCGCTGCACCAGGTCCAGCGTCCCCGACATTACGCCCATGTGGATGCCCTCGGCCGTGGTGCCGCCCTGCACGTCGCCGACGTCGCTCTCCAATGCAACCATGTACCGCTCCCAGGAGGTCGCCAGGTCGATCTCCGAGTAGACCCCGGCATACGCTACGAAGCTCAGGGTGGACCCGTGCGAGGTTCGGGCATCGTAGTAGGCGACGGTCTTGCGCAGCGTCTCAGGTGTGTACGAGTAGCCGAGGCGCTCGAAGATCTGCTTCAGCTCCTCCTGCCTAAACAGGTAGAACAACAGCACGGTGTCCGCCTGCTTCGACAGCTTGTAGCGGTCGGGCTCCTTTCCCTCCGCCCGCAGGATGCGGTCGAGCCTCTGGATGTTGCCGTACTTCCGTCGATAGGCATCCCAGTCCAGCTCCTCCAGGTCCTCCCAG
>WNFM01141628.1_pt1 | contig 10713 bp, 11 predicted proteins | sample 5400271 | NCBI WGS metagenome assembly WNFM01 (sample SAMN13153352, study PRJNA577476) | soil metagenome | isolation source: 60 cm saprolite on Douglas fir-dominated hillslope | place: USA:California | collected 2013-09-17 | reverse complement strand
CCGAGGGCCATCCAATGAGCCGGTTAGATGAACTGCTGCCGTGGAACTGGCCTAAAATAGGTGTCAAGCACTAACCAGGTGCGATCGCTGGACGCTTACTCGCTACCGAAGCGATTTAATCCGATCGAGTATCCGCGCGCACATCGATCTTATTAGAGTCGAAGCACAGGTGCCCGAACGAAGCTAGTGCTTGCGCCGTTTGCTGTAATAGACCGATGGATTGCGACAGGCGAAGTTCTTGAAGTTGGCGGGCAGATCCGGCATGGCAAGCAGATTTTCGATATGGCGAACCGATCTGTTGAGCTTGAGGGCTACATACGCCATCGCGAAATTTCTTTTAACGCCGGATATCGAACGACCACCACCTTCGACCGCATCGCACCTTTGGTTCATCTTCCGTCCATATCTGAGCATTCGCTCAATTTTGGACTGATCGGTCCTTGGTATCTGTATTTCGCCGGAGACTGCCGCGCGCAGCATCGCTTTGGCCCGAATGGCATCCGCATGTCGATTTTGATTTGTCTTCATGATCCGGGCGGCCATCGGAGAGCGTTCAAGGACCAGCCGATCGGCCCGTTTCGAATCTGCGCCCAAAGTTGGATCTAGAAGATGCCCGAGTCTTTCGCGGATGCCTGCGGGAAGCGGTTCGGAGCCGATCATCAGTCTCGCCAACGGCCGCGAATTACCAGTGAGAATCAGCACCGTCATGGCTCGGTTCCAATCATCGCTGAACGGCAGAATGTTGAGGAAGTTCTCGCTATCCATAGATACGCCTCGGGCTGCATGAAAGTGGACCGACTTTGGTGCGTCTCAAGATGCTTTCATTCGAAGGGACTTTCAATATCTTTCGTGTAGTGCTGTTGGGTTCCTAGCGAATGCAGGTGCATCATGTCTACTCCTGATCATGGCCCCAGCCCTCGGGTTGACCAGCGTCATGTGTTGAGCTTGCGCGTTGACGTGCAACTGTTCGATGCGGTCGCCCGCGATGCTACCCGATTGGGCGCGCATGCGGCCGCCGGAGGCTTTCGATTTCAGCCACCCCGCACAGGTTTCATAGGCAGGAATTAGAGCATGTGCCCTATGGTCGTCGAAACTGTGTCGGTGTCGAAGCTGCGGCCGTACACGAAAAACGCCCGTACTCACTCGAAGAAGCAGATCTGGCAAATTGCCGAAAGCATCAGGAGGTTTGGCTTCACCAACCCCGTCTTGATTAGCGATGACGACGAGATCATCGCCGGGCACGGCCGGGTGGAGGCCGCCAAACTCCTTGGGATCGAGAGCCTCCCGACGGTACGCCTATCTCATCTCAACGCCGCCCAGCGCCGGGCCTATGTCATCGCCGACAACAAGCTTGCTCTGAATGCCGGCTGGGACCGGGAAGTGCTCGCGATCGAACTCCAGGCCCTCATCGATCTCGATTTCGATGCCGAGATCACCGGCTTCTCGCTGGCCGAGATTGACCTTGTCCTCGATGAGGCCCGGGAATCGTCCCCAAATCCCGAGCATGATGCCGATGATGAGGTCCCTCCCCTGATTGACCCCGTCTTGGCCACGAGCCGCCCCGGCGACCTCTGGCTGCTGGGTCGGCATCGCCTGCTATGCGGCGATTCCCGGAACCGTGAGACCTTCGATCGCCTGCTTGAGCGCGAACGTACCAATCTCGTCTTCACCGATCCGCCCTACAACGTTCCCATCGACGGACACGTGTGCGGCCTCGGCCGTATCCGCCATCGCGAGTTCGCCATGGGGGCCGGCGAGATGTCGCGGCAGGCCTTCACGGCGTTCCTTCAGGTGACACTCGGTCATGCCGCGGCCTCCTGCCGCGATGGCGCCATCGCGTTCGTATGCATGGACTGGCGCCACATGGGCGAGCTGCTGTCAGCCGGTGAGGTGGTGTTCTCCGAACTCAAGAACGTCTGCGTCTGGAACAAGACCAACGGGGGCATGGGCTCGTTCTATCGCAGCAAGCATGAGCTGGTGTTCGTGTTTAAGGTTGGAAGCGCTCCTCATACCAACACCTTCGGACTAGGCGACACCGGCCGCTACCGAACTAATGTGTGGGACTTTGCCGGAGTTAATTCGCTTCGGTCCGGTCGCACCGAAGACCTCGCCATGCACCCGACGGTCAAACCGGTGGCGTTGGTTGCCGAAGCCATCAAGGACTGCTCCAGGCGCGGTGGGATCGTGCTCGACCCCTTCGGCGGGTCGGGCACTACGCTCATTGCCGCGGAGAAGACTGGTCGTCTGGCACGGCTGGTGGAATTCGATCCCGCCTATTGCGACCAAATCCTTCGGCGCTACGAGCGGGTCACCGGCAAGCAGGCCAAACTCGCCACCACTGAGCAGAGCTTCGAGGCGGTGGCTGAGGAGCGGGGTCCGATCTCCGTCCGCCCGATGGTCGAGGAGGACGTTCCATGACGCGCCCCCTGAAGAAAGCTTTGTCAGGTGACTATAAGGTGGGCTACGGGAGGCCTCCCTCGGAGACGCGGTTCCGCAAGGGTGTCACCGGCAACCCGGGTGGCCGGCCGCGTGGCATGACGCCTGGACGCGCCAAGCGACTGGCTCTGCAAGAGGCCTATAGGCCGATCACGGTGCGGGAAGGAGACGAGGTGTTCACCCTTCCAACGATCCAGGCCGTGATGCGTCAGCAGGGTCGGATTGCGGCCAAAGGCAATGGTCCCGCTCAGCGAGCTTTCATCGACAGGGTCCACGCGATCGAGCAAGAGGAGGTGCAAGCAGCGACAACAGCAACCGAAGGCATCGAATATTCTAGCGTAACCGATGAGGAACGCGCGCAGGCACTGATTGCGCTTTTGGAAAGGACAGGGCTCAAGGTCAGCCCACGCAATGTTGCCCAGGACACGACGGAGAACTCGGAGCTGGATAACCTGCAAGATCGTCTCAAGAGTACGGTCAGGCGGTCGAAAGAAGACTGAATTCGCAGAATGACTGATTATGGAACGCGAAGAGGCCATCGCTCAAGCCGCACGCAACATGTCCGCTCAACCTCCGATAGCGACCGGATTGATGCGTCGCAACGAAATGACGCGACGTGCCATAACCGGTCATTCCGCCGGACGATTAGAACCGGGGGGATCGCGTCGCGACACCGGTCTCCACCGCACACTATTGCGGGAAAATCTGGTAGTGTTCCGTCCTGAACTTTGGCTCGCCCTACCCGGCCGGGATTTTGATCCGATGCGGCGACGGGATTTCATCACCTCTCTCGGCGGAGCGGCTATCTGGCCGCTCGCAGCGCGCGCGCAGCAGGGCCAGCGGGCGCGGCGGATCGGGGTGCTCATGAACCTCGCCTCGGACGATGCGATCGGACAAGCCCGTGTCGCGGCGTTCCTGCAGGGGCTGCAGCAACTGGGGTGGACCGACGGCCGCAACGTGCGGATCGAGACCCGCTGGGGGGCGAGCGATGCCGATCGCATTCGCAAATATGCGGCCGAATTGGTTGAGCTCGCGCCAGACGTCATCCTGGCAGCTGGCACCCCGACTTTGGGGCCGCTGCTGCAGGCGACCCGTGCCATACCGATCGTGTTCGTGCACGTCCCCGATCCGGTCGGCGCCGGCTTCGTCGATAGCCTGGCGCGGCCGGGCGGCAACGCCACCGGTTTCACCTTGCTCGAATATGCCACGAGCGCGAAATGGCTGGAACTACTCAAAGAAATCGCGCCGCGCGTGACGCGAGCGGCGGTCATTCGTGATCCCGCCATAACCGCCGGGATCGGCCAGTGGGGCGCGATCCAGACCGCGGCGCCGTCGGTCGGGGTGGAGGTGAGCCCGATCAACATGCGCGACGCCGACGAGATCGAGCGCGCCGTCGCGGCCTTCGCGCGCGCTTCGAATGGCGGTCTGATCCTGACAGCGAGCACAATGTCGGGATTTCATCGCGACTTGATCATCAGGCTGGCGGCCCGGCACAAACTACCCGCGGTCTACTTCGAACGCTTCTTCGTCACCGGCGGCGGCCTGATCTCGTATGGGCCTGATATTATCGACCAGTTTCGCCGCGCGGCCGGCTACGTCGATCGCATCCTCAAGGGCGAGAAGCCGGCAGACCTTCCGGTGCAGGCGCCAACCAAGTACGACCTGGTGATCAACCTCAAGACCGCCAAGGCGCTCGGCCTCGACGTGCCGGCATCCGTGCTCGCGCGCGCCGACGCGGTGATCGAATAGCAGTTCGCTGAGAGTCGGCTTTGGGTCTTGGTCGTTCTCTAATTCCGGGCGTGGGGTCAAGCTCTCCGTGAACATCCTTGCCGGGTGCAGGGTTCTCTCCGCGGTAGGGGTCGACGGCGCCCGCTATCAGGGCAAGCACGTCGCGCAGATTGCGTCGAAGCTTGCCGACGGTCATTGACCGCCGGAGGCGGGCGACGGCTGGCTAGGTTGGCCTGGGGCGGTCATCAGGCGCGCTCTCGGGCCCACCACGCAGTCGTATGCTACCGGAGATTTCCTCAGCGGTGAGATTTTGCAGCTCACTGGCTCATCAAGATGGACTCGGCCTCACGCGCCCGACTCGATGCCATGACTTGCTCACGCGTTTATGGACCATATCGAGTCACCTCGCGCGTGTCCGCTTTATGCCGCCGCCCGCTGCAGCTCACGCAGAAGCTCGCGCAGACTTGCGGCCTCAGCTGGATCGATTGACGTCGGCCGCTGCCAAACCGTGTCGTCGCGCTGCGTTCGCAACGCTCCGACGCGAGTGCGTCTGCAAGCCTATGCCCGCTATTACAACGATCTGAGAACGCACCGATCGTTGGACAAAGACGCGCCATTCTCGCGCCCGGTTCAGCGGACCGGAAGCATCACGTCACGGGCGCTCCTCGGCGGACTGCATCACCGATACGTGCGAGTCTGAGTTTCCGCTACACACAGCCTTCCCCCGGCGGCCTGCTCGTTACGCCGCTTCTCGAATGGCATCCACTTGGGCCATGATGCACCGGTCTCTCGCCCGGTTCAGCGGATCGGACGCAGGGTGTCGCATGCCCTGGTTGGCGGGCTGCATCACCGATACGCCCGGATTTAGGTTTTCGGCACGCACAACCGGCAGGCTCAAATCCATCAAGATCAGGTTGGGCTGCTCGGCAGCCGCCATCGTCACGCCTTGCGCGCCATCCGGGGCGATGAGCACTCTGTGCCCAGCTCGCGTCAGCCGGTTCTTCAGCACGTAGACATTGTCCTCATTGTCCTCGACATACAGGATTTTCATTCAAGCTCCTGCCGTCTTCTCGGCGCGCCCACGTTTGAGTAGTTTGGTCAAGACACCGCAAACCTCACGCAGCATTTCATCCCGGTCGGTCTTTTGGATAATCCGCTCAACACCGCCATTTAGGCGATTGCGATCCTCCACCGTCAGGTCCTTGCTGGTAACCACGACGACAGGAGTGTCAGGCCACTCCGGCCGGCGGCGCATTTCTTCCAGGAACTCGAAACCATCCATTTCGGGCATCATGAGATCGAGAATAATCGCGTCCGGCCGTGCTTCAGCGAAGCGCGCTAGCCCGATTTGACCGTTCTCCGCTTCCGTCACTTCCCACCCGGCTGGCTCCAGCGTGAGACGTATCCCACGGCGCATCGTGTCGTCATCGTCGATCAGAAGCACCTTGCCGCCGACGGACCCGCATATGCTTCTTAACACGCCGATCAGCTTATCGCGCTCCACCGGCTTGACCAAATAGTCGCTGGCTCCGAGCGAGTACCCCCGGTTTCTTTCATCCTCGATCGTCATCAGGACGATGGGGATATCCGCCAGTGTTGGATCTCCTTTCATTGCAGCGAGTACTGTCCAGCCGTCGAGGTCCGGCATCATCACGTCGAGTGTCATCGCGGCGGGCCGTAATTCTTGCGCCAGCCGAAGGCCTTCCTTGCCGCCGCTAGCGGTCACAACGGAATAGCCTGCTCGTTCCAGAAAGCGCCCAATCACTTCACGCACCGTCGGATCATCGTCGACGACGAGGATCAGGGGCGCCATGGAGGGGGTAGGTGCGGAACCGTCCTGCGCGACCACGATCTCAGGCTGCCCGATGATCGTCGGCAGGCGGACGGTGAAAGTCGACCCGCGGCCCGGCGTACTCTCGACAGCAATGTCTCCGCCCATCAGTTGGCAGAAACGTTTGCTGATGGCGAGCCCGAGTCCGGTGCCTCCGTATTGGCGGGTCGTCGAGGAGTCCGCCTGGGAGAATTCCTGGAACAGCTTTCCCATTTGCTCCGGCGTCATCCCAATGCCGGTGTCTGTGACCGCGATCGTGGTCCACGTGCGGCCAGCGTCGTGTTGCTGTCGTACGCTGATCGTGATCGTGCCGTGCTCCGTGAACTTGCTGGCGTTGCTGACGAGGTTGAGTACCGTCTGCCGAACCCGCATCTGGTCCGAATGCATGATGCCGACTTCGGGATCGCAATCCACCACGATCCGGTTGGCGTTCTTCGCCGCAAGCGTCTCTACGGTGTTGACGACGTCCTGGACCAACGGCACGACTGGGAAGGACTCGAGGTGGAGTTCCATCCGCCCGGCCTCGATCTTGGAGAGATCGAGAATGTCGTTAATCAGGGCGAGCAGATGTCGGGCAGCGCGGGCCACTCGATCGAGCGGCTCAAGTTCGTCTTCCCGCTTGAGATCTCGGGCATCCTCCTGCAGCATCTCGGTGACACCGATGATAGCATTCAGCGGCGTTCGTAACTCGTGCGACATGTTCGCGAGGAAGCTTGATTTGGTCTGGCTCGCCTCCTGAGCTGCATCGCGGGCTGCGGCCAGCTAGGCGGGTCGCGGCTTCGGCCCGTTCGGCAAGCAGCTGGTCGAGATCGACAGCGTTGCGCCGAAACACTTCGACGGCACACCCCATCGCCCCAATCTCGTCCGTGCCCGCAAGGGGAACCGCAAGGCTTCGACTGCCGCCGGCGATCGCGGTCATGATGCCGCTAAGATTCATAAGACGCGCCACGATATTGCGCCCCACGTAGAGCCAGACAATCAGTACCGAACTGATCAAACTCAATGCAACGACACCGAGCTGCACGGTGCCGCCGAAGGTCTGTACGGAATATGCCTCCGCCGTTGCGGTGCCGATATCCCTGCGTGCCCGGTCAACAAGCTGCTCGACCACGGTAGCCAGCTGGTCGCCCAATGCAATATTGGCAATCACGAGGCGCTGACCGGCAAGGTTGGCGTCGATTTCTTTTGCCTTAGTAACAAAAAGACTATTGACGTCGGTGACAATGGAGTTCAGGCGCTGCGTCGGATCAATCAAACCCGCGACGAACTTGGGCTCTAAATCATCGATTCGTCCTTGTAGCGCCCCCACCGAGCGTCGCGCGTCGCTGGCCTGACTTTGAAGCAAGTTGGCGTCTTCGGTATGAGCTGCGCGCGTCAAGAATTCGAATACAACGCTAGCCTCGCGCTCAATCTGCTCCAGAGTGGCGACGGCTAGTTCGAACCGATTGATCGCGGCCTGGCGCTCCTGGCTGTTCGATGCCACGTCGATCTTGTTGCGGAGCTGAAGCACATTGCCCTGCAGCTCAGCGTAATGTTGACCCCACGCCGTTCTGAATTCGTGATAGGCGGCAAAGGTATCATTGATCAGCTTCTCTCTGCGGATGGCAGCCTGCACACGCTCGCTCGCGACAACCTCGAGTTGGGAGAGACTGCTACGCAGCTTCGGCACATAGGACGCCAACCGTTCCAAATCCAGCGGATCGACGATTGCAGCGCGCAACTCATCGACAAGTCGCCCGATGTTCATCAGACCATCCGATGCCGTCATCGAACGCCTTTTGACTTCATCGTCGGTTCGGGCGCTCAACATGCGCGGTCCGACCGCCAAAACTTGCTCGCTCTCGCGCGCCAACTCCACTGCGGCCAGCGCGGGAGGTATGGTCTTTCCCGTGCGATCGAGCGCTTTCCTAACTTCGTTAAAGGCGTATTGACCGGTCAGCCCCGCCACCACTGCAAACATGCTGATGCCGGCAAAGGCGAACAGAAGGCGGCTCCGAAGCCCGAATCGTCCCCTACCCTCATTAGCCTCGGAAAGCGATTCCTCCGTAGCCTCGGAAAGCGATTCCTCCGTCAATGGTTGCGCCCTCTCAGAAAAGCTCAGAGTACTATTGAACTCGGCATACAGCTACTTGATGAGGCCAATTTCGCGATAATGGCGTTCCGCGCCGGGATGCAGAGGCAGAGGCATATTGGTCGCCGCTTCCTCGATCTCGATGCCTGTTGCGGCCGGATGAGTCTGCACAAGCTGGTTAAGATTACCAAACATAGCCTTGGATAGCATCTATGACCCTGGCTTGATCAGATAGCTGAAGCCGTATTTGTCAAAGATCGCCTTCGCGGTGTTCGTGCGCAGAAAAGTGAGATAGCTTGCGGTGGCGGCATTCTTGCTTTCGGCGGTCTGGGCCACCGGATAAGTCACCGCTGGGTAGGAGCCCTCGGGAAACACGCCGACAATCTTCACCTTCGGCTCGACCTTGGCGTCGGTCTCGTAAACGATCCCGACCGGCGTTTTGGCGCGCGCCACCAAAGCGAGCGTCGCCCGCACGTTCTCGGCCTGCGCCAGCTTGGGCTCCGCCGCAGTCCAAGCATCAAGCTTCTCCAGCGCCGCCTTGGCATAACGGCCTGCCGGAACTGTCTTCACGTTGGCCACCGCGATGCGGCCGTCACCAGCGAGCTTGGCGAGATCAAAGCCTTGGCCGATCTCAACCTTGTCAATCTTGGACACCTTGGGCGCGATCAGCACCAGTCGGTTGCCGAGTAGGTTGAAGCGGGTGTCTGGCTTGATCAGCTTGTGTTCGCTTGCATAATCCATCCACTGCAGATCGGCGGAGATGAAAACGTCCGCTGGTGCGCCCTGATCGATCTGCTTGACGAGTGTGGAGCTCGACTCGTAGCTAACCGTCACCTTGATGCCGGTTACCTCGGTGAAGGCGGCGTCGACGTCGTCGAGCGCGTTTTTCAACGACGCGGCGGCGAAAACCGTCAGGTGCGTATCTTGTGCGGATGCATGTGGCGGCTGCAGCACGCCTGCGATGAGTGCGGCGGCAGTAACCAGTTGGACAAAGCGAAGCATGTCGGCGCCCCATGTTAGCGGACGCGGCACGGCAAACGCCGCGCCTGAGCAATGTGTGTTTTCAGAACGTTCGAGCCGGAAGCGCCCTTTCAGCCCGCGCAGCGCACTTACGGCACACTGCGAGTCGCGGAAACTAGCAGGTGAAAGCGGGAGCGGTAAAGCTCCACTTTCAGTCCGGCGTCACCACGATGGCGGTGGTATGCGCTGCTGTTCCACCGGTTTCGATGATGAATGGCGAGCGTCGGGAATCGCCATAGGCTGTGATGGCGTCCGCGCTCTCTACTCTGCACAAACGGGGATATTGGAAGGCCTTGCCGATGTCCGCTTCTCTAATCGGCCATTCAGGGTCAAGCGCTTTCAGACTATCCACCAATTTACGGTCGCCGCTATTCCGCCGCGATTGTGGTCTCGCCGCCGCGCGACATCCTCGCGAGCGCCGATACGAGGGTCGCCAGGCTTGCGGTTCGCAACGGCTGGTACGGCTTTTCTAACTGCTGGCAAAGCCGTTTGACGGCCGCCGCGGCATCGTGGCTGATGCAGTCGATCGGGAAGAACAAGTGGTCGGCCCTGCTGACGAGGCCGGGCAAGAGCGTTGCGCTGTGCTCGATCCCGCCGTCGTGATGCAGGAAGCGCGCCCCCATGCGTTCGATCACCGCCTTGAACTGCGGAATTTGATGCGCCCGCGCGCCAATATACAAGATCGCCCGGCCGCTGTTGTGCCGCTGTCGGTGATAGATAAAAGCCTACGCCCAGTATTAGGTAAAATTACGACAGAAAACTCGGAATCAGGACAGCGCCTAAGATTGGTTTGTTTCGCGATCAGGCGAAACACTGTGGATGACCATTTCGGTCAGCGGTGACTTTGACTCAGCCTCGACCGCGTTGGCCGTGGCCTTGTAATTCTGCGCCATGACTATCAATCGGCTCGACACTTCGTCATCGGAGGCGATCAAGGATAGGCGCAGGCAGATGTCGGCTTGTCGGCGGAAATACTCGGGAGTTGGCATTGTAGGACGCCTCTGGCAGCCTCCCCCGGCCCCGACGCTGGCCACCGAACCTAGCGGAATGGGCCAACTCGCGTCTGTATAAAATTGCTCATCCGCAATCTTTTGACTCCCTTTTGTGGAAAAAAGTCTTGACGACCGGCCAGGCGGGTTCGCACCCCGAGCAAGCAAGTGCTGAGCGAGGCCGCGCCATGCGCTCTATCTTTGACAAGAGAACCGCAGTGAATATTAGGTGTCGGGGTGGGTGCGTGGAGCGAATTAGCCGGGAGCTTAGCTAAGCGCGTGTCACTCGATGCCCATGGCTGCAAGGCGATTGCCTTCATTCCGTACTAATTGCATGCGATTGAAATCGAGTGGGGACTACGTCTAGGTTGAGGGGGGCATTCGCATGCGCACAGCGCTTGGCGTTTCTATTGCTACCGTAGCTCTGGCCGATGGCGATGGGTCCCCTGTCCCTGTCGAAAACCTACGCTCTAAAATATTGATGGTGCAGTCCACCCAGAACTGGCATCGCTAGCGTGCGACCGACAGTCTGCACAGGGCGTGGGATCGGCGCGTCCTTGTGCAGCGATAGGTGCGTCCGAGCTTCGTTGTAATATTTTTGGTACGAATTGAGCAGATGGCGGAGATGTCGTTCGCCG
>WNFM01344160.1_pt1 | contig 10715 bp, 15 predicted proteins | sample 5400271 | NCBI WGS metagenome assembly WNFM01 (sample SAMN13153352, study PRJNA577476) | soil metagenome | isolation source: 60 cm saprolite on Douglas fir-dominated hillslope | place: USA:California | collected 2013-09-17 | reverse complement strand
CCCATTTGCGCCGGAGCGAATTCGGTCTGAGGTGGAATCCGGTGATTGAAGCTGCCAGCGGAATTGGCGATGATATCGATATCCAGATGCGAATCATCACGCCGGCACGCTGAGCGAAAGGAAAAGGGGGATATTCACCACAAAGACACAGAGGACACGAAGACAAAAGTATAATCCGCAGATTTCACAGATTACGCAGATTACGACTGGAGACTCACACGTCACACGAGTTGAAGACATGATTAGGACAGCAGTTCCTTTCGTTCCTGCCGGCCTGCCGAAGTTCGAAAACCGAAATCTGCGTAATCTGTGTAATCTGCGGATTTATTTAAGGTTTTCTTCGTGTTCTCAGTGTCTTGGTGGTGAAATTGCCGTTTCTGTAGTAGGGGTGGCACGGATTCAGGGCCCGGTTTTCAAAGATATATTGACATCGATAGAATAGTAATAGATAAGAATGACATCGATAGAAATCAGGAAACCGAGAGCCGCTGGGACGGCTCTCTCTTTATGCTCTGACCACAACTAAAGTAGCTTTATGCCTACATTACTTCATCTCGATGCTAGTCCGCGCGGCGAATTTTCGATCTCTCGGCAACTCAGTAAAGCAGGGGTTGCTGCCTGGAAGACCAGATATCCCAACGGCAAGGTCATCGAACGAGATCTGACCAAAACTCAAATGACGTTTGTCGACCTGGACTGGATTATGGGAGCTTTCAGCCCGCCGGAACAAGTTACCGAGCAGCACAAGAGTGCCTTAGCGATTTCTGATACGCTCATCGGCGAGCTGCTCGAAGCCGATGATATCATCATCGGTACGCCCATGTACAACTTTGCCGTGCCGGCAGTACTTAAGGCGTGGATCGATCACGTGGTGCGAGCAGGAAAAACTTTCCAGTATGGGGCATCAGGCCCGGAGGGCCTGGCGAAAGGCCGGAAGGTGCTGGTGACAGTTGCCAGTGGTGGAGTTTATGACAAAAATTCCGGCCTCGAAAGTTATAATCATGAAATCCCTTATCTGCGGCTCATCCTGGGTTTCATCGGCATCACCGATGTAACGTTCGTCCACGCAGGTGGGACGATCCAAGTGGCTCAAGGGAAAGTATCGCCGGACCAATTCATCGCGCCGCTACTTAAGCAAATTGGGGCCGTCGTGTAGGGCCAGCTCCTAACGACCGGACGTCAAGAATCTACACGCGCCGAGACGCAAGGACCGGCATTAACAGAAGATTACAAAGGTTCGACCTGAGCTCAGCCGAACGGTCACAAAGATAGACTTTCCGACAGAGAGGTCGAGCGCAGCCAGAGCAAATCACGGTAACGGAGGTTCAGAGTTTAATCGCTGCTGCCGCCTGTTCAGATCTATCTTTGTAACCTTTGTACTACAACGAGAAGTCTTCAAACATTTGACGAGGATTCACGTCCTCGCGAAGACAAAATAATTTCACAACACAAGGTCGCGAAGGCCGCTAAGACAAATCATGGTCGAAGCTTAGTCGAGACTGTTTTGTCTTCGTGGCCTTTGTGTCCTTGCTGTGAGATTTCCGGTTGTTTGGTTGCGGCTCTGCCGCGGTGTGAACTTCTGTTTAATTCTCCCTGTGGTCTGGGCGTGAGATTTTCCGTGCTGCTGAGCGCTTCCGCTCGTTTACCGACCTTTTTTAGACTGCTTTCCAGTTCTCGCAGTTCCTCGGCGGAAAGCTCGGTAAAGACTTTTGCCATATCATCCACGTGCTTTTGAAAAACTGATTCGATGAGTTTTCGGCCGGCTGCCGTTAAGGCGACAATCCGGACGCGGCGATCGTCAGCGCTTTCGACCCGGCTGACTAGCCCTTTGCTGTAGAGACGATCAACCGCGACACTGATCGATCCGGGATTGAGATTAACCTTAGGGCCGATGGTATTTACGGGCAAAGGTCCCTTGTGCTGCAGCACCTCTAGTACTCGAAAGTCTGAGTTTCCCAGGCCAGTGTGCCCGATTCCCGTGGCTGCATATCTGGCCATGGCATGGAAAGCCTTCATGAACACGAGCCAGACATGAATGGTATCGGCTGGTCTTTTTTTCATGAGTGAAGGTTAAGTAAAAGTAATATAGCAGGAATATATCGGTAGCGATACTGTTTAGAGCGATATAAAAGTGGGGCTGCCACGAGATCCGACAGAGCTCGAGGGTGATAGACAGTATCACGTGCTGTAGTCTCGTAGGGACCTAATATAGGTAGCGACTCGACTCGACTGAGCTCGCCGAAGTCCAGGCAATTCATTGCCTGGAGTGTCAGACAGATTGAACCCGTCCCGTAGGGACTGGTTGGACTTTGTCCCGGAGGGACTAAATGATCGTAGCCAGGCAATTTATTGCCTGGAACGCGTTCAATCGAGAACCCGTCCCGTAGGGCACGGTCTGATCCCTACCCCAGGTTGATTAGTTGTCCTAATCGTGGCACGCCTATCGGACTCAATCATACCGTACCCTACGGGACGGATCCCTGTTTGGCACAGATCCCAGGCAATAAATTGCCTGGCTACGATCATTCAGTCCCTACGGGACAAAGCCCGACATTCCCCTACGAGACAAAGTCTAACAAACTCTAATATTTTGGAAACGGATCCCCGACCGGCTAACCCTACTGCAATTCGACCTTCGCTACGACGATTGGCGCCAGAGTTTCAGCATGCAGAACTTTACCGCGTTGGTAATGATCGATCTGGCTATTGGTAATATAGTAAAAGCTGTCCCCAACAACGGCTCCGGTCGTTGGTAGCTGGGTGAATTCGGTCCGGTACTCAAGCACATTTAGTTCAATGGCTTTGGTTCTATTGGTATCCAAACGCACAATTACCACGCGCGGACTGCCCATACTGTTCTGTACACCAACCAAGCACTCCTTCCAGGTATAGAGCCCATCAAACCCGGACAAAGTCATGTTTGGACCGGGCTGCAAAGGCTGGACCCTTGCGTCATGCCTGTCCAAAACCAAGAGTCCAAAAGCGTCCGCGATGAAGACGGTTTTATCGTCAGCGGATAACGCGATTCCATTCGGGTAAAAGAGACGGCGCGGTGTTTGGATTGGGATCAGCTGGGATTGACCCCGCGACAATTTGTACACCTGGTGAGCCAGACTATCAGTTAAAAAGACGTCGCCATCCCGGCATACCACTAGATCATTAAACAGGTGATCGGACTTGGTTTTAGGCGGCGCGTACTTTCGGAGGAATTGGCCGGTGGGACTGAAATGGTAGAGCGCCGAATGCCGTGCGTCTACGCCTGAAGCCACCCACACACTGCCATCGGTTGGATCCATCCTGATACCTAGCACCTCCGCAAGGCCGTCTCGTCCTGCCGGCACAAATTCCTTCTGCAAACCGTCCTGAGTGTAGCGCACGATGCGCTTTTCGTTCAGACTTCCCATCAAGAAAGACTGGGTTCGCTCATCATAAGCGAGCCCTTCCGGGATCAACGTCCGATCGTCGAAAGTAAATTCCGACACGGAATGATGAACCGGTGGGTACAGCGCGTGGACATCATCCGCGATCCGGAGAAAGTCGGGACAGTTCCCTAAAAGTTTAAATGCTCCATCCAACGGAAAATCAAAGCCTTGTTCTGCTCGTGCCACTTCTTGAGCGAGTTCAATGGTCTTGTCTACGTTTCCGACCGCAGCGTAATCAGTCGCCAGTTGATATTTTACCGCGATCTGTTCACAGAGTGGTTCTCGAAGAAACGGTTCGAACGCTTTCATCTCGGTCTGGGCGGCCGCACTGGCCGCCGGATCCGGCATTGCGGTAGCGACGCAGCCACTACGAACGGGAACGCAAACGAATAGGGCAAGGAACGCCACGATTAAAGCCTGCCTGAACATTGAAACAATTGACGGAGGGAGTTAATCTCACGCAGAGGCGCAAAGACAAGACAAAAAGAAATAGCCGCGAAAAGGCGCAAAGAACGCAAAAAAAAAGCGCATAAGAACAGATGAAGGATAGTGCCAAGGCTGTAGCACGAACCGTTTAAGGGACGCGTTCCAAGGTTCAGGATTAAAAATGTGCGGTGGCGAACTCACGCTTCACAGTTCCCCCAAATTGATCCGAGCTTCGGTCATTTCCGTCATTCCTTTTTGCGTTCTTTGCGCCTTTTCGCGGCTATTTCTTCGTTGTCTTATCTTTGCGCCTTTAGGCCCAAACTGTACGGAACCTATATGACTTCAATGCTGTGACGGTTTAAACGCCGTCACATAGGCGGAACCAACATAATCGTCGAGTTTACCTTCGCCGGCATCACTTTGGATAAACTCTCGGCCGGGTTGACGAACCCGGATGTGGACATCCTTGAATCCAGCCTTCGACAGCCAGGTATGGAGCTGGCTGACCAACTCCGCTCCAGCCAAGCAGCCAGATCATTCTTGAGATGCTGGGGAAGAGATTGCAGAGCAACCATATCGGCCACCGCCAACCTACCGCCGGGTTTCAAAACTCGATGGGCTTCCTTGTAAACCTGCAGCTTGCTCGCCGAAAGATTGATCACACAGTTTGAGATAACTGCGTCCACCGTGTTATCGCCAGCCGGCAAATGCTCAATCTCACCCAGACGGAATTCTACATTTTGATAATTGCCGGATACGGCATTTTTCCTGGCCTTAGAAATCATCTCCGGCGTCATATCCACGCCGATCACTTTTCCGGTAGCGCCGACGATCTTCGATGCAAGAAAGCAATCAACTCCTCCACCGCTGCCTAAATCGAGTACCACTTCTCCTGACTGGAGACCCGCAAAGGAGATCGGGTTGCCGCAGCCTAGACCTATTTCTGCGTCTTTAGGCAAGGATGCGAGATCTTCTTTCGAGTATCCGGTGCCTAAATAACCCAGAGCTCTAATCGAAGGTACTCCGGGGATGCCGGGTGAAACGGCTTCTCGAGGACGAGGACGACGACGAGGACGAGGACGAGAGCTCTGGGCTGGTCGGTTACTTAGTGGCGCCGGGCATTATCTGCGGCGGTGGCCAACAGGAAAGCCAGATCGAAGAAGGCGTCGTTCTGTCCATCGAAAAGTCCGTCGGCCATGAAGGAGTTAACCGTGGCCACGGCACCCCCAAGCTTTGTCGAAGTGGGGCGGATCACCGAGCAGGGAGGCAAGGCTTCATCTTGGAGGAAGTCACATGGCTCCGGCTGAATCTTGTTAGTTTGGGTGAGCTCCAGCTGCAAGTGAAGCTTAGCTAGCGTGGCAGGATCGTTTAGATTCGGAAAGTTTAACTTGGTTTCTGGGTCGGTTACACCCGCTAACGGCGCATTAACTGCGTTACCTGCTTTGTCGTGCCAGAGTGAGAAATGATCAATCTCAACGCCCCCAATACTCAGCAGGATGCGCAGGACTTCCTCGCTAGAGGCCTTGAGTGCGAGGGTCGGATAAAGGCTCGTGCCTCCTTGCTCAATGAAGGCGAAATGAAACCCGGCGGTGTTGGCGATGGCTTGAACCCGCTGGGCGCCGGTGTTGTTGGTCGGAATCGGAGGGGTGGGCACCATGATGGTGGGAGGTGTATCGCTGTCGTTCAATGGGATCGCCGGTTGTTTTGAAATGGTAAACGGTCCGTTGATGGTGGCGCCTAAATCCGGGTTCTCACCGCTCCGGTAGCGGGTATACCAACTAAGGTCTACGTTCAGGCTCAGAAGGTTCGTGAGCCGCTTGCCGATTTTCGTTTTGTCGACTCCCGTCGCTGTACTGCCCTGCAAAATGCGAAATGGATCCAGGTTAACCGACTCTGCGCCGCGGGCTCGCAAATACGCATCCAAGAACGCGGCGTGACTCAATTCGTCGTCATTATTATCGGTGATGTACTGCGGCATGTCGCCATCGAGATTTTGCAGCGCCGCTATATAAGGAGGATTTCCCGTATTAGCAGCCCCGTCATTGGGTTTGGTCGCTCCACCGAGTTCGTTGTATTGGGTCCAAAGATCGCTCTCTACGATTTCGGCCCATAGGGCGAACCTAAGCAGATCGGCATCCCCTTTGCTAAGCCTCCCGGATGAGTTTGCTCCCTGCGCTTTAAGTAGCGCGCCGGCTGGCAGCAGGGTAGCGCCAACAATGCCCAAGCCTTTAATAAAAGAGCGTCGCGGCACTACATTTGGCCCACTCGAATCATCCGTTCGTGAATGGTTAAAAACTGAAGATGCCTTCGCGGACTCCGTACGAGATAATGTTTCGTCTTTCATAGGTGAGGTTGTGTACTTATTGAGCCGAGCCGGTTGAGCTGAGTAATCTCTCTATGAACCGGGGTTGGCCTACCTGTGCCGACTGGATGCGAAGACGATTTATTCCTGCTAACAGATGAATAAAATATTTAAAGGTTTCTGAGGAATAGTTCGACGGCTTGAGAGTCTATGAATGCATAGGGTAGCGGGCTTACTCGTGAAGGCTGGTCCTGATAGGCTCACCAATTCGGAGCTCGCTGAACTCAGCCTCGAATCCTTCGCGTTCTGGCGAGCAACACATTAAGCCAACCTGGGTTTGAGTGGAGTCAGGGAAGTAGGCCAGGCGAAGCATTCGAAAGGATTGTCCGTCTGTAGAGTATTGAATTCGAATGGCGGCGTCGAGTTTAGTGAGTCTGAACCAGACTGGGCCGGTTAAGGTCGTTGGGAGGACAGACCAATCGGAAAAGTCGCGAGTCACTACGGCCGAGAAATGAGGCATCCCGTCGGTATATTCCACGCCGGTTTTAATCCAATTGCCAGCATCTAATCGGATCATGACGCCGGCTTGATCATATAGAGCCTCATATTTCGCTTCGATTTTGACCTGAATCGTAAAATCGCCGGCTCTCTCGTCATAATAAAAATGGCCGTTATCCCGAATGAAGCCGTAATGGGTCACGCGCCAGAAATCAGTCTTTGGGCCGGTGACGACGCGTATTCGATCATCGTTGACTTGCCAAACTGGGGGTTCATTAAGCCATTGCATGTTTTAAGGAGTTCAAGGAGTTCAGGAGTTCAGGAGTTCAAGGAAAGAACGAGGCGGATCCAAAAAGAGCAAGATGGTTTTCTCTTTGGCGAGATCATACTCCAGGGGATTAAAACGCTTGGTTGAAAACTGTTTTTAAATGACTATGGTCATGTGACCAGGGTTATTTTGCATGAAAAAGAGGGTGTCCAAATCTGTTTTTAAAGCCCGGGCCCTAGAGTTTTGCCGGGAGATAGAATCGACCGGGGAAAGTCTAGTTCTAACGGATCATGGGCGTCCGGTTTTGGAGGTTCGTCCGTACGAGGAGAATGAAATCGATCCGCTCGATAGCCTGCGCCGTTCGGTCGTTAGGTATGAGCGACCCACTGATCCGGTTGCGGAAAATGAGTGGGAAAGCGCTAAATGATCGTTCTAGATACGCATGTGCTGATCTGGTGGGTAGACGGCGCCGCGAAGCTTAGCCGGCCAGCGGCCTCAGCGATAAAACGTGCTCAGGCCGAAAACGGAATCATGATTTCTTCGATAACAGCCTGGGAAATCGCGATGCTAGTTGACCGCGGCCGCTTGACTTTGACCATGGACGTGTCGACCTGGCTGGCCACCGTTGACCGGATATCAGGCCTCCGGTTCACCCCGGTCGACAATCCGATCGCAGTTGGTTCAGTCAATCTGCCCGGCGAATTTCACCAGGATCCTGCCGATCGCATTATTGTCGCTACCGCGAGACGTTTCGGTGCGCCTTTAGTGACTCAGGACCGAAGAATTCGTTCCTATCCGCATCTCAAGACGGTGTGGTGAGCCCTGTAGGGACGAGCTCCCGCTCGTCCGCCGGGAACGCCGCAACGTCTAAGTCGGCGATCACGCCTCACCAATCACAGCATCCCACTCGGGTCCGCTCTTCTCTCGGATACCTGCTTGCTATTTCTTGAATCCGATCGATCTTCGGACCTTCGATTGTTCTTAGTTGATTGCACGGTAGATCGTCAAGTGGAGCCCCTTCATTGGTGATTTGAAACCCGGTGTTTCGGGAACGGCTCTGTGACTACCTTCGAAAATGTTATGAAATTATACGTAGGTAATCTTTCTTTCTCCACCACCGAACACGAACTGCGCGACCTCTTCGCGGCGCATGGCACTGTTACCGACTTGCATGTCGTAACCGATCGTATGAGTGGTCAATCCCGTGGGTTTGCATTCGTCACGATGGGAAATCGTAGCGAAGGGCAGGCTGCTATCAGTGCCCTGGAAGGTCATTCCCTAGACGGCCGTAACTTGACCGTCAACGAAGCGCGTCCAAAGACGGAGAACCGTTCGAACGATTCGTTTCCTCGCCATAGGCGCTAAGACGGTCCCCCGGTCGATTCCGGTGGTAGCAGTCGCTTCCCTTCGGAAAGGGCAATTTTCCACCGCCCATGACGATCGGAAGCCTTGCCTATGAAAGCAGGAAAAAGAGAATCGGGCGGATCCGCCAGCTCTGCTCAACAATTATGGGGAGAATTGGCTGGTATCGATAATCTAACTTACCAGGAGCGGCTATTTACGGTTTACAAACGGAGCGGTAGTTTTCTGATTGTCAGTGATAATGGGCAGGAACGCCTGGCCGGTCCGGACAGCGGCCTCAAGAAATCTGATCTTTTGCGAGAAGTAATGGATCAGTTCCAGGTGCATGCGTTACGGGTCAGACCCTCGAGTGGTTCCGAGTTACCAGCTGGAGAAAGCTAGACTCCATGTCTCAGGCGCTCTATTTTCAGATCATTCTGGAGCCTCATCATAAGCATTCGGGCGGTAAGACTGGAAGAAAGATTAGTTTTCTTGCCGAGGTGCTTGCCAGCGTCGCAAAAGCGGGCGCGAAGTCGCCCGAGGACCAGCAGTCGGTCCGTGAAGAGGCGCAACGACTGGCAGCTAATTTGACCTGTATGGCCATGACCGGCCAGACTCATCAATCCGGCGAAGACCACATGCAAATTTCCTTCCGGTCCATTCCCAGAATGTCCAGCCATCTGACTGGTCGCCAGGCCGATGCCGAAAAGAATGGTGTCCGGGTTTGGTTACTCGGCGCCGACCCAGAATGAAGGCTTTTCACTCCACCCATCATCTAAGACAATATGTTTTCTCGATTCCCTTTTAATAGAGTCAACTGGCTCGTCAGTTCATTCTTGATTGGTACGCTGTTTCTTTCGCTCACGGCCGTACCCTTGTACCTGTATTTCTTTGGCATTGATTGGTTCCAAGTCGCCCTCTTTTTCTTCATGCTTTTTGCCTGTGGTTTTTCTATCACCTTGGGTTACCACCGACTATTTTCGCATTTAGCTTTCCGGGCTCATTGGCTCGTTCGCCTGTTTACCGTCGTCTTTGGGGCCGGAGCATTCGAGAGCTCGGTGCTTTGGTGGGCTTCCGAGCATCGCGATCACCACAAGCATGTGGATCACGACGAAGATCCGTACAGCATTTCCAAAGGATTGTTTCACGCGCACATCGGCTGGTTAATGTTCAAGCTGAAACCGGAAACAAACTTAGAGAACGTGGCTGACCTGAAAAAGGACTCGCTCCTCGTGTGGCAGCATCGCTATATTCATTTAATCGCGTTCGTGACGGCGTTTGTGTTTCCGAGCGCCATCGCCTTTGCGTGGGGCGGCTGGAAAGCGGCCTTGGGTGCGTTCCTGATTGCCGGGGTATTGCGCGTTGTCGTTCTGCAACACTGTACTTTCTGCATCAACTCGCTTTGCCACTACATTGGCGCCCAACCCTATTCCTCAAAATGCAGCGCCCGAGATTCGTGGTTGATGGCCATTATTACCATGGGGGAGGGATACCATAATTATCATCACGAATTTCAGCATGATTATCGTAATGGCGTAAAGCCATGGCAGATCGATCCCACCAAGTGGATTATTTGGACTTTATCCAAGATCGGTTTGGCGAAGCAGCTCCGCCGGGTTCCGATGGAAAAGATTGTTCTTTGTGAACTCGCGGAAGCGCAGCGCCAGCTGGAGAAACGGCTAAAGAACCACGCTATCTCCGAAACTGCCGCCGAATATATAGCCACTAGTTATAAAAGGCTGCAAGCTGCCGGTCAGGAATGGGCGGAACATCGGGCGAAGGATATTGAAGTTACCCGGGAAGCCTTGGCCGGCCTAAGGCGCGAAATTCGCTCGGCGCTCAGTGTCCTTCGGTTTCCGGAATTGGGACTCTCCAACTAACAGCTGGGCGGTTAGATGCGGCGGCCAATGGTCAGTCAGAGAAGCCCAAAGAGTTTTGATCTTTGTGGATGAATCGAACGTCGTTAGTGGGGTTCGAGCCCTGGAGCGAAAACTGGACTGGCTAAAGCTTCGCGATCACCTGGTGAACGCGGGGCGGGGACGGGAGCTGATCGAAATGGTGATCTACGCCGGGTTGCCGCCCCCAATGCCGGAATGGCAGACCGAACGTGACAAGAAAAACAAATTCCTGCATTGGCTGCGCTCTAACGGATTTCTGGTTGTGACCAAAGAGGGATCTCCTGGGGATGGCAAGCACTACAAAGCAAACGTGGATGTGCTGATGGCTATCGACGCAGTCGAGCTTTCGGTAGAGATTTGCCCGGATGTAGTAGTCTTGGTAACCGGCGATGCCGACTTCGCGCATCTAGCATTGCAGCTCCGCCGGCGCGGGATTCGCGTGGAAGCAGCGGCTACCGCCCAAACACTCGGCACCGGACTAAAGGGTGCGGCCAACGAGGTGATCGATCTAGTCCCTTTATTCGAAACGTTTGAGGTAATGAAGGCGGTAGGTGGTTAGC
>WNFM01312660.1_pt1 | contig 10715 bp, 10 predicted proteins | sample 5400271 | NCBI WGS metagenome assembly WNFM01 (sample SAMN13153352, study PRJNA577476) | soil metagenome | isolation source: 60 cm saprolite on Douglas fir-dominated hillslope | place: USA:California | collected 2013-09-17 | reverse complement strand
TCGTCGAGCGCCCGCTCGATGCCCCGCTCCGCCGAGAGGTCGACCCAGCCGCGCAGCGCGAGCAGTCCCACCCGGCCGGCGGGGCGCTCGTGCACCTCCAGTCGCGCCGCGGCGCCGTGGCGTCCGCGCGTGAATTGGAGGTTCATCGCCACGGAGGTGCGGCTCTCCGGCGAACCGGTCTGCGCCACCATCACTCCCCTCCCAGCACCTTCTCCGCGAGCGCGTCGTAGTCGGCCGAATCGGTGACGAGTGCGGACTTGAACCGCTCGGGCGACCAGATCTCGATGCGTCCAACCTGGCCATGCAGAACGGCTTCCTTGCTCAGTCCTGCATGGCCCATGAGTGACGGTGTGATCGTGATGCGTCCCTGCCCATCCACCGCCACTTTTCCTGCCCCTACCAATGCGGTCCGCGCGAAGGCGCGATGTTCCCTGGGCCCAGTCGACAGGCGCTGCAGCAGATCCTCGAGCCGCTTCCAGTCCTCTTCGGCGTACAACCACACGCAACCGTCGAGACCACGCATCAGCACGAACTTCGTGAGTGGGGTCTTGCTGCCCCCCACGCGGCGCATCGCCGCGGGCACCACGACGCGATTCTTGTCATCGATCGCATAGGTCTCGGTGCCCAGGAACGTCGCCATCGTGCGGATGCTCCCTGGGGATCCACTGCTTCCCCTCTTCTACCATGAATCCCCACGGCTCCCCACCGCGGCGCAATGTAGGCGCTGGGGGGCCCTCGGTCAAAAGAAAAATGCTCCGGTCAGCAATAAAAATGCCTGCACGGACGTGCAGCGCTCGCATCTCCGCGCGGGCGCGCGATTCACGCGCCCGCGGCGCACATTAGAAGGAGAGGTGCGCTCTCAGCGCGACGCGGCGAGCGAATCGTACGCGGCCCAGTCGATGCGGTAGAACGAGTACACCGCCTCGCCCGGACGCGCGACGCCGAGGTTGGGGAGCGACGCGTGCCCGAGCGGAACGAGCGCCGCGCTCCACGGGCTGCGCCGCTCCATGTCCCACGCCCGGGCGGCGCGATCCACGAGGAAGTCCGGCCGCGCGATGCGCGCGAACTCGAAGCGTGCGGTCGCGTCCTCCTGCGGCATCCGGTCGAGGATCGGCACGAGCTCCGGGGTCACGAGCCCGGCCAGGTCCACGACCCTGCGGCGGCCGTAATAGCCGAGCGCGCCGATGTCGGGCGCTGCGATCACGGCGTCGGGCTCGGCGTGGAGATCGAACCAGCGGCCCCACGGGATGAGGCTCCGCTCCATGCCGGCCGTGAACGATTCCACCTGCGGCCGCACGACGCGCGCGTACGTGGTGAGGTTCTGTGCGAGCGCGAGCGCGGCGATCACCGCGACCGTGACGAGCGCGGCTCGCACGCCGGCCGGCGTGCCGGCCATGTCGGGCCCGCCACCCAACGCCCGCGCGAGCGACGGCGCGCTCGTTCCCGGCCAGGTCCTGAGCGCGCGATCGAGCGCGCGCCAGGCGAGCCACGCCAGGACCGGGAGGAGCGGCACGAGGTAGCGCGACAACACCGGCACGCCGCGGGCCACGTAGAGCGCGGGCACGGCGAGGAGCCACGCGATGGGCAGGAGCCGGACCGCGGGGCGGAGCCGGGTTCGCTGCCCGCGGAACGCGCCCGCGAGCGTGACGGCGACGAGCGCCCCGACCAGCACGCCGTCGGTGGCGAAGACGATCGCGCCCTGGCGCACGAGCTGCTCGAGCCCGTAATCGAGTCCCGCCCCGCCGGCGGCCTTCGCCGCGAGCGTGTTGGGCCAGAACGTTCCGAACGTGGTGCGCGCGAACGCGAGCCAGCCGCCGTAGAGGAGAGCCGCGGGCCAGAGTCCGCGCGCGGCGTGCGACAGGCCCGCGCGCGCGCCGCGATCCACCACGAGCAGCGCGCCCCAGAGCACGAGCAGGAACACGCACTCGGGGCGCGCGAGCGCCGCGAGCGCCCACAGGAGCCCGGGCAGTACCGGCCGCTCCCCCCACGGCTCCGTGGCCACGAACGCGACCAGGCCGCCGAGGACGAGTACCACCGCGAGCGGCGTCTCCATGCCGGAGAGCGACCAGCGCAGCATCCACGCATGCGCGGCCCAGACGAGCGTGGACAGCGCGCGGAGCCAGGGGCTTCCGAGCGTGCGGCGGACGAGCGACACCCACAGGAAGAGCGCCGCGAGCGTCGCCGCCGCCCCGAGCAGCTTGGCGGCAACGAGCCCGTCCACGCCCATCGCGATCGCGTCGGCCAGGAGCAGCACCCAGAGCGGGCTCGTGCAGCCGTAGACGTGCTCGCCGGGATTGAACACGAAGCCCTCGCCGCGCGCGACGTTGCGCGCGTACTGGAGGTGGATGAACGTGTCGTCCGTGACGTAGTGCCGGAGAGGCCAGGCGAGCGCCGCGCAGAGGAGCAGCGCGAGCCAGAGACCGGCGCGCTCGAGACGCGCCTCGGGAGATGTCGCGCTCATGCGTCCGCTCCGCCGTGCACGCCGAGCGCGTCGAGTGCGCGGGCCAACTCGCCCGCGAGCCGTTCGCGCGCATGTGCTGCGAGCCAGGTCGGTCGCCGGTCGCGCACGCGCTCGCCGGCGCTCCAGCGGACGTAGCGCGCCCACAGCTCGCGCGCGAGCCCCGCCGCGTCGCCGGGGACGAGGCGCATGCCCCCGGCGCGCTCCACGAGCTCGGCCGCCTCGTCGCCGGCCGGCAGCAGCGCCAGCACGGGCCGGCCGCTGTCCAGGTACTCGTAGAGCTTGCCCGGGATCATGGTGCGGAATCCCTCCCCGTGCGGCTTCCACAGCATCAGCAAGTCGGCCGCGCGCTGGAGCGCGCGCGTCTCGGCGTACGGCAGCGGACCGGGCAGATGCACGACGTCCGTGAGCCCGAGCCGTACCGCCCGCTCCGGCCACTCGCTGTCGTGGGGCCCCGCGAGGTCGACGCGCAGGCGCGCGCGCGCGGACGGCTCACGTTCGAGGAGCGTCTGCACGGCGGCAAGCAGCGTGCCCGCGTCCTCCGTGAGCGAGAGCGTGCCCGTGAACGCGATGCGGAACCGCTGCGGCTCGCCCGGCTCTGGCACATCGGCGGGCGGAGCCGCAGGGACCGGCGCGTGCTCGAAGCCGTTCGGCAGGTGGAACAGCCGCCGCGGGCGCTGCGGCCCGAGCGCTTCGAGCTGTTCGGAGTGCGTGCGCGAGGCCACCATGACCAGGTCCGCGCCGGCGAGGACGCGGGCCTCCATCGCCGCCTGGCGCGACGCATGCCAGCGGGTCGGCGGACGGCGGAAGCTCGAGCCGATCCACGGATCGCGAAAGTCCGCGACCCACGGCAGCCGCGTGGCACGGGCCACGTCCGCGGCCGCGAGGTGCACGCTGTCGGGCGGCGAGCTCGACAGCACTGCGTCGATCCCCCCGCGGGCGATGCGCGCGAGCGCCGCGGCGCGGGCGCGCCCGATCCAGCCCGCATAGGAGTCCGGCAGCAGCCACCAGTTGGAGAGCGTGCGCAGCGCGGAGAAGACGCCGCTCGAGCGGCGCCCGCCCGTGCCCGCCGCCCGCAGACGCAGCAGGCCCGCGAGCGCGCTGCCGCCGGCGACGCGGAGCACCTCGGTCTCCGCGGGCACCTGGCCGAGGAGCGTCTCGTCGCGCACCCAGTAGTCGTGCTCGCCGGCGCACACGACGGTGCACGCCCAGCCGTGCGCCGGCAGGTGCCGGGTGAAGGACAGCACGCGATGCACCCCGCCGCCCGCGAGCGGCGGGTAGAAGTACGCGAGGACGAGCAGCCGCTTCACGCCGCCTCCTGCGGCGGCAGCGAGCGCCCGGCGGCGAGTGCCATGAACAGCGCCTCGATGCGCGCGAGGTTCACGTGCCAGTCGCCGCGCGCCGCGATCACCGAGGCGTTGCGCGCGCGCGCCGCCTCCGCCCAGGCCGGGTCGGCGAGCGCGGCCTCGACCGCGCGCGCGAGCGCCGCGCCCTCGCCCGGCGCGAAGAGCCGTCCGCCTTCGCCGTCCCCGAGCCACTCGCGATTGCCCGCGAGGTCGCTCACCACCGGGAGCGCGCCCGCGGCCATCGCTTCGAGCAGCGACTGCGACGTGGAATCCGAGCGCGAGGCGGAGACGTAGAGCTCGGCGCGGGCGAGCCAGCGCGCGAGCTCCGCGGGGGCCAGGACGCCGAGGAAGCGGTAGCGGCCCGCGGGCAGGCGCGCGGCGGCGAGCTGCTCGAGCGCGCGACGTCGCGAGCCGTCGCCGGCGAGTACCAGCGCCGCATCCGGACGCGCGGCGAGCACGATCGCGGCGCCCTCGATCACCGTTTCGAGATCGTAGACGGGCTCGTGCATGCGCGTGGAGAGCATGAGCCCGCGCTCGCGCTCCGCCCCAGGGCGGAAGCGCGCGCGGTCCACGCCCCAGGGGAGCGCGCGCACGCGCGCCGCGGGCGCCCCGGCGGCGCGGGCCGCCGCAGCGAGCATCTCGGCGTCGCACAGCACGAGATCGGCGCGCGAGAGCGCGAAGCGGGCGCGCGCGCGCTGCCACGGGTCGCGGCGCGCCGCGAGCAGCAGGTCGCTCCCCCATGCTGCGATCGACAGCGGACGCCGTCCGGCGAGCGCGGCCATCAGGCCGTAATTGGGCACGTAGTGCGCGTCGACCAGGTCGGGCGCGAACGCCGCCAGCTCACGGGCGAGCCGCGGCACCGCGAGCGGGTAGCGAAAGACTCCCGGCAGCGGCCAGCGCGGCAGCGCGGTCGCCGCGAGGCCGGCGGGCGGTTCTTCGAGCGTGAAGAGCCGCACCTCGTGGCCCCGGGCCCGGAAGTGCTCGACCCAGCGCCGCGTGTGCACGACCGACGCGTTCGCGAGTGTGGCGAGCTTCATTTCAGGGCCTCGCCTTGGGCTCGGACCCGGCCGCGGCAGGGCCCTCGCGTGCGGCAGGGATTCCACGCACACGGGCTTGCAGCGCCGCGACGGCGCGTCCGGGCCAGCCCGCGGCGCGTGCGTCGAGCCAGCGGACGGGATACTCGAAGCGCTCCGCGCCCAGCGCGTGCTTGAACGAGGCCACGGCCCCGAGGCCGGTGCTCGCGCCGAGATTGAAGCGCCGTCGCCCGTGCGCGGCGGCCCATTCGATCGCCGACCAGAGGAGGAGCGCGAACGCCTGCGTCCGCCGTCCCTCGGCGTGCGTGCCGCTCCACCACGCGAACGTCTCGTGCGGGCCGTCGAGCGCGAGCGTCGCGGAGACGAGCCCGAGCGGCGATCGCAGCGTGAAGAGCCGCGCCACGGGGCCGCCCGCGGTGGAGGACGCCGCGAGCAGTCGCCGCGAGAGCTCGAGCGGCAGCGGCCGGTGCCCGGGCCAGTGGCGCGATTGCGCGAGGTGGAGCGCGTATGCCTCGTCGAGCGCGCCTGCGTCCTCCGCGAACACGTAGCCACGCGCCCGGGCGTGCTCGAGCGCCTGGCGCTGTTTCCTGTGGATCGCCGCGCGCGCTGCATCGGGCCCGCCCGCGAGCCGGACGAGCGCGGCCTCGATCCACCGCGTCTCCCCCGGAACGTGAGCGAGTGCCGCCTCGGCGGGCCGTGGGCCCTCGGGGCGGTAGCACGACCACGTTCCCCCCACCACCCCGTGCTCACGCGCGAGCCCCGCGAACGTGTCGGAGAGCGCCAGCTCGACGCGCGCGTGCGCCCCCGGCCGGGCCAGCGGTGCCGCGGGCAGGAGCCAGGGCAGCGCGTGCAGCCAGCGGAACGGACCGCGCCGCGAGACGATCACGGGAGCGCCGCCCGCGAGGAGGCCGTCCTCGTGGTGGACGAGCAGGCGCCACTCGAAGCCCGGCACGGCCGCCGCGAGCGCCTCCCACACGCCGGCACGGTGCGAGGGCGATGCCCCGGGGTCGCCGGCGACCAGGGCATCCCAGCCGGCCGGAACCCGGTCGAGCACCGCGGCGGCCCGCTCGCTCAACGCCGTCCCGCGGTGGCTTCGGGCGCGCGGTCCATGGAGCGGAGGGCTACCGCAGGACGACGACGCGCGATGTCGTCTCGGCGCCACCGCCCCGCACACGGACGAAGTAGATCCCGGGGCCGATCCGGTTCTGTTCGAGATCGCGGCCGTTCCACAGCACGCTACCGTTCGCAGGCGCGTGGAAGCGATGCACGATGCGCCCGTTCAGGTCGTACACCTCGCCATCGTACGACGTGGCCTGCCCCTTCACGCGCAGCTCGAAGCCGAGGCCGGTGAGCCAGGCCGGGTTCGGGTAGAGCGTCACGGCCAGCGAGCGGAGCCGCGGCGGGGCCGGCGGGACGAAGGACGGGTCGTAGCGATTGACCCCGCCCGCGCTGCCGATCCAGACGACGCCCGACGGGTCGACGTCGACCGCACGCCCCTCGAGGTCCGCGAGCGGAGAATTGTCCGGCGTGAAATCCGCGGGGAGCTGGCCGCGGCGATGCACGCGGAGGCCGCCGCCGGTGCCCACGTAGAGCGTGCCGTCGTTCGCGACCGCCATGGGGTGCATGCTCGCGAGCGACGGTGCCCCCGCGATGCGGAGCGTCGAGGCCTCCTCGCGGTTGCCCCGGTGGAAGCGATGCAGTCCGTTGTCGGCCAGGACCCAGACCGAATCGCCGTAGATCGCCAGCCCGAAGACGTTGAGCCGCTCCGTGTTCGGGACGTTTGAGAGCGTGATGCTCGACTCGGGCGCAGCCGGCACCTGGAACGTGGACAGGCCGCTGGTGCTGTACCCGATCCACATCTTGTTGCCGCGGTCGACCGCGAGCGCGCGGATGAGCCCGTTCCGGATCCCCGAGTAGTTGGTGCCATAATTGCGGATGAACGTGCCCGAGGTGTCGTAGGCGTCGAGCCCGAGCGGACTCCCGCCCGTGTCCCCGATGATGTCGGAGTCGAGGCCGAACCAGAGTCCGGTATGGGGCGCGGGGTTCAAGTCGGCGGCCGCCGCGTGCACGCAGGAGTGCAGGTGCACGACCGTCGGGTCGCCGCTCGCGAAGCGGATGTTGCGGAACCGCGGCGGATCGACCTCGTCGTCGAAGCGAGCGAGCGGGCCAGCCCACATGCCGATCCACTTGGTGCCGTAGGGATCGACCACCATTCCGGCCGGGAACGTGGAGTTCGTGTAGGTCGTGTCGGGGTCGCAGCCCGGCAGCGAGCAGGTGATGCCGCCCCGGAAGTTGCGCCACACCCCATCCCGGAGCCGGCCGACCCCCTCCCCGGCGAAGCAGCCGTACACGGAGCCGTTGGCCCACGCGATGTTGCGGCAGTTGTTGGGGCGAGCCCTCCTCGAGGAGTTGCTCGCCGAGGAACGCGAACACGTGCCCGGTCGGATCCGCCCCCACCTCGAGCCGCGGGCCATCGACGTTGTCCGTGGCGGGCGAGCCCACGAGCGGCGTCCACGCGCCGTCGCTCGAGCGGGCGAATACGCCGGCCAGCGTGGTCGCGAGCACGTGCCCGAAATCGTCGCGTAGCCGGCGCACGGAGACTGCTTCGACGGGGTTCGGGGGGCTTGGCGGGAAGTCGAGAACCCAGCGGCTCGCGAACGGGAACCAGCGGAAGCTCGTGAACACGGGCTGCGAGGTGTTCTGCGGGTTCACTCCGCTCGCGAGCGCCAGCACGTCGTGGCCGTTGGTCACCAGACCGCGGATCTCGCGCTCCTGGTTCGGGAGCGATCCGCTGACGGGCAATCCGAGGTCCACGAGCGTCCAGGGGACGAGCCCCTCCGAGATGCGAGCGATCTGCACGCCGGTGGGATTGCTGATCCAGAGCGTGTCGCCGGTCACCACGATCCCGTTGATCGAGTTGTTCGTGAACGGCGACCGCGTGCCCAGGTCCGGGACCGAGCCCGCGACCGTCTTGCCGTCCCAGAGCGCGAGCCCGCGCGTCGTGCCGATCCAGACGGTGTCGCCCTGCGCACGCAGCACGAGCGCCGAGTCCGAGGGCAGTCCGTCGAACCGGTTGATGAGCGACCAGCGGCCGTCGGTGTCGAGCCGGCTCACCCCCTTGCCCGGAACGGCGGCGAACAGGTTGCCGCTGCGATCGAACGCGATCACCTGGATGTTGTTCCCGGCGAGTCCGTTCGGCTCGCGCGTGATCGAGATCCAGGAATCGGTGGACCGGATGTAGCGCACGAGCCCGGCCTCGCCCGTCGCGAGCCAAACCGTGTCCCGCATGGCGATCAGGTCGTTACAGAACCGGGTGTGCAGGTAGGTGGTCCACTGGCCCTGGGCGTGGGAGACGGAGGCGAGCACGAGGAGCAGAGGCAGAGCGGGCATCATACGACGGGGCATACGTTCACTCCAGGCGGCCCAGCAGGTCGAGGAAACGGAGCTTCCACACCATCCACGCTGCCTCGAAGATGATCTTGCGATGCATCTTCGAAATGCCGGCGCGGCGATATGGGGATCTCCTTGATCCGGAACCCGCGCTTCCAGCAGCGGAACGAGATCTCGATCTGGAACCCGTAGCCCTCCGTCTTCACCCGCTCGAGCCGGACGCTCTCGAGCGCGCGCCGCCGAAAACACTTGAAGCCGCCGGTCGCGTCGGCGATCGGCATGCCCGTGATGACACGAGTGTACACGTTTGCCGAATACGACAGGATGAGGCGCGAGAGCGGCCAGTTCACCACCGTGACACCGTGCAGGTAGCGCGACCCGAGCACGATGTCGGCGTCTTTCGCGGCCTCGAGGAAATCGCCGATCGCCTCCGGATCGTGCGAGAAGTCGGCGTCCATCTCGAAGATGTACTCGGCCCCGTTGCCGAGCGCGAAGCGGAAGCCGTCGCGGTACGCCGAGCCGAGGCCCATCTTGCCCGGACGCTGGATCATGTGGACGCGCGGTGACTTCTCCTGCCACGCCTTCACCCGATCCGCGGTCCCGTCCGGAGAGCCATCGTCTACCACCAGCACGTCGAGTCCGTACGGGAGCGCGAGCAGGCGCTCGAGCAGCGCGTCGATGTTCTCCCGTTCGTTGTAGGTGGGAACGATGACCAGCTTCTCCATCACGCGGCCTCTCCCTCCACCCCCGCCATCGCCAACGGGGCGGGGCGTCGCTCGAGCCACCAGCCCGTGCCCATGAGCAGCAGTGCCAGGACCGCGCTGACGATCGAGAGCCAGAAGCCGGCCGTGAACGCCCCGGAGGCGAAGCGGAACTCCACGAGGTGGCGGCCGGCCGGGACCGCGACGGCGCGCAGCGCGTGGTCGGCCCGCAGGAGCTTCGCGGGCCTGCCGTCGACGGTGACCTTCCAGTCCGGGTACCAGAGGTCGGCGAGGCGGAGCACCGCCGGACGCAGCGCCTCGACCTCGACGCTCACCCGGTGGAGCGAATACTTCGTGATCGTCGCCGAGCCGGCGGGCTGGGCCGCGCCCGACGGGATGCCCGGGTCGCTCGTCAGGTACGTGAACACGGCGGGGTTGTGGACGACGGCGGTGACCGAGTCGATCACCGCGCGGCCCGTGTCCGGCACGACGCGCCATGCGCCGATCACCATGGCCCGCGGCATCGCGAGCCGGTACTCGTAGACGACCCCTGCGCTGCCCACGTAGACCTCACGCAGCGTCGGGAGCCAGCCGGTCGGGAAGTCGGTCGGCGACATCGGGCGCGAAACCACCCAGTAACGGGCGTTCAAGAGCGCGAGCCACGGCAGCTGGTAGTTCGCGCGCGCGTCCTCGAGGTCCTGGTAGAGCCGGGTCTTGGCGGACCCGCTCCGGGTAGAACCCCCGGAAGGACCCCGGCGGACCAGCCTTCTCGAGCCAGTCGATCACGTCGTCGCGGCCCGCCTCGAGATTGCGCGTCACCGGATCGCCGATCGTGGGCTGCATCACCGAGCGGCTGACCGGCCACAGCTCCACGAGCAGCAGCGCCAGCGCGACCACCGAGGCGAGCGCCACCGGGAACCGCCCGCGCCGAGCAAACCACACCACCACGACGATGCAGAGACCGAGAAAGGAAACCTTGCCGAGGTCGCGGCTGAACGCCGTGAATGCCTGACGCGCCGCCTCGCCGGGCAGCTGCGGATTGTGCCCGAGCGCCATGCTCACGTAGCCGCCGCGCAGGGACTCCGCGCCGAAGAGCCCGACGAGCCCCAGCACGCCGAGCGCGATCGCGGCGCCGGCGACGAGCTTGTCCAGGATGTCGCCCTTCCCCTTCGCCGCGCCGACCGTGATGAGCGCCCCCCAGCCCCACGCGGCCGCCATGGCCATCGCGAGCTGGAAAAGCACCAGCACCATGACCGGGATGCGGAACTTGTTGAACAGCGGCAGGTAATGGTAGAGGAAGCCGTAGAGCGGAAAGTTGTGTCCCAGCCCGACGAGCAGAGCGAACACCGCGAGCACGCCGCAGAACCAGCGCGCCACCCCGTCGCCGGCATCCCGGGCCACGAATCCGCACAGCGCGAGCAGCGCCACGACGATGCCGATGAAGCCGTTCGGATAGTCCGTGAATGGCATTCCGCCCCAGTAGGTGGCGCCGCCGAAGCCGACGAAGTTCGGGAACACGATGCTCGGGAGCTCGTAGAGCGCCATGCTCCACCCGGTCGCGTAGTCGAACGGCGCGCCGCCGTTCGCGGACGATCCGCGCATGGACCATTGCGCGTAGTCGCGCAGCGGCAGGTTGTAGACGCCCGCGACCCCGAACGCGAGCGCCGCCGCGCCGCCCAGGGCCGCGGCGCGGACGAGCACGCGCTGGAGCTCCTCCGGCGGGCGGGCGACGGCGGCGAGCGAGACCAGGGCGTAGAGCCCGATCGCGAGCCAGGTGTAGAAGCAG
>WNFM01290309.1_pt3 | contig 10715 bp, 13 predicted proteins | sample 5400271 | NCBI WGS metagenome assembly WNFM01 (sample SAMN13153352, study PRJNA577476) | soil metagenome | isolation source: 60 cm saprolite on Douglas fir-dominated hillslope | place: USA:California | collected 2013-09-17 | reverse complement strand
TTCGACGCGCGCGCCGCTATTCGTTAGGTCACGAACAACGCAATCGAGCAGCGAAGATGTCCCAAGGACGAACTTCGCGCCTTTGAGCACACGCAAGCGCGGAATTTCACGGCGTTCCGACATGCATAATTCCCTAGAATTTGACCCAAACTAAAATACAAAGGTCGGCAATAACTTAAGATCGGTTGTTGCAATTGAAGCAATTATGCAAGCACATTTTTAATCAGACGAGTTCGTGTCGCGCCAACCGAACCTGCCGCTGGCCCCCGGCTACAACAATTGCGCTTTCGTTCTGAAGGCGGTGGTCGGCCAGCAGCTTTCGGGCGTCCTGGGCCTTCTGGGCTTGGGCGCGAGGCCTACGGTGTGGGTGGAACCAAGGCCCATTTCCCGCGGCTTGGCCGGCGAGCATGTAGCCGAAAATCCAAGACTTAGTGCCGGCCTTGCTAATACGAAGGTAGAGGCCTCCCCCATCCGCACGGAGGCCGGGCGTGGTTTCACGGGTGACGCGGAGGACAGTTAGGCGCTCGAATGTTCGTGCCACTTTCGACGCCCAATGCGCCCGCCTGACTTCCGTCCCGCAAATCGCTCCACAAGGCGTTCGCGAATTGTATCGAACGGTGAGGAATGCAGGCAACGCGAAAGCTCGGAAAAGCCCATTATCATCAGTGAGTTATCCAAATGATGGCGAACAGGAGCGAATATGGTACTGGCGGAGACGGGGGGAATCGAACCCTCGATACGCCTTTGGAGCGTATAACGGTTTAGCAAACCGCCGCCTTCAGCCACGTCTCCGTCGTGCAGAAACAACGCGTTAGCATGCGTAATGGCAAGCTGAAAGTTGAAATTGCCACCGGATTGCCACCACGACAGTGCGTGTTTGTTCTTACTCCGTCCTGATCCGCGCTCCGTCCTGATCCGCGCGAACATTTTCTCGACTGCCTGCGCCGCCAGATCGTCGGTGTTGGCGTAGAGAGGTCCATAGACGCTGAGCGTGATCGAAGGGCTTGCGTGTCCTAGTCGGCGACTGATCGTCAAGATGTCAACGCCCGCGGCGATCAGACTCGATGCATGTGTGTGACGCAGCGCGTGCAGACTGATTCGCCGCCCGATAATTTTGCTCGCGCGCAGCCAGTCGTTTGTCAGTGCGTTCGGTTTGCGCGGTGAGCCATCCCACATGGTGAATACAAGATCATCCGGTGCACTGCGGCCAAGGCGTCGCCTTCTGTTCTTGCTGAGCACAACACGCGGCACGGTTTATAAGCAGGGCGAAGAATCTCCGCTAATGGTTTGGAATCGTCATGGCGCAGCTCCTGGTTCTCGGCTTCCAGTTCGATCACGCGCAGGGCATCACGGCTCGGTTCGGATGGCGGGATTTCCAGTTCGGATTGTCGTCCGGCTTTGCAAGGACAGCCGGACCTAAAGCCGGCCAATAAGCCCTCAAAGTGCGTGGCCTCGCTTTTTTAATTCCTCGCGCATATTCGCGATGACCTGGTCGGACAAACGGTTCGCCCAATCCTGCGCAAATTTCAGAACCTCTTCGCCAACCTTCGATTGTTCACTAATCAGTTTTCCGCCGAGCGGTGACTTGTAGAATGCCAATAATTCTTTGAGCTCCGCTTCGGTGAAGTGGAGCGCATATAGTTTGGCCACCTCGGCGGTTAACTCATCGAAGCGCGGCGCGAGGTCGGCGCGCATTTTGACGGCGATCTCATTGAGGTCCTTGCTCAGACCAGGGTTCTGCTGAAGAAGCAAATTTTTGGCCTGCCCGACCACACCGGGGATCAGCGGATTAAAGAGCGTTGTGGCGCCAGTGACATTGACGATTTCCTTAGCAGTCTGAATGGCTGCGACAGATGCCTGTTGCGCGTGGACGGCTGTGCCGAAAGCGACCAGCGCCAAGGCGAGTGCGAGCCGCCTGGCGGCGCTTGTAACGACCTCTATGACTTTCATCTTCGAAACTCCATCTAGCTCGAGATATCAGGACCTTTCGACAATCTTTACGCCGTCCGGTCCGCCAATTATGGCCATCTGCGCAAGGCCAATAAACAGGCCGTGCTCCATTACCCCGGGAACACCCGAAAGCGCATGCGCCAATGCAGCCGGATCGTCAATCCGGCCCAGCGCGGCGTCGATGACCCAATGACCACCATCCGTGACGAAAGCATGGCCAGCCTTGCCGCGCCGCAACGTCAATTGACCGGTGCGCTGTAGTGCGCCAATCGCTTTTTCCACGCCGCGTTGAGTAGCCGCCAAGCCGAAAGGTGCCACCTCAACCGGTAGCGGGAATTGGCCGAGCGTGGCGACGCACTTACTTTCGTCCCATGTGGGTGCTGAAAATGCGCTGCACCGCGCTTGCTGGTCCTTCGGTCGGTTTTCCACCTATATCGCTGACATGTTGTTGCGCGTGCGTAATTCCCGCGGCAGGCCAAGAAACGCGCCTGCTGGTTTCATTCAGCCCTGTCGTCCGACCGATGCGCAGCGTCCGCCGCGCGGCGAGGGCTGGGTGCATGAACTCAAGCATGACGGCTACCGGCTAGCTTTGTTTTGCTACCTGTCGAAAATTTCAAGGCCCTGGGGCTGCCGTGTTCGCGATGCTAGCTTTCCGCCATGCCACGCAAATCCCGCGCCGCGTTTTCCATAACCGCCGTTGATGGACGGCCTTCCCGGCTGCAACTGCCTGCGACCTTGAGCCGAGCGGAGCGCGCGATTTTTGTTGCCACCGTCACCGCCTGCAAGCCTGAGCACTTCCGCGAGACGGATCTGCCGCTGCTGTGCCGCTATGTCGAGGTGATCGCGCCGTCGAATCGTGCGGCCAAAGAATTGCGCACAGACGTCCGCACCGGGCGAGTGGCTGGCCACGCAGGAGCGCTTGGTGAAGCTGCTGGTCACGTTGGGCCGTCAACTGCGGCTGTCGCCGATGGCACGGCAACCGGACAACCCGAGCCCACCACCGCCGACACACGGCAACGACGCCGCTGCGTCGGCTTACGAGCGAATGAGGTTGCAGCAATGACGAAGAAAGATCGCGCCGCGCTCACGTTGGCGCTTGAACAATGCCGCGCCGAAAAGGGTGTTCACGCCGAACAGATAGCGGACAAGTTGCGCGACGACGGCTTCGAAGAGTTTTGCCAATGTCCGCTTTACCCCCGAAAGCGGACATTCCCGAGCCACCGATGAATGTCCGCTAAGTGCCAATAGCGGACATCGCGCTTCTCATTCGAAGACTTCGTCGGCGCGGCCAATCAACGTGTTGGGGACGGTGATGCCCAGCGTCTTGGCAGTCTTTAGATTGATGTACAGCTCAACTTTCGCGGCCTGTTGGACCGGCAGTTCGGCGGGCTTGTCTCCCCTGAGAATCCGGCCAGTATAAATGCCGGCGAGGTGGTATGAGGCTGCAGCATCTGATCCGTAACTCAGCAGGCCTCCAGCCGCAGCAAACTCTCGATACTGGAAAATTGCAGGCACGGCGTAGCGGACCGTCAGCGCGGCGAGCTGCTCGCTGTAGCTAGAGAAGAATGCCCCGCCGCTGATTACGAGTCCGCCTACCCGCAACTCGGCAAGTTCTGCAAAGATAGCGTCGAAGTCACCTTCGCTGCGGGCATTCACGACATGCAACTCCAGCCCGAAAGTACGGGCGGCCGCTAGCATCTCACTCGTTGTGGTTCCCGCAATGGCGGGATCGGCCGGATTGACGAGGAGCGCCATGACGCGCGTCATGGGAAGCAGCTCGTGCAGCAATTCTAGCCGCTTCGGCGCTACCTCCAAGTTTGTTTGAGTGATCCCCGTGACGTTGCCGCCTGGCCGGCTGAGGCTGACGACGAGGCCGAGCCGGACGGGGTCGCTGCCCGTTTCGAATATGATCGGAATGGTCGCGGTCGCAGCCTTTGCCGCGACCGCCGCCGGCGTGCTGGTCGCAGCAATCACGGCAACCTGCCGACGAACTAGATCGGCCGCCATCGCCGGCAACTGATCGTTCTGGTCGTCCGCCCAGCGGTATTCGACCACAACATTGTGGCCGTCAACGTAGCCCATTTCGCGCAGCCCTCTGAGGAAAGCCGCCAGTTGTCGCTTATACCTTTGTGCAGAAGCCGCGTTGATAAACCCGACTACCGGCATTCCGGGCTGCTGCGCACGCGCAACAAGCGGCCAGCCAACTGCCGCCCCACCGAATAGCGTGATGATATCGCGTCGTCTCATTGCCGCCCCTGAGCGTTAACACAGGCCATCGTATTGGATTAAACAGCCGCTCTGAAAGGGGGCCAATGTCTGCTTTGGGTCAAAAGCAGACATTTTGCGATGCGGAAGCCACGTCCGCTTTACCCCCGAAAGCGGACATTGATCGGCGGCTCGGGAATGTCTGCTTTGTGCCAATAGCGGACATAGTCCTAGGCAATGTCAGCGGTTAAACCAGCGACACAATCGTTCCGGTGCAAGCGGCCTGTTTGATCGCATCGATGACGCGAAGATTTTGCAGTCCATCACGTGCCGTAACCACCGGATCGCCCTCCCCACGGATGACCGCGCAGAAATTCTCAAGCTGCCTTTCCAACGGGTCGGCACGCAGGACTTCCACAGTCTCGCTCTGAAACGGCTTCGACCACGAGCGTTCAGCGGAATTGGCGTAGGTCTTCAGCCGCATCGTGGGAATCGCCAACGAGCCGTCAGTGCCGGCGACGACATAGCAATCTTCATCCGGATAGGCCGAAAAGCTTGCGTCCTCTTGCGTCGTTTGCTCCCAGCTCCGCGGCACCGCGGCTGTGTCAGACAACATGAATGTTCCCAACGCGCCATTGGCAAACCGCAAACTGATGGCCGCTGTATCCTCAACCTGGAACCCGCGGACGGCGTTGGACGCAAAAGCTTGAACTGCGGTTATCTCGCCGCACAGCGCACGCAAATTTCCAATTTCATGAACCATATTAATCAAGATCGGCCCACCCCCAGGCTCGCGGCGCCAGGGACCGTCATCGAAATAACGATCGGGCTTGCAGAACATCTCGGTGCCGACCACGGCGACCAATCGCCCAAGGCGGCCGCTACGCACCACGGCCGCGGCCTTTTCAATGATCGGATTGTGCTGCCGATGATGACCGGTCAACAGCCTGACATTGGCGGTCTCCGCAGCCTCGCACAGCCGTTGCCCGGCGTCGACTGAATCAGCGAGCGGTTTTTCGATCAACGCCGGAACGCCGGCTGCGATGCAGACCAAGCCGTGTTCGAGATGCAAACTGTTGGGCGTGGCGATAATGACACCATCGGGCTGTTCATGTGCAAACAGATCGGTCAGGGACGAAAAGAGTGGAACACGCGAATAGCTCGCGACATCAGCCGCGGCAGATGCCGGGTCGACAATCGCGGCAAGTTGGCAATGGCGGCTTCGTAAGACCAGATCGATGTGCCGCCGGCCGATAGCGCCGGGCCCCGCAACCGCTATGCGCAACCGTTGCGTCGCGATCAAATCCGAGATTCTGCGACACCGCGCGCCAGCCGGGACTGGGCATTGAGCCGGATCGGAGCGTTGACAGCGCCAAAGCCTCTGTAGCCGCGCCGTTCCACGATTTCGAGAAAGAACAGATCCTTGAAGCTCTGCGTGTAGACTTGCAGGTATTCGCCGTCGCCGTCTTTGTCGTAGAGAATATTATTGGCTTTCAGGGCCTGCAGCCGATCGGCCGACATGCCGACCCGTGCCTCGAGGTCGTCGTAGTAATTTGCAGGAATGCTCAGCAGCGTTATGCCATTTGCCTGCAGTCGCGCAACCGTCGCAATGATATCGTTCGTTGCAAATGCGATGTGCTGAACGCCCGAGCCGAAATATTCGTTTAAGAACCGCGACGACTGAGTGCGCTGGCTTTGCGAGGCGTTCAACGCGATATGCAGCGTCCCGTCGGCGGTCTCGACCACCTGGCTGCGCACGATGCCGCCCGGATCGGTAATATCGACCTGCGGCGTCTTTCTGACATCGAGCAGTGATGTGTAGAACAAAAGCCACGATAAAACGTCTTCATAATGCATAGATTGCGAGATGTGATCGACGACCGTAAGTCCGCCGCTGGCGCTCTTCTTCGGCGCGTCGATCCGCTCGAACTCGACATCCCAGACTTTGGCGAGTTTGCTAGTCTGATCGAGAAAATAGACCAAACTGCCGCCCACACCCCGCACGGCCGGAATCTCCAATTCGCCGGGTCCGACTTTTTGACGGAACGGCGTATCGCACAACTTTTCGGCGCGATCGAGGGTGGCTGCGGCGTTTTCTACTTTCAAACCGATGGCGGCGACCGAAGGCCCGTGCGTGATGTAGTGCGAATGCGCGAAGCCCTCTTTTTCCTTGTTGATGACCAGGTTGATCGAACCTTGTGTCCAGCGCGTCACCGCCTTTGCCTTATGCTGCGCGGCTTTCTGAAAGCCTAGACCGGAGAGAAATTGCGCCAATTCATCGGCTGATCGGTCGTCCACCGCGAATTCGATAAATTCAATCCCGAGGCATTTGGAGCGCGGCGGCATCGCCGGAATGCCAAGCGAGACAGCGCCGCTCTTTCCGCGTAACTGGTCCATTAGATAGATCAGTGAACGCTGACCATCGACGGCAACCGAGCGCGGCGAGCCGGCGCGAAATTGGTCGTTGAAGATCTCCAGGGAGAATTCACCGTCATATCCGGTGTCCAGCACAGCTTCCATGAAGTCGACGAGCGGCATGTCGCCTTGCCCCGGAAAGCAGCGGAAGTGACGGCTCCAGGACAAAAGGTCCATGTCGAGCCAGGGCGCATCCGCAAGCTGAACTAAAAAAATGCGATCGCCAGGGATGGCATGCAGCGGCTTTAGGTCCGTCTTGCGCGCATAAGTGTGAAAGGTGTCGAGGACAAGGCCAATTGCAGGATGATCTGCGCGCCGCACCACCTCCCAGGCGTCACGATAGTCGTTTATATGGCGTCCCCAAGCGAGCGCCTCGAACCCGACGCGCAAGCCGCGTTTTGCAGCCCGCTCGCCAAGCTCACGAAAATCCGTGGCGGCGCGGTCGATGCCGCCGACTGACTCAGGCGAAACATTGCTGCAGACCATGAGCAGCTCGCACCCAATATCGTGCATCAGGTCGAATTTGCGCTCAGCGCGATCGAACGTGCGCACGCGTTGCGCATCCGGCATTCCCTCAAAATCGCGGAACGGCTGAAACGTGACCACTTTCAAGCCCAAGTCGGCCACCTCCTTGGCAACGTCGGCGGGTGTGCCGTTGTACGAAAGCAAGTCATTTTCAAAAATTTCGACACCGCGGAATCCGGCCGCAGCAATCGCCTGAAGTTTTTCGCTGAGTCCTCCACTGAGACAGACCGTGGCAACTGACGTCTTCATGGACCTTGCCCTCCGATTCCCAGCGCGGGATCACATTTCTTCAGTCATTGCCGCATCGCGCGCAGTCGCCGCAGTCGCAAACGTGCGATGCAGGCGCGCAAGATCAGGCTCGATGCCAGTAAAGAGCCGGAGTGCTTCGACCGCTTGGTGCACACACATTCCCCCGCCATTCATCACGCGGGCTCCCTTCGCGGTAGCTGCCCTCATGAAAGCCGTTTCGAGGGGCGTATAGATGACATCGGCAGCCCAATGGGCCTCTGTCAGCGCCGAAACCGGCACCGGGTTGCCGGGAAAGCCACGCATACCGACCTGTGTCGCGTTAACGACGCCGTCTGCCATCGCGATATCGCGTTCGAGAGCGCTCGTGACGCGGCAGCGCGAACCGCCGTAATGTTTTGCCAGATCGGCCGTTAGTGCATCTGCGCGTACGCTGTCGCGGTCATGGATGACGAGGCATCCAACGTCTAAATCCATCAAGGCAAACGCGACCGCGCGCCCGGCGCCACCCGCGCCGACCAGCACGACCGTTGCGCCGCGGGCGCTGTCGCCTCCGAAGGTTTCCTCGAAACTATGGCGCCACCCGCGCCGATCAAAGTTATAACCGGTCATACGACCGTCAGGCGTAAACGCGACGGTATTGATCGCGCCGACCTGTCCTGCCTCAGGGTCCACCGCATCAAGCAGTGCGATGACGTCTTGTTTGAAGGGATAGGTGATGTTTGTGCCGGCAAATCCGGTGGTCTTGAGCGCCTCGAGCAGTTTAGGGAGCCGCCGCTCCAGCAGACGATCGACGTCCATCAAATGATAGAAGCCATTGATTCCGACGGCCGCGAAGGCGTCGGCAAAAAGCGCGGGCGACAACGACCCCATGATGTTCGCGCCAATCAATCCGATCAGCATTCTGGGCTGTATCATGTTACGCGCTCCGGCGTTGCCAAGCCCCCGCCGAGGAAAAGCTGGGCGATCCGTGGGTCCACGAGAACATTCGCCGCTGTGTCTTCAATGCGGGTCTGCCCTTGTTCCAGCACCAAACCGTAATCGGAGATTTGCAGGGCTTGCTTCGCGTTTTGCTCAATAAGCAGGATCGTCACGCCCTTTTCGCGCAGCGACATCAAGATACCGAAGACCTCTTGCACCATCAGAGGAGAAAGGCCGATCGACGGCTCGTCAATGAGAACGAGCTTGGGGTCGAGAAGCAGACCACGCGCCACTTCAAGCATTTTCTGCTGGCCGCCCGACAGGGTCGAAGCCTGAGCATCGGCCTTCTCCTTCAGCATCGGAAACCGCTGCATGATGGAATCCAGGCGGTCGGAGAGACGGCTATGATCGGACAATGCCACGCCGCCAAGCTCCAAATTGTGACGCACGCTCAGTTCCGGAAAGATGTTGCGACCTTGCGGGATGTAGGCGATTCCAATATCGAGAATTTGCCGGGGTGAGAAATTCGTAGTGGGGCGGCCATCGAATGTGATCGTGCCGGTGCGCACCGGCAGCAAGCCGAATACCGTCTTGAACAAAGTCGATTTACCGGCGCCATTTGGGCCGATCACGGTCGTAATGGCGCCGCGGTGAATACCGGCGGTGGTGCCGTTGAGGATCGTCATCTTGCCGTAGCCCGCAAAAATCTCATCGAGAACGAGGATCGGCGCGGTTTCATTCATGGGCGTGCCGATCCGTGTCCAAGATAAGCGTCGATTACCGCCGGGTTGCGACGTATTTCGTGCGGTGCGCCTTCGGCGATAATTCGCCCCTCCGCCAAGACCAGCACTCGCGTGCATAACGCCATGACGAATTCCATCTGGTGTTCGATCACGACGAAAGTGGCTTTGCGCTCTGCATGGTAAGCCTGCAGCCGTTCGCGCAAATTCGCGAGCATCGTCAAGTTGACCCCGCCGGCGGGCTCGTCGAGCAAGACCAGCCGCGGTCCGGCCATGAAAGCCATTGCGGCATCGAGCAGTTTTTGCTGGCCATAGCTCAGCATCCCGGCCTGGTCGTCCGCCAAATGCGACAGACGAAAGAACTCGATCATCTGACAAGCCGCATCGCTAAGCCCCGCATCTGCGCGCCCGAAAAGGCGTGTATACATTGACCCTTGATGTTCCTGGCCGGCGAGAATGAGATTGTCGCGAACCGAAAGCTGCGGGAACACTTGCAGCAATTGAAACGTCCTGCTCACACCCAGACGGTTGAGCTCACACGGACGCATGCCGGTCGTCGGACCGCCGCTCGGCAGCAATTGGCCAAGTACACAGTTAAATAGCGTGGATTTTCCCGATCCGTTCGGCCCGATAATGCCCAGAATTTCACCTTCGCGGACCTCGAATGACACATCGTCGACCGCCGTGATGCCGCCAAAGGTTTTGCGCAAGTTGGAAACCTGGAGAATCGGGGTCATGGGCTGACTCGTTCGGCGCCCGGTGCCATCCTTTCGGGATCGCACCGCGCCGTCGCCACCTTGATCGCCCGCTCGATCATTCCGAGCACGCCGTAGGGACAGAATGCCATCATCGTCATCACCAGCGCCGCATAGACGATGAGGTAGTAACCTTCCGTAATGCGCATCCACTCCGGCAACAGGACCGAAATCAACGTGCCGACAAAGGGGCCCATGAAATATCCGCTGCCGCCGACAATCACCATCAGCAACAGATCGAACGACCGTTGCAGCCCAAATGAGCTCGGCTCGATAAATTGAACCAGGGGCGCAAATAGCGCGCCGGAAAGGCCACCGAGGCTTGAGCCGATGGCAAAGGCCATCAGCGTGTAGCGGCGGGTATCGAGGCCGAGCGACTGCGCGCGAATGGGGTTTTCCCGCAGCGCGACAAAGGCGCGGCCCCAGGGAGAACGCAACATCCACCAAGTGGCCGCCGCCAGCGCCGCCAGCATGCCGAGGCTGAAGAAATAGAAATTGATGGCCGTGTTGGTGGACCAGCCGAAAAATGTCGGCCGCGCGATCGCGTTGATTCCATAAATACCGTTGGTCAACCATTGTTCGTTGCGCAAGAACAGGAATACCAGCGTCGTGAAGGCGAGCGTCACGAAGGCGAGATAATGATGCCGAACGCGTAGCGCCGGATAGCCGAGCAACCACCCAATCGCGAAACACAACAAGCCGGCGGCAATAAAGGCCAGCGGATAGGGAACACCCGCCTGGGTCATCAGCGCGAGGGTATAGGCGCCGATCCCGACAAACGCGCCTTGCGCCATCGAAACCTGGCCAGCATAGCCGAGCGTCAGGTTAAGACCGATTGCAGCGATCGTGAGAACCGCCCACATCGAAATCAGAAAGATGCCGAACGGTTTGAGGAAGAACGGCGCCACAATGGCAAGAATGGCGGCAACGCCAACCGTGATCACTCCGGTGCGGTTCA
>WNFM01353891.1_pt1 | contig 10718 bp, 7 predicted proteins | sample 5400271 | NCBI WGS metagenome assembly WNFM01 (sample SAMN13153352, study PRJNA577476) | soil metagenome | isolation source: 60 cm saprolite on Douglas fir-dominated hillslope | place: USA:California | collected 2013-09-17 | reverse complement strand
TTTTGCCGCTGGAATTCAAAACCGGTGAAAACCGCGAGACGCTCGGCTTGACCGGCAAGGAAACGTTTGAGATTACCGGGGTCACCGCGCTTTCACCGCGCATCGAGATTCGCGTGACAGCGCTGAGCGACAATGGAAGCGCAAAAAACTTTACCGTGGTCGCGCGCGTCGATACGCCGGAAGAGGTGCTGTATTACCGGAACGGCGGGATTTTGACCTACGTGCTGCGGCAGATGATTTAGAGCTTTCTCACCGATAGCACTTTGGCTCCAGCGACGCCTGGAATTTGTGCCGAACGGCCGACCCTTGGCTGTGATCCATGGATTATCTTTTCTTGCTTCGCTAATTTCGCCACGTCCGCGGAAATTGAAGAAAATTCTGCCGCGTTCTAAGATGCGCTGGCAGGATGGCGTTCGATTCGTGGTTCGGTTCGTAGCTTAAATGTGAGCGAGGTCGATGTGATATATCGAGTTTTCGTTTGTGCCGTACTGCTTTGGATCTTTGCAAGTGCAACGATGTCACAGCAGGCGGCACCGCCAGAGCAGGTGACGGCGATCAAGGCCGGGCATGTCATCGACGTGGAAAATAGTCGCGTATTGGAAAAGCAGATCATTTTGCTGCGCGGCAAGAAGATTGAAGCGATTGGCGGCGATGTAAAGATTCCAGTTGGAGCAAAGATTCTCGATCTTTCCACCAAGACCGTGCTGCCGGGCCTGATTGATTGTCATACGCATCTGGCAGACGGCGATCAAAAACTAAACGCCGATCCGTTCAATCAGCTCAGGCGCACGGCATCGCAGGTGGCACTGGAGTCTGTGCCAAACGCCCGAGTCACGCTGGAATCGGGATTCACAACCGTACGAGACGCTGGAGTCTACCGCGCCTTAAACGACCTAGCTCTTCGGGACGCCATCAATAAAGGCTACATCGTGGGACCACGCATGTTTGTGGCCGGGGCGTACATCACGATTACCGGGGGCGCAGGCGCGATGACCGGTCAGGCGCCCGATGTCAGACTTCCCTGGGACCTACACTATGGAGAAGCGAACAGCCCGTGGGAGGTTCGCCAGAAAGTTCGCCAACTGGCGCACGATGGAGTCGACCACATCAAGATGCTTTCGACCGGGGCGGTGCTGACTCACGAAAGCAATCCCAACTCCCTGGAATTCACGCCGGAGGAATTGCAGGCCGGAGTCAGCGAGGCGAAAAACTTTGGCTTGCGGGTGATGGTTCACGCTCACGCTTCGGAGGGAATCAAGAATGCGATTCGCGCCGGTGCCGCGTCGGTCGAACATGCGGAATTGATCGACGATGAAGGCATCGCGCTGGCCAAAGAACATGGCACCTATCTGGACATGGACATCTACGACGAGGAATGCATACAAGGAGAAACCAGGCCGGCGGATTTCCTGGAACACGATCAGGGATTGGGTGAGATGCAACGGCACAACTTCACCAAAGCATTAAAGGCGGGAGTAAAGCTGGTCTTTGGCACCGACTCGGGTGTTTGTCCTTACGAGTATTCCGTTCGCCAGTTTGCGTTCATGGTGAAGTACGGCATGACGCCGATGCAGGCGATTCAATCCGCGACAATCAATGCCGCGGATCTAATTGGCAAGCCGGAGCAGTTTGGTTCGTTGCGCGCCGGAAAATTTGCGGACATCATTGCGGTCGATGGCGACCCGATCGCGGATATCCGGCAGCTCGAACACGTAACGTTTGTGATGAAGGAAGGCGTGACATACAAACAGTAACAGAACTTTATTTTTTCATGGCCAGCGGCCTTGGCGTATTTCGCAAGCGGGTGATCCACACTCGTATGCAGACGGTGACTCCGATGATTAGTCCGAGTCCGACGATAAAGACATAAAGACTGATCACTCCTGTTGCCAAGTCTAGCGCCTGCTTCCATCCCATAGAAGCGAAGATCCATGCGAACAAAGCCGCAAAAAGAATCGGACCCAGGCTGGCCAACGTGGCCGCGGCGAAACCGGCGACGATCCCGTAGAGAACGACTCCGGCCATTCGACCAGCGCTATTTCTCATTGAACGAAATTACCATTAAGAAGAGCATCGAACTGATGTCGAGCATAACGCGGGTGCTTGGGTTTAACCGCGTGAAGCGACGCTTTGAGCTCGGAAGTAAAACAAGAAAAGAACAACGCCGAGCAAAACGGACACTAGGCTAGCGGCCTGCGCGTTGGACATGCCGAAGAATGAGCGAGGGTTCAGGCGGATCATTTCGACGAGAAAGCGCGCGATTCCGGTGAGCACGAGATAGCCGCAGAAAACGAGGCCGGCGGATTTTTTCTGCTTAAGAAAATAAGCACCGAACCGCCACAACACGTAAGCAATCAGCATCCACGCAAAAAATTCGTAGAGTGGCGTGGGATGCACGCGTTCATCGGTTGGGACGACACCATTCGGAAAGCTCATGCCCCACGGAAGAGTTGTTGGAATTCCGTAGTCGCCATCCCCACTGAGCAGGCAACCGATGCGGCCGATAGCGTAGCCGACGGCCGCAGCTGGACTGCAGGCGTCGAGAATTACGAGCGTCGGAATTTTTTCGCGCCGCGCGAGAATTAACAGCGCCGCGAAGCCTCCTAGAAATCCACCGAACCAGGCGAATCCGAAGCGGCTGATCAGCAGCGGCCAGGGGTCCGCGAAAAATTCGGCGGGCGATTCCAGCAGGTGATAAACACGCGCGCCAACGATACCCGCGAGACCGGCGATGCCGATGATCAGGAACGCGTCGGAGTGGATCGCTCGGCGCTGAAAGTCAGCTTGCAGAATGTAAGAAGCGACCAGCAATCCAGTAGCGACCATCAAGCCAAAAGTAGGGAGTGTGAGCGGGCCGAGATGAAGGTAAGGGATCATCTATATTGGAAAATATTCGCCAGAAAAGTATACACGACGGGCTTAGGAACTCTTGACCTCGGCGGCAGGACGAAGCGAGTGCAACGCTGCGCCGATTAAGAGCCAGACGGCTAGCGCGACCCATTCCGCCTGCGAGAAGTGTCCGGGGAATTTCGGAATGAGCTTCATGCTGACGAGCAGCAACGCCACGACGGCGCCTGTCGCGGCAACAATTCGCACTCGAAAACGCGATTCGACCAACAAGAGCGACAGGCAGGCCACAAACCACCCGGCGGCACTGGCCATTGAGCCAACTTCGGTGACCGGCACCAGCAGAGCGTCACCGAGAAAAAGCGCGACCAGTGTAGCCCCGGTCGCCGCCAAAATCGCCACCGAGGGTGTCTGAAAGTCCTGATGAATCGTCGCGAAGGCACCGGGAATCGTGCGGCGCCTGCCAAAAGAAAAAATCAGGCGGGTGGACGCCACAAAATTCCCGTTAAAGCACTGCAACAGACCAAACATCGCTGCGACCAGAATCAGTCTTACGGGCCATTGCGAACCGGTAGCTTGCCCGAAGGCAGCGGCGGTGGCAAAGCGCTTTCCCAGCAGCGACGGCCACGGCGCGGCAAAGGACACCGCGGCAATCGCCACCACGTAGAACCCCACGCCCACAAAAAGAGCAAGCACTATCGCGCGGAAGAAATCCTGCGAACGAAAATCCGTGTGCGCCTCCTCGGCGGCTTTCGGCACCGATTCGAATCCTGTCACGAAGTACGGCACGATTTGCAGCACCAGAAAAATGGAAACCAGCGGTGCGGTGGAAAAGCTCGGGCGAAAATTTGCAATTGAGCCATGTGCTCCGCTGGCGATAGCGACCACGCCAAAAAGCAACAAAACGACCGTAGTCGCCCAGCCTTGAAACCGAGCACTGCCACGAATGCCGCGATAATTCAGCACGCCGAGAAACAAGGTCATCAGAATTCCCAGCAACAGCCGCGGCAAGAAAACCGGCTGTCCTGCGATTCGGTAGAGTTCGAACGAATTGAGTGATGGAATCAGGTAGCCCGCAAGCTTGCCGACGGCCACCGCTTCCCACGGACACACAATGAAATAGGCAAGCAGCATGATCCAGCCGGTGAAATAGCTGACGATTGGCGGAAACACTTGCGCAGCGTAGGCTGCTTCCCCAGCGGCATCCGGCAGACGCTTGACCCATTCTCCATAAACATACCCGACAGGTAGAAGAATGAGCCCGCCGATGGCAAACGCGAGCATTGCCCCGAACGGCCCGCCGCGGCCGAGCCAGTCGTCCATCAAGACCAGCCAGCCGGAACCGATCATGGTACCGAAGGCCAGCGCGAAGTAATCCCGCAGGCCCAATTTGCGTGCAAGAAGAATCATCGTGGAAGCGACATTGTGGAACGGGGATTGTAGCTGGGTTCGCCGGGAGCCGCCATCACGGATTGGGCAAAAAGACGTTTGGAAGAAACGGTGGCCGTACTACACTCTGGGACGCCATGAAATTCAAAAAGCTGGTAAGAGAAACGGCCAAAATCGCTGAGCCATATCGGATTAGCAAGGGCAAGGATTTCCGCCTGAAGGATTACGACCCGGCGGATACCGGTGGAATGAATGACCAGGCGAAAGCGCAAAAGCTGCTGGAGCAGAGCGTGCATCTGCTCTCCCATTTCCAGGAGAGGCTATACGCCCAGGATCGTTGGGCAGTGCTGATGATTTTTCAAGCGATGGATGCGGCGGNNCGGAATCAATCCGCAGGGATGCAACGTGACGGCGTTCAAGGCTCCTTCGCAGGAAGACCTTCAGCACGGTTATTTTTGGCGTGCCAACAAAGCGGCGCCGGAACGCGGAAAAATTGGTATTTTCAACCGGTCTTATTACGAAGAGGTTTTGGTGGTGCGGGTACACAAGGAATTGCTGGAGGCACAGCATCTGCCGGAGGAATTGACGCGAAAACATATCTGGGAAGAGCGCTTTGAGGACATCAACAATCACGAAAGGTACTTGGCGCGAAACGGCGTGGTGGTGCTGAAGTTTTTTCTGCACGTTTCCAAGGGAGAACAGAAGAAGCGCTTTCTGGAGCGCCTGGAGATGCCCGAGAAAAATTGGAAGTTCTCGATGGCCGATGTGAAGGAGCGCGGTTACTGGAAGGAATATCAAAAAGCGTACGAAGAGATGATCCAGAACACCGCGACCAAATCTGCGCCCTGGTACGTGGTTCCCGCGGATAATAAATGGTTTACGCGGCTGGCGGTGGCGTCAGCAGCGATTGACGCCATAAATCAGTTGGACCTGCAATTCCCGGAAGTGGATAAACAAAAGAGGAAAGAGCTGGCCAAAGTGCGAGAGGCGCTAATCCGCGGTGAGGATAAGCCCGCGCCCGAAGGCAAGGAATAGCGACTGCACAGCGTTCCTGTCGTAAGATGCCGCGAACCTTTATTGGCATAAATCACGGGGAGAATCTTCGATATGAAACAAGTTGCGGCGGTGATCGGGGCTGGATTCGTTGGAAAAGCGCACATTGAAGCGCTACGCAGATTGCCGGTGCGCGTGCGCGGCACACTGGTGAGTTCCGGAGAGCGCAGCGATGCTGCCGCGAAAGCGCTGGGACTGGAGCGCGCTTACAAGAGTATTGACGAAATCGCGGCGGACCCGGAAGTCACGGCGGTGCACATCTGCACGCCGAACTACGTGCACTTCGAACAGTCGGCGAAATTGTTGCGGGCCGGCAAGCACGTTTTGTGCGAGAAACCGCTGGCAATGGACTCGCGCGAGTCAGCGACACTGGTTGCGCTGGCCAAGGAAACAAATCGGGTCGGTGGTGTCGCGCACAATCTGCGTTACTACCCGCTGTGCATACAGGCCAAAGCGCTGATCGAGTCCGGTGCGATCGGCAAGGTGAATCTGGTGCATGGCGGATTTCTGCAAGACTGGTTGACCTATCCGACCGACTGGAACTGGCGACTGGAGTCGAAACTTGGCGGCGAACTGCGCGCGGTATCCGACATCGGCACGCACTGGCTGGATTTAATCCAGTGGATCACCGGGCAAAAAGTGGAAGAGCTTTGCGCCGATCTGGCGACGATTGTTCCAGTGCGCCTCAAGCCGCGCGGGCATGTCGAGTCATTTTCATCCGCCAAAAATGTCACCACCGACGAGATGCCGATCGTTACCGACGACTACGCATCGGTGCTGGTGCATTTGGAGCATGGCGTGAAAGGCGTTTTCACCGTTTCGCAGGTGAGCGCCGGGCGGAAATGCAAATTACACTTTGAAATTAACGGAAGTGAAGGCTCGTTGGGATGGAATGCGGAAGATCCAAACACCCTGTGGATCGGCCGGCGAAATCAGGCGAATGAAATCTTGATCAAGGATCCTTCGCTGCTAAGCCCTGCTGCACGCCCCTACGCTGGGTATCCCGGCGGCCACGCCGAAGGTTATCCCGACACGTTCCTGCAGCTCTTCAAGGATTATTACAATTACATCGAAGCCGGCGATTTTAATGCGCCGCGAAAGTTTCCCACGTTTTCAACCGGCCATGACGAATTGATTCTCTGCGAGGCCATCCAAAAGAGCGCGCAGGAACGCGCATGGACAAAGCTGGAATGGGAATAGGGTCTATCAACTGATTTTGACTGACGCTGTAATCGACAGCCGCGGCTCAGTTCGTGCCAGTCGGGGCAGTCACACCAAGCTGCCAGAAAAGGAAGCTGAGAATGTCGGTGTACTCCTCGATGGTTTTCTTGATTGGGCGGCCGCCGGAGTGTCCAGACTTCGTGTCGTAGAGCAAAAGGATCGGTTTGCCCGAAGCGTTTGCCTCTTGCAGACGCGCAGCCATCTTCCGCGCGTGCAACGGCGCGACTCTGGTGTCGCCATCCCCGGTCACAAAAAGCGTCGCGGGATATTTTCCTCCATCCTTAACGCGGTGATAGGGCGAATAGGCGTAAATATACTTGAACTGCTCAGGATTTTCGGCGCTGCCATATTCCGGCACCCAGTACGGGCCTTCGAGGAATTTTTGGAAGCGCAGCATGTCCAGCAGCGGGTATTCGCACACCACCGCGCCAAAAAGTTCCGGGCGCTGGGTAATGGATGCGCCCATCAAGAGTCCGCCGTTACTTCCGCCGAGAATGGCGAGTCTGGGAGTCGAGGTATATTTCCGTGCGATCAGATATTCCGCGGCGGCGAAGAAATCATTGAAGACGGTCTGTTTCTTTTCAAACATTCCGGCGTGGTGCCACTCTTCGCCGAACTCACCGCCGCCGCGCAGATTGACATCGGCAATAATCCCGCCGCGCTCAACCCAAAGCAATCCCAGCGGCCAGTAGTAAGGCGTTTCGCTGACGTCAAACCCACCATAACCCGTAAGCAGAACCGGATTCGAACCGTCGAGCCTCAGTCCTTTCTTGTGAAACAGAAACATCGGAATGCGGGTCTTATCTTTGGATTCATACCAGACTTGTTCGGTCTCCATGCTCGCGGCATCAAAGGCCACACTATTCCGTGCCCAGACTTCGGTTTTCGCTCGGCTGACGTCGTAACGAAAGATCGCGGGAGCTGAATCGTAGGATTCGAACGAGAAAAACAATTCCGGGCTCTCCCAGCGTCCCGCGGGAGAACTCACCGAGCCGAGAGAAGGAAGAGCGATCGAGGATTCGAGCTTGCCGTCCGCCGCGAAAACTTTTAATTCTGAAGACGCGTTGTGGGTGTACTGGCAAATCAGTTTGTTGCCTGACGGGGCGATCGCCTCCAGGTGAATTTTGCCTTCTGGCACAAACTCCTGCCAATGTTCGCGCTGCGGACTGGCAAGGCTAGCAGCAAGAACCCGCCACTGCGGCGCCTTCCAGTTGGTCTGAATGAACAGACGATTTCCTGCAAAAACCGGGAAGAAAACCGATTTCTCGTTGCTTACTGCCGTAACGACCGGTCCGTCGTCCTTGACGTTTTGCACGAAGACTTCAGTCTGTTCGGAACCCGAGCCAAAAACTACCAGATAGACGAGGTAGGTGCCGTCTTCCGAAAGTTGAATCGCGAGAATCTTGTCTTTGCCGAGACTTTCGCCAAAGACTACACGGTCATTTGCCGGGTCGTCACCCATGCGGTGAAAGTAGGCGCGAGGACCGTCGGGAGTTACGCGTGAATAGTACAGGGCTTTATTGTCGGGAGTCGGCTCAACGCCGAAATATTGCGCTTTGGGAAACGCGTCCGGAAGAATGGTCTTGGCATCAACGTCCAGCACGCGCAATGTGACTTCATCCTGGCCGCCATCACGGCGGCCATAAAAAACAAACTTGCCATCGCGGCTCAGATTTTCAAACGCTACGCTTGCCGAGTGATCCGGGCTCCAGGGAAGCGGGTCGATCAAAACCTCTTCGGGAGCTTTCAGCCCGCGGCGAATATAGAGCAGCGAGAGATCGCCGCCCGCCGGACGCTTCAGATAAAAATATCGGCCACCGCGCTCGTTAGGCGCCTCGTAAGCATCGCGGCGATAAAACTGTTCGAGGCGTGCGTTGATGGCCGCGCGGCCCGCAAGTTTCGAGAGTGCCGTCTCAGTGCATTTCTGTTCCAATTCGATCCACGCGCGCGTTTCGGGACTTTCTTGATCTTCCAGCCAGCGGTACGGATCGGCGACCACAGTCGTGCCGTAGGTGTCTTTCGCCGAATCGATGCGGGCGGGCGGTGGGCACTTGGGCGAAGCCGACGATGCCTGCGCAAAAGCGATTCCTCCCGCGAACAGGCAAATAACGGTTGCGGAAACCACGCGCATGGATCCTCCAGTGGAGCGGCTAAATCAAGGCGAACCTGGAAAATGATATTGCAAATCAGCGGGCATCTTTCCGGAACGCTGGCGGGTATTGTATTCGAGTTCGTATTGCGTGTGCGAAACGTCACTCGGATATTCTTCGCCCGGAGCGTAGGGATATGGCTTCATGCCGTGTTTCGGTAGCGGTTCGACGGTGAATGCGTCCGCGGCGTAGAAGTCCATGTCCTTCTCGAAGCCGTCAGCAAAGAAAAAGTAGTCCCGTACCCAACCTGTGGGCAGCACCGGTAGCGAGTTCGCGTCGAAATCGAGTTTCACGCCTTCACCGGAACTGAAAATCACGAAGCGATCATCGGCATCGTGCAGCAGCGACTTCACGTCGCCGTAGCGCGTGTAATTCCCCGCCGCGCGGGCGTAGGGGCCGGTCTTGCTGCGCTTCGCATAGGAATACACGGTGTCACTCGCGGGAGTCAGGCGAATCTCCTTCGGAAATCCCAGAAAATCCAGAGCCGCATTCATCAGTGGAACATTCGAAATGCGAACGCTGCGCTGTTCGGGCGTTTGATCGATTCGAATTGCGTCCCAATAAATATTCAGGTTGTTAACGATTCGGATGCGCCGTGTGCCTGCGGGAATTTTGCCGCTCAGGTCCGCGATCATGGTGCGCGCAAGGCCCGCAGGGAATCCCATGTCTTCCACAACGCGAACCCACTGCCCCTGTGCATTTTGCGCTTCTACGTACGGCGGAATCACTTTGATTCCCGCTTGGTCGGCTGCGTACATCGAAGTTGCGGTGAAATAATCGGTATAGCCGTCAATGACCAGCCGCAGCGGCAAACGCGGATTCCACTCGCCGAGGTCCAATTCAATCCAATGCAGTTTGGCAAATCCTGTGAACGGCAACCCTTCAAAATCCGTAACGTACTTGCGATCGCGCTTCGCAAGCAGCGGCAGCACATCATTGCTGTGATCGTCCCACGCACCAGCAGGGGCATGCGCGTTGCTCGCCGGTACCACCTTGAATTCTGGAAACGGCGGATTGGCCGCGAAGCGTTCGTTCGGATAAACCTGGAAGCGCGCGGGGTGATCGATCGCCAGCAGTTTCACTTGATCGAGATACACGGTCTCTTCCATCGGTTCGAGGAAACGGAAGCTCAGCTTGCCGTCGCGCGGCTGCAAACTCTTCCCCGGAACTTTCAGGTATTCGGTGGGATCGGGAACGTCTCGTTCACCCGGAGCAACCCAGTGGCCAACGACACCGGGACCGATCATGTCAGCGATAAATTCATACCCTTTGCCATTCCACGAAAACAGCACCGGACACGAACTGCCCCGCCGGTCGAGTTCTGCGACAACTTGCGTTTTGCGGCCGTCCAAACGAATCTCGTCCTGCGGCACGCCTGTCGGCCACAGCAATCGCAAAACGTCCGAACCTTTTTCGCTTCCTAGACCAACGTGTACCGGCAGTGCACTCTGTCCAAGATACCCCGACGCGCCGAGCACTTCCCATTTTTGATAAAGCGCGCCGGCGAAAACTTCTACCTTCGTTCCAATGGCGCTCTTGTTGTCATTCAGCGCCTTCAGATCGATTTCCATCCAGCCATTTTTCTCCGCGCCGCGATTTTTCAGATGCAGCGGCGCGCCTTCAGCCTGAGTAATGAGCAAGTCCATACCACCGGTTCCGGAAACGTCGGCAGTCGCGATCGCTACCGGCCTGGTCAGTTTCACTGCGTCGAGCTTTGCGTCCTTCGTCGCGTCAGCCCAGTTCCCTGCACCGAGATTGCGCAACAGCCGAATTTCCCCACCGTTCGCACCTTCGCCGACGGCAACCAAATCGATCCAACCGTCGTTGTCGTAATCAACGGCAGCGATTCCCGCGCCGCTTTTCCATTTAAGCTCCGGCAGCGCGACTCGCTCAAGCCCCTTGCCTTCCTTGTTGCGCCACAAACTGATTCCCGGCGCACCAGCATGAGTGAACGCCAGGTCCATCCAGCCGTCTTTGTCGAAATCAAAGGAGGCCACGCCAACCGCGGGTGGCAAATCTTCTTTCGCAAAATCGATGCCATCAAGCGCTTTGAATTCG
>WNFM01144502.1_pt1 | contig 10720 bp, 11 predicted proteins | sample 5400271 | NCBI WGS metagenome assembly WNFM01 (sample SAMN13153352, study PRJNA577476) | soil metagenome | isolation source: 60 cm saprolite on Douglas fir-dominated hillslope | place: USA:California | collected 2013-09-17 | reverse complement strand
TGTTATCAATGGTGACATCGGCTTTTGTCGCCTGGGGTTCAACGCGGGTACGCCCACTGGAGGTGCTCAGGTACGAGTAGTGGGGCTGCTGTTTTGCTGATTCCCTTCTTCACCCAGAGAAAAGCGCTGCGAGTGGCCTACACTCGCAGCGCTTTTCTCTGGGTGAACGTTTTTTGTTTACCGGAAAAAGCTTTGTGTTGCTTCGTTTGCCTGGGTGGATACTGCCGTCATAGGCGCTCAGATCCTTGCGATATTTTTGGGCGTAAACGCAATGCCATTAAGCCACCTAGCGTTACAAAGGTCGCACAGAAGATGACCGACCACAGGGGGCCGAATGTATTTAGCAAGAACCCAAAGAACCAGCCGCAGAAAACGGTGCTGATGCCACTCACAAAAAGCAAGACGCCTGCGACCGTACCAGGTGACCTGCCAGCCCGCTCACTCCCAATGGCAATGCACGTTGCGAAAATAGGTGAGAGGCCAACACTGGTGAATGAAATGGCCACGGTGGCGATGATCACGTTGGGACTGAGAAACATGGCTAGCAGGCCGACCAGCGTCAGCAGGATACCGAGCATAACTATTTTCCAGGAGCCAAGGTACTGAATAAGTATTGCTGCACCCAGGCGGCTGAAACTAGCCAGGATCAAGGTGATGCTGCTGAGTGCCGCGGCCAGGGCAGGGGTTTGAGCAAAGCCGACGTGCAGGTAGGCTGGTGTCCACGCGCGCAGGCTGGAACTGATGCCCGATGTGAACATCATCACCGCAATGACTGGTGCTAATACCCTGAGGAGTTCAGCAATATGCGAGACAACCTGGCTTTTACCTGTGTGTGCCTGGCTCTCCTGCGAACCCACGTATTATGCTGCCGGTATGCCTGGGAGAGAAAGCATGGCTCCAATGATAAAAGCCAGTGTAAACAGAAAGGCGGGACGTGGATCGTTATTAAATAGGCGCAGGAGCTCTGCGTCAATTAAAGCCACAACTACGCCGCCAAGGGGATAGAGCAGGTTAAACAGATTCAGGGCCATACCGCGCTTATGGGCGTAGGCTGCGCTAATCAAGCCATTGGTAGAGGCGTCGATGACGCCGCCACCAGTACCGGCCAGACCTGCGATAACCAGTAAAGTGGCTACAGAAATATATTGCGGCAAGAGCAGGCCAAGGTAGATAAAAGACATGCCGCAGAAGACGATGAGCGCTGCTCCAAAGAAAACGCGCCGGGGCCCATAGCGATCGAGCATGGCTCCGCCGACCAGGGCTCCTGGCAGGTAGCCGGTAGACCACACAACGTAGAGTAGCCCTGTAGTGGCGAGTGAGATGTGCAACTGTGTGGAGAGAGGTACCAGCAAGGGGCCCCAACTGCTATCGCTGAAGACAAAGACCCAAAAGATGAGGCAAGCGGCGAGCGTGATGAGCCCTATACGTACAGGGCGTCCATTAAGGTTGGACTTGCGAGTAGTATCTGGTTCGATCCTGGAAGTAAATAAAGTCATGTATTACAATCTAACTATTTAGAGCGGTAAAATCAGTAAGGGGATTTCCATCTCCTCGCGTGTTAAGCCGCCGTGGTGACCTAAAAAGTGCATATCAAATTTACCTTCTTCGTACCACCAGGTCGTTTCATGCTGATAGGGTAAGAGCACAACATTGCCTACCCGGCTTAAAAACTCCCGTGATGGTTCCTGCAAGCCGAAAAAGTGTTGGGCTATGAGATCCGCCGTGCGGTATACCTCGGCTTTGCCCTCAAGCTGCTTCTCAAGGATGGCACATGCTTCATCGATATGCGCTTCTTGAACATGTAAGAACATATCACGGGCTGATCCTGCTGGGACTATGAGTTGACCCCTGGCGTTGGTTTGCAGGTAGTGCTCAATGCCAGGAACGTGCTTGTTAAGATATAGCGTCTGCTTGGGATTGACCTCCACTTGCCCATGATCAGCTGTGACGATGAGCAGGGTATCATGTACTTTGCCATGAACTTTCTGGTAAAAAAGCTGATCTACGGCTGTAAAGAAAGCCTTGACTTCTTGTTCGAAAGGTCTCGTGTCTGGTCCATAATAGTGACACAGAGCATCGATGCGGTCAAAGTAGAGATAGTAATAGTATGGTGGAGCTTTGTGGGCAATGACCACTTCGGCGAGGAGGGTAAGGGCATGGTTGATCGTTTGATAGGGAACAACCTGCGCCCCCTGGAAAACAACATCCGAGAAGGTTGAAGGAGTATAGGCCTTGCTCTGGAAGATGTATGAGACAACACCCTGAGTTTTAAGTGCCTGGTAGAGAGTCTGTTTAGGATAAAATGCAGCGGGTGGTAACGCGGCCTGCTTCAAACTATCGCGTTCACTCTGCCTGGCATAGGCAAAGAGCAGGGGCATGATAATGTCGTCCACCTGTGGTTCATAGTATTGCCACTCGTAGACGCCGCTTTGGCCCACATCCAGGCCGGTGTGAATACAGGTAGTGTGAGCGGCTGTGGTCGAGGGAAACTGTGAGGTCATTTTTGAGACAACACCAGTGTCGAGGACAGTCTTGAGAAAGGCATATTTTTCAGCGTAGCGTTCGAAAAAGCGCCAACCGAAAGCATCAACAAAAAACAGGATAACCTTCTCATATTTTGTCGGCAGCTTGCCAAATACATCGAGGGGCAAGGCACTTGTTCCCTGTCCAGTGAGCAGATACGTGATGGTCTGTGGTATGTTGGCGAAGCAATACGAAGCATAGAGTGGCTGAATAAAGCGTTGGGAGAAGGTGGAGGACTGTACAGCGCTCAGCGAGGTCGTATTGAGCATGTCTCTTCCTGCTTCCTATGGTGAGGCTATCTGACAGGTATCATTGCAGATAGTATATCATAAAGGAAGCGATGTCTAGCGCTAGAGATAAAATTCCATGTCCCTAAATGATTTCTTATAGCTATAAGTATTTCCCCTTGTAATCTCCACAACATACACAGTACACTACCTTTAATAGAAGAAAGCTGCGTTTGGCTGGACACATTTTTTTGCTCAGCTTCTCGCTTATCTTGCAAAGCCAGAAAGGATCAACACATCATGGATTTTGAACTTCCTGAAGAGCATCAACTTGCCTATGAAAGCGCCTTTGCTTTTGCGCGTGATGAGATTAGACCACATAACGCGGAGATTGAACGGAGCGACGATTTCCCGCGTTGGATGTGGAAGAAACTCGCTGAACAGGGTTATACTGGCGTGGCTATTCCCGAAGAATATGGCGGGAGTGGGGGCGATTTCTTGATGGCTGCGCTGGTATCACGGGGTATCGGGCGCGCGAATGGCGCGATTGCCATGTCTTTTGGGGCACATTTAAACCTTTGTGCGCATAATATATTGCGCAACGGTACAGAACAGCAAAAACAGAAGTATCTCCCTAAGCTGGCAAGCGCTGAGATGATCGGCGGCCTGGGCCTCACCGAACCAAATGCTGGTTCTGATGCCATGGGCATCCAGGCGACGGCGCGACCTATTGATGGCGGCTATCTGTTGAATGGGACAAAAATGTTTATTACTAATGGTCCTATTGCTGATGTGCTGGTTGTCTATGCGAAAACAAAGCCAGAGGCTGGCAGTCGAGGTATTACCGCCTTTATATTTGAAACGCTGACCAGGGGATATCATGTTGCCCGTAAACTGGAAAAAGTGGGGATGCGCGGCTCGCCGACCGGTGAACTGGTCTTCGAGGATGCCTTTGTACCGGAAGAGAATGTCCTGGGTAAGGTCAACGAGGGCTTCAAGGTTGTTATGAGCGGGCTCGACCTGGAGCGGGCCTTCTTTGCTGTGAGCGCCATTGGTGGCTTAGAGGCGTCACTAGAAATATCCATAAAGTATGCTAAAGAGCGCGAACAATTTGGCCAACCCATTGCCAATTTTCAACTCATTCAGGCCAAGATCGCGGACATGTATACTGACCTGGAGGCGGCACGCTTGATGGCCCATCGCTGCATGTGGTTAGCGCAGCAGGGTAAACGTGTAAGTAAAGAGGCGGCGGCGGCCTTGCTCTTTAGCGCGCGGGCATCGATGCGCGCTGCAGACCAGGCCTTGCAGATTCATGGCGGCTGGGGTTACCTGACCGATTTCGAGGTTGAGCGCATGTGGCGCAATGCCAAGCTAGGTGAGATTGGCGCCGGTACCAACGAGATTCGCCAGCTATTAATCGCTAGAGAACTGTTTGGGATGAGGTAAGGTGTATGAAATCGCTACGTATTGCGGGCGGTCTGGGCTTCTATGGCGACTCCTGGAAACCGCTTCGAGCTAGCATTGAGCGCGGCAACGTGCAATACGTTGCCTCAGACCACCTGGCAGAATTGACGCTGGCGATCTTACAAAAGGATCGCCAGCGTGATCCTAAGCTAGGTTACACACGCGACCTCGTGCCTATGCTCGCCGAACTACTTCCTATAGCCATTCCTCGTGGAGTGAAATTCATTTTGAACGCGGGCGGCTTGAATGCTATGGCGGCACGCGAGGTGCTGCTGGAGGCATTAAAGAAGTTTGGGTTGAAGCTCAAGGTGGGAGTTGTGCTTGGTGACGCGGTACAAGAACGGCTTGACGAGTTACAGGAGGCGGGGGTCTCACTGGCTCACATGGACACTGGGGAAGATATTGCCAACGTACGTGAGCGCCTGGTGTTTGCGAGTGCCTACCTGGGAGCGCGACCTCTGGTAGAGGCCCTGGCGGCTGGAGCGGATATTGTCCTGACCGGCCGGGTCGCGGATGCCGCTCTTTTTCTTGCTCCCATGGTACATGAACTGGGTTGGCGCTGGGATGAATGGGATAAACTGGCGCAGGGGATGGTTGTGGGGCACCTGTTGGAGTGCAGCGGGCAGGCAACCGGTGGTAACTTCGGTGGAGACTGGCGAGCAATACCTGACCTGGCGCATATTGGCTACCCAATTGCCGAGGTGTGGGAGAATGGCGACGCGGTAATCAGTAAAGCGGAGGGTACAGGAGGACGGGTTAATTTTGATACGCTGCGTGAGCAACTGCTCTACGAGGTACATGATCCACACCATTATATGACGCCTGATGTCGATGTGGACATGACCACCTTGCATATGCAGGAGGTTGGGCAGGATCAGGTGCGGGTCACGGGTGCTACGGGGCGACCAGCGCCAGATACACTGAAGATCGTGGCGGGATATGAGGATGGTGTGATGGGTCAGGCCATGATCGGTTACGCCTGGCCTGACGCCCTGGCGAAGGCGCAGGTGGCGGCCAAGATCATTCAGCAGCAGATGGTTGAAATGGGTCTGAAGGCCGAGGAAACGGTGATTGAGTATATCGGCTATAATTCTATCCATGGTCCCCTGGCAAATCCTTCACATGTGCATGATCTGAACGAAGTGTATTTACGTGTAGCAGTACGCTGTGCCGATAAAAGAGAGGCAGCGAAACTTGGACGTCTGTTTCCGCCCCTGGCTCTTAGTGGTCCACCCTTCATTGGCGGCGCTGGTGGCATGATTGAGCCACGAGGACTGCTGGGTATATGGCCTACCCTGGCTCCTCGTGCTATAATCGAGGAATATGTACGGGTCAGCGTGGAGGAGTCGTAAGAAAGATGAAAAAGCAACTGGTTCACCTTGCCCACGCCCGCTCTGGAGATAAAGGCGATAAAGCTGACCTTAGCCTCTTCGCACCAGATCAGCCAACCTATGATTTGCTGGCTCGAGAAGTGACCGCAGAACGCGTACGGACGCATTTTGCGGGTATCATCACGGGTAACGTTGAACGTTTTGAGGCTCCCAATGTCCTGGCTCTCAAGTTTGTGCTGCATGGAGCATTGAATGGAGGTGCTTCACGCTCACTGAGGAGCGATGCCTTGGGGAAATCTCTGGCATCAGCATTATTGAGAATGGAGATTGATGCATGATCTTTATCCGCGGTTTGTTGACGTCTATTATCTTTGGTTCGAACTCGAAAAATAAAGTAATGGGACAAATGCAGTATGTATGTTCGCGTTGTGGACGGCAGGCATTTCACACTATCGTGCGTTCGCGGCGCTGGTTCACACTCTATTTTCTACCTGTTATCCCCATAAACAAAACAACGACAGCGCGCTGCAATCTCTGTGGCTTCCAGCAAGCCATTAATAATGAGCAGGCCGACGCCTGGTTTGCGAACAATCAACAGCTCCCACCAGGCATATCTTAAAGCACTCCTGGATAGCTTGTATACGCTTTATTGAGCGGGCTATGGCCGTTTATTTTTCAGGAAAAAGGACAAACCGATGAGCAGTAAAGATGAACTTTTAGCCGTGGAGATTGAACGTATCAAAAAGGGCGGCCCCGAGAAGTATCACACGCGCAATCAAGAGCAAAAAAAGCTGTTTGCGCGCGATCGTCTCAAGCTGCTCCTTGATGATGGCAAAATAGAGTTTGAAGATGGCATGTTTGCCGAGTGTCGTGACCCGGAATTACCATCTGATGGTAACATCACAGGCGTGGGACGCATCCATGGACGCCCGGTAGCTTTTAGCGCCTCGGACTCTACAGTCAAGGCTGGTTCGGCAGGTGAAAAGGGAGTGCAGAAAAGTCTGCGCATCCAGGAGTTAGCCATGCAGATGCGTATTCCCATATTTTACCTGATCGACTCGGCAGGCGCACGCCTTACCGACCAGGTACGTCTCTTCCCGGGACGGAACCAGGGTGGGCGCACCTTTTACAATCAGGTCAAAATGTCGGGGGTTGTGCCGCAGATCTCTATCATGTTCGGCCCTTCACCGGCTGGCGCGGCCTATACCCCGGCATTTGCCGATATAGCCATCATGGTTGAGGGCAACGCCAGCGCCTACCTGGGTTCTCCACGCATGGCCGAGATGGTTACCCGCGAGAAAGTCACGCTTGAGGAGATGGGGGGCGCTCGCATGCACTGCACCGTTTCCGGTCTGGGTGACTTCCTGGCTGAAAGTGAAGAGGACGCTATACGTATAGCTCGCGATTATTTCCGCTATATGCCCCAGAACTACCTGGGCAGGCCGGAAGATGCCGACCCTGCGCCACCGGCCAGTGAGCGACCCCTCAGAGATATTGTTCCAGACGCGCAGAATAAGCCCTTCAATATGTACGATTTTATCAACTCGCTGGTAGATGGCGGCAGCTTCCTGGAAGTGAAGAAGCTGTTCGCAGGTGAATTGATTACAGGCTTTGCTCGCCTCAATGGGCGAGTCATTGGCGTTGTGGCTAATCAGCCGCGCGTAAAGGGCGGCGTGATCTTCACTGATTCATCGGACAAAGGAACGCGTTTCATCAACACCTGCAACGCGTTCAACATTCCTCTGCTTTTCCTATCTGACGTGTCCGGTTTTATGATCGGATCTGCTGTGGAACGGGCGGGTATAATTCGCCACGGCGCCAAGTTTATCGCTGCCGTTTCGCAGGCTGTTGTGCCAAAGATCTCAGTGATTGTGCGTAAGTGTTATGGTGCGGGCCTCTACGCCATGGCAGGGCCAGCCTTTGGCACCGATGCTGTGATTGCCTTACCTACAGCTCAGATCGCGGTAATGGGTCCTGAAGCCGCTATTAATGCCGTCTATGCTAACCAGATTGCCGCGTTGCCCGAAGATCAACGTGAACCCTTCCGCAAGACGATGGAGGCCAAATACGCGGAGGATATCGACATTTTCCATCTGGCCTCCGAACTGATCGTGGATACTATCACCCCCTTTGAGGCACTGCGAGATGAACTGATTGTGCGTTACAGCTTTTACCAGACCAAAGAGGCCCGTTTCTCCGAGTGTCGCAACCCCATTTATCCTGTGTGATAGCTATGGTTTCTTTCAGCGTAAGAGTTCAAAAGGAGTATAGCAACAGTGTTTAAAATTGTGGTCAAACATATCCAAAGATGGTCTAAATGCACACATGCCTTCTCGTTCTTGACATAGTGCATGCATAGTAGTAAAATGCATGCATGGATACAAAAGACTACATCACGTTGCGTGTACGCAAAGAAACTCATCGCAAACTCAAAGTGGTGGCTGCCCTCTCAGAGGAGAGCATGCTAGATACCCTGGACCGCTTAGCATCCCAAGAATATGATCGCTTGCAGGGATCGCAGAAAGGCAAGGCAAGGAATGCTCCTGTGCACCAAGATCAAGCTTGAGGTCTCCGAACAGGACGCTACAACCCTTGATTTCATGCAAAACAAGTGTCGAGGTCTCTACAACTGGTGGGTCATGCGTCTAAGAGAAGGCGAACAATGGAACGTGTACGAGGCCAAAAAGTCGCTGCGAGAAAGCAAAATCCATGATCCTGAGTTAGAGCAGGTGTACGGAAAGCTGCTTGCAGAGGTATATTTTCGCCTTGACAAAGCCATGAAAGCCTTCTATCGGCGCGTGAAAGCAGGCGAACCCCCTGGATTCCCCAGGGTTCGCCCTCGACACTGTTTTTTCACCCTCTGCTATCCAGCCATGTACATCAAAGTAACAGGCAAGATTGTCGAATTGCCAACGGGAGGCAAAGGGAAACACAACAAGCAGTACCCCACCATTCAGGCTCGTTTAACAGAAACGCCGCCAGAAAAGTACAAAGAGGTGGCTATCAGTCGAGATGCGCGAGGCGATTACTATGCTTCCTTTGTCTCTGAACGACAGGAAGAGCAAGCGTCACCTGATGGGATCATCGCTTTTGATCTTGGCATGAAAACCTTGGCAACCGGAGTGAATGACAAAGGGACGTTCTATCATGTTGACGGGTTCAAAGGAGGACGCTGGTACAACCGCCAACTCGACAAGATCCGGTCGAAGCGTGACAAGTGTAAAAAGAAATCTCGTAGGTATATCCATCTGAGCAACGTATACAAGCGGGTAGCACAAAAGAAACGAAACAAACAACGAGATAGCCTGCATAAGGCGTCCCATCTGATAAGCCACAAATTGGTTGAGAGAACTATTGTGGTTGGTGATCTTTCTGCGCGCCAAATGGTCATGAAAGAGCATAAGGAGCGTAATAAACATCTCAATCGCGCGGTATTTAACGATTGGGGATTGTATACCTTCACCGAAATGCTCAAGTACAGTGCGATCCGTTCGCTCCAAACCATAGCAATACGGGGGACGAGCGGCAAAGAAATCTTTGACAACTATCTCTCTGACGTTGGGTGAAATCCCCAACCATCTAAATGGGCGGATGATAGCTCTACCCCCGAAGTGGCGACTGGTCCTCAAAACCGAGAAGCGGGGTACAGAGTGACTGAACAGTAAGCCTAAGACTAAATAAGTCATGAGCTGAGCTACTACAAAGGATGAGGAACTAACAGAAGCATGTTAGCAAACGAAGGTGCGACCGAACTATCGAATAAAGCATCACAAGCCAAAGAGGATGATAGGCTTGACCAAAAAGGTATGCGTCAGACGGCTTTTTTGTACTAAAAGACGTTGAAAGAGAGGATAAGACCTCTTCCCATTCAGAAGACGCTCGGTGGATAGCACCCATCTACGGTAGCAGAAAACAGAGAGATGGAACGGAGTAACCATAGGAAGGCTCTCGCTGGCGGTCGATACAGCGAGTAGGTGCCAACTAATGCCCCCTATGGAGCGATTGTCCAAGAAGCAAATGCCCCTGGAAAAGCCAGAGGATAGGCTGACGTGGACACGGTTGTATGGAAAGTAGAGAGGAAGTACGATGGCAAAAAGGAAAGCACCGCAAGACGATCATCCGATCGACCCTACGAGTGAGGCTTGGCGTGCGCTGCCTTGGCGAAAGTTTGAGCAACACACGTACCGCATCCAAAAACGCATCTACCGAGCCAGACAACATGGCAAACAAAGAACAGTCCAAAAACTCCAAAAGCTCTTGATGAAATCTGAAGCGGCTCGACTGATCGCGGTGCGACGGGTGACCCAGGAAAACCAGGGCAAGAAAACCGCCGGAATAGATGGAGTAAAATCTGTCCAACCCAAAGATAGACTTGTCATGGCAGACTGCATCCATCCAAAACACTGGAAGTCTCAAAAGCCCAAACCAGTTCGACGTGTTTGGATACCAAAACCAGGAAAAGCAGAAAAGCGACCCCTGGGAATACCTACCATGCTCGAAAGAAGCAAGCAGGCATTGGCAAAAATGGCACTCGAACCAGAATGGGAAGCGATATTTGAGCATAACAGCTACGGTTTCCGACCAGGACGCTCATGTCATGACGCAATCGCAGCTATCTTTAATCACATCAGGTCCAAACCAAAATTTGTGCTCGATGCAGACATAAAGGGCTGTTTTGACCATATCAATCAGGAAGCCCTCTTGAAGAAACTGCAAACATATGCTGCACTAAGACACGCTGTAAAAGCATGGCTCAATGCAGGAGTACTGGATAAGTATGTATTTGCCTCGACAGAGGAAGGAACGCCACAGGGTGGAGTCATTTCGCCTCTTCTGGCAAATATAGCCCTTCACGGAATGGAGCTGGCAGCAGCATCGATGTATCGCAAGACGGTTGGAAAACCTGCCCTCATACGATATGCTGATGATTATGTCATACTTCATGCTGACAAAGAAGTGCTCCAAACAGCAGCAAACGCAGTAGAAGAATGGTTAAAAGGCATGGGACTAGCCTTGAATCAAAAGAAAACAAGAATCACACATACACTCACCCCTTATGAGGGAAATGTAGGTTTCGACTTTCTTGGCTTCGTGCGACACGCAAGTTGCACACGTGGCTGTTGTGACTGAGCAATCAGGACACAACCTGGTATTCTGCTACCAGTACCCTACCAG
>WNFM01336843.1_pt1 | contig 10722 bp, 12 predicted proteins | sample 5400271 | NCBI WGS metagenome assembly WNFM01 (sample SAMN13153352, study PRJNA577476) | soil metagenome | isolation source: 60 cm saprolite on Douglas fir-dominated hillslope | place: USA:California | collected 2013-09-17 | reverse complement strand
ATGGTAATAAACTTAATATTGTTAACCAATGATTAACTCATGGTTGCAATTATTGGAGGAGCTTAAAATGTCTCAACAATACATAAAAATCGGACTTTTAGCGACTTTGCTTGGCCCATTCAAGGTGATGGGCGAAGAGGGAGTGCGTGGTGCCACATTGGCACTTGCGGAATTTGGTCACGAGGTAGGCGGCGTGCCTGTTGAGCTTGTGGTAGAGGGCACGAATGCGGTACCGCAGACAGCAGTGGATTCGGCTTATCTTTTGTTTGCGCGGAAGAACATTGACTTTTTGGTCGGCCCCCTATCCGGCAATGAGGGGCTGGCGATCCGTGATTATGCGAAAACAGTTCCGGATCGTGTTTTCATCAATGGTACCGCCGCCAGCCAGGATATTACTTTGCGAAACCCGGCGGACAACTTCTTCAGTTTTTCGATGCACGGCGTGCAGTGGATGGCGGGTTTAGGGACCTATGCCTATGGTAAACTTGGATACAGAAGGGTCGTCACAATCGGCGAGGATTACTCGTATCCTCATGCCCAGGTTGCCGGATTCATGCTTGAATTCTGCCGTGCGGGCGGCGAAATCATCAATAAGGTCTGGCTCCCTCTCGGAACCACTGATTTCAGACCATTTCTGCTGGCATTAGAGGGCGAAATAGATGCCATTTTTGTCGCGCTTGCCGGACGCGATGCGGTGAATTTTCTGGAACAGTACGCAGAACTCGGCGGCAATATTCCGCTGATTGCGGGGCCAAGTGCCGTTGATACAACGGTCCTGGGTCGCAAAGAGGACTTCCCGGAACACATCATCGGAGTGGCTTCGGCAGGTTCAACAGCAGCCGGCAATCCTGCTCCAGAATGGCAAAAATTTGTCCAGGCTTATCGTACCGAATTTCCCGACGGGATGGCATGGCCCTCGGCAACTGGCTACGGATATTATGTCAATATGAAGGCTGCATTGCTGGCCCTTCAAGCGGTTGATTGCGATCTGTCGAATGGTCAGGCGAAGTTCAAACAGGCCTTACGTTCTCTTGAATTTGAAACGCCAACCGGACTGGTGAAAGTTGACCACAACCGCCAGGCAATCGCCAACAATTACGTTAGCGTGGTAGATGCAGATGAAGAGGGTCGTTTATATACCAGACTGGTTGAGGAGATACCCTGCGTTAATCAGACGCTAGGCATTCCCGAAGACCAATATCTAGCGCTTGGACCCATCACCGCGCACAACCCTACCTGTGAGCAGATTCGTGCGCTCGACAACGCTGTATAAGTGTGGTTGGGCCTTGCTCACGGTATAAACCAAGCATTGAAGCGCGATCACATGACCACGGATTTTATGCAATTGCTATCGCACGTGTGACATTAGCGTATAATTCTATTCATGACCCATCATGCGTGGAGCGAGAATGTGAATAGGATTATTCCGCTGTCCCAACGGCGCGGTGACATCGTTATTCTTATTTTCTTCGTCATCAATATTCTATTCATCACTTATATCGTTGACCTTGAGCAGCTCGTCATCGCCAATCCTGAACATTTCACCTATCCGGTTTGGCCCCCGGCTGTCATGGTCGACGTAATCCATTCATATGGGCGAACGTTCGATCCGGTGCTCATGGCGCGGCCCGCCTGGTGGAAAATGACCATCTGGATCGACGTGCTGTTCTTTGGGCCGTTCTACGTCGTCGCGATTTATGCCTTTATCAAGGGCAAGGAATGGATTCGCATTCCAAGCATCATTTACGCGTCAATGCTGCTGACGAATGTACTCATTATCCTGAGCGAAGAGTTCTATGGACAGTACGCGACGCCGCAACCATTGGTGGTGCTTGGCCTCAATCTTCCCTGGCTGCTGATGCCGCTCTACATCATTTATCGGATGTCGCGACATCTCCATCCATTTTCGAGGGAAGTGCAAGGCAGCATGTCCACACTCGCCGTTACGGCTGAGAGTAAAGATCGCTCATTCGGCTCAACTGGCGATCCAGTAAGCCCGGAATCAGGAAGTTCAGAAACACCAGGATTTTCCCAGCAGGAGTCATGATCACCTGGCGCTTGCGATGGGCAGCGGCTGCAATCGTGATCTGGGCACAGCGTTCGGGAGTCATGGTAGGAACTTTGTTGACGTTATCGCCCATCGTTTCTTTGAGCCGCTCCGTGCTGATCGCGCCGGGAAACACAACGGTAACCGTCACGCCCGTATCGATCAGTTCGGCGCGGAGTGTGTTCAGAAAGCCGCGCATGGCGTGCTTGGAACTGTTGTAGCCGATGGTTCCGGGCAAGCCAACCCACGAGCCAAAACTCGACACGCCCACGATCCGGCCTTTGCTCTGCTTGAGATGGGGCAGACTATAGAATACGCAGTGTACCAACCCAAAGTAATTAAGCGCCATCTCCTGTCTCAGCGCATCCAGATCGGGCATCTCATCAAACCGCTTCGGGAAGCCCATCCCAGCGTTATTGAGCAGCGTATCGATCCGTCCATAGGTCGCGACTGTCTTCTCGATGAGCGCCCTGACCTGAGATTCGTCGGTGACATCGGTTGGGATGGCAATCGCATTCGCGCCACGCTGGCGACATTCAGCGGCGACTCCTTCAAGTTGCTCGGATTGGCGGGCAGCTAAAGCGAGCACCGCGCCCTGATCAGCCAGTTGCAGCGCAAGCTGCCGACCAATGCCTCGTGATGCGCCTGTTAAGATGACAACATTATTCGCAAAGACTTGTGCCATGCGTTGACCCTTGTAGAATAAAATGATTCCGCAAGAATAGCGGACAACATCGCTATTTGATAGAAGGAGCGCTCAATGAAAATTGCCCGTGCCGTGTTTTATGTCGAAGCCCTCGGCAATTTTATCGCTGCGTGTATGCTGTTCTTCACGCCCGGCACATTTGTGAGCCAATTTGTCAATCAGAGCGTGCCACCACTGCCGCTCGAACTGTTCCGCTGGTACGGCGTTCTNNNAATGAAAATACTTTAGCCGTGGTTGTTGAGGGCTTTTTGCTGGGGGATTTAATCCAACTGGTAGGCTGCTACCTTTTCGTATCTGCTGGTGGAACCTGGACTCCTGCGCTGGTTGGCTTCACCGCCGCGACGATCATTCTCGCTGGAGTGCGCACATACTGGCTGTGGGGTCATACCGCAGCAACCGGATATCCGATGCTAAGGTCAAATGAGCTGAGGAGTCTGGATCAATGCCAACTCGCCCATTGACACAAGTGCTATTTGGGGATTATGTATTCTGGACGAGAATTATTCTTCGAATTCGTAAACGAGTGGCTCATTGCCCATAGGCGACACAAGCGCTTTATGCTTGCCATGAGAGAGCTTAAACTCCTGTCCAGGTTCCAGGTTAATATCTTCGCCTTCCATCGAGACCCAGGCAGTCCCGGACACAATTCGCAGCACCTGCGACTCGCGTTTCTCGGAGCGCACGTAGCCATTCATGAGTTCGATTTTAGACTTACTGAGTGCTTCCATCGTGTGAGTGATACGCTTCTCATCTGAGGTGGTCATATAAAAACTCCTTATCACCTTGCGAAGGCGTATAGCGTTTATGTACTACCACATAAGCCTCAACGCGTCAAATCACTACGACAAAGATTTTTTGCGCCCATTGATGGAAACTGACCGCACCGGGATCGTAGGCGAACAGTCAGCTTCGCGAGTCGACACCTGCTCGGTCTGGCGCTATTATTGGCGACGCTGTTGGCTGAGTTAGAGAAACTTTATGAAACGCATTGGATTCTTTTTGGGCCGCGTGGCGCTGGTCATCGTAGGCATTATCGTCGTCGTCTTGCTGGCCCGCCGTGCCGGAGATCGGCTGAACGACTTCGGTACCCGTATTAACGCGCATTTTCTTTATAACCAGCACCAGCCGGGCTTTGCGCAGGCGGCAACGTCTATCGGCGCTACAAACGTACAAATCGCCTTCCAGCAAACCAACGCTCCTTCGCTGACTGCAACATCCAGTGATAGTTCAGATAATGCGTCCCCGGTACAGCCGGACGAGGTGACGTTTCCCCCCACACCAAGTGCCACCGATGCTGCTGCATCCGCAACACTGACGCCAACAGATCAGCGGACTTCAACCATGCCACCAACTTCGACAATTCCGCCGACGCTGACGCGGGTCGCAATAGTGGCAACGATCCCGCCAACAAACACCAAACGACCTCCCACGGACACGCCAATCCCGACCAGCACATCGACTCCCGTGCCCACAGCCACCAGCACGCCGTCGCCGGTCCTCGGCGAAGTCCCCAGCCTGACAGCATCGCCAACTACTGTCGCAACGACGCTGCCACCCACTGATGCCGCTACACTTGGGCCAACATTGGCAGCCACCAACAAATTACCAACTGTTGTGATCTTTGCCCAGCGTACCGAGAAGCCACAGGTCACAGCCATCCCCATCCCTGCGCCGAGAGTGAAGTCCAACGGCAACGATATTGAGAATATTTTGCTGGTCGGTAGCGACCAGGACGTTGATCCAAGCGATCCGAGTTATCGCACGGATACAATGCTCATCGTCTCGATCAACCGCACGACGAATACTGTGGCAATGCTCAGCATTCCGCGTGACCTGTTCGTGTATATCCCGACACTTGGAATGCAGCGCATCAACACCGCGTTCCAATGGGGAGAAGCGATCAAATATCAGCCCGGCGGCGGCTTTGGTCTGCTTCAACAGACAATTGGCTATAACCTGGGCATCCCGATCCATTATTACGCAAAGGTCAGTTTGCTCGGCTTCAAGCAAATTATCGACAGCCTGAACGGGATCGATCTGGCGGTTGACTGCCCTATCTCTGACCTGAAATTCCAGGGAAACAACGCGCAGCAAACGCCCGTCTATGACCAGTTCAAGATGGACCCCGGCTTTTACCACATGGATGGATCAACGGCGTTGTGGTATGCCCGGATGCGCCATTCAACCTCTGATTTTGATCGGAACCGTCGCCAGCAGCAGGTCATGCTCTCTATCTGGCGCACCGCCCGCGCACAGGGCATGATCACGAAAGCTGCCGATCTCTGGGGCCAAATCACTAGCATCGTTCAGACGAATCTGCAACTCACCGACGTACTTGGCCTTGTGCCGATGGCGCTCAGCCTAAAACCCGGCGAAATCTCCAGTTATTACATGGTCAAGGGTTACGAGGTTCAGCACTGGACGACGCCTTCTAATGACGACGTGCAACTGCCTGCTTCGGGCTTCTTCACCACGATCAATAATTTCTATACGCCGCCAACGAAAAACAAGTTGGGCGCGCAGGCTCCGGTGGTACAGGTCATCAACGGATCGGCTACAAAAGACTATGACAAGGTAGCCGCTGACCATCTCATCACGCAGGGCTTCGACGTGCAGGATCAGGGCGCGAGCGACCAGACGGCAAAAACCGTTGTTTACGACCTGACGGGTAGTGCCAAGCCCGGCGTATTAAGTGCGCTGACTAAGACACTCAATCTGAAGCCGAATCAGGTGGTCAGCCAGCCTGATCCCAACCGCACAGCAGATTTCCGCGTGGTGTTGGGCAATGACTACAATTCGTGTACGGCGGCAGGCTTCGGCAATTAGCCAGCAGGCGTAACCGACAGTACAATTAAAATTCACGTTCCAATAAGCGGTTAAGCTGCCGCAGGTATAACAACGATGACAGACTCTGCCAAACCGACCTGCCGTGTCATTCAATCTAACACAACTTACGCTGGTAAACAGGGCTTTAATTATTTCGAGGGAATCTCTGCGGAAAGTGCCGGAGCGCAGGGAATTTGTATGCACCTGCTGACGATTCCGCCGGGCGGCAGAGCGAAGGCCCATTTACACGAGAACCACGAGACAACGATCTACGTTATCAGCGGCGAGGCCGAAATGTGGTATGGCGAAAACCTGAGCGAATATCTCACTGTGAGCGCGGGCAGTTTTTTGTACATTCCAGCCGGAATGCCACATCTGCCCGGCAACCCCAGCCAGACCACACCTTGCACAGCGGTCATTGCTCGCACGGATCCCAATGAACAGGAAAGCGTCAAGCTTCTGCCCGAACTGGATAAGCTGGTGGCTCTACAAAAGCCGTAGAAAAATATTTTCTGCTATTAACAAAAACGCCGTGCTCATTCGCACCGCGTCATGATCCGCATATTCATTTGTTTACTAGGCTACGCTGGCTTCGTGCTCCCGCAATACCTGGCGCACACGACTGCGTTGTTCTGGAGTCAAACTTCCAAGGCGCGCTTCGACGCTGAGCCGGGCAAGCGTACTGTTCTGCCCGCGTCGGCGAAGCCGCTGATACATGTTGACGGCGTCGGTGATGGAAAAGTCAGTGTTGGTTCGTTCGCGCATTCTATTCTCCTGAAATGGTTCTGTCATTCTGAGTCTATAACGTCCTCCTTTCTAGCAAGTACCATACCACCTGCGCATTAAAGTACCATAAAAACTGCGTTAACATTGTCGTTTCCGCTATAATGAACCGTGATGACTGATCTGCGACCTGAAGACCTGCCCGCCTGGATGCGTCCGCGCAGCCGCATTAATGATCGCGGCTGGTTGATTGTGCTTGGCTTCAGTGTGCTCCTGATACTGCCGCTGCTGACTCGTCCCGGTTTGCCCGCTGGTACCGCCGCCGATCTATATGCCTACCGTTCGCTCGAAGTCAAACGGCTGCTTCAATCGGGCACGCTATATTCGCGCTGGGCACCGGATTTCAACTATACTTTTGGTTCACCCGCGTTCAATTACCTCGCCCCGCTTCCGCATTATTTGGCGGGACTGCATCAGGACATCACCGAGGCCGATCCTGTGAGCAGTATTCGCCTGCTCATTGGGCTGTCGATTCTGGCGGCAGGCACCGGCATGTATCTATTTGTGCATGGACGCTGGGGCAGTCATGCGGCGCTGATTGCGGCGCTGGTTTACGCATTCAGTCCGCCGCTCGCTGTGACGCTGCCCTACCAGACTGGCGAACTGGGTCCGCTGCTGGCGCTGGCTGTGTTGCCATGGACGCTGTGGGCGCTGGATAGACTCTGGCATGAATTGGATCGCAACCACCTGTGGCTTGCGGTCATCTTTTTGACCCTGTTCATTTTGAGCGATAACCGCATCGCTCCGCTGGCACTGCCAATCATCGTCGTCGCCATGATCTCACTTCGGCGGCGGACCTGGCCTCAGCGCCGCGCGTATCGTTACGTGCTGATTGCAATGATCAGTTCGGCGGCGCTCAGCGCGTTTTTCTGGCTGCCCGCGCTGGCTGAACGCGATGCAGTACATTGGCTGCCGCTCACGCCCGACCCTAATGCAAGTCCGGTGACGATCTCCGAAATCCTGGGGCAGATGCCGCGCGGTATCGGCGTTGGTACGTGGCTACTGGTATTGCTGGGGATTGTCGGCGTCATTGTGCAGATGCGACGCAGCAAACGGCCCTTTGGCGTTACAGGTTTTTTTCTCGTCGGACTAATCTTTTTGGTCGCGGCGACGCCTGCTTTCGCTGGCCTGTGGACTTCGGATTTCCAGACGCCGTGGGCATACCACGCGCTGCTGCTAGCCGTGTTCTGTCTGGCGATTGTAGCGGGCCAATCGGCTTCCCTGCTCAATCGGCTGCCGTGTCGCTGGCAAACCGTTGCGCTGGTTGCGCTGGCACTGGTCGGGCCGCTGACCATGTTACCAACAATCTATCCGCCGCAGTGGACGCCACACGCAGCACCACTCGATGACCTGAGTCTGACTCAGGCCGAACTTCAACACGAGCAAATTGGAACCTTCCGCGACGGAATCCTGCTTCCGGCAACCGCACCTCAGTTGCCGGAGCCACCCAACGATTTGCTCGATCAACTCAAACTTGGCACGTTTCAGCATATGAACGCGGCACAATATGCAGCCAATACGCATATCAGCAGCCTGGAACAGGGTTTACTGCGCAGTCATTTCATCATTGACGCCACGCAGCCTGTCATCACCCAGTTCAATGCGCTGTACTTTCCCGGCTGGACCGCCAGCCTAAACGGTCAAACTCAGGTAATCCAACCATCAAGCAACGGACTGATTACGCTGCCTGTGCCGCAGGCTAGCAGTGACGTGATGTTCTCATTTGAAGGGACAGGCCTGCGCACTGCGGCCTGGGCAATCTCCTTGATGGGCGTGATCCTGGTGATTGTTGCCAGCCGCCGTTTGCGACGACCCATCAGCCAAAATACACTGGCGTCTATATTTTCTCCCGAAAGTACACAAAAACTGTCCCGGCGAGAGCTAGTTGGGCTGGCGATTGCTTTGTTCCTGTATGCCATCGTCGTACTAACGATTTACGCGAAGTCGGACCTGCTTCTGGCAGCGCGCTAAATGCAATTGTATAATGCTCACAACTTGTTTACGCTCAACGACTACCTGATTCCTGGGAGGATTTCATGACAAATGGTGCAAAGCAGCCTACCGACTCGACGGAAGCTGATGGCCTGGTTGGACTGGCCTGGATCGCTCACTACAAAGGGCAGAATGACGACGCAATTCGTCAGTACGAGCAGATTCTCCAGCGCTGGCCCGATCACATTGACGCAAATTATGGTCTGGCGCTGGCGCTGAAAACCGCTGGACAGAAGGAAAAATCCGCCGAGGCATTCCGCAAGACGAAAGCACTCGTGGATGCGGCACACGCTGCTTCGCATGAGGATGCCGAACATCCTCGCTTCCAGATGCTGTCGCGTATGTGTGAGCAGCAACTGGCTATGCTGTAATGGCGCTGAGCAAGCGTGAACGGCTCGAAAAAACAATTGCCGGAGAACCAACGGACCGTGTGCCTGTGGCATTGTGGCGGCATTGGCCCGGCGACGATCAGCGCCCTGCCGATCTGGTCGAGGCGACACTGGCTTTCCAGCAGCGTTACGATGGGGATTTTGTGAAATTCACACCCGCCAGCAGTTTTGCCATTGCCGATTACGGTGTGCAGGATCGGTGGGTTGGATCGTTGGAAGGCACGCGGGAGTATACGAAACGGGTTGTCAATAAATCGCTGGATTGGACCGATCTGCGGGTATTGGACCCGTCGCGGGGCGCACTGGGGCGGCAGGTCGAGGGGTTGAAGCTGCTCAAAAATGCGCTTGGCACAGAAACACCCTTCATTCAGACGATTTTCAGTCCACTGGCCCAGGCCAAGAACATCTCCGGCAGCGCGGCATTAATCAAGCACATGCGGCTCGCCCCGGATCGGTTGAAGACGGGTCTGAATACCATCACCGAAAGCACGCTCCGGTTTATCGACGCGATCCGCAAGAGTGGCATCAGCGGCATTTTTTACGCGGTGCAGCACGCCAGCTACACTATCATGACAGAAGAAGAATATCGCATCTTTGGGCGACCCTACGATCTCCAAATTCTAGAGGCGTTGAATCAGGATTGGTGGTTCAATATGCTGCACCTGCACGGCGACTCCCCGATATTCGATGTGGTGGCAGATTATCCCGTCCAATCGATCAACTGGCATGATCGCGAGACAGAACCTGATCTTGCTGCCGGAAAGTTGAGATTTAAGGGCGCGGTGTGCGGTGGATTGGGCCGCTGGGACCCCGTGCATAACGGGACACCTGCTGAAGTCCGCATGGAGGCCCGCGACGCGATTGAAAAGACCAACGCGCGGCGATTTATCCTCTCCACCGGCTGCGTCACCATGATTACCTCGCCTACCTCGAATATTAAAGCCGTCCGTGAAGTAGTGAACGGATCAAGTTAGGACAAACGCGATGCCGATGCGGGTGATTGCAGGAACAGCCAAAGGGCGTATGCTCAAGCGCGTGCCGGGGGAAGGAACACGCCCCATTATGGATCGCGTCAAGGAGGCGCTGTTTAGCATTCTGGGCGATAATATACGGGGGTCAACGTTCCTCGACCTGTTCGCGGGAACGGGCAGTGTGGGCATTGAGGCGCTCAGTCGGGGAGCGAGCCGGGCGGTTTTCGTAGAAAATGCACGGGCTGCGATTACAACGATTGAAGAAAACCTGAAGCTCACCGGGTTGAGCGACAAAGCCAAGATCGTCCGCCAGGATGTCCGTGATTACTTGCGGCAAATGAACCCTGATCCATTTGAGTACGTTTATATTGCACCACCTCAATACAAAAACCTGTGGCTGGACACACTGACGCTGATCGATGGTCATGCCGAGCACGTTGCGCCCGACGGATTGGTAATCCTGCAAATCGATCCGCAGGAGAAGCGGGAAGTTGCACTGAAAACGCTGGTTCCATATGATGAACGGCGTTACGGCCATACACTGCTCTGGTTTTTTGAAAAGCCCGGTGAATAGATCGCCTGGTCCGGTTTGTTGGAGAATGCGCCGATGCCGAATGAGCAAATACCTGGTATTGAAACCGCAATCGTAGACCTTATGACGGCTTTTGACGTGACAGAGCCGCCTGTTCCTGTCGAAATCATGTTGCAGCGCCCCAAAGCCGGAATGTGGAAAGAGATCAATTTGAGCGAGCTTTCCACCGCGTTCATCAATATCAAGCAGCGCTACAGCCCGCGAATGTCGGTGGCGCGGCTGCTGGCCCGGAGTGCAGTGCGCAGCGAGTGGGGTGAGCGCTACAAGCTGACGTCCGTAGGCAGCACCGACGATGGCTTGCGCGCACTGGCCCGCGCGATCCTGATGCCGCAGCATATGCTGGATCGGCTTAATCCGGCCAGTCGTACCCCGATTGCCATCAGTATGCGTTTCGAGGTTCCCGAAGAGGATGCCAA
>WNFM01183253.1_pt1 | contig 10724 bp, 12 predicted proteins | sample 5400271 | NCBI WGS metagenome assembly WNFM01 (sample SAMN13153352, study PRJNA577476) | soil metagenome | isolation source: 60 cm saprolite on Douglas fir-dominated hillslope | place: USA:California | collected 2013-09-17 | reverse complement strand
AGGAAGGTGCCTTCGTCTACATCACCGGTCGCCGGCAGAACGAACTCGACATGGCGGCCGCTCTCATTGGAGATGGCGTCGCGACCATTCGAGGAGACGTGCAGAACTTCCGCGATCTCGATCGGCTTTATGAGAGAGTCAAGGAAGAGAAGGGAAAGATCGATATCCTGGTTGCAAATGCGGGCTTCATCGATCCGCAGCCACTCGTCGACGCGACGGAAGAGAATTTTGACAAGACCTTTGGCATCAACGTGCGCGGACTTCTCTTCACCGTCCAGAAGGCACTTCCTCTCTTCCGCGATGGCGGCGCGATCATCCTGATTTCATCCATCGCCGCTTTCAAGGGCATTCCGCTCTACACCGCTTACAGCGCAACCAAGGCCAGCGTTCGTTCGTTTGTGCGCACGTGGACGGCGGAACTCAAGGATCGTGGCATTCGTGTCAACGCGATTAGCCCCGGCGCGATTGACACGCCCATCATCGACGCGCAGGCACCGACGAAAGAAGGCGCTGACGCGATACGGGCAAGCTTTAAGGCCGTCACTCCGCTCAACCGCCTTGGCCGCCCCGAGGAGATTGCTGCCGCGGCGCTGTTCCTGGCTTCCGACGAGAGCAGCTACGTTGCCGGCGCCGATCTCGTCGTCGACGGCGGCTTGAGCGCGCTTTGAGTGTGCGAACGGTGTTTGGCTTGCAACCAGGAGGCTCAACATGACGAACAGCGATACGGGGGGCGTAGCCCTCGTCGCCGGTGGCAGCGGCATCGTCGGCCACTCGGTGGCCATGGAATTGAAACGGCAGGGCTGGAGGGTGCGTACGCTTGCGCGCCGGCCGATTGCTGGGATCGAGACCATCACAGTCGATCTCACCAATCGGGACGCGATCGCGGCCGCGCTCAGGCCGGCCAATGAAACCACACATCTGTTTTACGCGGCTCTGAGTCCGGACCCTAACCTGTCCGTTGAAGCCGAGCGGAATGGCCAGATGCTTGGAAACCTGTTGGACGGCCTCAACGCAGTAGGGGCACCGCTTACGCGGGTCGTCAGTTACGAGGGGTTCAAGATCTACGGCATTCATCTCGGCGCCAATGTGAGGACGCCGGCCAGAGAAAGCGATCCGCCGCACATGCCGCCCAACATTTACCTCTCTCAGCGGGCGCAACTCCGGGCGCGCGCATCGAGGGCCAGTTGGGACAATGTTGCGCTCATTCCAGACGTCGTGGTGGGAGATGTCTTTGGCAATCCGATGAATATCGCGCTGGTGGTTGGTGTCTTTGCCGAGCTGTCGCGCGAACTGGGTATCCCGATGCGATTTCCGGGCACTGACAAGGCCTACCAACAACTTGTTCAATTCACTGATGCGGGCCTGCTCGCGCGGGCAAGCGCGTGGGCGGCAACAAAGGAGAAAGCCTCAGGTGAGGCCTTCAATATCACCAACGGCGACGTCTTTCGTTGGGAACGGATGTGGGAGGATATCGCCCGGCATCTTGGTCTCGACGTCGCACCGCCGGTCCCATTGAAGCTTGCGCTGCATATGGCCGACAAGGGTCCGGTCTGGAAGAGGATTGCTGAACGGCACGGTTTGGTGCAGCCGGATCTATCCAAACTCGTCGGGTGGCCGTTTGGCGATTTCATCTTCCACACCGAGTCGGACGTCATCTCGAACGTCAACAAGATCTACGAGTTCGGATTTACCGAGAGGATGGACTCCGCGAAGTCGCTGATCGCGGCCGTTGATAGCCTGAAGCGTCAAAAGATATTGCCTTGAATATGTTCCGAGACTGACATGACTCTCCTCGTCACAAGCGCGACCGGTGCGAACGGCGCGGGTTACGGAAAAATTCTCGCCTTCGCCGACGACGGCAAGCCGATTGGCGTCTTCGGCGACGATTCCCGCATCGCCGATCCTCGCGGGCTCGGGATCGATCGGGTTGATAGGTTGCTCTTCGTCAACAGCGGCTCAAACCGTATTCTCGCGCTCGACCGCAACGGACAGGTCGTACGCGCAAGCAGAGCCATGGAGGGATTGAACCCGGGCGGCGGCAATTTTGGGCCGGATGGCCGCTATTATGTCGGCCTGCGCGGCGAGCGCACCATCATGGCGTTTGCGCGGCAGCTCGACAGGGCGGGCGAATATATCCTGCCGCCGCACGTCGTTCCGTTTCCGCGCGGCTTTGCGTTTGGTCCCGATGGCACGCTGTTTCTCGCGTCCGGCATCGGTCCGGGCGGTGAGGGCGACAACACCATTCTGGCGCTCGATTCCGATCGCCGGATGCTGCCATCATGGAAGGTGAGAGACCCCGAGCTCAGTCCGCTTGACCTTACGATCGCGCCAAGCGGCAATATCGTCGTTAGCAGCGAGCATCCATTCGGTGCAGCAAATGCCGTGACGACGATCCGCGAATATGACCACGCTGACGGGCGTCTCGCGCGGGTGCTTGTTCCAAAATATGGCGTGCGGTTTCAGAAGCCGCGGGGCTTACACTTCGGGCCGCATGCCCGGCTCTATTGTGTGGCTCAAGACGAAGTCGTCGCTTTCGATTTCGAGACTGGAGATTGTCTCGGTCCGGTCGTCACGCTGCCTGGCCTGAATGGCCAGGCCTTGATCTTCTTTCCATGACGTGAACGGTTCAAAAGGAGAAGCGCGATGAAGGTCGATCCAGCAAGGTCGCCCGTGCAGTCCGGGCACTTTGTCCACGAGGAATGGCCGTACCAACCGAGATTCAAGCGCGTCAACGGTTGGCGCATGCATTACATCGACGAGGGAGCCGGTGATCCCGTTGTTCTTTTGCACGGCAATCCCGCCTGGGGATTCCTGTACAGGAAGTTCGTGAAGCCGCTGACGGCTGCGGGCCGGCGGGTGATCGTCCCTGACATGATCGGGGTTGGGCTGTCCGAAAAACCTGTCCGCGAACAGGCTCACAGTCTCGACGGCCACATCGCAAATCTCACGGGCTTGCTGCGGCAGCTCGACATTCGGAACGCGACCATGGTCTGCCACGATTGGGGCGGCCCGACCGGTCTTGGTTTTGCACTCTCCAATCCCGATCGCGTCCGTGCTCTCGTGATCATGAGCACGTGGGGCTGGCCACTTCCGCCGGCGGAATTCCACACGCGGATATTTCCGTGGCGCATGATGCACGCGCCCCTTGTCGGTCCATACCTTCTTGGCCGGCACAATGCGTTGGCTGGTCGCGGAATGTATCTGTCGGTCGTCGATAGAAAAAAATTCCGCGACGAGGCGCAGAGCGTCTATGAGAGCATCTTGCCAGATCCGGGATCGCGCCTCCTCACCTGGACCTGGCCGCGCTGGATTCCGCTTGATGACACCGCACGTGGTCTCGAGCGGTTTCAATGGCTCGAACGTGAGCTCAAGAAGTCGAAGTTCCCGACACTGTTGGTCTGGGGAAGAGAAGACGAAGTCTTTGACCACAAGACGTTCGCGACGCGCTTCAAGGAGCTGTCGCCGCACGCGGAGGGTCCTGAGCTGGTCACCGGCCGTCATTTCCTTCAGGAAGATTCGGGAGCCGAGATCGCTGAGAAGATCAACGACTTCCTCGACCGTATTGATAGGAGCAAGGCATGACAGAGGTCGAAGTCATCGAAAAGCCCAGCCACGAAGGCAAAAGAACAACGCTCGTACTCGCGGAAGATCGCGTCGGCCATTACCCGGAATTTCGGGAATTCTTCGTTCGGCGCTTCTCGCTCGATACCAATGGCCTGTCCAAGTCTGGCTATATCCGCGGCCCCTCCGGAATGATCTATTCGCTCGTGTTCGTTGGTCGCAGCGGAGAGCTTTTTCCCGACGGGCTCGAAGTCTATGCGCTCGTCGATGCACTGGAGCCCTTGAGCGAAGAAGACCTCGATACCGACCTCTGGGCGTTCCTGAGGTGGATGATCCAGGGCATTGGCGGCGAATGGAAGGTCGAGGACCTCGACGCAACCGGCCGCTTGTATCAGCTCCCGTTTCTATCCGGACGAGGCTGACAGATCAGAGGCTGCCGGCCTATCCCCTCCCGTGGAAGAGGCAGCGCAAGAAAACGTCCAAATGGGGCGCGGCAAGCGCCATCAAGGTTGCGAAAGCGCTGCCGGTCACCGCGTAGGCATACAGGGCATCGGCTGTGGTCGCGCTGAGCGTCTGGACTGCACGAGCCACGAGGGCTCTCGCCCGCGGCCCGTTGCGGGAAGCGGTTGGGCGGTCGGCATAAAATCGGTCGTTCAGGGTCATCGGTCGTCTCCCTCTGCCCAAGCACCCCGCTTGGGTCGTGAGAAGACATGGCCAATTTTCCGCTGCCGTGGCAGACAGAAGCGGGCAATATCGCTCATTCCCAGAGAGAATAGGGGAGAACAACGATGGATCGCCTGGCTTCGATGGAGACCTTCATCCGCGTGGTCGAGACGGGATCCTTCTCAGGTGCAGCGCGGCAGCTTCGGGTCGGTCAACCGGCGGTTTCGAAGACGGTTGCTCAGCTGGAAAACTATTTGGGGGTCAAACTGCTCACGCGCTCGACACGCGGACTTACGCCGACCGAAGCCGGGCTCGGCTATTTTGAACGTGCCAAGCGGGCGATTGAGGAGACCGACGAAGCGGAACTTGCCGCACGCGGCGCCGGCACCGGACTGAAGGGGCGATTGCGAATCTGCGCAGCAGTCACCTTTGCCAGCATCCATCTCATTCCCTTGCTGCCGATGTTCCTCGCACAACATCGGGATCTTGACCTGGAAGTCGTGCTTGACGACCGCCAGATCGACCTCGTGCAGGAGGGAATCGATGTAGCGCTGCGGATGGGAAAGCTGCTGGATTCGGCCCTGACGGCCCGGCGCATCGGGAGATGCAAGCGACTGGTCTTGGGTACGCCCGGCTATTTCGAGCGCGCCGGCACCCCCGCAACGCCAGCCGATCTCAGCAAACATCAGGCTGTCGTTTATCTGCAGGGCGAAGGCAGCATCTGGTCGTTTCAGCGCGACAGCTCTGAAGCCGCGGTCAAGGTTCAGAGTAGATTGAAAGTGACCGCCGCCGAAGGCGTCAGAGCCGCGGTGCTCGCCCATGTCGGGTTGACCATTGCGTCCGAGTGGATGTTCACCCCGGAACTACGCTCGGGTGCCGTGCGCGCGGTCCTGTCGGAGTGGAGCCTTCCACCGCTTGATCTGTGGGCCGTATTTCCGACCGGGCGCGCCGCGACCGCAAAAGCGCGGACTTTTGTGGATTTCTTCGAACGCAGCTTTAATCCGTGACGCCAACAACCTTCACCGAAAGCCGTGTAGCGCGTCCAATCAGCAAAGTGCCAAACGCGGCGAACCGACGATGTTTTAAGCGCTCTCATCACGAGGGTATGCGCGGGCTCGAACCCAGCCGATCAGAAGGAAAGCAATCGCCAGCATCGGGAGAGCAAATCCTATCCACGAAGCGAGATTCCAGCCGCCGAGCGCATAAGCCAAGCCACCCAGCGTCGAACCGACCGCGCCACCGGCGAAGAACGCCGACATGTACAGTCCATTTAGTCGGCTACGATATTCAGCCCCCAGCACAAAGATCGCACGCTGGCCGAGCGTAAGGTTGGCCGTCATCCCAAAGTCCAACAGGATCGCTGCCGCGATCAGAAGCGCGATTCCGAGGGAAGATCCGCCCTCGGCAAAGCGGGTGATCAAAATCGCGACCGCAACACAGAGAATGGCGAAGGCTGTGGCGGGCTCGGTCCATCCTCTGTCCGCGGCGCGCCCCGCCAGCGGCGCCGCGATTGCGCCGGCACCGCCAACCAGCGCGAAGAGTGCGACCTGACCCTGTGACATGTGGAAGGCAGACCCTGTGAGCAGCAGCGGTACGGTCGTCCAAAACAGGCTGAACGCCCCAAACAGACAAGCCTGGTAGAGTGCCCGCTGCTGAAGGACGGGTGTTGTGAGCGCCAGGCGGCTCATTGACTTCAGGAGCGCGAGATACGAGATCGTCACGGTTGGCTTCCGCTTCGGCAGTGCCAAGGCCAACGCGAGCACCAGGGCAAACATGCTTCCGCCCGAGACGTAAAACACCGCATGCCACGATATGGCCTGCGTCGCGAAGCTCGACGCCGGCCGCGCGAGCATGATGCCAATCATCAAGCCGCTCATCACATTGCCAACCACACGCCCGCGAACACGCTCCGGAGCCATGTGGGCTGCAAATGGGATGAGAACCTGTACAGCGACCGATCCCAGGCCGACCAGAAGTGCCGAGGCGAGATATGCCAGCGGCCCAGCTGATGCGGCGATGGTCAAGAGCGCAAGGGCGGTGACGCCAATAAGCGTAAGAACGAGCCGCCGATTCTCCACCAGATCACCGAGCGGAACGATCAAGAAGAGACCAATCCCGAATCCCGCTTGCGTGAAAGCGACGATCAGGCCCGTCGCCGAGGAAGAAAAGCCGAGAGAAGTTGCGATCAATTCGGCGATTGGCTGTGAGTAATAGACATTGGCCGCGAGCAGCCCGGATGCGATCGCGAACAGGATCGTCATCCAGGATGGCATCTCATCCGGCTCAAGATTCGTGGCAAGCGCAGGCTTTATCGATGCGATGGCACGGTTCGTCACGTGACACTCCTCTTTATGATCGTTCGGAGCTTCCGAGCGAAGGGCTGCCGCTTCGAGAATGGTGGAGGAAGTCAACGCGATGTAGCTATCGCGCGCGAATAAGACTTATCGTTACCAGGAATGCCAGGCGCATCTCTCCGATGCGACCAGAAGGCTCAGCGGATGAGCTATATCAACAGCGGTTGTTGAGACGAACGAGCATCTCTTCGATACCTGCCGGCATTCAGCGTCTCCACTCGATCAGTAAGGTGACGCCCGAGCGGAGTTGCTCATCCCGAGCCTCCCCCGAAAGGAGTGTCGCCATGTCCTCGATCTCGATCTCGAAGCGTTCAACCCGATTTGCCGCGGTCGCTGCAGCCGGCGTTGTCCTGTTCGGCCTGCTTTCGCCTGCAACGGCGTCCGGTCAGAACAGCCCGGCCGTTCTGACCTCGCACTCACCCTGGCTCGCGCCGACCGGTCATCGGCAGCCTGCAAGGGCCGACGTCCCCCAGAACGAAATCCTGTCGGCGTGGGAGCGAGAGCAACAGGTTCTGCATGCAGAACTCGATCGCAAGCTGATCATTTGCCGCGGCTGTTGACCCCGACCGCATTATTCCCGAGCGGAATAGGGTCTAGTCGAACGGCCTCGCTACTCACCACCGTGGTCTCCTTTAGGTTCTTCGCGTGCCTTCGATCCACGAAGCCTGCGCGAAAACCTAAGGAGAACCGCCTATGTTGCTTCAAGCCAAGCTCGACGCTTTCAAGGCCGATTTCGAAGCCGGGAAGCCGCCCTACAGCGTTCCCCATTCCGTCATCGAGACGATGCACCGCGCCACCGCCGAGCTGATCGCCTCGGGTGCTGCCTCGCGCGCCAAAAAGGCCGGCGATATCGCCCCGTCCTTCTCGCTAAAAGATCCCGAGGGCAACGTCGTGAGTTCCAACGAGCTTCTGAAAAAGGGTCCACTGGTCGTCAGCTTCTATCGCGGCGTGTGGTGCCCCTACTGCAACATGGAGCTGCAGGCGCTTGAGGCCGTAAAATCCCAGTTCGACAAATATGGTGCATCGCTGGTTGCGATCTCGCCGCAGACCGCGCCGAACAGCCGTAAGTCGATGCGCCAGAACAAGCTCTCCTTTCCGATCCTGTCAGATGTGAGGGGCAAGGTTGGTGCCGCGTTTGGCCTGCGTTTCGAACTGCCCGACTATCTGGTGGAGCTGTACAAGGGATTGAAGAACGATCTGCCTGCGTTCAACGACGATCCGAACTGGACCCTGCCGATGCCGGCCCGCTACGTGATCGGACAGGACGGTACGATCCTCTACTCCGAAGTGAATCCCGACTACACCCATAGGCCCGAACCGGAAGACATGATTCCGGTGTTGCAGCGGGAGGCTGCTGTCAAGGCGTGACGGCAACAATCAAGAACTCGAGAAGCGCGATTAGATCCCATAGCGCTTCTCCCGAGACGGCCGATGGGGCGCGCGAAGAAGCGACCATCGGCCGTTGTCACACAAACCAACAGGAGACAACAATGAGACCGCTGTTCTCGCCGATCAATATTGGTCCCTACCAACTCGCCCATCGTATCGTGATGGCGCCGCTGACGCGGATGCGCTCCGATCCAGGCGACATTCCGAGCAAGCTGATGGTCGAGTATTATTCCCAGCGTGCGTCGAAGGGCGGCCTCATCATTTCGGAGGCGACACCCGTCTCGATCCGCGGCTATGGCTATGCCGGCGCGCCCGGCATCTATTCGGACAGTCAGATCGTCGGATGGCGGCGCGTCACTGATGCCGTTCACGCCAAGGGCGGCCGGATCTTCCTGCAATTGTGGCATGTCGGCCGTCAGTCGCATACCGACCTGCAGCCCAATGGCGAGGCGCCGGTGGCGCCATCCGCGATTGCGGCAGAAGGTTATGCCTATACCAAACAAGGCGAAGTCCCGTTTTCGATGCCGCGTGAGCTCGCGCTCGAGGAGATACCCGGCATCATCGAGGAGTTCCGCACGGGCGCCGAGCGGGCACTGCGCGCTGGCTTCGACGGCGTCGAGATACACGGCGCGAACGGCTATCTGCCCGATCAGTTCCTGCAGGACGGCAGCAACAAGCGCACGGACGAATATGGCGGCTCAGTCAAGAATCGCGCGCGAGTCTTGCTCGAGGTGACGCAGGCTGCGATTTCCGTCTGGGGTGCCGATCGCGTGGGCGTCCGCATCGCGCCGAGCGGCACCTACGGATCGATGTCGGATAGCGATCCGGCCGCGACCTTTGGCTATGTCGCGACTGAGCTCGACCGACTGAGCATCGCCTATCTCCACGTGGTCGAGCCGCGTATCAAGGGCATCGAGGAGATTGTCAAGGGCCAGGCTCCGATCGCAGCCCAGCATCTGCGGCGAAAATTCAGCCGTACACTGATCGCGGCGGGCGGTTTCACCGGTGAGAGCGCCGCAGCAGCTGTTGCGTTGGGCGACGCCGACCTCGTCGCCTTCGGTCGCCACTTCATCTCCAATCCTGATCTGCCCGAACGGCTGCGACGCAACCTGCCTTTGACCCGCTACGACCGTTCGACGTTCTATGGCGGTGACGGGCGAGGCTACATCGATTATCCGGCGCACGCCGACATGGTGACGGCGGCGGTCTAGTTCCGGACGATCGCTGGCGCGGCGGAGAAAGCGTTGAGGCCTGCGCAGAGGTTCTACAGCGATCATTCCAGTTTGGAATGATTGTTATTCGATCAGGCCGCCTATCCCCTCTCCGGGACATAGCCTTACCTCTGCGCGACAGACGGCTCGCGCAGTTTGAGGAACCAAACGATGTCGAGACTACAGAGCAAGGTCGCCGTGATTACCGGCGGCACCAGCGGGATTGGACTGGCCGCGGCACAGCGGTTCGTCGCCGAAGGGGCCTTCGTCTATATCTTCGCCCGCCGTCAGGACGAATTGGACAAGACGGTCGCCTCGATCGGCCTGAACATCGCCGGCGTGCCGGGCGACGTCCGCAAGCTCGAGGACCTCGACCGCCTCTACGCCAAGGTCGCCTCCGATGGCCGCAAGCTCGACGTGGTGGTCGCCAATGTCGGCGCCGTCGACAGCGTGAAGCTCTCCGATGTCACCATCGAGAGCTTCAACCACAATTTCGACGTCAACGCCCGGGGCGTGCTGTTCACGGTGCAGAAGTCGCTGCCGCTCCTGAACAATGGCGCATCGGTCATCCTGACCAGCACGATCGCCTCGCTGCGCGGCTTCCCCGGTCGCAGCGCCTACGCCGCCTCCAAGACCGCACTTCGCTCCTATGCCCGGACCTGGACGATGGAGCTCAAGGACCGCGGCATCCGTGTCAACACGATCACGCCGGGTCCCTGCGACACGCCGCTGATCGACGCCCAGGTCAGTTCGCCCGAGGAGGCGGCCGCCGTGCGCGCCAAGCATGCGGCGAGCATCCCGCTCGGCCGCATGGCGCGGCCCGAGGAGATCGCGGCCGCGATGCTGTTCCTTGCCTCTGAGGACAGCAGCTTCGTCGCCGGCAGCGAACTGCTGGTCGACGGCGGCATGTGCTCTGTCTGAGGTAGTCCAAGCGATCGTTTCCGGGCCCGCTACAACCGTCCGGCGCGCCGTTCTCCCGACAGGCACAAGCGCGGCCGTTCACATCTTGTAAGGAGGAATTCAATGCCAAAGCTCCAAGGAAAAGTTGCCGTCGTCACTGGCGGCAGCAGCGGAATGGGTCTCGCCACCGCCAAGCGCTTCGTTGAAGAAGGTGCGTTCGTCTACATCACCGGACGCCGCCAGTCGGAACTGGACAAGGCGGTATCGCTGATCGGCCGCAGCGTCGCTGCAGTACAGGCTGACGTATCGAACCTCGCCGATCTCGACCGGCTCTACGCCAAGGTCGCCAGCGAGAAGGCAAAGATCGATATCCTCTTCGCCGGGGCGGGTATCGTTGATCCTCAGCCGCTCGCCGAGACGACGGAGGAAAGCTTCGACAAGGTCTTTGCGATCAACACGCGTGGCCTGGCCTTCACGGTGAAGAAGGCCCTGCCGCTTCTGAATGACGGCGGGGCGATCATCGTGATCACCTCGATCGCCGAGAACAAGGGCATTCCCGGCTTTACCGCCTACAGCGCCACCAAGGCGGCAGTCCGCTCCTTCGTCCGCACGTGGACGGCGGAGTTGAAGGATCGTCGCATCCGGG
>WNFM01010922.1_pt1 | contig 10726 bp, 12 predicted proteins | sample 5400271 | NCBI WGS metagenome assembly WNFM01 (sample SAMN13153352, study PRJNA577476) | soil metagenome | isolation source: 60 cm saprolite on Douglas fir-dominated hillslope | place: USA:California | collected 2013-09-17 | reverse complement strand
GGACTGCCTTTTCTGCTTCAAGCAACGAGCACCGCCGCCTTGACAGGCATTGAGGGACCGACCTTACCAGGAGCCAATACGCTCCTGAGTGTCTCGCGTGCGGCGGTCTCCTCCCTGGCCGTGGCCGGATTGGTCAATCTGGTGCAAGCACAACGTCTTGTCCATCAGGCAGCACTTGCACACCACGGGCCAGTGAGCGCGGCCGTAGCCCAACAGGCACAAGTTCTGGCCTATCAGGATGTGTATCTGCTTTCGGCTCTGGTCACGCTCCCCATCCTGGTGCTCGCGTTTTTCCTGAGGTCGCAGCGTCGCGCTCAGAAGAAAGAAGAGACCACCACATTTGGCGTGAGTCCACAGACCCCCGAAGCAGCCATGGAGACTCGCTAATGGAACAGGCATGCTGACTCCGAGTGCAGGTCTTTCCTGGGGAAACCATGCTGCTCATAGCCCCCATGGATGCAGGTATCACCCATTCCCGGTGTAAATTTGGCATTATCCGGGTCTTCCGCGACTTTGATATTGTTGGCGAATTGCCTTTGGTTAAGTGGCAGCGGCAGCTTTGACAGAAGCCATTAGCGAGGCCGTGCGCGAGAGTGGTGGCGAAGCATGGGTGCCCTCCGCTAGCCAGGTACATGCCCTCAGAACATTCATAGCGGTGGCGGTAAAAAAGGCTTGAAGCCTCAGTTTTTTGCTCCCGATATAGCGGGCGCGGCGCATCTCACAGGTGCGCATCGCTTGGGCCAGCGTGCCTTCAATGCCTGCTCGTTTGGCATACAGCATCCGAAACTCCGCAGTGCCCTGTCGCTTGCGCGCGTTCTGCAGAGCGGTGTAACTCTGGTCATCTGGACGCAGAATCAGCACTTTCGCCCCAGTTTTGGTACAGTGAGCATGAAGCGAACACGCTCGGCAAACTGGGAGAGGAAACCGGACCCGAAGTCTTGGCTGGCCGTGCCGGTCAGGGATATGTCCCCAATCTTGACTGGTTTGCCCGGCAGGACAGCGGACCCGTTTGGCCTGCCAATCAATGTGAAAGTCGCTGTGATCAAACCGGTCTGCTGCTTGTGAAGCCCATGAAGTGTCTGGGATCACCGGTCCCACAATCTCCACCTGATAGCGTCTTTGGCTTTCTGCCAGCACTTCTGCATCGACATAGCCCATATCCATCAAATGCTGATGAGGAAGCAGCTCATGTGCTGCTTCGTCCTCATGGAGTTCTTGCACGACTGAGCCATCTGGCGTGGTGGCCGCGGTGACCATGACCTCCACCATGAAATGCGGTTCATCGTCCTCACACGTCTCGGTGAAATGGACCTTGTACCCTGTCCAGTCCGTGCTTCTCTTGCGACTGTAGCGTGCTTCGATATCGTAGGGAGAAGTGATGAGCCGGGCACCGGGAGGCCGTTCATCATCAGCACGCCAGGGTGTTTGCTGTTCATGGGCATGATAGTGCTGCACCCACACCCGGCGCAGCGTTTCAATAGCGTCCAGTTCCCGTAACCAGGCCGGACTGTTCTCTTGGTAGACCTCTTCCAAGAGCCGCCGACCATCCGCTCCAATCGTTTCCGCCAGCTCCACTCGTTTTTTCTCCTCTTTGGGCAGACGAAAATCACTGAAGCGTTTCTCGTAGCGTTGTGCCCATTGGGGATCCTTGTGCTCCAGTAGCCACGATGGCGCGACCTCTGCCAGAACGTTGAGCGCGTGACGCATCGTCTCCCCTACACATTCCAGCCGACTAAGCGTGTGGATCGCTGCTAGGCACATGGGTTGAATCGGTTCGCTGCTTGCCGTGGGCTTTGATCCAACCGCGTTCCCGGCACTGAGAGAGCAGGAGATCGAACAGACGACGCTCCGCTCCGTGCGCGAGGAGCCGACCGCGAAATTCGGAGAGCACGGAGAAATCAAAGCCTGTATCGGTCAACTCCAGGCTGAGTACATACTTCCAATCGATGCGGGTGCGCACGGCATCGGCAGCTTGCCGATCCGTGAGTCCCTCTCCGTATTGCATGATGGTGACCAGGGCCAGACGCCACGGGGTCTCGGCTGGTTGCCCATGGCTCATAAAGAGGTCCTGAAAATCGTGATCCTCGTACAACGTTCCTAGTTCATCTTGCATCTGCATCCACACGTTGCCCTTGGGCAGGACTGCATGCGCGATGCGGACGGTTTCTTCTGGTATAGCTGGGATCGGCTGGGGATGCATGGACATGGACTCCCTCCTCGTTTCATTGACACTCTCGTTCTTCATCAGTATCTCATATCTCTCCCCATCCCGCGCTAGTAATTCGCCAACAATATCCGAGAGAGGGAGTACCAGAGGGAAAGTCAAGCGGGTAGGAGAGATGTCCGAATTATCCACCACCGAGAGGGGCTGTACCTATAACGATATATCGTTATCTAACCATTAATAATAATACGATATATCGTTATTATTCCCGGGACGAATTAATCTGCATAAAAAGCGATTGCCCGGCCCCGCCAGAGGCGGGGTCGGGCTTACTGTCGTTACAAACTCTCCTGGGGCAACCCGCTTAGAGCACTGCGGTGACCTGGCGCGGGTTCCCTTCCCTCAAGAAACTCAGCGAGAGCGTGTCACCTCTCCCGTGGCGCTGCACAATGCGTTGGAGGTCTGCCGGCCCTGTCACGGGCTCGCCCGCAGCCGCGATCACAATATCCAATCGCTTGAGTTGAGCACGATCTGCTGGCCCACTGGGGTGGATCTCCAGCAGTTCCATGCCGGATTGCTGGGTAAGATGCAGCCGCTGTCGCAAGGCCGGGTCGAGTGTCACGCGCATCCCGCCGACACCCAGGGCGATCCCGGCCGGTGGGGCCGCGCGTCTCTGATAAATGCGGGCCAGGGCCGACTTGATCGTCTCCACCGGGATCGAGAATCCCAGTCCCTGCGCCATGGGCATCATCGCCGTCGTGATGCCGACCACTCTCCCGCTGCTATCGACCAGCGGTCCTCCTGAGTTTCCGGGGTTGATGGAGGTATCGGTCTGGATGAGGCCGGTCATTTTCTGTCTGCCCGGCCCTGGCAGCGTCCGATCAAGCGCACTGACGACTCCGGCCGTGACCGTCCAGTTCAAGCCGTAGGGGTTGCCCACGGCGATGACCAGTTGCCCGACGCGCAGCGGTCCGCTGCCCAATTCTGCCACGGGCAGGTGATCGGCGCCAATGCGCAGGAGAGCGATGTCGACGTCTGGATCGCTGCCAACCACACTGGCGTCAAACGTGCGTCCATCCGCCAGCGTCACCTTCACGCGCTGTGCATTGGCCACTACGTGGGCGTTGGTCAGGATCTGTCCATCAGAGGCAAAGATGAAACCTGAGCCGACCCCACCATATTGCCGGGGCATATTATAGGGGCCCCGTCCCCCGCGCTCCAGGTCTATACGTACGACCGCCGGCCCAACGCGTTCGGCGGCAGTCGTGACGGAGCGTGAATAGGCATCAAGCGCCTGCCCATCCTTTTCATTTGTATCTATATCGAGCATACTGCTTTATCTTCTTTCTCAAAGGGAACGGCAGTCACGCCTCCGGGGTGCAGGTGATGCACCCTCGCGAGTGAACGACCAGCTTGCCGTTCCCTTGCGCTATGTTCCTTTACAAAATAACGATATATCGTTATTTATGCATATCAACAATACCATAGGACGTTTTATTCCATTACCTTGATTCACTTCTCGGTACGCGGGTCCTCCACCATGCGCACGGGGTCGTGGGCCTGCCAGCGTGCCCAGACGTCCGGGAGCCGTTCGCAGGTCTCCAGGTCAAAGGGAAGGCGAAAAGGGAAAGGCGAAAGCTCAGGCTGGGGCGAGTAGCAGGCCGCCATGGCGACGACATCGAGCGCGGTCATATCCTCCCCGGTCTTCTGCACGCGTGTCAGGAACGCGTGATACCAGGCTTCCAGTCCTCCGGCGCGCTGGATGATCGTGCAAAAGGTGGGAAAATCGCTGGCATAGCACAGCTCGAAGAGCAGGTCGCCGCTGTGACAGGCCACGGCGCTCCAGATGTCGGGGTGCAGCATGCCGGAGCGCAACGCGCCGTATCCCCCGCTGGATTTGCCAAAGATGCCACGCCTGCCCCCTCCCAGGGTGCGGTAGGTGCGGTCGATGTAGGGCACCAACTCCTGGACGAGGTAGTCGTTATAGTTGCCGACCGCCGGCGAATTGAGGTACTGGCTGCCTCCATAAGAGGTGAAGCAGTCAGGCATCACGACGATGAGGCCTGCTCCGAGCAAACCCTGTGCCGTGAGCAGATCCAGCCGCTCGGAGAGTGTGGGTTGAAAGGGCAGTCAGTTCTGCAGCGAGGCGTCGCTCTCCGAGTAGCCTGCCAGGGCAAAGACCACCGGGTAGCGCTGGCTCGGAGAACGCTCATAGCGCGGGGGCAGGTACACCAGCAGGTCTCGTTCGGCCGGATCGCCGAGGGGTTGTTCGCCAGCACCTGGCTCACGAAGTGGTCCTTGATCACCTGTCCCCGCATGCGCAATTCGCGGCACAGCTATTGGAGATGGTGGATAATTTGAACAACCTCTGCAAATCCCCTCTGGACTGGTTTTTTCGTCATTGAGCAGTCCGGACGGACCATCTCACCCTGGAATGAAGTCCCATCCGACTTCTTCTGATGGCATTTTCACCAACTTCTTCGCGATATGACAGGCCAACCGCATCTGGCTTGAGAGGCGCTCAAGCGGGAACCGGCGGCAATGGGCAAGAGAGCACCTCGCAAGCCGTCCATCGCCGATGTGTTCTGCCGGCTGCCATCGCTGGAGTTCGCTGCCGATAGCGTTGCGCCAGACGTTGGCCCTTTCGCTCTTGCGGCTGCCCAAGCGCTACCCGCAGCGATGCATGCGGACGTACAAAATGGTAGTAAGCTCTCCACCACTCGAGGTGGGCCAGCAAGTGTGGGAACTGCTGTGCGGTGGCCCAGGTCCGGCGGGCCAGAGCTGCAACCCCATGGCGGACGGTCAAATTCACGCGCTCAATAAAAGCCGTATTCAATCGCCCAGAGAAGCCTAAGTGCTGTAACGCACTCGTGAGTGCTGCCTCTGTCCCAAGGCCCATCACAGGCGTGACCCGAACCGACCTGGCCATAGATCAGCCCCGCCGCTACCTGCCATCGAAAGGCTTTGCGCCCACGACACCCCACCTCTCCCCAGTGTCCAAAATGGGCTGTCAGAGCATAGAAATATAAATTTAAGCCATCGCTGATGAAAAGGGGGAGGCAGCCAGGGGCCAGGATCTGTCGCAGCGAGTGGATGAGCTGATGGGCCATGGTTTGGGTGCGAGGGCCGAGCTCAAGCACAGGAAGAATCTTGGTGAGGGGATCGATGGCCAGCCAGAGCCAGAGGATCTGGTTGGCGCTGCGCAACCTGGTTCGGAGTTCGTCCAACTGGAGATGCGGGATGTGGAGACTGCGGAAGCAGCGCTCGTGGAAGGTTTGAGCGTGTTTCCCAGCGCGGGACAACCAGGTGGTGATGGTGGCTTGTCGGTAGCCGAAGACCCGCTCGGCGGCGGAAGCATCCAGTCCTTCGGCCAGCGCAGACAACACCACAGCGATCTGGTGAGAGGGCGTTTTCAGACGGTACAGGGGGGTATGGCGCCGAGCGCTGAACGTGGTGCGGCAGGCCTGGCAGCGAAAGGTCTGGATGTGCTCGGCCTGGCCATGCTTGCCATCCCCAACCAGCGCGTGGATCTGAGCATCGGTGATGCCGAAGTAGGGGCACTTCGGGTTGGGACAGGCGAAGTCTTCGGTGTTGACCCGCTTGGGCGCTCCCCGGCGGCTTTTGACCTCGCACCAAGGGCGCACAGGCACAGGAGCAAGTCCCACAACACACGAGTTGGTGCAGGAGAGGCGACAGGCGGGGCAATCGTCTGGGGAGCGGGGTTTGAGAAGACGTTGCACCGTGGTGCGCTTGGCCCCTCCTCGTGAGGAGGAAGACCGACGATGGAACCAGTCAAGAAGCCAAAGCAGCGCTAGAGAGAGGAAGAGGCAGACCACGAGCAGGAATACAAACACGTACACATGAAGCGCCATCATCATCCTCACTGTTTCAAATGGGAAGCATGAGGAGCTTCCTTGAGAAGCAAGGATAAGGGGAGTCGCCAGTGTTGTCAAGCGATTGACAGAGAAGTCCGAATTATCCACCACCGAGAGGGGCTGTACCCCTCTAGCTAGAGCACCTCTTCAGGCTTCTTCTCACCTGCAATCCATGGCTTTTGCTTGATCTCTTTCAATCGCTCTATGTCAGCCGCCGCCAGGTAGGTCTGACGATTGCCGATGAACTTGTGCGTCTTCATGTCCAGGCGTTTGACCCATCCGTAAAGGGTCGCACGGTGCCAGCCGATGGCAGTAGCAGCATCCTTTATGCTCAGGTATTCCTGTCCTTCGACCTGTTCACTCATGCGTTCCTCCCTGGTGCGTTGCTGTCTGCCGTCCCTCCATAGAACGGTCAACGAAGGAGTGCTCAGTTGGTGGAAGCTTACCATGAACTGTGGGAAATTGTCAACAAACTGTTGATAAGTGTCGCATTTGCATGGTACTATCTTGAATAGCGGCGTTAAAAGCGTCCTCGGAGAGAGATAGGAGCAATGAGCTTTGTATCAATTCCCCACCCAGAAGATTCCGACGGCACTCCCGATTTGCGGGGTATCAATCAAAACCTCAGAAGTTGGGATCATCCGAAGACGAGTTGTGGCAGCGACCGCTGCCGGCAAGCGGCGACCAAAGCGCGCGTACGCCAGTATTCGGCGCATGAATTGAAATAAGGAGGCAGCCATGCCGCGCCGGAGCGTGCCGTCAGGGCACATCTACAGCGTGTTTGTGGATAGCGTCACAGCAGAGGGCACACTTGCAACGGAACACATTTACTTTGGCAATAGCAAGTTTGCTGCCCAGGTGAAGCTTGCGCAGGCGATCACGGACAATCCGCATGCCTACCAGATAGACCTGCGGTGTGATATGCGTCTGGTTGCGCGGGTGAGGATCGAGCGACCTGGCTAGCTCGCCTTCACTGTCTCTTGCTCACGGCGCCGCTGCTGGAGTGTCCATTTTTCTATAGCCGTGTGCGCAACGTCCAGCGCGTCATCGCGCGATGTCTTCCCTGGCGCTGTCTCGACGGTAATGTTCAACTCCGGAATCGTCACCTCAAGATGATCACCAACTGATTTGAGCTGTAATGTATATTTCTCGTTCATAGGCCAAGTATACCACACAGAGAGGAAGTTTTGATGAAGATCAAGGTCTGGGCGAAACGGCGAAGCTACTTTTCGCTCAGACAAGGCCGAGGAATACAATCGGCAACTGAGACTTTTTTCGGTTGTGTTGCAAGAAATCTGAGAGGAATGCTGGAGGCGTGCAATCCCATGTTCCTGTTCAGCTTAGACAGCCACTCCAAACAGGCGGGCGATGAATGCCACCTGCTTCAGGCTGTCTCCTTTTTCGACGCTATAGATCTGACCTTTCCTGAGCATATTCATGGCTTCGTATCCTTGCAAGGTGTGCCGTGCGCTCTTGAACGAAAAGAAACCCATCCCGAGCTTGACCAGTCGTTTGATGAAGCGATGGTCTTGCTCGACCAAGTTGTTGAGGTACTTGCTCTGCCGTAATTCGCAAGCGTCTGGCATGATCCCTTCTGCCTTCAGCTCCTTGTAAGCTTTTGGATAGGTAGGGTTTTTATCAACGGTGATGACGCGGGGAGCGCTCGTATGAGGAGCAGCAAGCGCTTTCATGAAGAAGCGTTTGGCTGCTTGAGCATCTCGTGTGGGACTGAGCAGAAATTCCAGAGTATTTCCCTGAGAATCCACGGCACGATAGAGGTACATCCACACCTTTTTCACTTTCACGTAGGTCTCATCGACGCGCCACGAGTCGGTCGTGGCCTTGAGGTGAGATCTGCAGCGCTTCTCCAGTTCAGGCTGCGCTGATGTGTCCCCTGCAGAAGCATACCATATCTGTTGACGGTTTGCTGACAAAAACCGATCACAGTTTTTCATTGTTTTGATAACAAGCCGCACGCTACCGCTTTCCCTCCCACAGCCGACGCCTTTCCGAACCCGGATCGTCTACCACCTCCGACTGCGCGTCGAAGCGCATTGTCGCGCGCCGGGCCGGATCGTAGCGTGGCCAGCCAGGATCGCCGTGCGTCGCGAAGGAAACCCAGGCTTTGTGCATGGCATCGGCAAGCTGCTGGGGAGGGTTCTCGCCCACCAGCGGCCGGTTTTCCTCCTGGTCGAGGTTGTCGAAGACGAAAGGTATTTCAAGTGCATGACAGGAGCCTAACCTGCCACCGAACTGCGGCGAACGCCAGGTCATTTCGTACAGGTACGTCGCTCCCCTGCCTGCTGCGTGAGCCTCGGCCAGGCGAATGGCGGGGATGCGGAAAAACCAGTCGGTGACGACAGCCGCCTGGAGATCGCCCGCGCTCGCGCCTGGGAGCGCTTCCCGGTAGACGGCCAGCGCCTCGGCGGGCGAGAGTCCATAGGCGGTGATGGCGAAGGCCAGTATGTCATCGTTGATCATATCGATCACGCCGTTAGGCACCGTAAAGAAGCGCCACTCCTCGCTATTTGTCCCAACCAACACATCGACATCCGAACTCGCACCAGCAGCGACGGCCTTCATCGGAAGCGTGGACAAGATGTCGCCATCGATGACCGGCTCGAACAACATACGGTTGAAGAAGACCTCGCGCCAGCGCGCCGGGTCGGGTTGCATGAGCGCCTCGTTGCCCAGCTCCACCTGGGCAGCGATGATGCGCTCCAACGGCACCGACGCGAGACCGCCGACGGTCGGCTCAACCTCTAGCTTCTCCGCGAGATAGTGGCCAACGAGCCGCGAGGTTTCAGGCGGGAGCGCGTGATGGCCTGCTCCACTCTGCAGGATGGCACGGCGAAAGAGGCCAGCCGCGCGCGGCATGGCCAGCAGCGTGCAGACGCTGAAAGCGCCGGCCGATTCGCCAAAAATGGTGACGTTGGCCGGATCTCCGCCGAACGCCGCTATGTTCTCCTGCACCCATGCGAGCGCAGCAACCTGGTCCAGCATACCGAGGTCGGCCGTTCCTTCACCGAGGTAGAGGAAGCCATGCGGGCCAAGACGGTAGTTGATGGTGACACACACCACGCCATCGCGGGCGAAGCGGCGGCCATCATACGTGGGAACCGCCCCCGATCCGTTTACGAACGAGCCACCATGAATCCAGACCATAACCGGAAGATTCGCCTGGCCGGTATCCGGCGACCAGACATTGAGGTTCAGGCAGTCCAGGCCCGCGATGAACGGCTCCGACAATAGCTTGTCAAAGGGCACGGCATACCCCGGCTTGGGAGCGGTCGGGCCGTAGTCGAAGGCGTCTCGCACGCCGTCCCACGCCTGTACGCGCTGTGGTGGCCGAAAACGATCCTGACCAAACGGATTAGCCGCGTAGGGAATACCCTTGAATGTGGCGATACCAGCGTTACTACTGCCGCGCACTGCGCCTTGCCGGGTGTTAACAACGATGTCCAATGTGAAGCCCTCCATGCAAGCGTTGAATCGAAGTCGGGAAGCGAATACTAGATTATACGATAAAGATCAACAATTAGGAGTAAGCAGAGGCCCGGCTGGGTGTAGGAAAAAGTTGTAGGCGAAGGACCTAAAGAGGAGTATCCTCAACTACAAAACCGAGTCAGGTGAATAGCAGAGAGGAGGCTCCTGAACATGGAAACGAAAGACGGATTGAACAGATGACCCAAGTAGCCAGCACAACCGATGTATCGGCCACGGGAGCCCCACTACCTATCCAGAAGCACCTCTACCTCAAAAGAGAGTCTGCTCCAACCCTACGGCCTCATCCCTACGATTGAAAACATCGTCTCTTCTGCAGAAGCCGGTTCCTGGCTGAACTCCTTAAAGACCTGCATGTTGGTGAACCCCACCTCTTCATACAAATGCAGCGCTTGTTGCTGGGTATACCAGCGCGTAGCTGGCGAGCGCACATGCATCTCTGTAGCAACCACAGCACCATTCCGCAGCACCTCGTAGCGATCTTCCGTACTCTCAAGCTGCTCCACAACATCGAACGTGGAACGCGTCCAGCGGCGGATAGTGCTGCCATCCTCGGGCCTGACCGCCTCTCCGCTCGGCTCCCATGGGCCCTGGACAATCCGTTGGAGAGTTGGCTCATCCCACAAGAGCATAAAGGGCATCACCAGGATACCCCCTGGCTCCAGATGGCGGAAGAAACGGCGCATGGCCTCCTGCGCATCTCGCGGGTCGGTGAGCAGTTGAAACGAACTCGACGGCACCATGATCATGCGGTAGGTGCGGGGAAGATCGAGTTCCTGCATAACTTGCTCGAACACCCTGGGGCGCAGACCAAGCCGTTGTGCCTTCTCAGTGCAAATAGCCAGCATTTCAGGCGAGACATCCACCCCATCAATATCAATGCCCTGCGCCAGATAGTCCAGCAGCAGGCGACCCGTACCACACCCCACATCCAGAACAGGTTGGCTATGCCGGACAATCAAATCGCGATAGAAGAAGCGATCCTCCCAATTAGAGGTATCACCACGCAGGAGGTCCCAGGCAGCAGCCATCATGCCCCTATATTCGTAGCTCTCCATTAGGCATTCACCCTGCTAAGCAATAGCTGAAATAACGCAACGATTTCCTTGCCACTCAAGTCAAGCGTAGCCTCTCCAACAGTCAACTCAAACATGGTAAAGCCAGGAAGCAATGCGGGAGCCAG
>WNFM01340638.1_pt2 | contig 10728 bp, 11 predicted proteins | sample 5400271 | NCBI WGS metagenome assembly WNFM01 (sample SAMN13153352, study PRJNA577476) | soil metagenome | isolation source: 60 cm saprolite on Douglas fir-dominated hillslope | place: USA:California | collected 2013-09-17 | reverse complement strand
GTCATCTGTAATTGGCAGAGGGGTGACATTTTGATCCGGCGCCTACAGGCACCATTGGCATTACCGGCATTATGGATACTGGCGGCACGGGCGATCGCACTGGGCGCGCGATAGGGCGCCGGAGCAAGCCTCTGGCGCGGTCAAGCCGGGCCGTTGGGAATTTGTCGCGCAGCTGCAGACACCCGCGACATCGCAGCTGCCGGCGGAGACGCAATTACCGCTGGGCGCCGAGCCGCAAAGCGGCGGCGGCATAAAGACCAGCTATTTCGGCTGTGTCAGTTCGGACAAAGCGGTCCCGGTCGAGTTCGGCCCGCAATGCAAGCTCGGCAGCAGCGAACGCAATGGCCCGACCCTTACGTGGTCTATGACCTGCACCAATGCCCAGGGCACAGTCCGTTCCGATGGCGTCGCACAATATTCCGCCGACACGATGGAAGCGACGATGGTCAGCCACCTGCCCGGCGGCGACGGCAAAGTGACTGACATGACCCAGCACATCACCGGCCGCTACCACGGTGCTTGTACGCAACCTCAGGAGTAGGCGTTTCGCCACGGGCCAAATACCTGGCGCGTCGACGCAGCCGGCGGGTTCAGACGCCGTGATATTCCTGCGACACGTCGCGGTTGGTGTAATCGGGCAGAAGCGCCGTCGCAATGAAGCTGACAAGTGCGCAAGCCAGGATGTAGAGCGCGATCGCATAACCCGAGTGATAGGCTGCGAACAATGCGGTCGCGATCAGCGGCGCCGGGCCGCCAGCAATGATCGAGGCAAATTGGTAGCCGAGCGAGGCGCCGCTGTAGCGCAGCCGCGGGGTGAAGCATTCGGCGATCATCGCCGCCTGCGGCCCGTATTGCATGTCGTGCGGGATCAGCGAGAGCACGACCGCAAGAAAGATCAGCCCCGGCACCATTGTGTCGAGCAGCGCGAAATAGACGAACCCAAACACCCCGACCGTCACCACCCCGATCAGGTACATACGCTTTCGGCCAATCCGGTCCGAGATATGCCCGGCGATCGGGATCGAGAAGAACGACACCACCGCGGCGACGAGCACTGCGGTTAGCAGCAAGTTGCGAGTGCTGTGCAGCACGGTCGTTCCATAGCTGAAGATAAAGGCGGTGAAGATGTAAAAGGGCGCCTGCTCGGACATCCGGGCCAGGGCCGTCAGCGCGATCTCGCGCGGCTGCCGGCGGAATGCCTCGATCATCGGCGCTCGTTCCAGCCGCGCCTCCGCGACCAGGCGGTTGAAAATCGGGGTCTCGAGTATGCCCAGCCGAATGTACAGCCCAATCCCGACCAGCACGATGCTGATAAAGAACGGCACACGCCATCCCCAAGCCAGAAACTCGTCGGGGGAGATCGCATTCACCGCGAGGGCGGCGAGGTTGGCGAGGAACAGCCCGGAAGGCACGCCGAATTGCGGCCAGGCGGCAATAAAGCCGCGATGCGCGCTGGTCCGCGCCCACTCCATCGACAACAGAACCGAACCGCCCCATTCGCCACCGACGCCGACGCCCTGGATAAAGCGCAGCACGGTTAGAATGATTGCCCCCCAGATGCCGATTTGCGCATAGGTCGGCACGAAGGCGACGAGAAAGGTGGCGATGCCCATCAGCAACAGCGTCGCTATCAGCGCTGCCTTGCGGCCGATCCGGTCCCCATAATGGCCGAAGATCGCTGCACCGACCGGTCGCGCGACAAAACCGACCGCATAGATCGCGAAGGCCTGCAGCGTGCCGGTCAGCGGATCCGATTCCGGAAAATAGAGCTTCGGGAAGACTAGCCCGGTGACCGTGCTGTAAATGAAGAAATCATACCACTCGATCGTCGTGCCGACCGTGCTCGCGATAACCGCACGACGGAGTTGAACCCGGTGCTCGAGTTCGGAAAGGCCGCCGAGCGCGGTATCGGCCGCCGCCATCGAATCCTCCCGAGTTATCGCCGCACGATTTATTTGCCCAAACGCCTTCTCGCCAGCCGCGTTCCTCGTGCGCGGCAGCGGCTTGCCTTGGGAGAAATCGCTCGCCATCCCGTTCGCCTTCTTGGAGGCGCGAATTGCTCAGCGAGATTGGCGATCGGCGGCGGCGGTCTGACGGCGAGGTTGCGCGAGAACCGGGCCGACGCGGGGCCGCGCAGCCGCTGATCGTCGCGGCGATCATTATCCTAGGGCTTTATTTCGGGCGGCCGGTGCTGGAGCCCCTCGCCCTCGCGCTGCTGTTGAGCCTGCTGCTGGCGCCGGCTGTACGCTGGCTGCACTACCGCAAGGTTCCGCGCGGGGTTGCGGTAATGGCGACGGTGACCCTGGCCATTATCGTGATTTTCGGCTTGATCGCCGCCGTCGGCGACGAAGTTGTCAGCTTCGCGAGTAACCTGCCAAAATACGAAGAGAACATCGCGGCGAAAATCCGCTCGCTGAACGGCAGTGTGCCCGGGGCCAGCGTCATGGAGCGCGCGACCCGTGCGTTACGCGACCTTGGTGACGAGTTTGCCCCGATGGAAGGCTCGTTCGCCGGTTCGACGGGAACACCGGCCCCGGTGGTAATCCGTTCGGCCGAACCGGCCACCCTGCAGATCCTGCGCAACATCGCCGGCCCGCTGTTAGGCCCCCTCGCCTTCGGCGGCGTGATGCTGCTCTTCATGGTGATGATCCTATTGAAGCGAGAGGATCTCCGGGACCGGCTGCTCCGCCTTGCCGGCGCCCGCGATCTGCATCGCTCGACGGCTGCGATGAACGAAGCTGCCGAGCGCCTCAGCAATTACCTGCTCATGCAGCTAGCCGTTGGCATCTCTTACGGCGCGCCCGTCGCCATCGGGCTAGCGCTGATCGGCATACCGAATGCGCCGCTCTGGGGTGTTTTGGGCGTCCTGCTGCGCTTCATCCCCTATGTTGGCGGTCCGCTGACTGCCGTTTTGCCGGTGGTTCTGGCGATGGCTGTCGATCCCGGTTGGAGCCTGCTCGTCTGGACCATACTCTTGTTCGCCGGGCTCGAGGTGGTGCTCGCCAATATTGTGGAGCCCTGGGTATACGGACGCACCACTGGCCTTTCGCCGGTCGCCGTCATCGTCGCCCCGATATTTTGGACCTGGCTGTGGGGGCCGGTCGGGCTGCTGTTGGCGACCCCGCTGACCGTGTGCCTCGTCGTGCTCGGCCGGTACGTGCCGCAGCTCCAGTTTCTGGACATTCTGCTCGGCAATCGGCCGGTGCTGTCGCCCGAGGAAAGCTTCTACCAGCGCCTGCTGGCGCGGGACCCGGAGGAGGCGACCGAGCAGGTCGAGGAATTCGCCCGGGGAAAATCGATCGATGCGTTTTTTGACGAGGTCGCGATCCCGGCTTTGCTGATGGCCCAGGCCGACAGCGACCGCGGCGCGCTCTCGGCGGAGCGGCGCGCCGTCATCGCCGCCGGATTTGCCACCATTCTCGAAAATCTTGCCGAGGATGGCGTCATCGAAGCCGATGCCGCCGACACCGCGGAACCGCTAATCGCCTGCCTTGCCGGCCGCAATGAACTCGACCTGGCCGCCGCCTGGCTATTGGAGCATATGTTGCGTTCAAGCGGACATCGCGTGGTGGTGTTTTCCCCCGACGCTGTGTCACCCTTCAACATCGACCGGCTGCCGCTGAACGGGGTCGCGGTGTTGTGCCTGTCGCTGATCAGCACGACCGCCACGGCGCGGGTGCGGTATCTGGTACGACGCATCCGCCGGCGGGCGCGGCGGGCGCACCTGGTGATCGGCTTTTGGGGCCAGAACCGAGCCGATTTCTCGGTAGAGGAAGCCACTGCCGCAACCGCGGCCGATGCCGTCGTGACCACGATGGCTGCTGCTATCCCCGAAATCGAGGCCGCTCTCGCAACAGGCAACAATTCGCGCGGGCCTGCCGACAAGCCTGCGGACAAGCGCGCTGACCAATCAACATGGTCGGTGCGCATTCACCATGCCGAGTGACGCGCCCGCAAGCCGACCGAGCGCTTAATTTATTGAAGCGCCCAACGATAGCCGACCGTCGGAGCCCGCCGGACGTTCGGGGCAAGGCCTACGGTCGGCCCTGTGTAAGGCTTATCGGTTTCCGTGCGAGGCAAGAGCTTGTTGGCCTGGCTCGCCGGCTCCTGCGCCACGATTTGCTCGGAAATCTGCGGCACCAAGTCGAAATTGACGCAATTACGCGCCTGCCCCGGCGGACACGCCGCCAAAGCTCCAGTGCCGACAACCAAAACCGCTCCGATTGTCGCGGCTGACAGACGAGTATGCATCGTAGCCCCTCCCCTGCCCGGTATTGCGGCGAGTGTTACATAAAAATTCTGCAATGACGAATCGAATCGGTCCGCAGGACGAGCGGTCGACAACGCGTCAGCACTTAGCGAAGCTTCGGGCCAGCCGCACAAGCCCCACAAACGCCCGGTAGTGTCCTAGACTACCCGGCACCGTACGAGTTTCATCGCGTATCATTTTCGCAACCGCGGTTGAGGCCTTCGCCAACTCTGGCTGTGCGTCGCAATGCCGCGTGCGGGACAGCCGGTGCGGTTGCTGGGAGGCGGCGACAACTTCTTCATTTGCCGCAATGCAACACCCCGCGGCAAAGCGCCAGCCATGCCGCGGGCGCAGACCCGGCCCGTCTTGTCTGCACCGCAAACACCCCCTAACGTGTTGGCAATCTTTTTGTTGTGGATAATCTATAGAGGCGATCGCGTTCAGGTTGCTCGACCGGGAGTAGCCGGCTTTTTCGAGAGCTTGCTAGCACTGATCGGGAACCGGAAATTTGACCACGCCGTTTCCAACCGGCAGCAGGCGCAAACCGCGCAAGATCACGCAACAAGCGAGGCCATCGTGTCCACACCCGCGGCTCTTCCCCCAGGCCGGGTTATCGCACAGCGCGGCTTTGCCGCAACCGCGGCAACGGCTATCGCGGCCGCTCTCTGGCTGCTTCCGCTTCCGGCCTGCGCGGCTGATATCGGCACCGGAACGGCGGTGGCGGCGCTGCAGCAAGGCGAGGCAGCATCCGCCACGATTCCTGGCGGAAGCGAAAGCGAGATCCAGGCAAAGCTCGATGCGCCAGGCGGGCTCGCGATTGCCGGCGAGCGGCTGCGTGCCGACCTGCTTCGCCAGTTCTACTCCACGCATAATTATCAGCCAGTTTGGGCAACGCACCAGGCACAGGCCGATGCGCTGCTGAGAGCGGTGTCGCGCGCCGGCGAGCATGGGCTCGATCCCGAACTGTTCCACGCCGCGGCTTTGGCGAACCCGGCGCGCCTGCCGCCGCTCGACCGTGAACTACTGCTGTCGGATGCATTTCTGTCATTTGCCGATGCGCTCGCTCGCGGCGCGGTCCCCATCGAAGCGCGCTACGACGACGAGGATTTGAAGCCGGAGCCGGTTGATGTCGGGATGGAGCTCGATCGTGCGATGGCGAGCCCGGATCCGGCAGCCATAATCGAGGCCCTGGCGCCGCAGACCGCGGCGTACAAGCTTATGCAGCAGGCGCTCCGGGCCCACCAGGCCGGCACCTCTGCCGAGCCCGCCCAGATCGGCCCTGCCGGAGCCCGCGGCCACCTCGCGCAGCAAAAGCTATACGGCGGCGCTTCCCCGCCCACTCACCTCAACAACGAGGCCCGGGTGCGGCAAATAGCCGTTAATCTCGAACGGCTGCGCTGGCTGCCGCGGTCGCTGCCGCCGGATCGGGTCTGGGTTAATACAGCCAACGCCTCGCTCGTCCTTTATCGCGATAATCGGCCGGTGTTCATGACCCGTGTCGTCGTCGGCGAAACCGACAAACAGACGCCGGAGTTGCAGACGACGATCGACAGCGTGCTGTTCAATCCGCCCTGGAATGTGCCGCCCTCGATCGCGCGCTCGGAGATCCTACCGAAATTAGCGATGGACCCGGGCTATTTGAGCCGACATCACATGGTGTATCGGCGCAATGGGGCGATCCAGCAGTTGCCCGGGCCGCATGCCGCGCTCGGCCAGATCAAGTTCGAGATGCCGAACCGCTTCGACGTGTACCTGCACGACACCCCGATGAAGGCGCTGTTCAGCAGCGACGACCGGCGCCGTAGCCATGGTTGCGTCAGAGTGCAGAATCCACGCGAGCTGGCCTCGCTGCTACTGCAAGAATCGGCCGATGCGGTGAACCGGGGAGTGGCGACCGGCTACACGCATCGCCAATCTTTGCCGGCGTCAACCGCGGTTTTCTTCGTCTATCAGACAGCGTTCGCCGATCCTGAAGGCCGGATCGAGTTCCGCCCCGACTTTTACCAGCGGGACGACGAGATCTGGCAGCATCTGCATCGGGCCGCGCAGGTGCCGATGGCGCAACACGAGCCGGCCGGCGAGCGGCGTAGCTGAAGAAGCGGCGGAGTGAATCAACCCTTAAATGAAAAATCGCCGAAAAGGCGGCTTTCCTAACCGGCACACCGCATAACACGCTTGTTTCGCCGGCTTCACGGTGCTCTGAGCCGGCGCCGCCTCATGGTTGGTGCCGCTGCCGCCACCGGCGTTGCCTTCGTCACACCGACACCGGCCGTCTCCTTCGCGCCACGTTCGGTCTCGCTCTACAACACCCATACCGGCGAATGGGTCCGTACGGTGTACTGGGCCGACGGCCATTACATCCGGGATGCGGTACGCGACATCAACTGGGTGTTGCGCGACCACCATTCCGGTGAAGTGCGGCCAATGAATGCGGGCACTCTCGATTTGATCGGGATGCTGCGCGACCGGCTCGACACGCATCAACCGTTCCTGGTGATCAGCGGATATCGCTCGCCGACGACTAATCACATGATGCACATGCGCAGCAGCGGCGTGGCGAGCCACAGCTATCACATCAAGGGCATGGCCATCGATCTGCGCTGCGAGGGGCGCGACCTGCGCTACCTCCACCGCGCGGCAATGAGCCTGCGCGGCGGCGGGGTCGGCTATTATCCGCGGTCGGATTTCGTCCACGTCGATTGCGGACCGGTCCGCTACTGGTAGGTATCGGGCCGCTACGGCCGGAGAAACGGTACCGGAAATTCCCGCCCCGGGTTTACAGCTGCAATAGAAGCTGTATTCCGGTGACGCGATGCTCAGCACTATTCTCCTAATCATTCTGATCCTGCTGTTGATCGGGGCCCTTCCGACTTGGCCGTACAGCGGCGGCTGGGGTTATTACCCGAGCGGCGGGTTTGGCCTGCTCGTAATCATCATTATCGTCCTGTTGCTCGCCGGCCGCATCTAGCGGCCGCGCTCACGACCGGCGCGCGCGTCGTAGGACGTCGAGGCGCAGCGGCAGCGGCGTTCCGAGCCACATCGCGTTGATGGTGTGGTCGTCGTAAGCGTCCGCGGTCTCGGGGTGGACCAACACGTTGAGCGCGCCGCGGTTCAGCATTAGCCACGGCACGAGGCGGACAAATTCCGCAACCGGGAAGGCGATCTGGTACATCGATACCGGATGCGGGCCGACCGGTTCGTCATGCCAACTCCCGACCCGAACGTCGAACCCGCTGCCGATCGCCTCGCGCAGGCGTTCCGCCGCCGGCTTGGTCGCCGGATCATAATAGATATGCGCGTGATAACCGCGGATCTGCCCCGGATCGGCAAAGTGGTCGGCAAAACCTTGCGCCATATCGGTCTCCGTAACCCGTGCTCGGATTAGCCGGGCAGCGTGTCGGTGCCGGGGCCGAGCGTACGCTGCATCAACACGGTATCGACCCAGCGGCCGAACTTGAAGCCGATCCCGGTGAAGACCCCGACATGAGTAAAACCGAGAGCGGCGTGCAACCGGATCGACGGCAGCGTCTCGCTGCCGCCGATCACGGCGATCATCTGGCGATAACCGAGCTCTTCACAGCGAGCCAAGACCGCGCTGAGCAGTGCCCGGCCGATGCCGCGGCCAACCGTGTCGGGATTGACATAGATCGAGTCCTCGAGCGAGAAGCGATAACCCACGCGCGGCCGGAATGGCCCGGCATAGCAATAACCCAGCACCCGGCCGCCCGCTTCTGCTACGAGGTACGGCAAACCGCGCGCCAGGATGTCTCGGCGCCGGCGCGCCATCTCTTCCACTTCCGGAGGGACCTCCTCAAACGAAGCTAGCCCGTTCAGGACATGATGTCCGTAGATCGCAGAGATCGTGGCGATGTCATCGTCACGCGACGGCCGGACGATCAGGGCGTCTGCGCTCATTCGCCCCGCGCCCCGGTTCAGATAACCCGGATCGGCCTGCCGTCGAGGAAGGCAAGCACATTCTCAACGATCTGCAGATACGAACTCCTGTAGTTCTCGTCGGTGACGTAGCCGATATGCGGTGTCAGGATCACGTTCGGGGCGGTGCGCAGTGGATGGTTTATGGGCAACGGCTCCTGGTCATAGACGTCGAACCCGGCATAGGCGAGTCGGCCTTCCTTCAACGCGGCGATGATCGCCTCGGTGTCGCAGATCGGCCCGCGCGAGGTGTTGACGAGGATGGCGCTCGGTTTCATCAACCGAATCTCGCGGGCGCCAACGAGGCCGCGGCTGCGGTCACTCAGAACCAAATGCACCGACAGGATGTCAGAACGGCGGAAGAGCTCGTCCTTCTCGACCCGCTCGACACCCTGCGCAGCCGCCTTTTCGGCAGTCAGGTTCTGGCTCCAGGCGATTGCCTTCATACCGAAGGCGATCCCGACGCGCGCGACGGCGCTGCCGAGACGACCGAGGCCGAGGAGCCCGATCGTCTTACCGGCGATGCGATGGCCGATCCGGGTCTGCCATCCGCCGTGTCGCATGTAGGCATGGTCTTCGGCGATGCGCCGCGCGGCGCCGAGAATGAGGCCCCAGGCGAGTTCGGCAGTGTCTTCGTTCCCGCCGCCCCCTGGAACGTTAGAGGGGCCGCCGGTGCCGCACACCGTGACGCCCCGCGCCTTCAGCGCCTCCATGTCGAAGGAGGCGTTGCGCATGCCGGTGGTAACCAAAAGTTTCAGTTTCGGGAGGCGGTCGACGATCCGCTTCGGGAACGCGGTGCGCTCGCGCATCGCCGCGACCATCTCGCTCTCGGCAAGCGTCCGGACCACGTCATCTTCATCGGCGAAGGGGAAGCGCTCCACCGCGATCTCGATGCCGCGGTCGCGGATCGCCGACCAATCCGCCATGTCGAGCGCGACGCCCTGGTAATCGTCCAAGATGCTGAGCCGCATCGGCGTTCTCCGTATAGCGGTACGTCACGATGTCATTGCGGACGGAGCGACGCAATCCGATCGAGATTGCTTCGTCGCTGCGCTCCTCGCAATGTTCGGGCCGGTATTAGCTGAGGAGGGGGGTGTAGCGGTCCAGGATGCGCAGGATCTCGTCTCGGCTCTCGTCGGGAATTTCGAGGACCGCGCGGTCGATCGCGGCCTCTGCATACTCCTGCAAGACAGCCTTGTCGGGCGGCGCGCGAAACACCGACGTCGACAAGCTGCGCGGATCGCGTCCGGCCTTCTCGGCGATTTCGTGCAACCGCCGGAGCTGGTCTTGGAGCTCGACACCGCGCCCCGGGCGAGGGAACCAGCCGTCGCAATACTCAACGACGCGGCGCAGCGTGTAATCGGTCTCGCCGCCGAGGATGATCGGCGGGTGCGGTTTCTGTGCCGGCTTCGGATACGACCAGACCTTGTCGAAATCGACCATCTCGCCGTGATACTCGGCCTCATCCTGGGTCCACAGCGCCTTCATCGCCAGTATCCGCTCCCGCATCAGCTTGAATCGGGTGTTGTACCGCGCGCCGTGGTTTTCCATCTCCTCGACGTTCCAGCCGCCGCCGATGCCGAAGATGAAGCGGCCGCCCGACAGCTGGTCGAGGCTGGCGACGCTTTTGGCGGTGACGATCGGATCGCGCTCGGGAATGAGGCAGATGCCGGTGCCGAGCAACAGCTTCTTGGTCACGGCCGCGGCGAACGACAGCGCGACGAACGGGTCATGCGTGTGCGCGTAGCGCTTCGGTAATTCGCCGCCGCTCGGGAACGGCGTGCGCCGGCTGACCGGGATATGCGTGTGCTCGGGGACGAACAGCGACTCGAAGCCGCGCTCTTCGAGCGCCCGCGCCAACTCGACGATGTCGATGCCGTAATCCACCGGAAAATAGAAAACGCCGATCTGCATGCCCTTCCTCCAGAGAGATGATCCGTGCCGCTGCGGTACGCCCGCCCGTCGTTACGCGACGCGACTGGGCGCCGGTAACGCCAGGGACGTCACGTCGGCGGCGGCCACGTCGTCGGAGCTAGGCGGCCACACCCCGCGCAGGGTCAGGCCACCGACGGCAAAGTTGATGCCCTTCTCGGCGAACACCTGATACATCCGTTTCAAGTATTCGCGCTGCACCCAGGTCGGCTTGACTGGGCGAGCGGTAAATTTGAAGCGGACGATGACGGCGTTCTCCGCGATCTCGGCAATGCCCTGCATCTTTAGCGGCAGGATCACCTCGGCGGCGATTTCGCTGTTCTCCTCTTGCATTGCCAGGCCGATTTGCTTCGCGGTCCTGCGCACCAGCTCGATGTCGGTGCCGAGCTCGAGCCGCAGATTGAATTTGAGCGTCGCGAAGTCCCGGCTCAGATTGGTGACTGCGCCGAGCTGTCCGTAGGGGATCGTGTGCAGCGGCCCATTGTGGTGGCGCAGCTTGATCGACCGGACGCCGATCGCCTCGACCAGGCCTCGGAGCCGGCCGGTATCGATGTATTCGCCGATGCGGAAGGCATCGTCCCACATGTAGAACAGGCCGGAGATGATGTCGCGCA
>WNFM01146919.1_pt1 | contig 10728 bp, 18 predicted proteins | sample 5400271 | NCBI WGS metagenome assembly WNFM01 (sample SAMN13153352, study PRJNA577476) | soil metagenome | isolation source: 60 cm saprolite on Douglas fir-dominated hillslope | place: USA:California | collected 2013-09-17 | reverse complement strand
GGGAATGTTAGGCCGGCACTCGCCTGTGCCAATATATCATTCCCCACCCTGGGGATTTTTATCTCAGCACTTTTGGGGAGTTTTTAGTCGCTATTGACATTCGTGCATGCTGGTCGTTTCACTTGTCGCTTCAGTATGATGAGCTGTTGGCGTAAGAGTACGTTTTCTGCCATCAGCTCGGACTTGCTTCTCCCAAGATCAGCAAGGGTACCGAGCAGCAGTGAGGTCTTCAGCGGCCTTGTCCAACGTACAAAGCGCGTGTGGAGTCTGTCCAAGCAGAGACGAATCAGCCGCTTGAGAGAAGAAAGAGCGGAGTTCACAGAAAGAGTTTCTCCTTCACCATGGGTAGATGTATTATGCCATCATGTAGGGCACATGATAGCACCTTTCGATGTTACCCTGTCTTACCTACATCTGCAAGCAGTGGAGATGCTCTATCGTTCTTACGATGGCTCTTTTCTGAACGGATATCCTAAGTAGCCAGTACAGTGGGTCTGGCAGCGGCTCACTGGTGTGCCGCATCAGCACCTGGAAAGGCGTGCTGCCCGTATAGGGGACATGCCCGGTGAGCAGTTGATAGAGTACCACGCCCAGGCTATAGATATCACTGCGCGTATCGGTCTGGCCTAGCGCCTGTTCCGGTGCCATATATTCGACAGTACCAATGCCCGTCCCGGTGGTGGTGATGTGCGTCTGGGTTAGATCGCGTGCGATGCCGAAGTCCCCGAGCAACACGTGGGTACGGCTCTGGAGCAACACGTTCTGGGGCTTAATATCACGGTGGATAATACCCTGCTCGTGCGCATACTGCACTGCATCGCAAAGCTGGGTGAAGAGTGGGATGGCTTCCTCTGGGAGCAGCGGGCCGTTGCGCTGTGTGAGCAGGTCACGCAGCGTGCCCTCGCGTGCCAGGGGCATTACCAGGTAGAGCACCCCATGCTCCTCGCCGAATTCGATCAAGGGCAAAATGTTAGGATGTGAGAGTCTCGTGATGGCCTGGGCTTCGCGTAAAAAGCGTTCCCGGAAGGAGGGATCTTCCGTGAAGTGGGCGTGGATGACTTTGACCGCCACTTCGCGGTTAAAAGCAGTCAATTGCCTGGCGCGATAGACCTCGGCCATGCCACCTTTACCGGTGCGCTTAATTAGTTCATATGCCCCCAGGCGCGTACTTTCTAATCCAGCCATGCTAGATGATTCCTCCTCGCTCAGACGGAAGCAATGCAGTCAACTTCTCTTCTATAGACGTTGTCCCTGCTTAATCGTGGAGCTCTTTGAGCCTTCATGTCCTGGTGTCCTGAAGTGGGTCAATGCCGCGACTACTTCAGCGTACTCCTCAATGAGCAGGCGCATGCTCACCAGCATGGGGTGGTCAGTCTCCTCCTCCAGGTGTCTGGAGACGACGACGGAGTGCTTCGACCAGGTGTTGGAGATACCACACCTTTTCCTCGCGGCTGGGACTCCCCCACCCCGCTGCGCCTGCCATGTGAGGCGTCGTAACAAGGTGCGACTATTCTGCAACTTGTCTGCCACCATCACCTACAGTGCGGCTACCGATGCCGCTTCGACCTGTTTGAGATAGGCTGCTTTGCCATCCACGGCCTACAGAGCCGGGGAAAGACGCTTTCGTTTTGGTGCTCACTGCGTCTGTTACAAGTATGCTCGAACCTGACCGCCAAGACCATGCACAAGGGACGCAACCACCCACGCAATGACCCACGCAATCACCTGTACTGGCTACTTAGGATATCCGTTCGGAAAACTGGTAGCTTGAAGGAGAGCATCTGGTATTGCGATCGAAGATGCCATGGTCTTTAGAGGGATAGAAGCTGCGAGGCGATCGCTTGCGCTCTCTGGCACACGATCTTGAAGCCTGAGATACAGCATGCCACGTGGAGCCAGGAAGGGGGCGAGCGGAGGATGCGCTCCTTATTTTCTTTGCAAAATGAAGCATCCTCCCACCGGAGAAGTAGAAGTGACCTACCATGTCTGCCTGTCAAGCTGGCTATCTTGTTGAATTCTTCCCTCGCTTTTTTAGAATATCTGATTCATAATGCACTGATCTGCGAGGCCATTTTTCAGGAGTACTAAATGGCTTGCAGAGAAAGGTCAAAGTGGGTACAGTAGCTGCATGACTTTAGAAGGTGGGGTGCTGTACAGCGAGATGACTGGTAGTCGCCCCAGCATTCCCTCTGCTCATCTGCTGGCTACCGCGAGTTGCATGCATAATTTGGATGTGTGCCACGTTTAATCTTGTAGGGCACCAGACATACAGAACTAGGAGGGTGCAGACATGTCACCTCGCTTTCTCTTTCGCTCGAGCGGCATGGCGCTGTTGCTTGGGAGCCTGTTTGGTCTCTCATGGACCATCATGAATGCCTTGATCTTACCCCTTGCGCACCTCAACCAGTTCGCCAGTCCTGTCTTTCTCGTCGCTAGTTTGCCCATGTTTTTTGCGGCAGTAGCCATCGTGCCAGGGTTGGTCGGCTGGTATGCCTATCAGTCCGCCTATGCCGGCTGGCTGGGGTTCGTTGGCTTTGCCCTGGTCTTTTTTGGTGTCCTGGTGCTTGGCGTTGGTTTTGGATTCATTTCAGCTACCGTCATTCCGTGGCTGACAACGCATGCCCCGGAACTGCTGATAGGGGCGCTGCCACCGCTACTTACTCTATGCGCTCTGGTTAGCGCGCTCATGGTCGGGGTCGGTACCATCCCGCTTGGTATTGCAACCATGCGAGCCAGAGTCCTGCCTCGCTGGCCTGGCCTCTTGCTCCTCCTCTCCGGTGCTGCATGCTTGCTTAGTCTGCTGCCGCTGCCATCCCTGAAAAACATCCCAGCCATTGCCAGCGCCGTGCTGCTTTTTCTTGGCCTGGGCTGGGCTGGATATGGGCTCTGGAGGGAGCCGGTTGCTCAGAAATCTACTCTGGATAGGAGTGTAGTGAGTCCCAATGGCGCATGATCGAAGCGTAACGAGGATGTGACATGAAGCAGGCCCGCTACCGCACCCTCTGGCTTCATTCCAGGTCTGGATAGCTGTGGAGGCTCTAGATCCTGTAATGGCTACTTGGACCAGCCATTCTTGAAAAACGATACAAAACAAGAAAACAACAAAGCGCTCTGCAGGTAGATGCGCAGTCTTATCCAAAACCACAGAGCCAGGCACTGTCGGATGAAAAGCCCTGCTGCCATCTTTCCCCATCTATGGTAAGATGGGTTCATCACATCGCTGTTTTTTTGCAAGAGGGGGAGACTTGTCAAATCATGCTGAAGATGCCTATTTTACGAACAGATGACCCAAGTAGCCAGCACAGGGGACCAATTGTTTGATGTGGATGAGAACAAGAGACACAGAATGAACTTCTCCTTTGCCAAGATGATGGATGTCTGTAGCAAGAGATCATCGTAATGCATTCCGATTGTATACTCATCTTCTGTATCTTTGCAAACAGACTGGGTCAATCGATCTCAATTGCCCTTGCTTTTTGAACGGATGTCCCATGTAGCCAGCACAGGTGTGTACACGTAAAATTGTACTTCTGTCAAGCAGTATTATCTAGTACAATCGGTCTACCATGTTGAGATTAAAGAAGTTGCCACCGAAAAGGGACTTAGCATGGGGAGACTGTCGCGGGCTAGTGACGTGTCCTTTACTGATCTCGGCAAGGGAAAGTAAAGTGTGATAAGCTAGGAGGTATGGGAGCACCAAAAAAAGCCGATTGGCGAGAAGAGAGGCGCAAACGCGCCTGGATACTCAAGGAGCAATGCTGGCAACAAAAGGACATTGCTGTCGCCTTGGGAGTGAGTGAAGGGGCGGTAAGTTGCTGGCTCAAACGAGGGCGAGAAGGTGGCGAAGAAGCGCTCAGGGCGCATCCGTCCAAAGGGATGACACCGAGGTTGAGAGCTGGCTCAAACGAGGGCGAGAAGGTGGCGAAGAAGCGCTCAGGGCGCATCCGTCCAAAGGGATGACACCGAGGTTGAGAGCAGAACAGAAAGCCCAGATGCCGATGTTGTTAGCCAAAGGAGCCGAAGCCTATGGCTTCCGGGGAGACGTCTGGACAGCGAGCCGTGTGGCCGAGGTAATCTATCGGGCGGATCGCGAGTGCGTTATCATCGCGATCACGTTGGGCGACTCTTGCGTGAGGCGGGCTGGAGCCGCCAACAGCCTATCGAGCGAGCAACGCAACGAGATGAAGAAGCCATCAAAGATTGGTATGAGCAGCGCTGGCCCGCCATCAAAAAAAAGCCGAGGAGGAGCAGTCCACCATCGTCTGGGTAGATGAGGCAGGATTTTATCTGCTGCCGATGGCGGTGCGCACCTGGGCACCCCGCGGACAGACACCGGTGCTCCGAGTCCCGCTGACCCGCGACCACCTGATCGCTGATCAGTGGCATCACTCTCGATGGACGACTCTTCATGCAAGATCAGTGGCATCACTCTCGATGGACGACTCTTCATGCAAGTACGTCCTGCTTCCTATAATGCGGCAGGAGTAGTTGGCTTCTTACGTGTACTCTTGCGCAAGATTGCTGGCAAGATCGTCGTGATCTGGGATGGTTCGCCAATCCATCGCGGATACGAGATCAAAGCCTTGCTGAAGCGAGGGGCTGCCAAACGCTTGCATCTGGAACAACTCGCCTTTCTATGCTCCCGATCTCAATCCTGATGAGGGCATCTGGAATTACCGAGAAGCCGGGTCGAGCTAGGGAATGTCTGCTGTTCGGATGTGAACCACTTGCATCAGGAGCTCATCCGTGCTAAAGAGCGCTTGCGGCACAAACGTGACATCATTCGCAGTTGCTCCCAGCAATGTGGCTATCTGCACTAGCGCCTGATGTCGGAACTCATCAGGGAGCAGCAAAGGAGCAGAGTAATTCATGAACGATTCTCCGCAGCAGTACCAAAGGGCTTTTTATGTCGATGGAAGCCTCCGCGATATTTATGTCCATGGGACAACGGTACAGGATTGGCAGAAATTACTGACGTTTCTTCGTAGTAGCTCGTATCCTCTCGAATTCATCGGTGGTGGGCAGCAGGGGCCTATTCCCGAGCAGATTGAGGATATCTTCCTCCTCGCTCATGCTGATGGAGTGACACTGCGTGTGGATACAGCACATTTGGCGCTCAATTGCCACTTTTATACGAGTCAGGAAATTGAGTTTGATCTCGATCCACGCGATATGAACAGTGAACTGCAGATAGCTCGCCTGCTCGATTTCTTACGCACGATCGGTCGGCTGTTGCATAAAGCCGTCGTCCTCACGCCCGAGAATGCTTCCTGGATCCCTTTGTTCCGCTTTGACCCTAACACAGATGAAGAGCAATGGTTCGTGGAAGGCATCGATCGGTAAATAACGAGGAGCGTAAATGTTCTCGGTTGGCTAGTGATCTTGTTCAATAGGTCTTTACTTACCTTTGCCGAGATTAGTAATACTGTGAAGAGGTTATGGACAAAGCCGTACACTGGCGCGAATGTAGACACGCTCAACAAAATAGCCGAGGCGTTGGGCGTGACTGTGAATGACCTTATAGAGAACGTGCCAAATGAAAAATGACCCCCGCATTGCTGCGGAGGCCCTATGCTGGTTGTACCCGGCGCTTACTTCTGTGTGCCCTTGCCCAGGAGTTCAGTGACCTTGTCACGGGCCTCGGTGACTTCTTTTGGCTCGGCGTCATGCGCTTCCATCTCGCGGTGCGCCTTGAGCAGCCGTGCAACTTCGTACACCGTGCCTTCCAGCGCATTCATGCTCGCCTCGTCGATTTCTGGCCGAGCCAGAACTGCGGTGACAACAGCATTCAGGTCTTTGAGGCTGGATTGCAGCGTGCTAACCTTGGGCTTGCCCACAGCCGACTTTTTAACTCGCGGCGTGAACTTGGGCTGGCGGGCCTTGAATTGCTCGTCGGCGGCCAGGTCGCGCTCCCACTTGCCCTTGACCAGTTGCTCAACGTGCATGTCGGTAACTGGCACGTTCTTGGCTGCCCAGTTGAGCATCAAGTTGACAGCGCGGTAACGGCTAACCACGTTTTTGGGTTCTTGCCCATTGCGAACGGCGCGAAACGTGTACAGGTCGGATGCTTGGGTCATGATGTTGGTCTCCTCTCGGGAAACTGAATTTTTTGCGGGTCAGTCACTTGCTGACCACGGTCGGATGGTACACGGGCGACCACCGGGCGTGTCAACCACTTTAGCGGTCAATATCTTGACTTCTCAAAAACTCTTTTCTTGACTTCTCATTTCAGGTGAGCAAGATTGCTCTAAAAGAGCTTGACAAGCTCATTCAAGCCGTGTATACTTGGCTCAGAGAGTTGAAGTCAATTTGAAGGAGCTTTCAAGATGAGATTAGCCACTATCCGAGCAAAGTACACGGGTGAGTCATTGAAGAACCTGCGACAAGGTCTACTCATGACTCAGTCACAGTTGGCAGAAAAGTTGGGTGTCAGCGTGACTACCCTAAGCTACTGGGAGCACAACCATAAGCAGCCCACGCTCAATCACCTGGCCGCATTAAAGAAGTTCTTTGAGGAAAGACCCTCAGACATATGGAATCATTCGGATGAGGGTACAGCTATTGGACATGGTGGATAAATCAATTCCCCTCTGCAAACCCACTTCGGGCCGGTTTTTTCATCATGGTGCCGATCGAAGAGGCCAGCTTCTCTTGGAAAGAGGCTCCATCCGACTTCTTCTGCTGAGCCTTGCACCACCCACTCCACACCATGACACGGCAACCGCACCTGGCTGTCGTCGCCTCAAGCGGAAGCCGGAGTCAAGGGGCAAGAAAGCACCGCGCGCGCCGTCCATCGTCGGTTCGTTCTCCCCGCAGCCATGGCTGGAGTCCGCTGGCGATCGTGTTGCGCCAGACGTTTGCCACCTCGTTCTCGAGGCTGCTCAAGCGTCACCCGCAGCGATTCATGGGGGCGCGACATCCGTGATAGTACGCTCGCCACCACTCCAGATGGGCCAGCAGATGGGGAGATTGTTGCGCTGTGGCCCAGGTTCGGCGAGCCAGAGCGGCCAAGCCATGGCGGACGGTCAGATTCACCCGCTCGATAAAAGCCGTGTTCAACCGTCCAGAGAAGCCTAATCCCTGTAAGGCGGTTTTGAGAGCGTCCTCTGTTCCAAGCCGCATCACATGGGTCACCCGCACCAGCTTGCGCCAAAGGTCAGCATTTTTTCACCTGGCCATCAATCAGCTCTGCTGCCACCTGCCACTCTGACACGTTCCGTCCTCGACGAACCACTTGGAGCCACTGTCCGAAATGAGCTGTGAGGGCATAGAAGTAGAGATTGAGGCCATCACTGGTGAAGAGGGGGACGCAACCAGGAGCCAAGAGCTCTCGCAGTGAGTGGATACCCCGATGCGCCGCGTGTTGCGTGCGCGGGCCGAGATAAAGCACGGGCAGAAGCTTCGTACAGGGGTCGATGGCCAGCCAGAGCCAAAGCACCTGTCTGGCGCAGCGCAGCCGGGTGCGCAGTTCATCCAGCTGCAGATGGGGGAGCTGGAGATGGTCAAAGAAGCGTTCGTGCAAGGTCTGTGCATGTTCCCCAGCGCGAGCCAGCCAGGTGGTAATGGTCGCTTGTCGGTAGCCGAAGACCCGTTCGGCAGCCCAAGGGTCCAGCCCTTCGGCCAGCGCCGTCAGCACCATGGCGATCTGGTGAGAAGGGGTTTTCAAACGGTACAGGGCAGTGTTGCGCCGGGCAGTGAACGTGGTATGGCACGCAGGGCCTCGAAAGGTCTGGATCCGTTCGGCACGGCCATGCTTGCCATCGCCAACTAAGGCATGAACGTAGGCATCGGTGATGCCGAAGTACGAGCACGGCTGGTTGGGACAAGCGAAGCCCTCGGTGTGTATTCGCTTAGGTGCTCCCCGGCGGCTTTTGACCTCGCGCCAGGGGCGCACAGGAGCAGGTGCTGGCTCTACACCCGACGAGGCAGGGGAGGCGAGACGACAGGTGGGGCAATCGTCTGGGGAGCGGGGCTTGAGCAGACGGTGGAGCGTGGTGCGCTTGGCCCCTCCTCGTGAGGAGGAAGGCCGAAGCGGGAACCAGTCAAGACGCCCGAGCCTCGCCAGAGAGAGGAGGAGACAGACCACAAGCAGGAACACGAACACATGAAGGGCCATAAAGATCCTCGCTGTTTGAAATGGGGAGAAGGGAGAACTCCTTGAGAAGCAAGCATAAGGCGAGTCTCCCATGCTGTCAAGCGAGTGGGTGAGAAGGTGAGAAGTCCGAATTATCCACCACCGAGTGGGGCAGTACCGACAACGCTTTCAGGCATACCAGATTCATGTAGGGCGTACGGTGACAAAAGGGAGGAACGGCCAGGGCGGCACCTGTGCTTTTGAAATGTATCCTACGGGCAAAGATGGCTGGCTCAGTGCCGATGGTTGGCGTGCAGGATGCTATTTACACGGCTTGTTCGAGAACGACACCTTCAGGCAGAGCCTGGTAGCAGCACTGGCAGGGCGGCGTTCCGTCCAGTTCGTCCTGCCAGTGCAGGTCGGTTTCAACCGTCAACTTGAATACGACAAGTTAGCCGACTTACTGCGCAGGCACATGGATATCCCTCGGCTCAAAGCTCTTTGCAACCTCATGAGCTGAAGAGAAGCTGTCACAGAGGGACGCCTGCTATGCACGAGTCTACGACCGCCAGCACACCGGGAAGGAGTGCGAGAGAAAAACCGGTTCCCTTATTGCACTTGCCAGGTTTTTCAGGTAAACTATCCGCTAAGATCGATCTGCGCAGGTTTCTTTTGCATTCCACCTTCTGTCGGCTCAGGCACGGAGCCTGCCCTAGAAAGGAAGCAAATCAGTTCTTTCATCCGCTTGTTGGTCCCCTGGGGGATGGTGATACGAGCGGAACCCCGGGCCAATCAGAACGCGTCCTGCTGCTAGAACAGCTGAGCCTGTCTCTCGTGTCGTCTCCTGAGGTGAACCCGTTCAAAGTCGGGGAAAATGCTCAACCGGAGACGATGCTATCGGCGCAAGTTCACCTTGATTCAAGATGAACTGCCTTCTGCAAAGAAAGGAGCCTTTCCATGCGTCTTTGGAAACGCGCTGTCCTCTACAGCGCCTCGGTATGCCTGGCTATGTTGAGCGTCCTCTTCCTTGCGGTGCCTGCTACCTCGGCTACCGAGAGGGCGCTGCGTACCTTGTCCGTCGTGAACTCCCCGACCGTCGTGGGCAACTTCCTGGTGGACCAGGACCGCGGCCTGGCGTTCTCTCAGAACAAGCAGAACGAGCCGGCCATCACCCGCGACCCGCTCACCGGCGTCTTGATCGCTGGGGCCAACGACGAAATTCAGGAACCACTCTGCCCCGGCACCACTGTCCCACTTGCCAGCCCCTGCCCCTTCGCGCCCGGCGTCCCCATCTCGGCCTACTACCGCTCGACCGATAGCGGCAAGACGTGGAGCGGCGGCTTCCTGCCGGGTTTCAATACCATCGGCCGGGTTTCTGGAGGCGACCCCAGCCTGGACTACGGCCCGCGACGCTGCGCCAACGGCTCGTTCAGCTTCTCCTGCGGTGTCGTCGTCTACTACGGCAGCCTGGCCGACCCCTTCCAGGAGTTCGCCGGCGAGCAGGTCACCGTCTCGCGCTCCTACGACGACGGCGCGAGCTGGAGCAACCCGGTGCAGGCTACCTCCACCGACAACAAGTCCGACTTCGACGACCACGACTGGGTCGCCGTCGACCACTTCTCCGGCAGCCCGCATTTCGGGCGCATCTATCTCAACTGGGCGGTGTTCTGCAACACCTGCTCGGGCAACGGCAACGTCAAGCTCTACGTCGCCCACTCCGACGACGAGGGGCGCACCTGGTCACCGGCCGTGCAGGTGAGCGCGGCCAACAACAACTTCCCGCAGGGCTTCCGCGAGACCGGCCAGATGGCCGTCTCCTCGGACGGCACCGTCGAAGCTTTCTGGACGGAGAACGCCGACTCGACCAAACTCCCCAGCCTGCAAGTGGTCGCCATCTCCACCGATGGCGGTCAGACCTTCAGCGCGCCGATCACCATCGCCCAGGTGACCGATTACCCGCTGACGGGCACGCCGTTCGACGTGGTGGATCTCTTCAACCGGGTGCCCGGCATGAGTGCGCGCGTGGACTGCTACCCACACCCGGCCTCTGATCCCAGCAGCAAGCGCGTCTACGTCGTCTGGTGCGACTTCAGCGGGAGGCATGGCGTCGTCAAGGGCGCGGTCTCCTCCGACGGCCTCCACTGGACCGGTCTCGGCACGATTGCCAGCGTCTCGGGCCGCAACGCTTTCTTCCCAGAGGCCAGCGTGGCCCCCAACGGCACCGTCAGCCTGACCTTTGATGCGTTGACGCAGCCCCCGGCCAACGACCCCTTTCAGACGGGCGTGCAGGTCTACGACAACTACTACGCCGAGTCTGCGGCGGGTGGGGGGGCCTTCGGCGGGCCGCTGCGGGTGAGCAGCGCCTCCTCGAATCCAGACGGCTCCAGCTACAACAACTTGCAGGAGCAGTTCCTCGGGGACTACATTGGCATCGTGGACGGGCCTAGTAGCGCCTACCTCGTCTGGACGGACGCGCGCAGCGCCACGCCCTGCCAGGCGGTCGACACCTACCGCACGGCGGTGTACGGCGGCTCCAAGACGGCGGTCGCGCCCAACCCGGATAACGCCTGTGCCACCAGCTTTGGCAATACCGATACGGAGGCGGCGACCGTGAACTATTGAGCCGACGCGGGAACTCGGCAGGAGCCGCGAGG
>WNFM01237596.1_pt1 | contig 10729 bp, 13 predicted proteins | sample 5400271 | NCBI WGS metagenome assembly WNFM01 (sample SAMN13153352, study PRJNA577476) | soil metagenome | isolation source: 60 cm saprolite on Douglas fir-dominated hillslope | place: USA:California | collected 2013-09-17 | reverse complement strand
CCGCCGCTACGGGTGACGCTCACGCAGGGCACGAGTGCGGCCACGATGACGTTTCGCAGGAAGAGATAGGGGCTTAGTGATCGGTGATCAGGGAACCTCTGCGCAAGTCACTCAAACTCACGCCACCGCTTCACCCCATACGCCACGAGCGCCAGTGGCACGCCGACCTGCAGGGCGCGCTTGAGGAGCTTCGGGAAGCCGAAGCCGACGAGGAAGCCCACCACCGCACCACCCGTCACGAGTTGGGGGGCGTGCCGGGAGGCGATCGCCTCGACGTCGAGCTTCTTACGGAGTTGGCGATCGAGCTCGTCGATGCTCTGGCCGACGCCGTCGCGGGCCTGATTGATGGCGCGCTCGATGGCTTCTTTCTCTTTCGCGTCCATCAGCGGTTCCTCACCCGGGAGATGTCGGCTTTGATCGTCTCGACGTCCGCCTTGATCTGTTTGACCGACTGCTCGGGCACGAACTGCACAGCCTCGAACTTCTTCTTCCCCATCCATCCCAGGATGGCGGCGCAGGCGAAGAGGACGAGCGTCACGATCAGCGTCGAGAGCCATGCTGGAACACCGAGTCGAACGAGCCCGAGTACTACGGTCACGAAGAGAAAGCCCGCACCGAACACGCCGAGAAATGCGGCACTCATGAAGAGCGCCACGCCGCCGCCCAGTTTGCCGAATGTGTCCTTCAGCTCGAGCTTCAGGAGAGCGATCTCGCTGCGGAGGAGCGTGGAGATGTGCTCGGTGAGATCTCTGACGATCGTACCGATTGTTCGTTCTGACTCAGGTGCGTAGTTGCTTGCCATGATGCCTTCCTCCCACGTTCGCCGATCGCCGGCAACCGATCGCCGACCCCCTGTCCCTGGTTCGATTCGGAGAGTACCGGGTTTGTACGGCCCGTGACGAGAGGCCAAGCGCTGCGGGCCGAGGACCACTGGACCGCGAACCGAACTACTATTCACGTGAATGCAAGCACACTTCGTCGAACTGGTGAAGGACTTTCGGTTCGAGGCCGCTCATTACCTCCCCAATGTGCCCGAAGGGCATAAGTGCCGGCGCATGCACGGACACTCCTTCCGCGGCGAGGTTGGCGTCCGCGGATACGTCGACCCCCACACCGGCTGGCTGATCGACTTCGCAGACCTCAAGGGGGCCGTCGACCCGATCGTGACCCGGCTCGATCACTACCTCCTCAACGAGATCGAGGGGCTGGACAACCCGACGTCCGAGAACCTCGCCGCCTGGATCTGGCAGCAGCTCGCACCGCAGGTCCCCACCCTCCACCGCATCACCATCGAAGAGACGTGTACCTCGCGCTGCCATTACTTCGGACCGGGCGGGCTTGGTGGTTAGAGAACCATGCCATCCTGGAGGGTGTCGAGCGCGCGGAAGGACCGGGGAGTCCGCTACCCGATCAGCGGCACGACGACCACTTCCCCGTTCGGCTGCGTGACGAGGCGGTAGATCGAGCTGTCGCTCAGGTCCGCCATCCGCGACTCCGCCCCGCAGTTCTTACATGGTCCCTCGGCCGGCTGGGCGCCGATGGGGACGAAGGCCATGGAACGCGCATTCTAGGGAGCGTCGCCCGCCTCATTTGTGACGGGGCTCACGAATAGCCAGGCCGCAACCATTCCGATACACATCGACGCGAAGACATCCGAGGTCCAGTGGCGGAAGGCCAGTACGCGTGACACCGCGACCGCCAACGCCAGGAGAATGGCCGTGACCCGCAAGCCCTTCGAGCGCGCGGCCAGGGCGAGCACCCCCGCGAGCGCGAATGCGCCCACCGTGTGGCCGCTCGGGAAAGAGCTGGCAGAGGCATGGACACGATGGAACGCGCCGAGCCAGAGCTCCGGGCGGGTTCGGCCCACCGCAAACTTGATGAGCTGCACGAGAATCCCGGCACCGGCGCCGGCGAACGCCATGGACACGGCGTAGCCGATCCAGCGCCGCTGCCGGTACACGCCGCCAGCAATCAGATAGAAGAGAACGATCATGACCGGATTCATCCCGCCACCGAAGCGGTTTGCCAGGCGGACCGGCTCTTCCCAGGCGGCGGTTTGCAGGCGTTCAGCAAGTGCCGTCACCGGCTGATCCGCCCATCGCCAGATCGCTGCGGTCAGGAGTGCCGCCGTCACGACGACGGCGACTTGTGCCACTCCCACGCGGACGCGTGTAGCCCTGACTTGCTCCAATGTCTCCCGCCATAACCCGCTCCAGGTGAACGGTGCCGAAAGCACGATGGCGAGCAACAGCAATCCGGCCAGGCACCAGAAAGCGACATCCCATGAGGGTGCCTCGCGGCCGAGGAACGAGAGGTTGTCGACCCGCAGCGCAGCGTGACAACAGGCGTCGTTGATGGCGATCACAGGTGCCGGCCAGAACACGGAGAGCGCGAGCAGCGCCAGAAACGCCGCCGAGGCCACGCGGCGTTTAGCGTCGATAGACATCGAACCATTTCCCGATCATGCGAAGTGATCCGACTTTACGATATCCGTCCAGCGACGGTGCGATCTCGACCGAATGAATCCGGCTGGTGACGATGACCGTCGGATGCATGGTGCGGAGTGTCCCGGCATCCACGTAGCGAACATTCTCTAACGGGCTGGGCCAGTCGCGGCTCCAGAGATATGGACACCAGTAGAGGGCGATCTCCTGCGGAGCGACGAACTGGCTATCCAACGCGACGATGAGCGGGCGTGTCGATGCCAGCCCGTTGGCCAGGGGCATGAGGGCCGCGGCCGCGAAGGTGAATGCAACCACCGGCACGAGCCCGACAGCCATGGTCGACGCGACCAGCGAACGTCGCCTGGTCAAGGCCAACTCGACGATCGCCAAGATGGCGAAGACAGCGAAGAACGCCCGAACGTCAGACCGAGCCAGAAGCACCCCCTCCGGCGCCGCGGTCAGATGCACCAGGGCCTTCTTCACCCACTCCGGTCCCACTCTGGCGAGGTACAGGATGGCAGACGCGGCGAAGATCCCGATTCCGCCGACGACCGCGTAGATCGCCAGCATTACGGTATTGGCCGCCCGCACTCCACGTGCTCCCATGGCGCAGAGGTCGGCGACGAGGATGGCCACGGGCGGGATGAGGGCCATCATGTAGATATCGAGCTTGCTGCTCATCAGTGAATACGGCACGACGACAGCCAGAATCCAATTGATGCAGAAGCGCTGCAGCGGCGTCCCTCGGCGCAGAGTCACGACCGCGATCACCGCGAGGATGAACCAGGGGAAGAGGACACCGGGAAGGTGGAGGAGGTAGTACCACGGCGGTGCCTGGTGCACCCAGGTTGACACGGCGCGTCCGATCGTCTGCTTGACGATGATCTCGTGGGTGTACGCGCGGCGCCCGAGGATCATTGCGGGGACGGACCAGAGCAGCGGGATGACGATCATCGCGGCGAGGGGCGGTGCGTAATTGCCGCGCGGAGCTCGGCGCCGGCGCCACCACTCGAAGAGAAAGAGCACAACGCCGATGATGGGCGCCATCGGACCCTTGATCAGCGTGGCAATGCCGAGCGCGACACCTGCGATAAGTAGCGCACGAGGTTCGCTGCGCTCGAAGAAGACGAACAACATCCACGCGGCAAGCGCGAGGAACGCCGTGAACGAGACATCCATGCGTCCGGTCTGGGCCGACGCCCAGATCATCACTGATGTCGCCGTCACGAACGCCGCCAGGCGCGAAGCCGACGGCGCACCTCCCTGGCCGCTCATCGAGGCGACGAGCCAGACCAGGAACACTAGAGCAAGAATCGACGGCAAGACGAAAGCCCAGGTCGAATAGACGCCAAGGGGCAGCGTGAGGACATCGATCAGCCAGAAGTGCAGGGGCGGCTTGTGGGTGAAGGGGTGTCCGTCGAGCGTCGGTAGAAACCACGACCCGGTGGCACGCATCTCGCGAATGACCTGACCGTACTTTGTCTCGTCGCCGATGAAGAGGTCACGCCCGAATGGTGAGATGAGAGTGGTCGCCACAACGGCGGCCAGCGCGGCCAGGAGCGCGTGTGACCCCAAGGATTTCATGCCTTCGGGCGCAGCTTCAACTCGTTTAGTTTCCAGAATTTAGCCCTTGTGATGGTTGACCCGGCCGGTTGGCAGGGGCGGTGCTACAATTTCCAGTGAATGGTACTTCGAAGGGAGGACGTCATAGATGTCGAATCGTACCGCTGAAATTCAACAGATTCTCAGCAGCGAAGACCAGGAATTCCGTCAGTGGATCGAAGAGCATCACACTTGCGAGCATCGGTTGAATGAGCTCGCGGGCAAAAAGGAAGTCTCGACGGAGGAAGAAGTCGAAGAGAAGACGTTGAAGAAGCGGAAACTCCATCTGAAGGACCAGATGGCCGCGCGCATCCGTTCGTACGAAACGGCCCACGCAGTCGCCTGACCCCCTTCGTCACGCTAACACGTGACTCCAAAGCTCCGGGATTGCCCTCCCGGAGCTTTTTTTGTCTACGTGCGCGCCGCGGGTCAGATCGCTGCGCCGGAGTGGCTGCGTGGAAGCGAGTCGGGAAATGTTGAATTGTTGAATCGTGGCGTGGGGGTAGGAGTCGCGCGAGCAACGGTGATTCAATTCAACATTCAACATTCGCCATTGAACATTCAACATTCCGCTGTTTCACGAATCCAGGCGCGCCACGATCCTGACCCTTCGCTTCCACCCGCCCTCCTCCCCTGCTCAGGGTGACTGCGGGGCGCGGCGCGGTAGCCGCACGAGGAACGTCGATCCCCGGCCCGGCAGACTCTCGACGTCGATCGTGCCTCGGTGCAGCAGTACCAGGTGTTTTGTGATCGCCAGTCCCAGGCCGCTACCGCTGACCTCTTGCGAACGGCTCTTATCGACGCGGTAAAAGCGGCGGAAGATCCGTTCCCGCTCGTCCGGTGAGACGCCTTCGCCGTGATCCGTGATGGCGACGATGCCGGCGTCGTCGGTCGCGGAGACATCGATCTCGATCGAGCCTTTCTCGCCGCCATACTTGATGGCGTTGTCGATGAGGTTGGAGAGCGCCTGCTGGATCCGCACGGCGTCGGCACAGACACATACGGCCTCGCCGCTCACGATCAACCGCAGCGCCTTCTGCGCCGCGCGATCAGCGAAGTCCTCACAGAGGTCGCGCACGAGTGTGAAGAGGTCGACCATCGTGCGGTCGAGGGGGATGTCACCGGACTCGATGCGGCTCAGCTCTGAGAGGTCGTCGACCAGCCGGTCGAGCCGGGCCAGTTGCCGCGACATGATGCGGCGAAGCTGCTGATCCTCCTCCTGCGAAATGTGCTCCGCGCCCAGATCGAACGACTCGACGGCCGAGCGCAGGCCTGCCAGCGGTGTCCGCACCTCATGTGAGAAGTCGGAGATGAAGTTCCGGCGGATCTGCTCGAGGCGCTCCACCTGCGTGACGTCGAGAAAGAGCGCGACAGCAGCGATGTCGTCGGCCTGCAGCGGAAACGCACGCATCTCGATCTTGCGCTCGGCAACGCCGGTGCGCAGTGGAAAGCGTTCCGAGGCTTCCTCGCCCCCGAGCGCGGCGTCGAACGCCGCGAACACCGTCGCCGCGCGCGCAGCCTCGGACAAGGGACGACCGACGAGATCGCCGCCTCCGCCGAACATCTCCCCAAACCGCGGGTTGGCGAGGACGACGTGCCGCCGACGGTCAACCGCGAGCAGGCCCTCGCCGAGTCCGTTGAGGATTTGCAGCAGCACCCCGCGCTGGCGTGCCACCGAGTCGTGTTGCTGCGACAGATTGGTGCAGGCGCGCTCGCTGGCGGCAAGTTCGCCCGTGCACGCCTGCAGCTGCATGTGCTTTCTGAGGACGAGGAGTGCGGCCGCGAGGGCGGCCATCGTCACCACGACGGAGTAAACAACCAGCATCGCTACACCTGTGCCGGCGGGTCGTAGCGATAGCCAAACCCGACCACCGTCGTGATGCGGTCCGCACCAATCTTCTTCCTCAGATTGCGGATGTGAGCATCGACTGTGCGCGTCTCGATCTCGTCGGACATGTGCCAGATCTCCGAAAGGATCCTGTCGCGGGAGATGACAGACCCGCGGTTGCGAACCAGCAGCCAGAGCAACTCGAATTCCTTCTTCGCCAGCCGCACTTCCTGGCTGTGGCGATAGACGCGAAACGACTTCTCGTCGATGCGCAGCTCGCTGTCCTCGTACACAGATGGGTCTTCGGCCACCACGCGCGCCCGGCGCCAGACGGCGGCCACGCGCGCTACGAGCTCGCGGACGCTGAACGGCTTCGAAACGTAGTCATCGGCGCCGAGCTCGAGCCCGGTCACGCGGTCGCGCTCCGATCCCCGTGCCGTGAGCATGATGATGGGGATGGCCTGGGTGCGTGGATCGCGGCGCAATTCGCGGCAGATCGTCAGGCCGTCGAGGTCCGGGAGGTTCAGGTCGAGGATGACGAAGTCGGCAACGCCGCGCTGGACGGCCAGGAGGCCGTCCTGGCCGCGGCCGAAGTGCGTGACCGTGTATCCCTCACGCTCGAGGTTCAGGCGGATGGTGAAGGCGATGTCGCTATCGTCTTCGATCAGGGCAATCTTCTTCATCGTTCCTCGTGCGCGGCGTGTTTGATCATCTTCCCTTCGACCAGGTAAACCACCATCTCGCAGATGTTCGTGGCGCCGTCGGCCATCCGCTCGAAATACTTGCCGATGAACGTCAACCGGATGGCCGGCGAGATGTTGCGCGGGTTCTCCAGCATGTACGTCAGCAGCGCGCGGAAGGAGTCCTCGGTCAGGGCATCGGCGATGTCGTCCTGACGGATGACACTGCGGGCGAGATCAGCGTCGCCGCGCACGAAGGAGTCGAGGGCCTCCCGTACCATCTTCTGAGCGATCGCCGCGAGCTGTGGGAGCTGCACGACGGGCTTGAGCTGCGGCTCGCGGTTCAACTCCATCACGCGCTCGCAGACGTCCTGCGCCAGATCGGCGATGCGCTCCAGCTCAGGGGTGATCTTCATGATTGTGGCGACGAACCGCAGATCTGTGGCCGCGGGCTGCATCTTGGCGATGAGCTCGATGGTGCGCTGGTCGATGTCCACCTCCATGCGATCGATCTCGTCGTCGTTACGGATGACCTCTTCCGCCAGGAGCGTATCGCGCTCTATGAGGGCTCTGATGGATTGGGCGATCGAGTCCTCAGCCATGGCTCCCATCCTGAGGAGCTGGTCTTTGATCTCTTCGATGTCTCTGTCGAAATGTCGTTGCATATCCGTCCTCGGGCTTCGTCTAGCCGAAACGTCCCGTCACGTAGTCCTCGGTCATCTTTTCCCTGGGGTTCATGAAGATCGTCTTCGTCTCGCCATACTCGATCAGTTTTCCGAGCATGAAGAATGCCGTGCGATCGGAGACACGGGCAGCCTGCTGCATGTTGTGGGTGACGATGACGATCGTGTAGTTGTCCTTCAGCTCGTAGATGAGCTCCTCGATCTTCGCCGTGGCAATGGGATCGAGCGCCGAGGCCGGCTCGTCCATCAACACGATCTCCGGGTCAACGGCCAGAGCGCGGGCGATGCACAGGCGCTGCTGCTGACCGCCCGAGAGTGCAAAGGCACTGGCATTCAGGCGGTCCTTCACCTCTTCCCAGAGCGCTGCCCGCACGAGCGACTTCTCCACGATCTCGTTGAGCTGGCGCTTGCTGTGCGACCCGCCGATGCGCAGGCCGTAGGCGATGTTGTCGAAGATCGACTTCGGGAAGGGATTCGACTTCTGGAAGACCATGCCCACGCGGCGGCGCAACTCCACGACGTCCGTGCCGTTGCCGTACACGTTGCTGCCGTCGATCTCGATCAGCCCCTCGCCCCGCGCCTCGGGGATGATGTCGTTCATCCGGTTGATGGAGCGGATGAACGTCGACTTCCCGCAGCCCGACGGGCCGATGAGCGCTGTGACCTGCTGCGGCGGGACATCGAGAGTGATGCCATGCAGCACCTTCGACGCTCCGTAATAGAAGTCAAAGTCGCGGACGTGGATCTTCGGGTTGACGGTCATGTTCATCCTGGCCGCTTTCGCGGTGCTGCGCGGCTCGACGTCGATCGTGGTCATGGACGGTTCATCCTCTCGAGGCGGCGGACTGCCAGCCGGGCGGCTATCGACAGCGTCAGAATGATCATCACCAGCAGGAACGCGCCGGCCCACGCCTGCCGGTGCCAGTCGTCATACGCCGAATTGGCGTAGGTGTAGACCTGGACGGTGAGCGACGAAATCTGCTTCGTGAGGTTGGTCGACCAATAGGCGTTGTTCAACGATGTGAATAACAGCGGCGCCGTCTCGCCCGCCACACGCGCGAGCGCGACGAGGATTCCCGTGAGGATGCCCGGTAGCGCAGCGGGGAGGACGACGGTGAAGACCGCCCGTGCCCGGGTCGCGCCGAGGGCCAGCGCTCCTTCGCGCAGACCGGCCGGCACGAGACGGAGCAACTCTTCCGTGGTGCGCACGACAATGGGCAGCATCAGCAGGCCGAGGGCCACTCCGCCGGCGATGGCACTGAAGTGCTTCACGGGCAGCACAACGAGGCCGTAGGCAAAGATGCCGACGACGATCGACGGCACCCCGTTCATGACGTCGGCAGCAAAGCGGACGGACGACGAGAACGCCGACTCGGGATACTCGGCAAGGTGAATTCCGCAGATGCAGCCGACCGGTACGGCAAACATCCCCGCCAGGGAGATCAGGATCAGCGTGCCGGTAATCGCGTTAGCCATACCGCCGCCCAACTCTCCCGGTGGCTTCGGCATTTGCGTGAAGAATGCCCAGTTCAGCGCGCCGGCCCCTTCCTTGAGCACGTAGAAGAGGATCATCGCCAAAGGCAACAGCGCCAGGATCACGGCGATGGCACAAAGCGTCTCCGCCACTCGCGAGATGAATCTGCGGCTGCGGGCGTTGGTCATGCTCATGCCGCCTCCGCCTGAGCGACGGCCGGCGGTGGGACTGCCGGGACCTTCGTCTTGCCGCGAGCCTGCATGCTCCAGATGAGCAGGCGGGAGATGGTGTTGATGGCGATGGTGATGATGAACAACAGCAAGCCAATCTCGATCAACGCGTGCAGATACAGCTCGTCGGCGGCCTCGGTGAACTCATTAGCGATCACCGCGGCCATCGTGTACTGCGGCTTAAAGAGCGAGCTCGAGACCTGCGGGTTGTTGCCGATGACCATGGTCACCGCGATCGTCTCACCGAGAGCGCGGCCGAAGCCGAGCATGACCGCGCCGATGATTCCGGTCTTCCCGTAGCCCAGGGCCACCTTGATGGCCTCCCAGCGCGTGGCACCCAGTGCGTAGGCGGCCTCCCGTTGCGCACTTGGGACGTTCTTCAGAATCTCACGCGCGACAGAAGAGGTGAACGGAATCACCATGACCGCCAGGATCAAGGCAGCCGCCAGCATGCCCACACCCAGCGGCGGACCCTTGAAGAGAGGAAACGTTTTGAGAGCGTCAGGCGTCAGCAATTCGAGCTTCCGCACGATGGGAACGAGCACGAACATCCCCCACAGCCCGTAGACGATCGACGGAATGGCCGCCAGCAACTCCGTGAGGAAGGTGAGCGGCTGCCGCAACAATCGCGGCGAAAGCTCCGAAATGAAGATGGCTATGCCGAGCGCGATCGGCGTCGCGATCAGCAAGGCGATGATCGATGAGTAGAGCGTGCCCCAGATGAACGGCAGGGCTCCGAAGTTCCCAGCCACGGGATCCCACGTGGAGGTCGTCCAGAACGCGAAGCCGAACTTTCGAATCGAAAGCAGCGACTGCCGCGTCAGCTCGAACCCTATGCCGATCACGGCCAGCAGCACGAGTGCGGCGAAGACACCCGTCCCGTTCCGGAAGGCGCGGTCATCCGAGCTACGCTTCATCATGGCACCTGTACTTTGTCCTGGCCTGCAGCGAGCGGCTGAGCCATGTCCAGCTCGCCGCCCGCCGCCTGCTCAAGGGACCTAGAACTTCAACTCCGCCAACCTCTTCAGCTCGAGGTCAACGACTTCCTTCGGGAGCGGCGCGTAGCCGAGCTCCGCGCAGTACCTCTGCCCGTCGGTCAGCGCCCACCGGATGAAGTCCCCCAACATCTTCCCGCGCTGCTTGTCGGACGGTGAGTCCTGGACGAGCAGCCACGTGAACGAGGAGATCGGATAGACGTCCTTGCCGGGAGCATTGGTAATCGACACCCGGAAATCCTTCGGCATGACCTTCGACGCCGCGGCGGCGCCTTTGGAGACGGTCTCCGTAGTCGCGGTGATGAACTCGCCGGCGGCGTTCTGTACAGACCCGTAAGAGATCTTGTTCTGAATCGCGTAGATCAGCTCCACGTAGCCGATCGACCCCGGAGTCTGTTTGACGAGACCGGAGACGCCCTCGTTGCCCTTGCCACCAACGCCGACCGGCCAGGGAACAGCAGCGGCCACTCCGACGGTCTTCTTGAAGTCAGGGGAGACCTTCGAGAGGTAGTCGCACCAGATGTAGCTCGTGCCGGAACCGTCGCTGCGGTGCACGACCGTGATGTCCTCGCCGGGGAGGTTGACGCCTGGATTGATGCTCTTGATGGCGGCGTCATTCCACTTCGTGATCTTCCCCAGGTAGATCTCGGCCAGAACCTTACCGGTGAAGCGCAGCTCGCTGGTCACACCCGTAATGTTGTAGACGGGCACCACGCCACCAAGCACGGTCGGCAGGTGAGTAATCTTGAAGCCGGCCGCCGTGAGTTGCTCGTTGGTCATGGGACCGTCCGAG